>Ga0256408_1000031_pt1 | contig 331348 bp, 293 predicted proteins | sample PhyAR1_FD_185998 | JGI IMG/M metagenome (GOLD analysis project Ga0256408, IMG submission 185998) | Leaf surface microbial communities from alfalfa plants in UC Gill Tract Community Farm, Albany, California, United States - DLSL A.R1 | ecosystem: Host-associated > Plants > Phyllosphere >... | reverse complement strand
TTGCTCCACGCTTCCTTCAGACCCCGCCTCACGACGACGCCCTTGCGCTTCACTAGTCCTTCGCCACCATCAGGCTGGACAGGGGACTTTCACCCCCGAGCTGCTGAGCATGCCCGGCACACGTTAAACGGGCGCAGCACGCGGCGCCGCCTACACCATCAATTCACCGAAATTCCCCACTTTTTCATTCGCGATAGCAGCGTAGTGCGTTTCAACCCAAGGCGCTGTGCGGCCCCGCGTGGCCCGGCAACCACGCCGTTGGTCTCTCTCAGCACGCGGAGCACCCGTTGGCGCTCATCTTCCTCCGGCGATACCGTTTCCGTGGCTGGTGCGGAGAGCACCATTGAGGGTTGCGAATACTGCAATTCAGGCAGCGGTAACTCAAGCACCGAGCCGCGCGTCAGCAATACCGCCCGCTCAATCACGTTCTCCAGTTCACGCACGTTGCCCGGCCACGGCATCTGGCTTAATAACCGCAGCGTTTGCGCCGGGATACTGTCGATGGTGCGCTTCATGCGGCGAGCAATTTTATGGGTCAGGAACTTCACCAACTGGGGGATATCCTCGGGCCGTTCACGCAGCGGTGGAATGACGATCGGAAACACGTTCAGGCGATAAAACAAATCGCTGCGAAACTCACGATCGGCCACCATCTGCTGCAAATCCCGGTTGGTGGCGGCAATCAGGCGGATATCGACGGAGATCGGTTTGTTGCCACCGACTCGCTCAAACTCCCGCTCCTGTAACACCCGCAGCAGCTTGGGCTGCAGCTCAATGGGGATTTCTCCCACTTCATCAAGGAATAGCGTCCCCTTCTCCGCCAGTTCAAAACGGCCCATGCGTTGGGTGGAGGCTCCGGTAAACGAGCCTTTTTCATGGCCAAACAGGTCACTCTCCAACAGGCCCGCAGGCATCACCGCACAGTTCATTTTCACCATGCGCTGGTCACGCCGTTCGCTCAGGTTATGGATCGCTCGCGCTATCAGCTCCTTGCCGGTGCCCGTCTCCCCGAGGATCAGCACCGAACAGTCGCTTTTAGCCACGATTTCGACCTGTTTGAGTACCGCAGACATCCCCGCGCTACGCCCGACAATCTCGCTCAGGTCGGGATGATTGACGTTGATCTGCTCGGTCAGATACAGGTTTTCATGCACCAGGCTCTCTTTAAGCCGGTTGATCTCCTGGCAGGCCAGCGCGTTATCCACCGCGATGGCAATACGCTCGGCAATTTGTTGCAGCACCCGTAAGCTGGCCGCGTTAAAGCCATCTGCCTGGCATTGCGCCAGCTTCAGCACGCCCAGCTTCTTTTGGCCGAATATCAGTGGCAATACGCACAATGCCTCGATCCTGCCCTGTGAAAGTTCAAACAGCCGACGTTCATAGCCGGAAAGCTGCTCGGCATTTTTCAGGTTCAACAGCAGCATTTCGCCGCTGCGCATCACCCGTTCGGTTAAGGTGCCTGCCAACGCCACGTTGTACTGCTGGCGTTCGGCGGTGTTATTGTTCAGATAGTGGGTAGAGTAGATGGTGAGCTGCTCGGCGTGATTACTGCGTAACACGATGCTGATGGCGTCACTGTTGAAAAAGTGGTGAATTTTCTCCGAGATCTGCCCCATCACGTCATCCAGATCCAGCTTTGACAGCACCGCATTGGTGACATCCACCAAAATGCGATAGTCATCCAGCTCATGACGCAGCTGGTGCTGTTGCCGTTGCGCGTTTTCCAACAAAACGATCTGCTGCGTGGCCAGCGCCACCACTTCCATCAGCGTTTGCAACTGCACCAGGCTGGCATCGCTGAACGGCTCGCTTCCGCTACGCAGTAATTCACAGCCACCGAGCGGCCGCCCGCCCGCATGTAGCGGCATCAAACAGTATTGGTTGAAGGGAGGATGCAACTTCAGGGCGCGGATTTGCGGATAGCGGTCGTGCAGCTCATCGGCCTGCCAGCGTTGGGGTAACGAGCTGTGTTGAAAGCGGCTGACCGGGCCATTCGCCAGCAGCGTTTCGTCCTGATAGTTTACCGGCTGCAGCGCGTGATCCAGCCCGTGAAAACTCACCCGTTCGCTATGAGGATCAAATAGCACCAACGCGACGCTGTCGGCCAGTTGCAGACGCCGCAACACCTGACGCAATTGCAGTAACAGATCGATGAAAGTATGCTGCCCGAGCAGCATGCGGGTAATTTCGAGCAGGTCTTGTTGTTCTAAGCGTACAGTCGACATGGTTTATCACTTGTCTGAGTCACGAAGATTATTGCCAGCGAACATCCTCACAAAGAGTAAGGTTTGTTAATGGTAATTTCTCCCGACCGGATCAACAAAACACCGCAACAGGAATGTCATTTGCCGGGGATAGCACAATTTATCGCTGTTCCTGGCCTCCTTCGCCTGCCAGGAACAGCGCCACGTCCTGCTCCACTTCCCCCATAGCTTGCAGTGCCGACAAGGTTTCCTGTGCTTCGTGCTCATCCAGGCGGCTCATGGCAAAGCCTACATGGATCAGCACCCAGCTACCGATTAGCGCTTCTGGCGGTTCATCGTCCTGGCACACCAGGGCAATATTCACTTCTCGTTGCACACCGCAGACGTCGACCCAGGCGTGCTGGGGTTGGTTTTCGTCCAGCGCCACAACCTTACCGGGAATGCCTATACACATGCTTTTTCCTCTTGGTTATTCAATTTCCAGACGCTTGAGTTGCAAGCCGTCATCCGCCTGCACTCGCAGGTTGCGTCCGCCGCATTGCGGGCAGATCAACACCTGGGGAGCCAGCAGTTGCACATCCGCCCGGCAGTCGTGACACCAGCACTGTGCCTGTTGTTCGAGCAGATGTAACTCGCAGCCTTCGGCCAAGGTGCCGCGACAAACCATGTCGAAGCAGAACCGCAGCGACTCCGCCTCCACGCAGGAAAATGCGCCGATCTCAAACCAGACGGCGGTAATGCGCCGGGCATGATTTTGCCGGGCGTGTTGCTGCATGATTTCCATCGCATGATGGCACAGGGTTATTTCATGCATCTGGGCTCCGTTGTTCGGCGATTAATAACCGATGCTTCAGCTAGTGCAATTAGGGTGCCAAGGTGATCCCATGGCCCTCATCCGCTTGCCATCAGGGAGAAGGCAAGCGGATGAGGGCCAAACCGTCATTTTTGCTACCGATTTCGACAAAAATGACGAAGTGACGACGCTAATCCGGGCGGAACGTGACGAATATCCCCTCCCGCTTCGTCGTTTATGCCAATCTGCCGCTCATGCGCGGCACGTACAATCCCAACCACCTGTTTTATATCTATTTATTACGTTTGGCACGTTTTGTGTATAGCTAACGACAGCACAGACTCAAAGGCTCGCCGCCTGGGGTTTAACGATGGAAGGTAATCAGGAGTGACTGATGAACAGGTTTATCATGGCCGATCCGCAAAAATGCATTGGCTGCCGTACTTGTGAGATCGCCTGCGTAGTGGCCCATAGCCAAAACCAGGATGTCTCGGCGCTGGATGCCGCCAACTTCACGCCTCGCCTGCATCTGCTGAAAGGCGGCAATGTCAGCACCGTGGTGCTGTGTCGTCAGTGTGATGATGCCCCCTGCGCCAGCGTTTGCCCCAACGGGGCCATCAGCCAGAGCGACGGCATGGTCAAGGTTGCGCAGGAACGCTGCATCGGCTGTAAAGCCTGCGTCATGGCTTGCCCCTACGGGGTGATGGAAGTGATCACCCGCCCGGTAGCCCATCAGGGTAATGCCTTGATGTTCCCCGCCGCCGAGAAAGCGGAAGCGCACAAGTGCGATCTCTGCACCGGACGTACCAATGGCCCTGCCTGTATGGAGTTTTGCCCCACCGACGCGTTGCACTGCATAGACCAACAACTGCTGCAAAAAATGAATGCGGAAAAACGCCGCCGCGCCGCACTCAGCACACTCTCGTTGGCGATGTAAGCATGAACCGCTTTCTGTTGGAGGAACGGCCATGAACCGCTTTGTTATTGCGGAGCCTCAGCACTGTATCGGCTGCAACACCTGCATGGCCGCCTGCACTGAGGTGCATAAGGCTCAAGGGCTACAGTCGCATCCCAGGCTGACGGTGACGCGCGTCGGAGAGCAAACGGCACCGATGCTTTGCCGCCAATGTGAAGATGCTCCTTGCGCGCGCGTTTGCCCGGTCAATGCCATCACGCACGGCGAACACGCCATCGAGCTGAACGAGACCCTGTGCATTGGCTGCAAGCTGTGTGGCCTGGCCTGCCCGTTCGGTGCAATCACGCCTGCGGGCAGTGGACCGGTCAATATCCCGTCGATGTTTGAACAGTACGTCCCGGCAGAACTGCTGCCCGACGTGCCAACCAGCCCCGCAAGCCAATCGCCCTATCTGTCCTGGAATGCCGGGATCAAAACGGTGGCGGTGAAGTGCGATCTCTGCGCGTTCCTCGCCGATGGGCCGGAATGCGTGCGCATCTGCCCAACCAATGCCTTGCATATCGTCGATGAGCAGCAGCTTGAGCAGGAAGCGCAGGCCCGGCGTTTGGCGCGAGCCGGCCAGGTCGCGATCGGCTGGCCATCCTCTCCTTCTCTCGTCAGGGGGCAGAAATAAACATGGACTCTCTCACTCTACTGCTTTGGGCCTTGGTGATTTATGTCGCCGGTGGCGTGCTGTCGCTGCTGCTGTTTCGCCGGGAGCGCATCGCCATTTTACTGGCGGGGATCAGCGCGATGATCGGCGGCCTGTTAGGGCTGTGCAGCGCCGTTCCCGTCCTGTTAAACGGGCAAACCCTCACCTTCTCCACCCCTGGCCTGTTCTCGTTTGCCGCCTTTGTGGTGCGCATGGACTCGCTGGCGGCCTTTATGTTGGTGGTGATTTCGCTGCTGGTCACCGTTTGCGCGTTATATTCCATCGCCTATGTGCAGGAGTATCGCGGTAAAGGCGCCGCGAGCATGGGGTTCTTTATGAACCTGTTTATCGCCTCGATGGTCGGGCTGGTGGTGATGGATAACGCCTTCTACTTCATTATTCTGTTCGAAATGATGTCGCTGGCTTCCTGGTTCCTGGTGATCGCCGATCAGGATGACGAATCCATCAGCGCCGGTTTGCTGTACTTCTTTATCGCGCACGCCGGTTCGGTGCTGATCATGATCGCCTTCTTCCTGATGTGGCGGCAGAGCGGCAGCCTGGACTTTGACTCCTTCCGTTCGCTGTCGCTTTCCCCTTGGATGGCGTCGGTGGTTTTCCTGCTGGCCTTCTTTGGTTTTGGGGCCAAGGCGGGGATGCTGCCGCTGCACAGCTGGTTACCACGCGCCCACCCGGCCGCTCCTTCTCATGCTTCTGCGCTGATGTCCGGCGTGATGGTGAAGATCGGCATCTTCGGCATCATCAAGGTCGGGATCGACCTGCTGGGTGCCACCGAAATGTGGTGGGGCATCGTGGTGCTGGCCTTCGGCGCAGTATCTGCAGTGTTGGGAGTGCTGTATGCGTTGGCCGAGCACGATATCAAACGCCTGCTGGCCTGGCACACGGTGGAGAACATCGGCATCATTTTAATGGGCGTGGGCGTGGCGATGGTCGGCATGGCTAGCGGACATCCGGTGATGGCGGCGCTGGGCCTGCTCGGCGCGCTATATCACCTGCTCAACCATGCGGTGTTTAAAGGTTTGCTGTTCTTGGGTGCCGGTGCCGTGATTTGGCGCGTACATACCCGCGATATGGAACAAATGGGCGGCCTGGCGAAGCTGATGCCGCTCACCGGGCTGGCGTTCCTGATCGGCTGTATGTCGATCTCCGCCCTACCGCCGCTGAACGGTTTTATCAGCGAGTGGTACACCTACCAATCGCTGTTCTCCATGAGCCACGACGGCAACTTTGTGATGCGCCTCAGCGGCCCGATTGCCATGGTGATGCTGGCGATCACCGGGGCGCTGGCGGCGATGTGCTTCGTCAAGGTCTACGGCGTCAGCTTCTGCGGCGGGCCGCGCAGTGAAAAAGCGGCGCAGGCTCGCGAAGTGCCATGGCAGATGACAGTCTCCATGCTGTTGCTGGCCCTGCTGTGCGTATTGCTCGGCGTTGGGGCCAGCGTGGTCGCTCCCGTTCTGGCCCAGGTTGCCATGACGCTGGTCGGCACTCATGACGTCACCGTGGTGCAAGGCTCAATGCTGGTGCCGCAACTGGCCAGCCAGGCCATGCTGTCACCGGCGCTGACCTTTATCCTGCTGCTCGCCCTGCCGCTGATCCCATTGGCGGTGTATCTGCTGCTGAAAAGCAATCAGTCCAGCTTCCGTCGCCGTGGCGACCCGTGGGCCTGCGGCTACAACTGGGAGCAAGCGATGGCGGTATCCGCCGGGGGCTTTACCCAGCCACTGCGTGCCATGTTTGCCTCGCTGTACCGTCTGCGCAAGCAGCTCGATCCAACGCCTGTATTGTCGCGAGCACTGGAACAGACCACCGCAGGGGCAACCCGCGCCGAGCCGTTCTGGGATGACTGGATCATCAATCCGCTGGTCAAGGCCTCTCAACGCCTGGGTGTACGGTTGCAGGGCATGCAGAGCGGCGACTTCCGCTTCTATTGCCTGTATGTGGTGATCGCCTTGGTGATCCTGCTGTTGCTTGTCGCGGTTTAAGGGGGAAAATAGCATGTCGATGCAGGAAACACCGTCGTTAATGATGGGACTCTTCGCGCTGATGCAGGCGCTGATAATGCTGGCGGTCACGCCGCTGTTCACCGGGGTCTCCCGCCAAATCCGCGCCCGGATGCACTCGCGCCGTGGCCCTGGCATTTGGCAGGACTACCGCGATATGGGCAAGCTGTTCAAGCGCCAGGAGGTGGCTCCGGCGCAGTCGGGCGCCATCTTCCGCGTCATGCCTTATGTACTGCTGAGCAGCATGTTGCTAGTGGCGATGACGCTGCCCATCTTCACGCGGACGTCGCCGTTTGCCGGTGCGGGGGACTTGATCACCCTGCTCTATCTGTTCGCACTGTTCCGCTTCTTCTTCTCGCTGTCTGGTCTGGATACCGGTAGTCCGTTTGCCGGGATCGGGGCCAGCCGCGAACTGACGCTGGGCGTATTGGTAGAACCTACGCTGATCCTGGCGTTGCTGGTGGTCGCGCTGATTGCCGGTTCCACCAATATCGGCACCATCAGCGCCACCCTGACCGAGGGGTGGAGTTCCCCAACGGCCACCCTGCTGGCCATGCTGGCCTGCGGTTTCGCCGCGTTTATCGAAATGGGCAAGATCCCCTTCGACGTAGCAGAGGCGGAACAGGAACTTCAGGAAGGGCCGCTGACCGAATACTCCGGCTCTGGCCTGGCGTTGGTGAAATGGGGGATCGGTCTCAAGCAGGTAGTGGTGGCCGAGTTGTTCCTGGCGGTATTCATTCCCTTTGGCAAGGCAGTGGAGCTGACGGTGCCTGCGCTGGCACTGGCGGCAGTCATCATGTTGGCCAAGCTACTGGCGGTGTTTGTCATCGCCTCCATTTTTGAAAATACCTTGGCGCGTGGGCGGTTCTTGTTGACGCACCACGTTACCTGGCTCGGTTTTGGCGTAGCGGCGCTGGCCTTTGTCTTTTACCTAACCGGTCTGTAGCCGCCAGGAAACCCATTATGGAAAATACGCTCTGTTTGCAATATACCGCCCTCGCCACGCTGCTGCTGCCGTTTATCGGCGCACTGCTGACGGCCTGTGTGCCGCAACGGATGGCCAAGTGGATATGTACCCTGTTCGCGCTGTTGGCCACGCTGGGTACGGTGGTCATCGGCTGGCTATTCCTGGCCCATGGCAAGGCGGATACGACCATCACGCTGCTGCAATACGGCGACGTGGCGCTGTTCGGCTTTATCATCGATCGCATCAGCACGCTGATTGTCTTTGCGGTGGTGTTTCTTGGCCTGCTGGTCAGCCTGTATTCCACCGGCTACCTCACTACAGCCAACCGCGAACATCCCCACGAGGGCAGTAACCGCTATTACGCTTTCCTGCTGATCTTTATCGGGGCGATGGCCGGGCTGGTGATGTCCTCCACCATTCTGGGGCAGTTGCTGTTCTTCGAGATCACCGGCGGCTGTTCCTGGGGGCTGATCAGCTACTACCAGACGCCGAAGGCACAACGCTCGGCCATGAAGGCCCTGCTGATCACCCATATTGCCTCGATCGGCTTATACCTGGCGGCGGCGACGCTGTTCCTCAATACCGGCACCTTCGCCCTGAGCGCGATTGCGCAGCTCAACGGTACGGCCAGCCTGGTCGTGTTTGGCGGCATCCTGTTTGCAGCCTGGGGGAAATCGGCCCAGCTTCCGTTGCAGGCCTGGCTACCCGATGCCATGGAAGCCCCTACCCCGGTGAGCGCCTATCTGCACGCTGCCTCGATGGTGAAAGTGGGCGTCTACATCTATGCCCGTGCCATCCTGTCTGCGGATGCGGTGCCGCATATTATCGGCTGGGTCGGCATCGTCATGGCGACTATCACCCTGATTTACGGCTTCCTGATGTATCTGCCGCAAAAGGATATGAAGCGCCTGCTGGCCTGGTCCACCATCACCCAGCTCTCCTATATTTTCCTGGCGCTGTCTATTTCCATCTTCGGTTCCAAAACCGCCTTTCTGGGCGGCGTGGCTTACATCTTTAACCACGCGTTTGCCAAGAGCCTGTTCTTCCTGGTGGCCGGGGCGCTGAGCTACAGCTGCGGCACCCGGATGCTGCCGCGTTTGCAGGGCGTGATGAACAAGATGCCGCTGCTGGGCGTGGGGTTCTGCGTGGCCGCGCTGGCGATCACCGGGGTGCCGCCGTTTAACGGCTTCTTCAGCAAGTTCCCGATTTTTGCCGCCGGTTTTGCACTGTCGCATGAGTTCTGGCTGATGACGCCGCTGATGGTGCTGGTGCTGATCGAGTCGGTCGCCAGCTTTGCCTGGTTCATCTATTGGTTTGGGCGCGTTATTCCTGGCAAACCCAGTGATGAGGTGGCACAGGCCGCTCCGCTGCCGCTGGTGATGAGCGCGGTGTTAGTGATTCTGATCGCGATGTCGGTAGGTTCCAGCGTGATTGCCGTCGCCTGGCTTGGATAAGGGAGTTGCTTATGACTGGTTCACTTATCGTCAATAACCTCGCGGGGCTGATGATGGTCACCTCGCTGCTGGTGATTGGCGCCAAACGGCCCGTGGCCTCGTGCTGGCTCTATGCCTTGCAGTCGCTGTTATTGGTGCTGATCTTCTTGACGCTGGGGCAAACCCTGGGCGCCCACCAGCTCACGCTGTGGGCGATCAGCGCCTTTATCACCAAGGTGGTGCTGGTGCCGGTGATCATGGCCTATGCCTTTCGCAAAATGGACGATCCCTCGGCGAACGGCAGCCTGATCGGCCCGGTGATGCTGATGCTGGCCGCGGCGGTGATTGTGCTGCTGTGCTGGTTTGTAGTGGAGCCGGTGCAGGTGCCGCTGCTGGCCTCACTGAAACCGGCGCTGGCGGTATCGCTGGGGCATTTTATGCTCGGCCTGCTGTGTATCGTCACCCAACGCAACATCCTCAAACAGGTGTTTGGCTACTGCCTGATGGAAAACGGATCGCACCTGACGCTGGCGCTGCTGGCGAATCGCGCGCCGGAGCTGGTGGAAATTGGCATCGCCACCGATGCCATTTTTGCGGTGATCGTGATGGCGGTGCTGGCGCGCAAAATCTATCGCACGCTCAACACGCTGAATGTTGAACAACTGACGGCGTTGAAGGGGTGAGATGATGAGTAATACCACCATGCTGTTTCTATTACTGCTGACGCCGCTGGCCTTCTCGCTGTTGACCTTTGCCTGCCGGTTGCTGGGCAATGCGGCACGGGCCTGCGTCACGTTGTTGCACTTTGTCGGTATCATGCTGCTGCTGGCGGTTTCCCTGTGGGTGGTGATGCAGGTGTACCAGCAAGGCGATATTCTGGCCGCCGAACGCTGGCTGCATCTGGACAGCCTTAGCGCGCTGTTCCTGGCGATCCTCGGCATCATTGGCTGCCTAACCGGGCTTTACTCCATTGGCTATATGCGCCATGAGGTCGATGAAGGCGAGATTTCGGTAGCGACGCTGTGCCACTACTACGGTTTCTTCCACCTGTTCCTGTTCACCATGCTGTTGGTGATCACCAGCAATAACCTGATCCTGATGTGGGCGGCCATCGAAGCCACCACGCTCAGCTCGGCGTTTCTGGTGGGGTTGTACGGGCAGAGCTCTTCACTGGAGGCGGCCTGGAAGTACATCATTATCTGCACCGTCGGGGTGGCCTTCGGGCTGTTTGGCACCATTCTGGTTTACGCCAACGCAGCCAGCTTTATGCCCGATCCCAACGACGCCATCTTCTGGACGGAAGTGCTCAAGCACGCCACACAGTTGGATCCGATGCTGATGCATCTGGCGTTTGTGTTCATCCTGATTGGTTTTGGCACCAAAACCGGGCTGTTCCCGATGCACGCCTGGCTGCCGGACGCCCACAGTGAGGCACCAAGCCCCACCAGCGCCCTGCTCTCTGCCGTGCTGCTCAACTGCGCGCTGCTGATCATCATCCGTTACTACATCATTATCAGCACCACGCTGGGCCATGACTTTACCGGCACGCTGCTGATGGTGTTTGGTTTCCTCTCCGTCGCGGTGGCGGCCTTCTTTATTCTGGTGCAGCGCGATATCAAACGGCTGCTGGCCTATTCCAGCGTAGAGAACATGGGGCTGATTGCCGTGGCGATCGGCATCGGTGGCCCGCTGGGTATTCTGGCGGCGCTGCTGCATACCTTGAACCACAGCCTGGCAAAAACCCTGTTGTTCTGCGGCTCTGGCAACGTGCTGCTGAAGTATGGCACCCGCGATATCACCGTTGTGAAAGGGATGCTGAAATGCATGCCGTTCAGTGCCGTGCTGCTGGCCGGGGGAGCCTTGGCGCTGGGTGGCATGCCGCCGTTCAATATCTTCCTCAGTGAATTTATGACGGTCACCGCCGGGTTGGCGGCTGGCCATATTACGTTGACCATCGTCTTGTTGCTGCTGCTGACGGTGGTATTGGCCGGGTTGGTCCGCATGGTGGCCAGCGTGCTGTTCGGCGCTAAACCCGAAGAGGTCAACAAAGGCGAACTGGGAATACTGACGACCTTACCGATGTTGATCCTGCTGGTATTGATGCTGGTGATGGGCACCCATATCCCACAACCGGTCAGCCGACTGCTGGAAAACGCGGTCCACATCGTGATGAACAACAAGCCTGGCACTCATGTCCAGCCATTGAGCTGGCCATGGGCCGTTCAGAACCATTCCTCTGCGGCCGAACCTCAGGCAGGAGAAGTAAAGTGAGCTACGAAACCCACGTTTTGACCCTCAACAACGACGAGAAACTCGGCAAAGGCTACCTGGCCAAAGTACGCGAGAAGTTCCCCTCCGCCCTGCTGGATGCCGAGTGGCAAACCGCCAACCAGGTCACCATCACGGTCAAGCTGAACTCATTACCCGAGATTGTGGAATATCTTTATTACCAGCTGGGCGGTTGGCTGCCGGTGCTGTTTGGTAATGACGAACGTACCTTGACCGGAGACTTCGCCGTCTACTACGTGCTGTCGATGGAGGAAGGAGAAAAGTGTTTTATCACCGTCAAGGCTCAGGTTAGCGCCATCACGCTGGAGTTTCCGTCGGTCACCCCGCGCGTTCCCGCCGCCGTGTGGGGCGAGCGTGAAATCCGCGATATGTACGGTTTGATCCCGGTAGGGTTGCCGGACGAGCGCCGCCTGGTGCTGCCGGACGATTGGCCAGACGATCTTTACCCGCTGCGTAAAGACACCATGGATTACCGCCAGCGCCCTGAGCCAACCACCGATGTGGAAACCTACCCGTTTGAAAATGCGGCCACCGGCGAATCACGGGTGGTGCCGATCGGGCCGATGCACATCACCTCCGACGAGCCGGGGCATTTTCGCCTGTTTGTTGACGGCGAGCGCATTGTCGATGCCGACTACCGGCTGTTCTACGTGCACCGTGGCATGGAGAAACTGGCCGAAACCCGTATGGGCTATCAGGAAGTCACCTTCCTGTCCGACCGGGTCTGCGGGATCTGCGGCTTTACCCACAGCGTGGCCTACACCACCTCGGTGGAAAATGCGTTGGGGATCTATGTGCCGCCCCGCGCCCATGCCATCCGCAGCATTCTGCTGGAGGTCGAACGGCTGCACAGCCACCTGTTGAACATCGGGCTATCCAGCCACTTTGTCGGCTTCGATACCGGCTTTATGCAGTTCTTCCGCGTGCGTGAAAAATCGATGACCATGGCGGAGCTGCTGACCGGATCGCGTAAAACCTATGGGCTCAACCTGATCGGTGGCGTGCGCCGCGACATCCTGAAAGAGCAGCGGGTTAAAACCATCAAGCTGATCCATGAGATGCGCGCCGACGTGACGCAACTGGTAGAGATGCTGCTCGGCACGCCGAATATCGAGCAGCGCACCAAAGGCATTGGCCTGTTGGATCGGCAGATCGCCCGCGACTACAGCCCGGTGGGGCCGATGATCCGTGCTAGCGGTTTCAAACGCGATATGCGCTTTGACCATCCTTATGCCAACTACGGCTCGTTGCCGAAAACGCTGTTCACCTTCGACGGCTGCGACGTGTATTCACGAGTGATGGTGCGCGTACAGGAAGTGCTGGATTCGCTGGCGATGATCGAATACGGCCTGGATAACCTGCCGGGCGGCCCACTGCTCACCGAAGGTTTCCGCTACCAGCCGCACAAGTTTGCCTTGGGCTATGCCGAAGCCCCGCGCGGTGAAGATATCCACTGGAGCATGCTGGGAGATAACCAGAAGCTGTTCCGCTGGCGCTGCCGGGCGGCCACCTACGCCAACTGGCCGGTGCTGCGTTATATGCTGCGCGGCAATACGGTTTCCGATGCCCCGCTGATTATCGGCAGCCTGGATCCCTGCTACTCCTGTACCGACCGCGTCACGCTGATCGATATCAACAAGCGTAAAGCGAAGACCGTGCCGTACAAGGAGATTGAACGCTACGGGATCGAACGCACCAATTCACCGTGCAAGTGAGGGAGGCAGCATGCTGAAACTGTTTAAAACCATCCTGAAGGCCGGTGAAGTCACGGTGAAATACCCGTTTAAGCCGCTGGAGGTGTGCCCGGGTTTTCGTGGCAAGCCAGAGTACGATCCTGAGCAATGTATCGCCTGCGGCGCCTGCACCGTGGCCTGTCCGGCCAATGCGTTAACTATGGAAACTCATGAGGCCAGCGGCGAGCGCGTCTGGCAGTTGTTCATTGGACGCTGCATCTTCTGCGCACGCTGTGAAGAAGTTTGCCCGACGCGGGCGATCCGGCTGTCGGAAGATTTTGAAATGGCGGTGATGCACAAGCCCGATCTGTATATCCGCGCCACCTTTACCCTACTCAACTGCCGCAGTTGCCAGCAGCCCTTTACGCCAACCAAATCGGTGAATTACGCCTTGGCATTGCTGGCCCACGCGGGCATGGGGGCAGACAGCGTTGAGGCCTTACGGCCACAGTTCGAGACCTGCCCCGCCTGCAAGCGTAAACAGACTCTGAGCCAACATCGGCCAATGAAACTGAGCCAGCCGGCGGGAGCGAAATGATATGACGATGCCCGATATCAAGGTCAATCATCACCGCAGTACGCCGATCACCGTTGATGAGCAGACCGCCAAACTCAAAAGCAAGCTGCTGAAGGATATCAAACGCTCGGCCTATGTGTATCGCGTCGACTGCGGCGGCTGCAACGGCTGTGAGATCGAGATCTTCTCTGCCATCACGCCGGTATTTGATGCCGAGCGTTTTGGCATCAAGGTGGTCCCCTCACCGCGCCATGCCGATATTCTGCTATTTACCGGCGCGGTCACCCGGGCCATGCGCGTACCTGCACTCAGAGCTTACGAGTCGGCACCTGATCCGAAAATCTGTATCTCTTACGGTGCCTGCGGCTGCGGCGGCGGGATTTTCCACGATCTGTACTGCGTCTGGGGCGGCAGCGAGTCGATCGTGCCGATTGACGTGTGGATCCCCGGCTGCCCACCGACGCCTGCCGCCACCATCTACGGCTTTGCCGTAGCGCTGGGCTTGTTGGAACAAAAGCTGAAGGGTGAAAACCACCTTGAGCAGGCCGATGAAAAAGCGGCATTGCTGCTGCCAGGCATCCCACTGCATACCCGCGTACTGATTGAACGCGAGGCACGCCGTCTGGCGGGCTACTATCAAGGCCGCATCATCAGTGACCGTTTCCTCTCCCTGTTGGCCGGTGCCAGCATGGATGCGGCCACGTTGCGCCTGGAGGAATGGTTGCAACAGGAAAGCGATCCCCGCCTGCGCGAGATTGTCGCTTGCCTGGTTGACTGCCTGCAACAGGAGCTGCCCCATGCAAAATGAAGGTAAGGCGGTGTTCTGGTCGTTACGCCAGAAGTTTCTTGATAGCGATGACGATATGCCTGCCCAGGCGCAGCAGGTGATGTATTACTCGCTGGCGATTGGCCATCACGTGGGAGTGATTGACTGCCTGAATACCGAGTTAAGTTGCCCATTGCCGCAATATCAAACCTGGGTTGAGCTGTTCCCGGAGGGGGAGGCCCAACGCAAGATGCGAGGCCTGCTGACCTTTGGCGAAATCACCATCGACTCCACCCACACCAGCCTGCTGGCCAATGCCCTGGCCCCGCTGATCGATAGCCAACCGGCTCCCTTTAGCGAATGGAGTGCCAAGCTGCTCGGCTTGCTCGCCGAGATTGAGCGCGAGCCTGCTATCTATCTGATTGTGAAAAAGGTGACCAACCCATGAATGTCGTACTTACCGTAGGCAATAGCATGATGGGTGACGACGGTGCTGGGCCGCTGCTGGCCGAAATGATGGCTGACGCGCCAATCGAGGGTTGGATCGCCGTCAACGGCGGTTCCACCCCCGAAAACGTGACCCATCAGATCCGCGATCTTAAGCCCAACCGGTTGGTGATTGTCGATGCCACCGATATGGAACTGGCCCCCGGCGAGATCCGCATCGTCAATCCTGACGATATTGCCGAGATGTTCTTTATGAGCACCCACAATATGCCGCTCAATTTCCTGATCGACCAGCTACGTGAAGATATTGAGGAAGTGATATTTCTCGGCGTTCAGCCGGACGTGGTGATGTTCTATTTCCCGATGACGGAGAAAGTGACGCAGGCGGTACGGGTGATTTATCAGCGGTTATCAATATGGGATACGGGGGAAGGTTTTGAGCGGCTCTGAATAGCAGCGCCTAATACCGCAACACGAAAGCTTGAGACAGGTGGGGATCATTGCAGGTTAGCCGACCGTTGAGCGCAAGGATGCGCGATACGAGCCTCCAGGGACGGATTCACGGCGTGTCGGCGTTCTGCATGATCCCCGCCTGTAACACCATCAACCACAGCAACTTGAGTGTTTTGGATGATGACAATAAATGCGAGTCGTTAATCCACATCAAGTCAGCGTGGCACAATTTATGCTTCAAATAAGTGAGACACATTTTTCGTCACCGGGGAGATTTTCAGGCCCAGTGGCGTGTTGAGCAATGTCGAACAGGTTTAAAAAGGAGTGCTGAGATGAAAACAGTCATCACGGTCTGCCCTTATTGCGCTTCAGGTTGCAAAATCAACCTGATAGTCGACAACGGCAGGATCGTTAAGGCCGAAGGCGCTAACGGCGTGACCAATCAGGGCGAGCTATGCCTGAAAGGGTATTACGGCTGGGATTTCGTTCACGATACCAAGATCCTGACGCCACGGCTGAAAACGCCGATGATCCGCCGGGAACGGGGTGGCAAACTGGAATCGGTGTCTTGGGAAGAGGCCATCGAGTTCGCCAGTTCACGCCTGCTGGCCGTTAAAGAGAAATACGGCCCGAATGCGATTATGACGACCGGCTCCTCGCGCGGGCCCGGTAACGAAGCCAACTATGTGATGCAGAAGTTTGCTCGCGCCACCGTCGGTACTAACAATATCGACTGTTGCGCACGCGTCTGACACGGCCCCTCGGTTGCAGGTCTGCAGCGATCGGTCGGTAACGGCGCCATGAGTAACTCAATCTGCGAGATTGAGGATACCCAGTGTATTTTTGTCTTCGGCTATAACGCCGCGGACTCGCATCCTATTGTCGCCCGCCGCATTCTCAAGGCGAAGGAGAAAGGAGCCAAGGTCATTGTTTGCGATCCACGCTATATCGAAACGGCGCGTATTGCGGATATCCATTTGCCGTTGAAAAACGGTTCCAACATCGCCCTGATCAACGCACTCGCTCATGTGATGATTGAGGAGAACCTGTACGATCAGGCGTTTGTTGAACAGCATACCGAGCAGTTCGATGAGTACCGCGCCATCGTGGCGGACTACCCACCGGAGTCGGTTGAAAAAACCACGGGCCTCACCGCCCAGCAGATCCGTGAAACGGCACGCATGTATGCCGGCGCGCCAACGGCCACCATCCTGTGGGGCATGGGCGTCACCCAGTTCTATCAGGGCGTGGAAACCGTGCGTGCGCTGACCAGCCTGGCGATGCTGACCGGTAACCTGGGCAAGCCGAACGTCGGGGTTAACCCGGTGCGCGGACAGAACAACGTTCAGGGTGCCTGTGATATGGGCGCGTTGCCTAACACCCTGCCCGGCTATTTCCAGGTAACGGATGCCGAGGCGCGGGAAAGGTTTGCCAACGCATGGGGGATCGACGCAATGCCAGCCGAGGTCGGCTATGCGTTGAGCGAAGTGCCGCACAATATCGACCATGGCAAACTCAAAGCGCACTACATCATGGGGGAAGATCCGCTACAAACGGAGCCGGATTTAGCCACCATCCGTAGAACCTTTGAGAAGCTGGATCTGCTGATCGTGCAGGATATCTTCATGACCAAAACCGCCGCGATTGCCGACGTTATTTTCCCGGCAACCTCATGGGGCGAGCATGAAGGGGTGTATACCGCGGCAGACCGCGGCTTCCAACGCTTCTATAAAGCAGTGGAACCGGTGGGCGATGTGAAGACGGACTGGCAAATCATCAGCCTGATGTCGACGGCCATGGGTTACCCGATGCACTACAACAACACGCAGGAAATCTGGGACGAACTGCGCGAGCTATGCCCGATCTATTACGGCGCTACCTACGAGAAGATGGCGGACCTGGCTTACATTCAGTGGCCTTGCCCAACGTTGGATCACCCGGGTACCCCTTATCTGTACGAAGGCGGGGAATTCTCTCGGCCCGGTGGCAAAGCGGAGTTCTTTACCTGTGAATGGGCTCCGCCGATCGATCAGCTCAGCGATGAGTTCCCGTTCGTGCTGTCGACGGTACGCGAAGTGGGCCATTACTCCTGCCGTTCGATGACCGGCAACTGTAAGGCGTTGGTCGCGCTAGCCGATGAACCGGGCTATGTACAGGTCAACTCGGAAGACGCCGCACGGTTGGGGATTGAGGATCAGGCATTGGTGTGGGTACGTTCACGTCAGGGCAAGGTCATTACCCGTGCCAACGTCAGCGAACGCCCTAACCGCGGTGCGATCTACATGACCTACCAATGGTGGATCGGTGCCTGTAACGAGCTGGTGGCGGAAAACCTCAGCCCGATTACCAAAACGCCGGAATACAAATACTGTGCCGTGCAAATTGAGCCGATTAAGGATCAAGGGCAGGCAGAACACTATGTTCAGCAAGAGTACAGCAAGATCAAACAGCGCCTCCGCGAGGCCGCTGCGGGCTAATCTGTAAAAGCCGAACCTCAGGGACGAGGTTCGGCTTTCCACGCATCTCTCACCACCCGCTATTCATCCTTACACTTCTGCCAGTGGCTGCCATACTAAAATTCTTAATAGACGATTTATCCCGTGGCTCACAAACTCACACAATACCCCCTTACTTTGTCCTGGATTGATCGTTTTCAACGATCGGTCTGATCTTATTGATCTGTACAACCAATTATCTTTGTCTTTCCGCCACCTATAAGATCGCCTTTTATCGTTCTCTGGGATATATCAGCAAAATATGACGTTCGCGATGAGTGCTGGCAAGGCCGTGTTACCTGACCGTCGCTTGCCCAACGGACTACTGCACCGCGATCGGGTACAGCGCATCCTGGTTATCAAGCTGCGTCACTTTGGTGACGTCCTGCTAACTACCCCGTTGCTCAGTACGCTGCGCGCCAATTACCCCAACGCCCTGATTGATGTGCTGGTGTATGACGGCACCGAGGCGATGCTGGCAGGTAATCGAGATGTCTATCTGACCTATACCGTCGATCGCAGCCTAAAACGCCAGGGCTATAAGGCACAGTACCGCGGTGAACAAGCCCTGTGGAACAGCCTCAACACCGGCCACTACGACCTGGTGATTAATCTGTCCGACCAGTGGCGGGCTGCGTTGTATTGCCGCTTTCTCAAACCGACGTTCAGCCTGGGGTTTGCTTACCCCAAGCGTAATAATCGGCTGTGGCGTGCTTGCCATTCGTTGTTGGTGCCGGTGGACGGGCATAACCAACGGCACACCGTGCTCAATAATCTCTCGATTCTGTCCCCGTTGGCCTTACCCACCTTGGTGACCAAGGTGACCCAGGCTTACCGGCAGCGCGATATCGATGAGATTAATCGCCTCAGCCAACATCATCACCTGACGGATTTCGTGCTGATCCAGCCTACCGCGCGTTGGGCATTCAAAACCTGGTCGGTGGCGGGATTCACTCGGGTTATCGACCATCTCACCGCCAGCGGAGAAACCGTGGTGCTCACCGGGGGACGTTCTGCCGATGAGATCGCCATGATAGCCGCTATTCTGGCCCACTGCGCCATGCCACAACGGGTGGTCAATCTGGCCGGTCGCCTGGACCTGCCGGAGCTGGCCGTCTTGATCGATCGGGCGAAGCTGTTTATCGGGGTGGATTCGGTAGCGATGCATATGGCCGCCGCCTTGCAGACGCCTTCCGTCGTGCTGTTCGGCCCCAGCAATCTGCAACAGTGGTCACCCTGGCAGGCTCCTCACATCCTGTTATGGGCAGGCAACTACCGCTCATTACCAAACCCCGATGAAGTGAACACCGCGACTCCGGAACGTTATCTGGACGCCATACCCGCCAATGAGGTTATCCGGGCCATAAACCGCCAACTCACCTGCCTGGATATCCCAACTTCCCGCACGGTGAATGACACCGTGTTTCATTAACCCTGATTTGAGCCACTCCATGCCATCCACCGCACCGTGTTCTGTATCGTTACTCTCCCCTGCCCGCCTTCGGCTGTTTGGCTTCACTGCGTTTTTGATCGGTGTGTCCCTGCCGACTTCCAATGCGCTGATGAACGCTTCGCTGGTGTTGGCGGCGATATGTCTGCTGTGGCAGCGTGACTTTCGCCACCTGATGCCTTTGCTCAAACAACCGCTGGTGTGGCTGCCCGCATTGATGTTTGCACTGCTGGCCGCCTCGTTATTGACCCAGCACCACGAGTACGGCCCAAAGATGGTCGGCAAGTATCAAAAGCTCCTGTTTGTACTTCCTCTGGCGCTGTTCTTTCTCACCGACACCAGGCTTATCACCCGGTTTATCAGCGGTTTTCTGCTCGCCAATGCCCTGATACTGGCGATCAGCCTGACTTCGGGGATCGGGCATGTGACGCTGGGTGGCCTCGATCCGCAGAATCCAACGGTGTTTAAACTGCAGATAACCCAGAACGTGTTTATGGCGTTTGCTGCGTTGATATGGCTAACCCGTGCTTTTGCACAATCAGGCGTGCTGCGTTGGTGCTATGGGGCATTGGTTCTGCTGGCAACGGCGAACGTGCTGCTGATGGTACAGGGGCGTACCGGCTATGTGGCGCTATTGGTCGGCGTGGGGCTTTGGTTGCTGCTGACGCTGCCTCGCTGGCAGCGGTTGGGCGTTCTAGCCTGCGGCTCGCTGCTGACCATTATGCTGATTTTAATCCCCAATAGAGCGACGGAGCGCCTGACGCTCGGGCTTGCTGAGGTGCGCAATTGCGTGTTGGCCCCGGCAGAGCAGGCCTATCAGGCTTGCGACAACTCGATGGGGCAACGCACCGCCTTTGCCCGCGAATCACTGCGCCTGATAAAACAGGCCCCGCTGCTGGGTAACGGGGCCGGGAGCTTCTGGTATGGCAACGCGCAGACCGGTTACGGCGTGCATAACCCGCACAATGAGTATCTGCTGGAAACGGTACAAAATGGCTTGCTGGGGCTGGCGCTGTTTCTGGGGTGGATGTGGTGCTGCTTCAGAGCGGCCTGGCGGCAACCAACAGCCTGCCGCAACCTGCTGGTTGCCGTGCTCGGCAGTTATCTGGCCTGCCATCTGTTCAACTCTTTCCTGCTGGATTCCGCCGAGGGGCATCTGTTTATGGTATTGGCCGCCGTGCTGGCAGGCTACCGCGTTGCCCATCGGCCTGTATAGCCTAAAAAAAACGGGCGCAGCATGCTGCGCCCCTTCAATGGTAACCAGGTATATTGAGGTTAATTCAGTTTGGCTTTGGAAAAATCACTGCCCATCAAGCTGACGCTATAGCCACTAACGTTGCTGCGCGTAGCATAAAAGGTTTTGCCATTCGCCAGGGCAATCCACGGAGCCTGCTGGTAGAAGATTTCCTGCGCCTGGCCGTAAAGTTTCGCACGCTCGGCAGGGACGCTAGTCAATCTGGCCCGCTGTACCAGACCATCATAGGTTTTATCGCACCAACGCGCGGCATTCGATCCGGTTTTGATACTGTTGCACCCCAGCAGCACTTCGGCAAAGTTATCCGGATCGCCATTATCGGACATCCAGCCAAACAGCGCGGTGTCATGCTCGCCCTTACGCATACCGGCAAGATATTCCCCCCACTCGTAAGAGACGATTTTCGCCTTCACGCCGACCTTTTCCCAATCGCTTTGCAGCATTTCCGCAATACGCTTGGAGTTCGGGTTATACGGGCGCTGAACCGGCATTGACCACAGCGTGATCTCAAAGCCTTTTTCCAACCCGGCCTGTTTCAGCAACGCCTTGGCTTTTTGCGGATCGTAACCGTAATCCTGCAGGTCTTTATCAAAACCCAGCATATTTGGCGGCAGCGGCGATTTCGCCACCGTGGCTGAACCTAAAAACACCGCGTTAACTATCGCCTTTTTGTCAGTGGCATAGTTGAGGGCTTGGCGCACCAGCACGTTATCCAGCGGTTTTTTCTCGGTGTTAAACGCCAAGTAACCGACGTTCAGTGCATCTACCTTATGCAGGGTCAGATCTTTGTTTTTATTGATTTCATCAAACTGTACCGGAGCCGGTGCGGGGATAATCTGGCACTCGTTAGTCTGGAGTTTCGCCAGGCGCGTCTGTACGTTCGGCGTTATGGAGAAGATCAGATGCTTGGTCGGCACCTCTCCATCCCAGTAATTAGGGTTGGCAGCATAGCGGATCAGTGAGTCGACTTTATACTGCTGCAAGACGTAAGGGCCAGTGCCGATTGGCCAGGTATCCACGTATTCTGGCGTGCCTTTTTTCAGCATCGCATCGGCGTATTCGGCAGAAAGGATCGACGCAAAGTCCATCCCCCAGTCGGCCAGAAACGCGGCGTTCGGCTCGCTCAGAACAAACTGAACGTGATAATCGTCCAGCTTTTTCACTTCCTTAATCAGCGTATCCAGACCTACGTCGTGGAAATATTCGTAATTACCCTGCGATACCTTGTGGTATGGGTGATTTGGGTCTTTCTGGCGTAACACCGAGAACACTACGTCGTCAGCATTAAAATCGCGGGTCGGCTTGAAGTTTTTGTTGCTGTTGAATTTCACCCCTTGGCGCAGGGTAAAGGTGTAGGTTTTGCCGTCCGGGGAAATTTTCCATTCGGTTGCCAATGACGGCGTTGGCGTGTTCTTGATCGGATCGAAATTGATTAAACGGTTATACAGCACCTGCGAGCTGGCAACGAACGTTGGGCCAGAGCTGGCAATCTGCGGATTGAACGACTCCGGTGACGCCTCGGAGCAATAAATCAGTGTATCGTTAGCTGCCGCCATGGCAGCGCTTGCCGGTAAGAATGTGCTCAGCGCCAGCGCGAGCAGCGTTTTCCCTGTAGACATGGTCATCGCCTTGTTTGACTTTTTTTAGTAGGCGACAATCTCAGCACGGACGGGGAACCCAGGCAAATAACCAATTGCTCTCAGGTTATGCCAAAACCGTTGTTTTTGCTGTTTTATTCAGCTACGCGGGCGCAGCATGCCGCGCCCCAACAAAGTGAACAGCCTCAGCTCAGCAGTAGCCCATCATCATCCAGCTTTTCGCCACGTGTTTTCTCAAACATCGCCAGCAGATCGGTGACCTGCATGTTGGCCCGTTGCTCACCGACAACATCCAGCACCACCCGCCCCTGGTGCAACATCACGGTTCGATGGCCATGATCCAGAGCCTGGCGCATGGAGTGCGTCACCATCAGTACGGTCAATTGCTGCTCGGCGACAATACGGTCGGTCAATGCCAGCACAAAGGCCGCCGTTTTAGGATCGAGCGCGGCGGTATGTTCATCCAGCAAGAGCAGACGAGAAGGCTGCAGCGACGCCATCAGCAGGCTGACCGCCTGACGCTGCCCGCCTGACAGCAGGCCCATGTGATCCCCTAAACGATTCTCCAGCCCCAGTTCCAACGTGGCCAACTTATCGCGGAACAGTTGCCGCTGCTTGCTCTTGACGGCACGCTGAAATCCTCGGGTTTGACCGCGCTGCAGAGCCAGGGCCAGATTCTCCTCAATGCTCAGCCCCTCGCAGGTTCCCGCCAACGGATCCTGGAACACACGGGCGACCATACCGGCACGGCGCCAGGCGGGCATCAGGGTAACGTCCTGTTCGCCAATAAACACTTGGCCGCGATCGGGGGTAATATCACCGCTGACCGCATTGAGCAAAGTAGACTTCCCTGCCCCATTACTGCCAATGACCGTCACAAACTGCCCTGCCTCGATGTTCAAAGACAGGCCACGTAATACCGGGTTCTCCAGCGGGGTACCAGGGTTAAAGGTTTTAAACAGCTGCTCGGCACGCATCATGATGGCTGCCTCCCCCGCTTGCTTTTCAATTTTTGTTTCAACTTCGGCAGGACCAGCGCCAACGTAACCAGTAGCGCGGTGATCAGATTCAGATCCTGCGCCTGCAAGCCGATAAAGTCTGCATTCAGGGCCAGAGCGATCATCAGGCGGTACAGCAATGCCCCTAACAGGGTCGCCATAGTGATCAGGAACAGGCTACGGGCAGGCAACAGCGTCTCACCGATGATCACCGCCGCCAGCCCGACGACGATGGTGCCGATCCCCATGGAGATATCGGCGCCCCCCTGAGTCTGTACGTACAGTGCCCCCGCCAGCGCTATCAGCGCATTGGAGACCGCCATGCCGATCACCGTCAGCCGACTGGTCGCAATCCCCTGAGCACGTGCCATGCGCGGATTCGCTCCGGTTGCCCGCAACGCAAGGCCGACTTCTGAGGTCAGGAATGCGTCGAGCGCCAGTTTGACGACCACGACCACCACCAGCAGCAATATTGGTTGGATCAGCCAGGCGTTGTCCTCAACCTGACTGATGAAAGGAGTGAAAACGCTGGGTAAGCCGATCAGGGCGAGGTTTGGTGCCCCCATAATGCGCAGGTTGATGGAATACAGGGCAATCATCACCAAAATGCTGGCTAGCAGTTGCAAAATACCGAGCCGCACGTGCAGCCAAGCCGTCAAACAGCCAGCACCGGCACCCGCGATAGCCGCCAGCAAACACGCCAGCCAAGGGTTATAACCGCTAACAATCATCACCGCGGCTACTGCGCCCCCTAATGGGAAGCTGCCATCGGCCGTCAGATCGGGAAAATTGAGCAAGCGAAAGGAAATCAATACGCCCAACGCGACCAGCGCAAAGATCAGGCCGATCTCAAAAGCGCCCATCAGGGAAATTAACGACATGCGTACCTCATAAACATCTTGGCCCGCCACCTGCGGCAGGCCATTTACACCCGATGTAAACCATCATTCAACGCAGATCGTTATTTGATGACTTCTTGTGCTGATTGCACCAGCTCCGCTGGCAGAGTGACACCCTGCTTCTGGGCTGCGGCAGGGTTGACGCTCAGGCTGAGCTTATTGCCTACCTCAGGAGCTATTGCGCCTGGCTTCTCACCCTCTAACAGGCGGACGACGATTTTACCGGTCTGGCGGCCCAGATCGTAATAACTCATCCCCAACGCCGCAGCCGCGCCACGTTTGGCAACGCTATTGTCACCGGCGATCAACGGGATTTTAGCCTGATTGGCAATGCCGACCAGCGACTCGTAGGTGGAGATAACGTTGTTATCGGTATTGGTGTAAATCACGTCGACTTTGCCCACCAGACTTTTAGCCGCTGGGGCTACGTCGATAGTACGTGCGGCAGGAACCTCAACCAGCGTCATCCCGCGTTTGGTTAATTCATCTTTCAGCTCTTTGACCACCACCGTCGAGTTGACTTCCCCTGGGCTGTAGACCATGCCGACTCGCTTGGCATCGGGTTTAACCTGCAAGATCAGATCGACCTGCGGGCCAATGGCTACGCTGTCTGAAACGCCGGTAACGTTGGTGCCACTCGGCTGCCAGCTACTGACCAGCTTGGCCGCCACCGGGTCGGTTACCGTTGTAAACACCACCGGTATGGTTTTGGTAGCCGCCACCACGGACTGGGCCGCAGGCGTTGAAATCGCCACTATCGCATCGGGCTTGTCACCGATAAATTTACGCGCAATCTGCCCTGCGGTGGCCGTATTTCCCTGCGCGCTTTGGAACTGGATCTTGACCTTATCCTTGTCATACCCCGCAGCCTTTAGCTCATCAATCACCCCATCACGGGTAGCATCCAATGCCGGATGGTCAACGATAGAGAGGATCGCCACGGATTTCGGCGCAGCCGCGTAACTGCTGACTGCAAATAAGGCAGCGGCGAGAGCTACAAAAATATTTTTATTATTCAAAGGCATGGTCATATCCTTTTCAAGTTGGCGTTGGTGCCAGAGGTGGTGATTAATCATCCTAGCACAGTGTTTTACCGCCATCTATCGGATAACGTTTTGTTATCATGTGGTTAACATACAGAATGAGAAGAAAACACTCGGTGCGCTTACATGGGGCAGTGATTCGGGTCACAAACCGCCACTTTTCGCCTCTGGTTGTTCGATGCATAGCCTTGGTGCCACGCCCTGCGGCTGGGTTATTGGGGCTTGATAATACGCAGGCCGTTTACAGCGTCCATAACCCGTACAGCTTGTGGGTTATGGAACTGAACAAAATGGCCTGCTGGGGTTATTTGAGGATTGGGTGATACGGTGGGTTATTGCGCTATGCTCAGGCTATTTCTTTTTCGCTGACAATGGCTTTTGATACCAGGCCATAGTCGATCGCTTCTGCCACTGGCATCCAAAAATCGCGGTCAATGTCGTTCAAGACCTTTTCCAGTTTCTGCCCGGTTTCTTTGGCGATCAAGGTAGCGATTCTTTCACGGATGCGGATAATTTCCCTGGCCTGAAGCGCCACATCGGTAGCCTGACCACCGATACCACCGCTTGGCTGATGGATCAGAAAACGGGTATTGGTCAGGCAGAAGCGACGTTCCTTGGGCACAGATAAGAACACATTTACCGCGGCACTCCCGACCCAACCGCTGCCGATCATATTCACCGGAGCGCTGATAAAGCGGATGACATCGTGGATCACATCACCCGACTCTACATGGCCGCCAGGTGAACAAATCAGGAAATTAATCGGCGCGGAGGACTCGTCAGACAGCGCCACCAGTTGTTTGACGACATTGTAGGCCACCGTGTCGTTGATCTGCCCAAACAGCAGGATAGTTCGCGACTTGAAGGTTCTCTCATCCAAAAAGGCATCACGCTGAGGAGTACTTTTTTCCGTTTTCTCTTCCATCTTGTACCTCGACTGTTTTATCTATCATCCTGGCCGAACATGGCAAAGATAACCATAGCAGCAATCGTCGCAACTAGCCTGGCAACAATCACCAGCCAGCCGGCAAATAACCAAACAGTGACGCAATCGCATAGACCGCACTTCCCAGATACAACAGCACAATACTCACCTGCAACAGCGGATGCGTGATCCAGTTACATTGCCAGAGCGGCACCCGGTCGCCATGTTTGCGGGCACCTCGCAAAATCAGTATCGGCATGATCGACAAGATCACTCCACTGAATACACCGGCGAAATACAACGCATTGACGAATGAAACCAGACCACTGTAGGCCAGCGCGAACGGTGGCAAAACGACCACCATCAACACGCCGAAGCGGCGCAACGGTCGTTCGTCGTCCCCTAACCTGAACTTATCGAAAATATTGCTCACGAAGCTGCCACCTAGCCCCCAGTAGGATGTCAGCATGGCACATAGCGCAAAGATATTGGCAGAGAAGAAAGCCCATTGGCCAAGCGCCTGCCCCCACGAGATCGTCGCCACGTCAGAAATATTACCCAACCCACTGAGAGCGATCACCGACATCGGCACCACTGCCAACAGCACAAATGTCGTTACCATCCCGACAATAATGGCCTTGGGAAGTTGTTCTGGCTTATCCGCAAAACCGCGTGCCATCTCAGGCACAATATATTGGGCAGAGAAGCAGAAAACCACCACACTGAACACGGGCACCATAAAGAGCCAGTCACCGTCAAGCAGGTTGCGCATCTGGGTGGTCTCTTTCAATAGCGTCGCAATAACCAGAGCGCTCAGCATGACAACCATGCCGATACTGATAAATTTTTCGCCACGGCCAATGGCTTTTAAGCCGAGATACAGAACCAACGCCGCCGGGATAAAAAACAGCAGGCTGCCGAGCGCAGGTGAAATGCCGAGCAGGGATTGCAATAATTTGCCGCTACCAGACATGTAAGCGGTAAGCGCACCGATACTATTGACACAAACTGAAGCGAACATGATCCATGAAGCCAAACCACCGACATACCGCCGGGCCAAGCCGCTTAGTTGCAGATGTTCTCGGGTACGAAGGGTGGATTCAGCGACATACAGCATAGAAATGGTGGTTACACAGCCAACCAGTACCAACCAGAATAGCAAAGGTAAATAACCTGCTTTACTGGAAGCGTACGCGATAGAAAGCACGCCTGCACCGATATTAGTGCCGACTATCATTGCTACCCCTTCAAGAAAAGTCAGTGATTTGACGGGTGCAAGAGTCCGTTCCCCTGCGGCTAATGCCGGGGAAATGCCGATGTTTTCACAAGACATAGATCATCCTTTGATACCCGGTAGCGTTAATGACCAGGAAAAGTTAGCGTCTAGAGGGTTAGTTGTTACTTTTCATTCACAAAAATGAAACAACATCACTTGGTTATACAGTGTACGGCCCTATAAACGAGTGCCAATCACGATTACTTGAGGGATCCAATTGCGGTCTTTAAGGGGGATTATTATTACAGCGATTCAGCGAACAGCCTGATGGCAAGCGGCATCTGCGGCTTTATGGCGCAAACCGCACCAGCAACCTTTGCGCTTCAGTCGATTATTGTCTGGCTGGTGTGTACGAGGATTTTTGCAGGACGTGATCAGAGGGCATAAAAAAGTGTGGGTAAGTCGTCAAACGGTTCGCCTGCTGAGGTCAGGATAACCAGCATCATTTCATAATAATCCCTATTATATCAGCCATATTCCGTCACTACCCGTCAGCCCTCTGATTATACAGGCTCATCGTTTTCGCCGTCAGTTTTTGGTACTCAATGGATAAAAACGCCATGAGTTTTTAAACAGCAAATTGCCATGAATTAGAATGACACTTTGTTCAAAAAATCTCAGGAATATGTTTCAAAGGATAGTCTGGTGACTGATATTTTCCGATTTTGCGTTTAGGCAATTTAATCTTATTTTTCGGCAACCGCTTGTAAGGAATATGCTGCAGAAAATGGTGGATAACATTTAGTCTAACCCGCTTTTTGTCTTCTGAATTAGCAACAAACCAAGGAGCCCAAAGGCTGTCTGTGGCAGCAAACATGTCGTCCCTGGCTCGGGAATAGTCGTCCCAGAGTTCGAAAGAACGGATATCTATCTCTGAAAGCTTCCATGTCTTGCGGCCATCATCAATACGTGCACGCAATCGACGTTCTTGTTCCTTTGGGCTTACATCCAGCCAGTATTTGATTAGAATTATGCCAGACTCCACGATTAACCGTTCCACCATCGGAACCGTCTCCAAAAATTGATGCGTCTGCTCTGGCGTACAAAAACCCATAACTCGCTCGACGCCAGCTCGGTTATACCAACTACGATCGAAGATAACGACCTCTCCTGCTGCAGGCATGTAAGACATGTAGCGTTGCAGGTACATTTGGGTTTTTTCACGTTCGGTTGGGGCAGGAAGGGCAACAACACGGAACACTCGTGGACTGACTCTTTCGGTCAGTGCTTTTATCGTACCGCCCTTGCCAGCCCCATCGCGCCCCTCAAACACGATGCAAACTTTCAGCCCCTTGGCAATCACCCAGCTTTGTAAATGGACAAGTTCTTCGTGTAACAACCTGAGCTCTTGCTGATATTTTTTTTCCGGTATTTTTGCCGTGCCTTTTCCTTGTGGCACACGGTTGCCTGCTATGCGCTTGGGGTTCTTTTCTTTTGAAAGACTGGCAGCGGGTACGATTTTGTTTTTCTTTCCGTTAGTCATGAGGTTACCCCACAATATCATCAATATGACGCTAGCCAGACGTTGAACGTCCCCTCACAGCGCTTGGAGGGCTGCGTATGCAGGACAGATAAGGAGTCAGGAGCCGATGAGCAAGTACGTGGTCTCATCTCATACAATATCGTAGTTGTTATTTCTTCATGCTGCGAACGGAAGGCCGCTTCATTATGTCTACTGTTGTTGGAAAAGTTGCATTGGTCACGGAGAGAAACAAGCTGTTGATGGAGGAACAAATAGCTAAATAACTTGCATACCGTCCTATGCCTATCTTTGGCCGATCTGGAGCGGATGGTATATTTACTGGATAGTATAAAACGAAAAACCCCAAGCCTTTTGAGCTTGGGGTCATTCATAATATGGCGGAGGAGCAGAGATTCGAACTCTGGAACGGTTTCCCGTCGACGGTTTTCAAGACCGTTGCCTTCAGCCACTCGGCCACCCCTCCGTAATGCAGCGAACTATAAACACAGCCGATCACGTTGTAAAGCCTGAAACCGTTCAACCGAACGAAAAAACGGCATCTGCAAGCTGACCGATGAAGAAATCAACAATCGGGGTGCAGCAATACCCTAGTAGTCACGTAGGGTAAAGAATGGTAAACAATCTTTAATCAATGGCTTGCACTGCACTATCATCATGATTAATTTTGTGATGACCTGATAAGAGAGATCATATGGACCGCATTGTCGTCTCATCCTCCTCGCGCGACTCTTTGCTAAGCACGCATAAAGTCTTGCGTAACACCTATTTTCTGCTGTCGTTAACGCTGGCCTTTTCAGCACTGACCGCAACCGCCAGCACCATGCTGGGCTTACCGGCTCCTGGGCTGCTGTTAATGCTGGTCGGCTTTTATGGTTTGATGTTCCTGACCCATAAGCTGGCCAATAGCCCTGCCGGTATTCTGGCAGCCTTCGCCTTCACCGGCTTTATGGGCTACGCCCTTGGCCCGATCCTGAGTTCGTTCCTGAACGCTGGCGCGGGTGACCTGATCATGCTGGCGCTGGGCGGTACCGCAGTGGTGTTCTTCTGCTGTTCGGCCTATGTACTGACTACCCGTAAAGACATGTCGTTCCTGTCTGGCATGATGATGGCGGGCTTCGTGGTGCTGCTGGTGGCGGTTATCGCCAACCTGTTCTTGCAGATCCCTGCCCTGCACCTGGCCATTAGCGCACTGTTTATTCTGTTCTCGGCCGGTGCCATGCTGTGGGAAACCAGCAACATCATTCATGGCGGTGAAACCAACTATATCCGTGCCACCGTCAGCCTGTATGTTTCGCTGTACAACATGTTTATCAGCCTGCTGAGCATTCTGGGCTTCGCCCGCAGCAACTGATACAGCGCATTTGTTTTGACCTGAGCCCCGCAATGCGGGGCTTTATTTTTGCCGGAGCAAAAGTTTGCTAGACTGTGGCCCGCAATGAATTACCGATCACCGAGGCTGTATGTTGGAGTTTGAAGGTCAGACGATTGAAACTGACGCCCAGGGCTACCTGAAAAACAGCGCCGACTGGCACGAAGGGCTGGCCCCGCTGTTAGCGGCACAGGAAGAGATTGAACTGAGCGAAGCGCATTGGGAAGTCGTACGCTTTGTGCGTAGCTTCTATCAGGAATTTAATACCTCTCCGGCCATTCGCATGCTGGTAAAGGCGATGGCGCAAAAATACGGCGAAGAGAAAGGCAGCAGCCGCTACCTGTATCGCCTGTTCCCGAAAGGCCCGGCCAAACAGGCGACCAAGATCGCCGGGTTGCCAAAGCCGGTGAAGTGTATCTAGCCACGGGTTAATAGCGAATACTGAAGCCCTTATATTCGGCAACCCCACGCGGCTCCACCAGCACGCGGTCAACGCGGGCGCTGCGTGGGCCGCCGCTTTTCAGCCACGCCATCAGTTGGTCAACGGCCTGTTGTTCGCCACAGGCCAGCACTTCCACGCTGCCATCATCCAGATTACGCGCATAGCCGGTTAACCCCAAAGCCGTAGCCTGGTGTTGAGTGTTATAGCGAAATCCTACCCCCTGCACCACACCATAGACATACGCGGCAATACAAACTTGTGTCATAATCGGCTCCTGATCGATTTCATTACAGGCATTCTCTGCGCTGATGCCCAGAGTGTGTCACTCTTTTTTCTCTATCTGGCAGCATACTTAATTATGACCGCACGCTTGATCCTTGCCAAAAGAAGCTTTAAAAGATTAAATTGATATATAAATCAAAGAGTTAAGTAAACATGCAGTTCAATAAATACACGATATCAGGCAACAAAACACAACTTCCCACAACATATAAATCAATGCATTACGTTAGATAGTGACCTGCATTTTAACTTATCTGCACGCCTCATTAGCCGCTAACAGCTCACGCTCATAACCTATCCGCTGGTGCCGCTCCGCCCGCAGTGCACGCATCTGAGCATCGATAGACGCACCGATCTTTAACTGGTCAACAGCAAACGCTGGCACGGCAACATCGGCGGTTTTGCATGGCACCGGCACTGGCACTTTAACCTCAACATACGCGGGCGGCGGTACCGGCACGTTGCCACAACCAGCTATGGCCAACGCAGTAATCACAATCAGTTTTTTCATTTGGCGCGCTCCCTGCGTAACTCATCATCAAAAGCAGATGAGGCAGCGGCGCATACATCACCGTCGCTGCTGCGCTCTGCCAGCACTTCATTGGCTTTACCGTAATCCTCCTGGGCTGCTTTCTGCGCTTTCTGTTGGGCTTCTTCTGCCGTTGCCTTACGTAATTCCCCCAGCACCTGCAACGCATTAACCCCGGCGTTCTGGCTAGCGATAGATGCAGCCTGCTGCCGATTGCTGCCCTGGCACTCCGTCAGCGTTCGGTTAAGGTTATTGATCGTGGGCTGATAGTGACGGCTGGCCAGCCATACGCCAGCGCCAACTATGGACGCCAGCGCCAGCAGGATCACCACACCACTGGCAACCATAGCCGCCGGTGTCAGTTTGATAGGCATAGTTCACGTTCCTTTTCCCTACGGATTTCCAAGCCGCGCAAAACCTTACCGTTGGCATACACCCAACGCGGGAACTGGTTACATGCCTCAGCTATGCGCCCCTCTCGGAAGCGCATGAACATGGTCGATTTCTGCATCGCCCCGCAGCCAGCGTTAAACGTAATGCTCACCGCTGCATCGAACGCGCCGATCGGCAGTTTGTCGCCATTGGCATAACGGATCACGCACTTCTCTGCATCCAGAATATTGCGCTCCCAGTCAGCGGCCACCTGATCAACGGTCTTGCGCACGCCAGGATTAACCCCGTGCGTATTTCCAACCCCGTCAGTCCACACATTCGCTGGGCAGAGATACGGCTCAAGGCGGCAAGCTTCCGCGTTGCCGATAATCTCCAGCCCCTTATGACTGGTGCGAACATTGCCATTGGCCACCACCAGGCCGATGATGACCATGACGGAGCAGGCAACCCCGGCTAAGCCCGTCTTTTTCGAATTCATACCTTACGTTCCTCTCCCGGTAATGACACATAGCGATCGGCGTCATCTTCTGCAACTGCGGGGCGACCTATGCGACGTTTTAAATAAGCGGCGTAAAGCTCGGTGCGGCGTTGCTCGTTAAGCCGCCTTGCGCGTGCATCGATACGCCCAAGCGCAAACGATAGAACGGAAATGATTACACCAACCGCGCCGAATGCGATAAATATCAAGTCTTGTGTTGTTATTCCGGCAGCGCTGGCAATTGCTGCCAGCCATGCGAAAAGCTGAGTAACGACATTATTGGGATGCTCATTCATTTTCATACTCCACCCCACAGGGAATAATTAGAATAGTGCGAACATTTCAGAAGCCTGCGCAATGGCTCTATTTGTTTTGTCAGTTACTGACATTTCCTCACCTGTACTAGACAAGCTGTAACACTTCGTAAATAGCTGATATTTAACCTGACTATCACCTATAAAATCCAAAGCTAACTTTGCGCAGACAATATCATTACCAACGTATTCAATGACGCTAAAAACAACACTATCTCTATCGGTTAACTGTTTCATAGCAACCCCTTAATTTAATGAACGTGATATTTCAATCCATGCACTTCCGTCGAAATAAAGACGCAAGATAGAACGGTTAGATGTTGGAGTGAAAGCACTCCCATTTAAATAAAATGTTGAACGGTTGTTTGGTATTGTCACCAATGTATTTGAGAATGTGATTATTATTTCCTGAAATGCTCTGCCACCTGTGATATTTGCCAGGGTTACAGCACTGCTGTAGTTAAAGTTAAGCTGGCGTACGGCTTCAGATGCCGACTGCCCGCCTAGGGAAATGCTTGGTGTGGTGCTATTTGTCGCAAACGATAAACGACCTCCGGCGCTTCCTCGGTCAAAAATTTCACGGGCAAGCGTATCGATTTGCGTTGCTGGATTCTGGTTGAATGTAGGGTGCTCAAGATACTGGCGCTTAGATGCGTCCTGGGTACCGAACGCCCGGATGCCATACCCATTTGATGCACCGAAAGCCCTCACCGTTCGGAAAGCAGGCCGACGAATAAGCAGGTTATCAACTTCACCAGCACTGAACACCAAGCCGTTACCGACAGTGTTAAACACAGGACTGTCGAACTCGATGCCGTCACCGTTTACTACATAGATCGCGTAGCTATCACCAGACCCATCATCAACGCGCCCGCAGCCTGTCGTGTATGTGTTGATGAACTTGATGTTGCGGGGAATGTCGCTTGCAGGCGTGCCATCTTCCAAGTACCTGTCAATGCGAATACCGTTCCGTTGCGCCCCCTCATGCTGTTGTCCGATTGATGTAAACGCAATGACGCCACCATCTAACCAAATACCGTGTTGGTCGCTGTTCGATGTCTGTCCACCGATGAATACGATAGGCCCGAAGGTTCCCGTAGGTACTTTACGGCGGCCGATACGGATACCGTAGCCACAGCGATAGCATTCAACGTTGGTGTACACCGACATGTTTGTTTGCCCGTCGGATCCGTCAGACGTGATGTTCAGGCCGATACCTGTCCAATCACCCAGACCGGTAGCACCACCGCGGATCAATGTGTTTCTGTGCGTAATATCCCAGACTGTTTTCTGCGTTACGCCATTGCCTGCCGGGTTTGTGAATTTGACGGTAAGATCGTTAAGTTCGATAGAACCTTGCGATCCCTGAATTAATAAAACGTCAGACGTTGTTGGGCTACCAATTAAATTTATTCTTTCAAGCTGGAAATACCCACCCATTCCTGTAGGGTTCTCGATGCTAAATGCACCGATAACAGATAATAATGGCGTCGTCTGTCCTGGCTTGTGAATAATAGCCGCCCCAACATTTTCGACATCGCCTGTAGCGTGGCCTAATGCGCCGCCAGTAAGGCGAAAACGTCCGCCCCGTGATGGCCAGTTTGGATTTAATGTTGCGTGATAATAGGCATACAGCGATCCGCTAAGATACTTGCTGCCAGGGTTGGCGCTCATCACCAGCCCATCGCGAGCTGCGGCATTGAACATGTTTTGCAATGCAACAGTGTTTTCTGTACCGGTTGCTGTGTTTGTGACCATAGAGAAAACTGCATCACCAACAGCGCCAAAATCCTCGGGGGTTATAACCCCATCATCGAGAAGCATTTTCCAGCGCTTACCGCCCTCTGTTACCACGACTCGACCATTATCATCAGCTGTTGTTGTGTCAGCCTGATGGTAGTAATAGCGACGCAATTTAACGTTGCTGTTACTGCTATGGCGCAAAACATAAATTTGCTGATTAGGGTATGTTGGCTCGGTCTGTCTCAGAGTAGCCACATCAGGGCACGCGCCGATATTTTTTAACCCGTCGGATTGAGCTAACTCGATCATTACATCTGCTGCAGACCCGCTTTCAGGCAAAACCATGATGGGATCGCCACCATCATTAAATGCCAACAATTTTCTACGACGGCCCGTAATCGAGGGTAATTGTGATACCGAGTTTTCAGGAACCCGAAGCGTACGAGCCAAGCTAATGGCGTTTTGTTCGCTGAACCATTTTTTAGTTACTGCATCCTGTGGGTTAACTGGATCCCCAAGATTCTCAATGCGGTAACCGTGGGCGTTAAACGGGCCACCAAGCAGCGGGCGGGTGAGCGCTAGACCCAGATATAGGAATGCCTGCTGTATGGCCATCCATAGCCGGTCGAAATCCTTGTTTACCGTTTCTGCCAGCAGATCGCCATTATCCTGGTATTCGGTCAGGCGGTAAGTTGGAACCACTCGCTCGAGCAAAATCACCGAGCCGTTAGCCGGTGGGGTGAGGAATGTCACTTCCCCGCCGTCTACATTGCCGATACCTGAAATGGTGAAGCCGGAGGTCAACTCCGCGCCGTTGATCGATACAGTGAGGTCGAACGTATTGAGCAGGTAAAACTCATACGGGAAAACGGTGCTGATGCCGTTCGCTGTGAAAATGTTATATGGGGTCTGGTTCGGGATCGCCATGTCGGGCCTCGGTCAATAATCCACGGTGACCTCGTGATCTCCGTCTGATGGTTGCCAATCTTCCCGCCCCTGCGCGGTCGGTTTCCCGACCAATTTACCAATCCGTACTGGCGTTTGACTGATTGCCCCGGCCCCGGAGTCGATATAGTCGTCGTCCTGGTCGGTCAGTATTGGGTTAAAATCTTGCATCTGGTCATAGGCTGGCCCGTCAAGTACCTCCGTGTGCGCCCATAGGAAGCGTGAGGATAGCGGCGCTTCAAAGGCATCAAGAATGCGTTTCTGCTTATTGACGACGGAAAACTCTTCGGTCACACCGCAGCCGGTGCCCTTAAGCGCCTGGCGCAAAAGTTTAGGAGCAAATCCGCCCGGGCCGTTAACCTCTACAATGACGCGAGGGATTTGGAACTTGGTTACCAACTCCCTGATCTGCACCACCTGGCCGCCGTTAATTCTGTCCCGCTCGTCAAAATCGGCCAGCTCCCCCGTTAACCCCACGCATTTATGCCAGTACAAATGCCCGCGCGAGTCCGTGAACACTATCGATAATGCGCTGGCATCTGACTTTATCTTGCCCAGTGCAACGTCCCAGTAAGCCACGGCACCGACGATCTGGATATTGCCCAGCCACATGGAGCAGCCGCCGTTTGCGTAGCGTATTTCTGGCTGCATGTTGTATTCGCGCATCCGCTCAGGGTTAAGACGCGACTCACTGACAGGTTTACTGTGAAGCTGGTACTGGCTATCCCATTCGTTAAGCGTGCGCGTTTCCTTGCGGCGCTTGGTCATTTCCTCAGGCGTAAAACGTTCTGGCCATTCGCAATCAGCGTAACAATCGACCGTTTCATCCGGAGGGCTGGCGAACTCGATACCGTCAGCCGTTAGCCGGTAATCGGTACCCTCCACCAGCAGGCGTGCGCCGATGTGGATGCCAACGAAAATGTACTCAGGTACGAACGGCAGCGCGTAATGAGTTTGGTTGGCGTCCTTTTCTTCGATGCGGTGTTCTTTATTGAACAGCTTGATCGTTAGACAGTCAGCGCCCATCGCTTCCACCTCGTCGTATAGGCTGTCGTGCGTGTGCGGGGTACCGATGTAGAGTTTACGGCCACCAGGTACCAAGATGTGAGTTTGCTCCCCCAGCCGGTACCGGAGTTTTTCGCGGGCCTCAGGGGTTTGAATGTTGCGCGGTACCTCAACATCATCGTTTTGGCACTCGTCGGCGCGGGCCGAGGTGACGTTCGATAAAATGCCCTTGGCGTACATACTGCCGTTACGCATATCGAGAGCGCCGTTTACCCACCATTGCTCTACGGTTCCCTGGCCATCAGGCAGCATGCCACGCGTTAAGGGGTGATTACGGAGAACGTTCTGTGTGTCGCGGCTGGTCTTGTACGCGGTGCCGTCTGCCTCTGATTGGTGCAAAATACGGTACTGCCGATCACGGTAATACCGCCAAGCGTTGTACACAGCCAGAATGGTGGATTTACCAAAGCCACGGAAACACCGAAGCACCGCGAGATCCCCGCGATGCTCCAGCCAATGACAGGCCCGGTAGTGGCAGTCCGGCACATCCCACTTCATCCGCTCGGCCCACATGATGAAGAACGCAACGAACGAGATCATTTCTTCTTATTCTGTATGCGCTCCAATACAGCCATTGCGGCTTTTTCAGCGCTTGCCACCTGCTGGCCTAGCTTGAACGCTTCATCGTCCGGATCATCACCGTCTTTCGGTACCCCGCCGCGCGTGTGCATGCCAATAAGGGAATGCACCTTCACAAGCAGCGTGAGCGATGCGGCCGCATTCTTCTTACACCAATAGCGATCGCCGCGTTCCTGCTTGGTATGCTTCGTGGGTTCCTTGCCTGCGCCCGGCCAGTTATCCGGATCGGCCTCATCAAGAACGACGTCGGTTAACTTGTCGCTCAGTACGGTAAGGCGTGTTCTGTAATCGTTGTGCATAAAAAAGCCCCATGGTTAACATGAGGCTATGGTGCTGCGGGTGTGTGGTCGGTTTCCTGACTATCTGCCTGTTCGGAATCGAGCTTATGGCTTGAGCGTCACGATCTGCTATCGGATTGGTTCAATAACTCCATTTCCTCTTCCGTTGGCTCAACAAACCTCACCCTTTCAATCGGAACTATTTCGTAAGCGCCGTTGCGATAAATGGTGATCGCCTTAGTCAGCCAGTCTATCCCGTAGACAAAGTGCCGATTGTCAGAGCCGCGCATCATGGCGACCATCTTGGGGAATGGTGGCATGATGCCGTATTGTTTCTTTGCCATGGTGATCACCTCCTTGTTACTGTATGTAAGAAGCGACTTAACAAATCAAAAAAGAACTATTGATTTATGTAGGTTATCAAGAGCTATGGCTGACTTCTCATTAAGCTTATCATCATAAAAGTTGGCACTGAATTTCACCAACCTGTTTTTATGCATAGCAACCAAGGTAGTCTCTCTTCCGATGTTACCATCTGGCATTTTTACTGACGCCGAGTATCTCAAAGCTTTTAACTTGCCAATATAATCCTCATCAACTCTGATTATGTTGACCTCAAACCCTGATGTAGGGAAAGAGCTGTCAAGCAACATCTTAGCAAACTCTTCTTTTTTCTCCTTTGTAGAGAATGCCTTAATGAAGTCCTCGTTTGATTTAAATGGTGAATCTTTCCCGGCTTCTGGCCCATAAGAAATTTGAGTTTGAACCATGTCAGGACAAACCTCACAGATAAAAACATCCCCTGACGGCGTAGGTTTAACAATCCACCCCGAGTTGTCTATCGTATAAAATCCTTGCTTTGTAAAAGCAAATACCCCCGCAGGAAAAATAAGAAACAAAATTATAATTAGTTTTTTCATAATTTACTCTCGTTATTTATTATCGTTAGCCTCGAGGAAGTCTATCCTGTGGCCGCCACCAGTATGTTTGATTGAATTCCTTCTTGGAGCGCTTCTCCATCCGGCGCAGGTAACCAGGGGAGAAGTATTCCTGCATCTGGTTGAATATCATATGATCCAATACGGCTTTTGTGTACCACAGGTTTTGCCCAGGGATCAGCCCCTTAACGAATTTCACCGCATCACCGCCAGTTTGCTCTGGCTTCCCCTCTACGGCATTAAGCGGGATCCCTTGAGCAAGTTTAACGGCATCGTCAACAAGACCGGCAACAGGGCCAAGCATTGAAGCCAACGCACCACCACCGTATCGAGTATGGTCAGATAGCAGGAAATCACCATACAGCCCCAAGCCGCCGCCTTTTAATAAAGCGTTTATCCAGAATTTCGGTGCCTTATCCCCAAAAGCTTCGCGTGGGTTCCGGCCAGAAAGCATGTCATTTATCTGCTGCGACATTGCGCCAAGAATAGTCGTGCTCGCCAAGAACGCGGCCATGTATGCAGCTCGCCCCCCAGCAGAAGGCATGCCAAACGCGCGCGACCAGTGGCGCATCACAACTGAGATAGGGAAAGATTTGAACAAGAAAAAGCTTCTGTACAGTTCATTACCTACAGTACCCCGCTGCTTGTGAGCACCAGTGATCATGCGATCCCTAGCCCCGGGAGAAATTACTGCCATATCGACTTCTTCCGCCACGGATCCAAGCAGTTTACGCATTGCCTCAAACCTTACGCGTTCTGGATTTCCGAACCCCTGCAGCTTACTATCTGGTATGCGCATAATGCTTTCCGGGGTAAGCATGGTCGTGTTGCCATTGCCCCAATCTTCTTGATCTGCCAGCCTCCATACAGTCCAGTCCTGATCAGAGATCCCTTTGCTTTTCAGTATGCGCGCATCATCATCCGCTATTCTGGCAAGGTCGGCATGCTTGCGTACCAGGTTACCGATCCCTCCCATCATCGTAACGCCGTAGGCACGTTTACCCGCATCACTCCATGCGGCTAAGCCGCTGGCACGCATTACCGCAGTTGCTGCCCACCGGGATGCTGACGGCCCCATATTATCCGTGGCCCAACGATTAACGCTTCCGATCAGTGTATCCATGGAAAGGCCAGCACCACGCGCAAGCTGCAATTCAGTAGCGTTAGCCGGGTTCAAAGCCGCCAACTGATTACGCAGCAATTGGGCCATTGGTAAGTTATTCACTTTCGCGGTTAGATACATGGTGCCGTTGTCCGACAATGACGAGATCAACGCAGAGCCAAGCCGCGTGGCAATGAGCCAGTTTCTAACATGATCAGACCAGCGGGCGATGTGGGGATTAGCTACCGGCTGAGTTTTCCCCGCGATAAAGTTGTAAAGGTTTTCGGTACCATCCCTTAACTTGCCTATGCTTGTTGCCTTTTGCGGATCGGCCTTTGCCGCCTCTCCTGATAGTTCATCAAGCAAAGAGCGGAAAACATGGTCCGGGTTTGGGCCGTAGGTTTCCACCAGGGCAATATCCTTGCTAACCCCTTCCAGGTGGTTAACCATAACGTCCCACATTGATTTCTCACCAAAGCGATGCTGGTACTCCAGGTACGTTTCCGCATCACGGAAATGGATTTGCCGTTCGGCATTACCCCGATTAGCGCGGGCGCCCGAAATCCGCATGCCTGAATCACCCAGCTTATTCATGCCGCCGGTAGCGATTGTTTCATAGGCATTACCCAGGAATGTGGTGATCTCGGCGTCATTCATCAGTTCGCCGTTTTCTTTCACATATTTATTTCGGTCAAGTTTACCGCTGACAAAACTAACCCATTCGTCCTGGCTGGCCTTCGCCACCTTGGTCATAGAGTGGTGTTGCGGTAAACCCCAATCCTCTAAGCGTCCGATATCGCCGCCCATATCATTGAAGCGTTGGCGCAATAATTCTGTCACCTTGCTCCATGCCTGTGCGCCTTTCTTTGCCCTTGCATTTAAGGTGTCCTGACCTCGGATCTCATAAACCAGATCTCGGACTCCCTGGGCATCCTCAAACAATTGGAAGAAGCGGGGATCGATAGCTTCGAATAACTCATCAAGCTGACTCAACGCATAATCGCGCGTTGCTTTGGCTCGAGATTCAACAGAAAGAAAATTAGCTTTCCCGTCGGCATGAAACGCAATAGTTCGGTTGAGCGCCTCCAGTTTACCGCCCTTGCCCTGATAGCCTTTGATGTATGAATCAAGACGTTGCCGAGCGGAAATAGTAAGGGCCACACGACGCTTTTTCAGCGCGGCCTCATGTTGCAGCTCATCGGCTGCCATTTGCCCCGCACGCTGCAGGCGTTCAGCATCACTGAGGTTACGCCAAGAGGCGGGATCGTTCCGGGCCAAGTTGCGCATGCTGGTTTTAATGCGTTCTTCAATCCCTTTAATTTCGGCCATGGTCAGCGATCGATTGGCCGCATTTTTAACAGCCTGAATGCATTCGTCTCTCATTGTTATCCCCTCAAGAAGCAGCTGACAGCCACTTCAAATAAACTTGCGTCATGCTTGGCGTTTTCTACATCGCGGTTTGCCTGCTCCAGCAGGTCGGATGCCCGAACCGTTGTTATTGTGTCGTCTGGATTTACAACGTGAACCTGCAGATCCGGATTATCAGCAACAGCCCGTTCAGCAGTGCGGATATCGGTTTCAACATTGGCCGTTTCATCTGCCCCCCGGATCAACCGTTCAGCCGAAGCCATTTCATCCTGCTGGATTTGTTCTCGGGATCTAGGCTTCGGTGTGGAAAAGAGGGATAGCCCCTGAATTTCAGTTTGTTCCATCTCCTGACGCCTGCGCTCAAGTGCTGAGCGCGCATCATGAAAGCGCCCACCAGGTGAGCTATCAGCAAGCCGGGATTGCCGGGCCGTAATGTCTGTGCGTAATGATTCAATTTCACGGGTAAGCCGCTGTAGTTCGCTCTGGCGCTCTTTGCGTGCTTCTGCCAACTTGCGGCCGCTACCTGTCAATGGTTGTTCCTGCAGGCGTTGCAGTTCGGCCTCGGCCCGGGTAGCACGGTATGAGAGATCGTTTACTTCTCGGGATAATGTCTGCCGTTCGCCGCGGGGAATAACCTGTGCGGCCAGTTCCGAAAGCTCCGTCGTTTCCCTGGCGCGGGCGGTAATGCCTTCATCGACAAGGCCCAACGCTTCACGGACAGAAAGCGATGCCATGTCTACGCGCGGCGTTCTCTGTAGAAACTGCGCCCCGTCCATCAGCGCCCCAACATCTACAGGATGCCCGGCTAGAACATCAGCCATTGCTTTATTCATGGCGTTATTGTGCGCGTTGCGGGAAAGCACACTGACAGGAACCCCAGGAGAAACCGTAACCTCATAATTAAGGTGTGAGCTGGTTGTCAGCGCTGCTGAAACTTCCTCAGAAGTGACGGTGCGAGTTGGGATGTTTTCACCACGGCTATTGATAAATCGGCCAAGTCCACCGAACGCAACCCCCAGCACCGCATCCGTTGCCAGCGCGTGACCGTCCAGGATGTCATACTGCCTGGCCATATCGTCATACCCACCACGCCGAAGGGTTTCGGCAGACAAGCCACGTTGCGCCATGCCGAGGGCAACGCTGGTACCGGCCGCATAAAATATATCAGGGGCGGCTCTCGCCCCCGCTGCTGCTATAGCCCCAACCCTACCACCTGCAGATAATGCCGCGCCGGCACCTTCGGCAACAATACCGCCCGCACGTAATCCCAGCGACATTGGAAGAACTGCACCCAATGCTGACGTTCCGCCGGTAACCAAGGCTTTTTCAACTGCGGTACCATAATCAACACCGTCGGCGCTGGATTTTTCATAATCAGAGAAACCCTGCAGGGTCCCCACTGTAGCCGCCGCACCTGGTAACCCGCCAGCCAACGAACCAGCAACCGCCTGCCCGCCGATTTCCGCCAGTGAGAACAACACCTGCCCGGCGGTACCCGTGGTACCACGATCGGGGGTTAGTGCTCTAACCTGCTGCTCGGCCAGCCTGCGCTGTTCCTTTATGAAAGTTTCTGACGTGTCGTTAATACCGAAGGTTTCATTTACAGCTCGCGCAATAGGTGAAGCCACTGCATCAACACCAGCCCATGCGACCTGATCGGCTTGAGTCACACCGGCATACAATCCCTTGAACGGTGCTGTAAATGCACCATCAAAGAAATCAGCGTCAGATCGCCTATTCGAGCCAAGAGGGTTTTCTGCTGCCGAAGCAAGCTCCCGGTTTTGTTGAGCAGGGTTAAATCCAAAATAACTCATTCTGGTACACCTCCCTGGCCAAACCGCACACGTTCGGCGTTCAGGCGGAGCACAACGGGGTTCCCATCGTTTCCGGTAAGATACCCCGAACCCAACTTGATCAAATACTGGCTATCGCCGTAGCTTTGTAACCCGTACTGCCCAGGCGGCGCTTTAATGCCCGCGTTCACCACCTGTTCTTTCCATGCCATATTTACTGAATTATCAAACTGACTTTCGGACATACCCCACGGCAATAAAACATCCCCCTGCCCGTTGTAGTCATAAACCCCACCGGTTGCGACGTTGATCGCCTGTGTCCATGCGTCTTTATCATACTCACCTGAAAAGGTGCCTTTGCGAGCCATCAGCCCTGCGTAGTAGTCTTTGGCTACCTCATACGCTTGCGCAGCACCAATAGCGTCACCAGCAAAAGCATTCCCAACCGTCGAATCAAAATCTGGCCGTAAGTCGGTATCCTTCGGCATTCCAATACCGTTGGTTTTGTTCACCACACCATTAACTTTGCTGGTGATCCCCGCGCGGGCATTTGCCCCTTCGATAATGGTTTTCGCCGCATCGTCAGGATTAACCATCGTGTCTGAAAACCAGCCTGAGTTCCCCACTACGTTGCCGCTTTTTCCCATGATCGCCCCTGCAACTGCGGATGATGGCGCATAACTACTAACCTGCTGTAATGCGGTTGAGTATTGCGCGCCGGTACCAAGTCCCTGGCGCATGGCATCAAGGTAAGCAACCGACTGTGACGCTGGCGCAGAACGCAACATTTCGCCAATCTGCGCCGCTTCGGATTTTGAAAAAACGGTAAGCGGGGTGCCGTAGTGCATGGCTAAATCTGGCGTGGAAGTGGCGCGCGCTGAAAGGCTCGATCGGAACGAATCAGGGGATTGCATATCGACGGGATCAACCTGCCGCTGTTCGGTGGCGTATTGGATTGGATCGGCCGCCCGCGCTTTGTTCACATAGGCCACAGCCTTTTGCAATGTTTCAAATCGTTTGGACGCATCGGTAAACCCTTCGCCCGGGGACGGCTCACGCGCATTCAGGAGCGCCCGCTGCCCTGCCGGTGATAGCTGCTGCACGGTGGAAATATCGCCGCTTAATTGTTTGGTATCGAGGTAATTGGCATATTCTTTTTGGCCATCGTTATACCCATAGGCGCGGGTAAACTCATCAGCAGTGAATTGTCGCGGGTAATCCTTCCCCTGATACGCTGCGGTGTTGAAATCTTTTAGTTCACCTTCAAACCCTACGCGGAATTCTCGTTGTTGTTGATTTAGCTGCCCCTGCGCCATGCTACGCAGCCGTGCAAGCTGTACGGGATCAAGTTGTGTGGCCGCTGTTGTTGCACCCGCGGCACGCAGCTTAGCCCCCTCAGGCTGTGGCAGACTGGTTAATCCAAGGGCCGCCATAGCGCCGGTGGTGATCTGCTCTTTGGAATACGGATTGCCGCCATTCTCATGCTGGGTGATGCTGGCACAGAGTGCAGTAAGCGTATTGATGTCGGTCAGATCGAGAGACTTGTCTGCCGGTACGCCCAACGCCTTTGATACAGCGGCAATGTAGGCTGCGGTGTCGTTTTCCTTTGGTGGCGCCCAGCGGTTAATAATTTGCCCAACGGTGGTATAACCGCGCTTGTTATAAGCCAGCAGGTTTTTGCACAAAGCACGCAGTCCATGTTCAGGCGTGGCAAACGAGGCGAAACCACCATCGCCTTTTACCTCACCATCCCAAGTATTATCTGTCTTGACCAAATTTCCCGGATTGTTGTTTCGAAGGCCTACTGGATCGGTAGCGCTGCCACCACTAAAACGCACCGCCCCACCCACATCCGCAGGTTCGCCCATAAGGCGGGTAGCGGTATCAGGGTCTGAAACGACAAGGTTTTCCATTGTCTTGTATGCAGTTGTTTTAATGTAATTATTTTGATTTTCTGCAATCTGCTCCGGTGTCCAGCCGTGGGCCTTACCGTATTCTGCAATCTGCTGCTGGGCGCTACCGACTTCGAGCTGATAGCTGACGTTATCCCCCCAGTAGCTTTGCGCGCGGGTTGAGCTGTTCGCTATGGTCGATTCAAAATTACCTTGCTCAACCTGTCGGCGCTGGCCTAACTCATGTGTTAAGCCGGTGCGTTCAAGCTGAATGCGTTTTGCGATCGCCTGCTGCTGGAACTGGGTACGCATTTCCTCCGGAAGGTCAGCCACCAGGTTATTGGCGAAATCCTCATACTTCCTGGTGTAGGTTTTTGTTGCCCCTTCGGCGTTAGTTCCCTGTTGTGCCAGCAGCCCATGATCGGGATCGTTAACCAAGCCGTTGCTGAAATCATCAAGTTGCAATGTCAGCGCCTGCAGCTGGCTTTGATTGTCCTGCGCAATCCTGCGCTGTTGGTCTTCCGCTACACCGATACCCACGGTGGCCAAGTGCTGTAGTGCATTGGCTGGCGCTCCAACATTTCCCACATCTACGCGGGTCGCTTGCGCCGTTGGCATGACGTTGCCGAAATTGCCCGTTGGTATACGCATCAGCGGATCCCCATATTAGAAAACATGTTATTGGATGATGCGCCCGTGCTTGCTGTGCTGGCCGCCGGTGACGGGTTGGATTTTCTCCAGCCGGAATAAGCTGCGCTGCCTCCCTGTAACAGGGAGCTGCCCGCATTGATGTAGCTGGCCTGCGCTGCGTTCTTCCCTGAGATGCGATCTGCTTGTGCCTGCGCGTTATAACGTGCACCGGTATTCATGCCGTTCATGATCGTGGTATAGGCGTCCTGCTCCGCATCGCCGGTGATATCTGACGTGATGCGTAGTGCTGTACCCTCTCCGGTTTCTACGCCAGACGCCGCCAGTGCTGCGTTAGCCTGCGATGCCTGCGACGCGCCAGCCTTACGTATTCTGGCCGCCTCTACCTTGGCCGCCGACCGTGCCGCGCTTGCGTCTGCGTCTGCCTGCGCCGCTTGATAATTGGCGGTATCCTTTGCCGCCTGCCCTTGCTTCAAGCTGCCAAGCAATGAAACTGCTGCTGATGCCAGCGCTACCCATGCCATCATTTACCCCCTGAAAAAATAATGCCTACGTGCTTTAGGCCAAGGCGTTCGTACATTTTGCCGGTGCGTTCTTCCGCAATACCGGTGGTAATGCCCATATCAATCTGATCTGCGCCCTGCTCGGTTGCCCAATCGATATAGGCTTTAGCCAGGCGGTAGCCAGCCAAGGTGCCTCTCTGCGCAGGCTCGACGTAAAGCCCAAACTCGTACGCGATTTTTGCATCAGCGAAATAATGGTCAGTCACCATCCCGGCAATCGCGCCGATTAGGGCGCCGTCTTTTTCTGCCACAACAACCAGGCCTGCAGGGTTGGTTATCAGCTTGCGGATCAAGTCGGCAAATTTGACGCCGTTGTATGGCAGTGTGCGGTACCGTGATTCCATATGCATGGTCTCCGACAGCCTGATGATTTCCGGAATATCGCTGGTGTTTGCGCGTCGAATCATGGTTACCCCGCATTGCTCGTGAATGTGATCATGATGGCCAGCAGGTGGAACGGTAGCGGTTGTGGCTGCTGGATGATTAACGTGTCCTCCCCTCGCTCCCAGCCCAATTTCCCGAAGAAGTGATCGCCGGTAAAAAGCGGTGCGGGTTGGTTGAGGATTTTCGGGCCGAACGTACGGAACGGGATCACCTGGCCGTTGCAGGTTGCGCCGGTGGTATCGAGGAAACGCATCGTTACTTCGCTGGTGCGCTTCTTGGTGTTCTGCGTGGTACCTTCCGAAGTTGGCACCTCTGGCGTGAGCGTTTGAATTGTCGATTCGTAATGCAACCCGAACTCAACCTTATAGGCTTTACGCGTTAGCGTTACCTGCCCGCTGGAAACCACGCGCTGCGGCATGACAGAACCGTCGGCAACGATATCAATTGTCTGCCCTTCCAGGTGTTCTAATCCATCCCACGTTTCCGCACCCTCGGTAGATTCGCCAGTCGTGGCCGCGTCGGTGAAAAGGCCAGAATCAAGCACCTCAACGTAACGCACCGTTTGGCCGTTAATTACTCGGCGCACCAGCACATAAACCGCATCGTCATTTTCTGTGGGGATTGAGGCGACCGATTCAAAATAACCCGCGGTGGTCTGGCGTGACCAAGCGATCACGTCTTGGGCGCGGTCGATGGCCAGGGAAATTAAAACGCCGTCGTTTCGCACCAGCCAGATAAACGCATCGGGCTGTTGTTGGTATGCCATATCGGTGACACCGGTACCGGTGATGTGCTCCGAAAGTACCGTCATATCGTTGGCAGAGTAAGAAACAAAACTGTCCGGATCGTAAGCCACGGCATACAGTTTTTTCCCCGACCGCTGCATAAACATGATTTCGGTACCTACTCGCACAGGCCTGATGCTGTTACAACCGTACGGGCTGGGGTTTTTTACCGAGATATTGGTCGGGGTTATCGCCGCGCCATTACCGGCGGTGATCGTGAATTCCCCGCCGAACGTCAGAGCGATCAGGGTGTTCATCTGCGCCAGGTGTACGATCGGGTTGAGCTGGTCAGAAGATAATGTAAAGCTGATCGCGTCGTCATCGTCGGTACCCAGTTCAAAGGAAAGGTAAACGCCGGTTTCACTAAACCAGATAGCCTGAGGGTATTTTGTTGAACCGGCCAGCACCAAGCGCTGCTGATATAGCGTTACCGCGCCCGGGTAGCCGAATTCATCCGACCAGACAGTATCCTCACGCGTCCATGCTCCCGGTGATGCTGCCTGCGTGGCGCTCAGGTCGGTACGAATGGTACCCACGGCAACCTGCTCGCTCGTTATGCTGTTGAGCAGCACCAGGCCGCTGTTGATACGCACGTACGAACCCACATCCTCGGCAACCCAGCCCGGGCCAGTAAACGGTGGTAAATCCTCGCTATCTTCTGGCGGCTCTGCATCGCTTAGGGTTAGCGTGATTTCGGAACCCACAAACTCTTTTACCGATGGCCCGCACCATTTTTGTGGCGTATCGCGTATCTCGTCGAACGGCTCAACGATAAACGGGCAAGGCTCCAGAACCCAATCAAGCTGTGACCGACGCTGCAATCGGTGCGGTTTCACGCCCTGGTTAACCAGGAACATAGTATCGGCACCTTGCACGTAATTAATTGCGGGCAGTTGAGCTACGCTGTACGGGCTGGCGATTTCGTACGGTGTGCCGTCGCCGTTCACGAGCTGCTGCCCATTTTGGTAAATCCGTATGTATCGATCACCAAACTCCAGCATGTAGGACTGCGAGCGGTTGAACACGTACGGGATTAAACGGGCCTTGCGGTCACCGAATTTAGCGGCGGCCGCAAAACGAGTACCAGGGCGACGCATTACGCCCCCCTGCACCACACACACCGCGTTTTCGATAACCTTAGCCCCGTTAGCATAACGAGCGATATCAACGCGCCCCATCAGGCGCGGAGAGATTTCTCCGGCGGTGAAATTGGTTTTGATCAGGTTGGCGCGCATGGTTAAAACCTCGACTCAAGCGTTGGATAGCCGCCCAGTTCTTCTGGTGGCTCCTCTTGGCCATCGATCGCTTTAGCCTGGCGCAGCAGGTAGGCGGCCTCTTGCGTCAGCGTGTCACGTAACGACGTGGAGCTGGTTACCGCATAAGCCAACTTGGCGGCCATCATGGCTTCCGCCAACCCAACTAGCGCAGAATCCCACGTCGATTCATCCTCATTGCGCCAGATGTAGCGCAGGCGGATCGCGTTGATATTGGCCAGTAACCTGTTACCTTCAATCCGGTACGGGATATCGTCGAACACCTCACCAACGGAAAGAATACGGATCAGGTCACCAGGTAACGGAAATTGAAAGCCAAAGCCAAAAGCAGGCGGCGTGCTGCTGGGTGAGAGAATGACGCGCTTAACAGCGCAATTCCATGGATGCTTGCGCAGTAGATCGTTGCGTACAGTAGGGTAAATGTTGGCGCACAGGCGCGCATGCTCGGTAGCCTCATCGAAACTGTTAATCGGATGAGCACCGAGAGCGAGTAGCGCGTTTGAGCAGATAGTGACACTGGAAGCCATGAGCGGTACCTTTCAAAAAAAAGCCGGGTGTTACCCCGGCAAGGGCGCTGGCATTAAGCGACGAACCCGATGGATACCACTTTCTCCTCTGCGGCACGGCCTGCACCATAGGAGGCATCAACGGAGATCTGGATCGTGTTGTTCTTGTCGCGACGTGGGCCAATGTCAGTGTTGTACTCGGCACCGGTACCAAAATGCACGGCTGACTTAGCCCAGGCAACGGCGGTCTTGGTAGTCACACCGGCATCTGTTGCAGCATCAAGCTTTTCATATGCCAACCAACGGAAGCCCAGCCAGTTACCGGATAACGCACCTTCCTGCAGCATCTTCACGGCCATGAAATCCGCGCTGGTCAGCGTGGTATCACTCAGGATGGAAGTGAGCATGTCGGCGTTGTACGTGATGTACAGCTCTTCCCCGTTCTGCTCATCACACTCGTTACGACGGAACATGGCTTTAGCTGCGATTAGCTTGGCCTTGGTTACACCGGTACCGCCTGCCACAATCTTCTGTGCTGCTGGCAGAGCCACCGGCGTGTATGCCCCGTTGTTTTCCACCTTACGCAAAACCGTATCCAGTAGTGCGCGGTAAATCACATCGTCTTTTTTGCGGTTGGCGGCGGCCAAGGTCAGTTGCAAGTACGGCCCCTGGGGATCGGCAATCAACTTACGCAGGTCACGCTTTTCTACAGGCACGAATACACCGTAATCCGCCATCAGCGCGTTACGGGTACCAGCCTCAGGCACATTCCAAACCGTATCACCAAAGCGCGTGGTGATTGCGTTCATCTCAATGGTGCCCATGTCGTTGATGGTGAAGGATGCGCCGGTAATCATGCCGCGATCATGTACGGCACCCTGCAGGCGTGAGTCCTTCTGCTGAGAAAGGATTTCGAAAGAATCATGGAACTGCTGCACAAATGCAGCGGTGATCATGTTCTTATTGGAATCGAATGACATTTTTTATTACTCCAAACATTATCGCCTGCGAGGTATCGGTTTCCCGGCTCGGTTCAACGCTGGCCGATTGGCGCTTACGGACAGCGGGAATTCAGGTATCCGGCTACCACGCCGGGCTGTTGGAGCAATTCTGTTGGAGGTGTGCGGTCGGTTTCCCGACCAAATGAAAAAGCCAGCGTTTAGGCTGGCTCTGTGGTGAATGGCACAACGTGGTTATTCGCCTAAACCTCGCTGCGGCGCCTTGCCGTTCACATCAGTTGCTAAGTTGTAGTATTCCCAAGCGGCGCCGTAGTCTACTTTCAGGCACTCATTAGACAACCAGGCAATGCCGTGTTCAGGCAAGTTGTAGTATGAGCCATAGCCCTCTTTGATTGCCTGCTGCACATACTCGATCATTTGACCGCGCGTCAGCTGGTTGTTTTTGCAAGACGCTTGCCCTGAGTAGCAATTTTCACACATGCGCTCATCGGTGCATTGTTGATAAAGATGCTGTTTCAGCAGATAGCCTTCCAACGGCCAGATCTTCTGCACCGCATTGTCGCGGGCAATCTTGCGACCGATCTCTGCGTCGAAGTTTTCCGGGCTGGCGCAGGCGCTCTCGCCGGTGACAGTAAAACCGTTGCGCAGCACCAGAACACAGATCGTCAGCAAGTTTAGGGTAGGGCTGCAATCGTCCATTGCTGACTTATCAGGCCACCCAGCCTGTACGGCTTCACCAACATTGATGTAGTGACACTCCGCGATAACGCTTTCGATATGTTGAGGGGTGACACGCGGTGCGGTTTTACCTGCTGCCTGGATTTGTTTTTCAATAGCTTGATCGTTCATTGATAACCTCTTGATTCTTCCGGTGGCGCAAAAATGCGCGGTGTGAACTTAGGCTACGGTTTGGCTACCGTACGATTTCTGATAGAACGCCCGTACCTGTGCGGATACACGTTCGTGATCGGCGTGTTTCGGGTTGGTGTACGCCTCCGACTTCATCAGGTCGCGGATACTCTGCTGTTCTTCGAGATTGATATCACCACCGGCGGGAGTGTCCTCACTCATCTCTGCGCCGATTTTGGCCAGCATCCGGATCACCATCGGATTATTGCCGATTTCATCCATCTTGCCCTTATCAGCAGGGTCGGCCAGGTTGTTGAATGCGCGGTACGCCAGGCCAATATTCTGTTTAAACTCGGCGTCGGTTTTCCATGTTTCACGCAACGCAGTGGTGGCGGCTTCCGCGTCTAGTTCTGCTGCACCACCCACAAGGCCCGGAGCGCGCTGCATGTACTCGCCCAGAACGAAACCAAGCTGATCGTTGGTGATGCCTTTGGCATGAGCTGATTTGAGGAACCCCTGCATTTCTGGATCTGCTTTGAACTCGTCCCAGTTGAAGCCCTCGGCCTCAACCTTCGGCGCGTATTCCTCTACAGTTTTTGGTGGCACATCACCACCGCCCAGGCGTTTCTCAAGGTGCGTATGCGCCTCTGCAAGCTTACGAGCAGAACCCTCCATGTTGAACTTGCCATCTTCGCTAGTAACGCGGTATTTCTCCGGTATCCAATCATTCGCGCCCGGCTGTTCTGCCGCGCCGGTACCGAGAAGAGAAGCAGGGCTATTACCCTGAGAACCAGCATCATCACCATTACCGCCCCCTTCGCCGCCATCGTTTCCTGCGGCATTCATGAATAAGTGTTTAAGTTCCCACATCGTCGTTTACTCCAGATTGAATACGCGCTGAATGGTCAGCGTCAGAGAGGTGATGGCTAATGTCTGGCCTGTTTCATTCAGCAGGCCGAGCATGAAGCCGTTAACAGAAAACGGGTCGGTTGCACCGTACGTGTAGCTGATTAGGTTGTGGTCGCGGTTTGATAGGTCGGTACCGGTCACCTTTACCGTGGAATTGGATCCGATGATCGTTGTGCCATCCGGACGCCGTAGCTGTACTTTCCATTCGCGTGCTGTACCACTTGAACCACCGATAGAGCCGCTCATACGAATACGAAACAGCAGCATTGATTTGCTGGCCTTGGCTGGCACCTTGTACAGCGAGGCGGTATGCGTTGACCCTGCGTCACTGTCAGTCGATAACGTGGCGGCCAGGGATGCCAGATTGAAAAACGCATTGGCCGCAACGTTCTGCGTGCCAGTCCATGAGTAAACATCCTGCACAAAGGTTAACTGCTGGTGCGCTGCGTCAATCAGTAGCCGAGCTTCGGCTTCCGTATCAGCTTGTAGCAACAACTTACCCAACGGCGTTGCGCCAGTGATATCATCAACGGTTACGTCTGGCGCGGTAGGCGGTATAAGAACAACCTCCCAGCCGTTAGCCGTTAATGTTTGTGTCATCGCCATCGTCTACCCCGTTTGCTCTGTTGACCTGCATCAAAATGAAATCGAGCACGGAACGCTGTCCGGCCCTGTAACACGTTTCCCGGTCGCCCTCGGGCCCACCAGGCACAAAAACAGGGCGCCCGAATCGTTTGGTTAACTCCTCTAGAATCTGCGGGCCGCCTGCCATCTCCTCAAACACGCGCCTGTAGTCTTCTGGGGTGATTTCTTTGTGGATCATTGGTTACCTGCCAGTTGCTGCCCGATAGCCGCACCGGCTTCCTGCCCTGCTGCGCTGGCGGCCTGCTGACCTGCCTGCATCATGAGTGCCTGCTGTGCCTGTTGCTGCTGTGCCTTGGCTCGTTCGTCACGCATGCTGGTGACGTCTGCAGATGAGCGTAAGACCTTGGCCGGTACGCCAAGCCCTTCGGACATAACCCGCACTGCTTCATCAGAATCCACGTTGTCTTTTACGTCGGGATAAATGGCTACCAGTTGCCCAACCGATGCCGCTAGCTGCTGGATTGCGGTCACGTCCTCCAGTTTCTGGGCGCGAGCCAGTGGGGATATGTATTTCACGTTGAAGCTGGCGGCGTTCATGCTTTCCGGCGGTTCAGGGAACACACCGGCGCGGAACGCCAGGCCAAAGCAACGAGTTACGAGGGGTTGGAGGTATTCAGCCTGGAAGCGGCCATAGACCGGGCCGAGCAGTTGCCGGATGAGTGCTACACGCACATGCACTTCGGTAGCGGTCATGGCCGGGCCGTCTTGCGGTTGCAGCTGGTCGGCCATCATGATCTTGCGGATAGCGGCTTGCAGGCGTTGTTCTGCGGTAAACGCGACGTTGAAGTCGGCACCGGTGAGCAACGGCTTCATGCTGTCCACGCTGTTGGCCACGATGATTTTGCGCGGGCCTACCTTCACAGTTCGCGGGTTGAGTACGCCGTCATCCTCGGCGATCCACATTCCGGAAATAGCCAGGTCTTGTGCGGCCTTCTCCATGCGCTTGGTTTCGTTCAGCTCCTTGCAGTCGGGCAGCGCGTCATACGTTGGCCCGATGCCGTAGCTTGTGCCGGGGATCTTCATCCAGCGCGGTACACATACAGGGAATTCGTGGTACCCGGATTCACGCACCACCTTCTTACCTGTCACCTCGATGTTGTACGACGCAAAGCGCATATTCTTGGCCAGGCGCGCATTCACGACATAGTTATCGCGGGGGAAGATGGCATGCAGGAAATCAAACTTGTCGTCTGGTTTATCCTTGGCTGCCTTGCGGATCTTCTCGCTCACTTCCTTGTCGCCGAACTTCTTAACCGCCTGTGCAGCTGTGAGCTGATAGCAACGGAACACGGTGTCGATAATGCCGTCGCTGCGTGTTGATGCCACGAACACCTGCGCCAGTGGCCACTGTTGGAATGAGTAGCCGCCCTCCTCCTGATTCTCTTCGATGTACAGCGCAAACCAGCCAGCGCATACCACATCGAGATTGGCCTCATAGCCTTCTGCGTCGAAGTTGGAAGAGTGGATATTCTCCCAAACCAGGCTTGCGCACGTTGATAGCCAGGCTTTGGCATCGTCTGGCAGCGATTCGCTATCGAGGCTCAACCATTGGGCGTTGGCTGGAGTCATGCCAGACATAAGCGCAGAAGCCAGCATGCGTGCACTGTCAGTCGCGGTACCGTCCAGCAGTTTCGCCACCTTGGATTTTGCACTCTGTGCATCCAGCACTTGCGTAGAGAATCCAGAACCGCGCAGCGGATACGTGAAGTCGTAGCACTCACGCCAAACGCTCTCATGCGCCTGCCGGGCAGCCTTGAGGGTGTTCACGCGCTTTAGCAAGCGGGTGGCGATTTCATCCATTGGTTAAGCACCTAAAGTCGGTTTGCCGGTCGCGCCGGTGGACAACAGCGAGCTGCCGGAATCTGCTGCACCCTGCGCGCCAGTGGCCAGCAGTGATGAGCCTTGCTTGCGCTTTTTTCGTGCTGCAGCGTCTGCGTTAGCTGCTTTGGCTCCCGCATTCGCTGCTGCGTCTGCTTCGGCTTGCGGGTCGGTCTGCACCACGTTCGGGGTTTTCGTCTTTGAAAACACGCCGAGTGGGTCTAGCACTTTGCCTGGGTCAATACTTCCGCACATGGCTATTCCCCTATTCCGGTACGTGCCAACCGTGCTCGGTCAGCACTGGCTTGCCTGGTGCTGCATGTTGAACACCGTCCTCGTTCACTACCATTGCAGCAGCTCTACCGCGCAGCGTTGCAACAGTGGTTACTGGTGTGGTTGACCGCTTCACCAGGTCGAGGAAATCGAGGCAGTTGGTCAGCGGGTGGCCTTGCGCATCGACGAACCCGTAAGCCTCGAACCTGGTGACGATCTCGAAGCCTGCGGCGGGTAACGCTGAAAGCATGGCGTTACGTTCTTCCAGTGCCTTGCCGTCCAGCAGCGTGGCAACTCGTTGTTGCGCGGTCGGCTCAATAGCTGTTGCGCCTGCTGTGGCGGCGTGCAGTTCTGCGGCAGTGTTGGCGGGTTTGGTGGTTGCTGGCAGGTCAGCAGCATTACCGGCCAGGGAGTTCAGCAGTTTGGTGTCTGCCGTATCTGCGGGGGTGCTCTGCTGCCCCGGTACCTCGATCACTTTCTTTGGACGGGCCATTGTGGTTGCTCCGTGGATTGATAGAGCGTTCATTGTTGGCGGTTCTTGCGGTCGGTTTCCCGACCAATTGATCCACCCTTGAACGTCCACCACTGGCGATAGAGCACCGTTGGTAATTTCTTCTTGTCCATCCCGGTCACCTGGCACCACAAAGCGATAAGCGCCTCACCGTCACCATGGCGCGGTTCTGATCCAGTCTTCCAACCGAGCACGGCAGATTTGCTTACGCCCAGTTCATTGGCGATTTCTTGCGTTGAAAGGGAACGGCGATTCAAGTCGGTGATAACGCGAAACCATTCGGTGCGGAAAGTGGCGACGAGAGGCATTTTTAACCCCCTAAACGCGCGCGTGCGCGAGGGCTATGGGAAGTGAACACGCAACCCCCGCTTGTGGAAAAGGGAGCCAAACAGAATTTTGTTCTATCCGCCCGCGTGTGGCCATGTGACTTTTCAGGATTTCCTGTTGCCCTTAAGAGCAGGATTAAATTCTGCATTCGCGTAACTCCCCTACTTCACGCTCTACCTGTTCCAGTAGATCCAGTTCAGTTCCGTAGTTTTCCTCCCATGTTTTCTGTCCTGCGTGTATAGCTACGCTGTGGCCGCCAGTGCGGTGGTGTGGGGGACATAGGGGTAATGTTTGCTTGTGGCTGGCGCGTTGTGCTGCGCCCTGTCCTGTGCGGATATGGTGTATTTCAGCGGGTGATGGTCCGTACCCCATGTTGCGACACACGACACAACCAAGTTCTGCCACATCGGACAGCCATTTCTTTTCGGCTTTGGTTGTCATGCGGCGTAGTCCATCAGCTGTGATGCTGCGTTCTCTGCTGCCTGCTGGTTGGGGAACGTGCGGTACAGGATGAAATTCCACAGGACATCGATGGTGGCTTTGTAGAGCTGGGTGAATTCGATATCGTCCATCTTGGCGAATGAAATGCTTTTTGGCTCTTTGCGGATTGAGCCATCCGGCATCTGGTATTCGGTGCAGTGGCCTGATTGGATTGTTACCCAGGCGCGGAATGCTTCGAAGGATTTGGTAGCGCTGATATTACCGGCGCGCTTTAGTGCTACGTCTTGCAGATACTCATCGGCGGCGGCCTGCAATGCATCTTCGTTGCCAGCGTAGTGGGCCAGGAATAACACGTAACCGCGAACGAGTTCTTTGTCGGCTGGCGATATTGTCCCGCCGGTCGGTTGCCAGTAGTGGTACCCGAGATTCAGCAGGGAAAAATATTTACGGTGAAGCCCAGGGTTACGGGCCTGTTTGAAATCGGCGTACAGTACCGCGCCGAACTTTACCGATTGCAGGTATTCTCGGGCCTCTGGCGTAAATGGCACCAGTAAACCACCTGCGGATTTTACAAATGAATACTGCGCCATTGGATATCCCCATATTGGCGCAGCGACTGTTCAGAATTAAAGCGGCTGGGTGTTCAATCCAGCCTGTTAATTATAGCTTAATACCCTCAGGTGATACAACCGTATAACCAGCCAGTTTTTGCATTTCTATCAATGATTTAAATGTCAAAATAAACTCATCATCTTTGATATCTCTTGTGCCAACAACCTTGCTATCTTTGACGCGAATAGCGACGTAGCAGTTAGCAGGGAGCGTTTTTATAACATCTGTCATGTCGACCATGAAGAACCCCGGTAAATCAGATAGATAAAATCCCTCCCGTCTCCCTGCCTGCACTCAAAGCTAAGTCCAGTTTGCGTGCTCTATCAAATAGGATGTATAGATCGGTTTCTTGTTATCGATCGTTTTAACCGATCGTTACCGTAAAAATACTGTATATAAAAACAGTATCAGCAACCGCGCGATTGATCAATTGTTCACTAAGAAATAATTTAGAACGCATATAACTATATGATTGATATGTAAACCTCTTCCTTGAGGTTTTTTCTCACAATAATCCACCACACAACAAAAACTGATTGACTCCCTTACCTATCTGGCGCTATAGCCTCCCCGATTTCTCAATGTTACCAACCAGGTTCTTAAGCATGACCATCGCGTACATTGCTGGTGCGAGGGCTTTCGGCGCATCACTCCCTCCCACTGCAATAAAATTAGCCTTTGTGCGTACTGGAGCGGCGCGAAGATTTGCTATCTGATTGTTTTTCTCATCGTTATCTAGGTGAATAATGGTATAGCCAGGTTTAAGTGGCCCATTCACACACTCCCATACATAAATATCCAAGCGCATGGGCTTACCTTTGATGTAAATTCTCTGGCGCTCCCCTTTTCCTGTCAGTTGGTATTTTCCCCATCCCTTCCCACGCATTAGGCATCTGATGGCATCTGCGGTTTTCTGGGTTTTGAAGCGATTATTAAACATCTCAGTCAATACTGTGCAGGCATAGCCCTTGTTCACAAATAAGAACGTTAACTGTTCATCCGTATAGCGCGGCTCCTTTGATACGAACTTAGTCATGCCGCGATGACGTAGTACCTCCTTGATCGTGCTATAGCTTTTATTCATACCAAATCGGTGATTAAAAGCCGCCGTTATCTCTTTGTATGTCATGCCGCTACAGTTAGTTTCGAGAAACAATATTTGTTCTTGTGAGTATTTTTTGCTCATTCTTTAATCCCCATAACCTCAGGAACGCGCCCGGCATAGCCGTCATAAACCGCTTTCTGAGCATCAAGCGCTATGCGGTACGTCTGGATCATGGTTCCCGCCACCTCAGAAACCGCCTTGGCACGCATCACTTCTTCCTGCAACGCCTCACCTTTCAACCCTGGATCAGTCAGGGTTTCCAGTATCATGAATTGATGGTTCATTAAGTCTGTGATTGTGTTTTTCATGGTTCCGCCTCAATGTTTGCTATCAATTTTTAACCCAGTAAAACGCCGGAAATCTTCCATCCGAACCAAGCAATCAGCTAGACCGCTGGCTACCGCACGGATCGCGTACCCCGTTTGCATATTGCTAAACGCGTTACGGGATACTGCGTAAGCAACCTGCCCACAACTGGAGGAAAATTTGATATGCATCTGCCCTCGCAAATTGTCGAAGGTTGTTTCCCCCGCCATGATTGTGGACTCGATGTAGTTTAGGGATTCCATCATCTGCGCTGGATGTTCCCATGGTCTAACTGGCACTGCTGGCAATGGGTTGGGGAAATTAAAATAGTATGGGATGCGATTTACACCCATGGTTTCCGCTGGCAAGGATATGAAATAATTACCCAATACCTCCGCCGTACGGTTGGCGACATCACGATACATGGCCAGCTCGGAACGCACTCCGGAAAGCAGGCGTTCACACTGATCCACTTCGACTTTTAAATCCGCTATTTCTTCGCGCATCTTGCGGCGCTGATTACGTCCGAAACGTTTACTCATCCGCCCGATCCCCTGTTCTCTCTCTGCTCACGCCAGTAATTCAGGCGTGCTCTGAAATGCTCCCGGTGCTGTTCCGGTACCGCTTCGATCGCGTCTAAAACGTCAGTGCGGGTAACTTTCCGCGCATACAGGTTTTTGATTAAGCGACTGGCCTGCAGGTCGAGATTTTCCAGATCCCGATATTCCTGCGGCCAGGCTCCGCGATTGAACGGTAAGCCGGGCGGGAGGTAATCCGATTGCCCGGCCATGGGTTACACCATCGCTTCTAGGGTTCTTTCCGAGTTGACGTAAAACTGCCCGTCAACGTGTTCCAGGGTGAATTCCGGTACCGGTGTTTCGTGTCGGGTTATTTTGACGAAGGGCGAATTGATCATCGCGAGAACGCGAGTTTGTAGCACCCGGCGGTTCATGCCGTGGCCAGGATGGAATTTATCTAGTGCGGCCAGAATGGCGGTGTAAGACAGGGTTTTACCGAGCATGACGGCGGCAAGTTTGCTGGCGGGGAAATCCACCTTTTGGGCTTTTTTCTTCACCACCTTCTTGCCGGTGGTCGCCTTGCGATCGTACTTCGGCTGCATAACTTGAACCGGTACCGGCGCAGGGACAAACGGCGAACGGGTACGGGCGCGAGCGTTGGCGTTCATGTTCCAGATTATCAACGCTGTGTAATCACAACCGTTGTCGATCATCGATGGGGATTTAGCGTAAACAATTTCAGTATGCATGTTGGTCTTTCCTGTTGGTTATTACACGCTGGTCAGGCGCGGTTAGAATGCGTCTACTTTGGGTTCTTGCTTATCTTTTGCGTAACGTCTGCTCTTCTCTTGGCCGGTCTGTGATCGGCGTGCTACCTCCTCGTCTGAAACATCTTTGATATACCCGTCCACCATCAGGGCGTGCGCGGTACCGCTGGCCCCTTCACGGTTTAATCGCAAGAGCATCTCCATCAGGTGAGGGTCTGAATTTTTGTTGTATACCGCATCGCGATACAGGCCGATCCACACATCACAATCCTGCTCAATCTGGCCAGTGTCTTTACTGTCGCTCGGTACCGGCCGCTTATCGGCGCGATCTTCCAATTTGCGGTTAAGCTGGGTCAGCAGCAGGACAACACAATCCATTTCTTTAGCCAGGTTCTTGAGCCCTGTTGTGATATCGCCGTACGCAATATCGCGACGCTCTGCCGCCTCGGCTTTCATCAGGGTGAGATAGTCGATTGCCACCAGGCCAATATTGCCGCGCTGGCGCTTCACCTTCCGGCACTCTGCAACGACATGCGCAAGCGTGGCGCCTGGGGTGCTGTCGATCATCAGATTGGACTCGGCCAGTTCTGTCGCCTTGGCCATGGCGCGCGCCATGTCGTTATCGTCACTCGCGCCCACGTAGAATATTTCCGACTTAACACGGGCTTCCTGGGCGACCATTCGCTCAATGATCCCCCTGTCGGTCATTTCCAGGCTAAACACCAGCGTCGGCAACCGGTGGTTCAATGCGAAGTGAGTTGCGATTTTGTTGTAGGTGGCGGTCTTACCCATTTTCGGACGGGCGCCGATAACAACGAGGGCACCACGCAACACCTGTTTCGGGTACATCATGCGATCCAGGCTTTCAATCCCCAGCGTAAGGCCCGCAGCACCTTCCGGATCATCAAAGCGGCGGCTGATATCCTCTACCCATTCGCCGATCACGTCGCCAGCCGGGCGCAGCCCGCCACGCCTTCCGGTTTTGGCATGATCGCTAACTGCGGTGATCATCTGCTGAACGTTGGCCAGCTTGCTTGCCGCGTCCATGCCGTTATTCGCCCCAACCATTTCGACGCAGGCGTATAGTTTTTCGAGTGCGTACCGCAAGACCGCTTTTTCACGGACGGCATGCGCATAGCTGGTCATGGCATGCACGCTGGCTTTACGCCCCGTTTCGGCCAGGTAAGCAAATCCCCCTACCTGTTCCAACAACCCTTTGCTTTCGAGTGCGTCACTCAGGCTGATCAGGTCTGTCGGTCTGTTGGCGTTCGTCAGCGTGCGCAGTTCTGCGAAAATGGCCCTGTGCGCCACAAGGTAGAACGATTCCGGCTTTACCAACCCGAACACCGTGGCCGCCCTGTCCTCTTCGGTGTTGTGCATCAGGCTGCCCAGAATGGCCTGTTCGAGATCGATGCTGTAAGGGGCCTGCGGCAGGTTATCGGTCATTTGCCCGCTCCTCTTTCACAGCCACATAGCAGCGCTCGGTGATCAGGTAATCCAGGTTCTTACGCTTCCAGAATCCTCCGGTACCGTTCGGACGGTCTTCCAGCATCCAGCGGCAATGCACGGCGATGTAACGCAGATAGGCTACCCAGCGATCCTGATTGAACTTAAATTTCTTCCAGAAGTTACGAATGGTTTTCTTGCGTGAGTCGGTTAATACCCGTACCTCTGCCATTTCTGGCAGGATTTCGTGATAGGCGTCGAGTATGACCTGATAATTCATTCGATCATCTGCTGGCGGTTCTTGTGGGTCAGCGTCAGCTGATCCAGTATCAATAGGTTCATTGACTGGTTCTAAAGAGTGACTGGTTCTGGGTGCAGCTCCTGCACCATCTACCGGTGCAGCATTTGCACCAGGGGGTGCAGGAGATTCACCATATGGTGCAGCATTTGCACCACCACGTTTTAAGGTGATGTGATAGATATTTGACCGATTCAGGCCATTCTCTGCTTTGCGTATTTCCACGCGGATGAAACCATCTTTCACCAACTGCTGAATGTGGTTCTGCACGGAACGCTCGGACACTTCACACTGATCTGCGATGTAAGGTACAGATGGCCAGCATTCCCCCTGATCGTTGGCATTGTCAGCCAGCTTGATCAGCACCAGCTTACGCAGGGGATTACCTACCTTGATGCTCATGGCTTGTGCCATCAGGTTCATGCTCATGATTAAACCCCCAGTGCTTCCGCGATCTGGCGGCAAGCGTCCTGGTACTGCTCCGGCGTCAGTTTTAAATTGCGCAGCGCTGCCTTGCTCTGCTCGTACTGTTCCCAGATTGATAGAGCCGCAGTGCGCCGCCCTTCGAAAATGTGTTCGATTTCTTCCTGCGTAACTGGCATACCGTTCAATCGGTACCCGTTCCGCCAGGTGATCCTGTCGATAGAATTCAGCATATTGGTCTTTCCTAAATCGGTCGGTTAAACGCTGGTCAGGCGTTGGGTGTTCTGCAATGCGTTCAGTGCTCCGGCAATCAGCTGCGGGGTATCGTTGGCGCCCAACAGGATCGCGATAATCGCCGCTGCAAACTCCCGTATGGCCACGGACAGCAAATATTGAACCGATGCCCCACCTAACCGCGCCCGGCGCTCTGCTGGCAGTGCTGCGGCCATTGCGTCGGCCATTTCCCGGATCTTTGCCCTGGATGCTTTCGACTCTCCGCGAAGCCAGCGAAAAATAGCCTGCCGGTTGGTGTTGATCGCCCGCCAGTCAGCACGCCCGAATTCATCCTCGATCGGATACAGGCGTACTGTTTTTGACTCGGTACCGAACAGCAGCCACATTCGGCTGATTTCGATCGCTACATGTTCCTGGCCGCGTTCTGCCGCCCACCCTGCAATTTCGCTTTTTAGTTTCTCGATGTTTTCCACTTGTCGCGTCTCCTGTCGCTCGAAACTTGATTACGCGTAATCAGATTTCGGTGGTTGTCGTTGTTAAGCTGCGGTCTGTTCTGGTAGGCCGTCGCGTTGGTTTGGGTACAGGTCGGGGCGCAAATCATGAGGGGTAACCATAAAACCAGTGGCTGACGCCCATTTGATAACAGCACTGCTCCCGAGCTGACATTCACCAGACGCTATGCGGCTGACATATCCCTGTGTTCTTCCAACGATTGCAGCAAAATCCTGTTGGCGGACATTGGTGGTTTGTAGATAGATTTTTAGTTTCATCGCTACCTCTAAGTTGTGATGCGGTTTATGAATATTAATTTTGATCATACTTACTGTCAATAGCATTCATCTTAGCCCATTATTAATTTTGCGAATAAGATTGAGGTATGAGAAAGAAAACCCTTGATGCAGCTGATTCAGAAACTGCGGTAAGACTACGCAAGATATGGGATCAGAAAAAAATTGAGTTGCGCCTTACCCAAGAAAAGGCGGCGGATCTGCTTGGATTCAGTACACAGGCATCTGTCAGCCATTACCTGAATGGCACGACCCCACTAAACACGGACGCAGTACTCAAGTTTTCCGCCCTTCTTGGCGTAAAGCCTGAGGAGATAAGGCCTGATCTAGCCGACCTCATGAACTATGTGCGTAAATCGGGAGAAGCAGAAAACGATTTTAGTGGGCCTGGGTGGCGTCTTTTAACACCCGATCAGTCAAAGTTAGTCGAACTTTACGACAGGCTCCCCCAAAGTGAAAAAGAGAAACACATTGCATCACTAGAGCTGAAAGTCGATGATTATGATAGGTTATTCAAAGAGTTACTAGCAGCAAGAAAGCAATAGACAACAACCCGGCCATCAGCGCCGGGTTTTTTATTCCCCTAAAAATTTTCCCTTCACACTCATAAACTTGCAAAAAATAATACCAATATTAATATTTTCCCCTTGACCAATAATATGTTCAAAATTAATATTAACCCCATCAACAGCGCACAACAATGCAGCGGTTGTTCAGATAACAAGTTCTGACAGCGGGAAAGACCGCAAAGATTTGGGATGTTGTGGCAATGGAGAACCGACCTCTTATCGCCGGGTGCATAAAGTCCATGATTACCTTGCCACAGCAACCCAAACACCAAGACCACAGCACCTAACCAGTGCTGAAACCAAGGAAAGACCAACAGCCTCACCAGGGCGAATACGGTCGCTAGCTCTGACCAAGCGAAACGACGCCGGATAACGTAACCGGTAACCTTTAGACGTAAAAAAGCCCACCGAAGCGGGCTTAATTACCTCAACGGGAACCACCCCATTGAGAGGGTGCCGGGAACCACCCCGACCTTACTTAGGAAAGACCAACGGCTTACGCCACTGATCTACGTTAATTATATCGGAGTTGCTATGAAAGCACTACAGATACCAGTCACGCTGTACATCCACGTTACCACCTATCCATTATCCGAAGGCTTCTATGTCAGCACATCTGATATGTCGTCTTTCCGTGGGAACGTGTTGATTGAAACCCGCCAAATCTTCATCGACGTTAACCAGCCGGAACCGATCGACATTATCGGCAAGCAGGTTGAAGCACTGCAGGCCCAAAAGGCCAATCTAACCCAAGCGACCTACCTCCAGATCGCCACCATCGATGATCAGATCCAGCAGCTTCTTTGTATCGAGCATTGCCCGGTAACCGTTGACGAACTGCCGTATTGAGGTGAGCCATGGATATCAACTCTGTTATCGACAAAATCATCGCTGCGGGCCTCTCTGTTTTCGAGCATGAGAACAACTGCGATTACAGCCACGGCACAAAGCACATCACCATTATTGGCGGTAAGCGCCGCGTTGAGTTCTACCCTACCACCGGCATGGTTTATGCGAATGCGGTTAAGGGTGAATTCAAAGCTGTACGCCTGCCCAAATCCAGCGTTAAAGCAGCCATTCGCCTAGCGAAAACAGGCCAATACTAACCGCGCCTAACCAGCGTGTAACAACCAAAGGAAAGACCAACCATGTCTATTCAAATCGTCAAATTTGAGCCTAGCAAAAAGGCCAGAAACAACGGGGCGATAGCGTTAGTTATTGCTATTGAAGCACCAAACAAAAAAGCGGCGGAAGTAATGGCCACCGGCAAGCTGTGGGAGGCTTATCCAGCGGCTGCCGATAACTTCCTCAAGCCGGAGATTGTTGAAGATCAGCCTGGTTGTCCACGCCCCGCCGTTGGCGTTTTCGATGAACAGTTTGCTATCGATAACGAGCTTAATAATGAGCTTAAATGCTGGCAACCGCGTGAAGTAGTAGAAGTGTTGCCTGCTGTCCCGGTCGATCTGCTGAAAGAACCCGCCGACGTCAAAATCGCAGCGGTGGCGCTGTTCGGGCTTACTGATATCGATCAGGGCATGCTCTCAACTGTCGTTGATGTTCTGAATGATGATGAGTCACCCGACGATACAGGGATGAAAAATGTAATTAAGGCGCTGGCAGCTAATCCCGCTGTATGTGCTATGTATCCACATGCTATCCATGAGCTGATCGAGGCTATTTTTTCTCATTACAGCAATGAAGCACCTACCGAGTTTAACGCCGGTATTTTCGCCAAAAAGTGGGTTAACAATCCGCGAGATCGTGACCAATCCAGCACCAGCACCAGCACCAGCACCAGCACCAGCACCAGCACCGAAGGTACCGGCGGCGTGTCCGATTACAACACCCTGAGCATGCACACTGCCCTTTCTATTATGGCCATCCACCCCTCGGGCGCTAAAGCTGGTGATGTGAAGAACGCCAAAGAGATCATCGCGTCGCGTGATTCCGTTTGGCGCGCATGGGATAAAACCTTCCGCGTTATCACCGGTATCCTCGATGTCGATACTGATACCCGGCACTCCATCATTTCGGATGGTCTTAAAAACCTGAAACTGGTTAATAACGATGACGAGCGTCTGCACTTTGTTAAATCCCGTCTGGCCGGTAACCCTTCTTGCCCGGAACTGGCGAGCTATGGCCAACAGACAGAAACACCGCTAGAAGTAGAAAACCTTGGTGATGGCAAATTTAGCGTCGATGGTCTGATTGGCGAACAGACGATCACTGCCTCAAATGAGGTTGAAAAAACGGAAGTGGCCACCACCGAACCGGTCAGCGATGCGGTCGCCCTGCAGGCTAAAGAGGCGCTAGATAACTTGGGTTACGGCGTATATGGAACGGAGCCAAAGCAGAAAAGCGAAATGTTGCAGCGTGCGGAGGAACTCGCCGTTGAAGCCACCCAGTTGGCCGAACAAATTAAGGCAGATGATTTCCAGCAGCGCGCCAACCTGGTAGAGCAGTTTTTCGCTGAACAACAGCCGCAAGAGCGCGACAACCTGGCTATCTGGAACAAGGTTTATAAGACCGACCCCAAACACACAAAGGCGTTTGCCAATAACGGCGGCGGGACGTCGATCAATGGTACCTACATGGTTATGGAGGCCACCAAGCTTTTCGGCCCGCAGGGTATCAACTGGGGCGTTGAGGTTGTCGAGGAACGTTTCGATAACGGTGCACCAATCATGCAACCCATCAAGCAGGAGGATGGCACAGTAATCAAAGGTGTTATTCCTAACGGTGTCGGGGGTTACCTCTGCGAGGTTAACCATACCGTGAGAATCAACCTGTGGTTCGAACAAGGCGGAAAAACCGCTGTGATACCGGCCTACGGCTGCACCCCTTATATCTACTCAACCAAGTATGGCCCTGTGAGTGACGGCGAAGCCCCTAAAAAGTCGCTGACCGACGCCACCAAAAAAGCCCTTTCACAACTTGGTTTCTCTGCCGACGTGTTCCTTGGGCTGTATGACGATGTTAACTACCGCCAAGAGAACGACGCCGAGTTTGCCCTCAAGAACGCCAGCGACAAAGCCGAGGGTGTTACCCGGCTGCGTGAAGAGCTGGACGAGAAGCTGACTAAAGTCGCCGAGACAATCAGCAAGGCCGTAACGGTTAACGAGGCCAACAAAGTGCACGCCTCTATCGCCCGTGAAGTGGACGCCCACCGTAAAGCCGCCGAGGGCAAAGGCGATACAGAGCACGCCAAATATTTGGCCGGTCGCTTACGCCGCCTCACAACCCTGAAAGATGAACGTATCAAAGCCCTTTCCGCTTCCGAGGAGAAAACCCAATGAACATCACAGCCATCGCATTAGCATCTGATTACGCCAAGTTGCAGCAGTTGGTCGAAACCTCCGACGAGCTTACCCCGGAAATGATCGCCGACACGCTGGAAGGCATCGAGGGCTCTCTAGGCGATAAACTGGACGCGACTTTCGCCTATGTTCGCAATCTTGAAGGTCTGGCAAAGACCGTTGACGAAGAAATTAAACGCCTTGCTGACCGTAAGAAGTCGTTTGAGAACCGTGCCAAATCCATCCGCCAGTATGTCCTGATGTGCTTATTGGCATCTGGCCAGGACAAGCTTAAGACCACAACCAATACGTTCACAGCGGCCAAAGGGCGCGCCAGTGTGGTGATCGATAACGTCGATTTATTGCCTGATGATCTGGTGGCAGTGCAAACCCTGGTGGACCCTGACAAAAAGGCCATTAAGGAAGCGCTCGAAAACGGTGTGGACGTCAAGGGCGCCCATATCGAGATCGGCGAACGTACGCTGATGGTGAGGTAACCCATGTTGAGAAGAAACCAGAAGCGTGGAGTACCTGTATTCATCACATTGCCCGATGGCCGCACCGGTACCATCTGCACCGATCGCCGTTGCGATGTCGTTTACGAACTGCCGGACGATGTGAAGATCAGCAGCACCCCGCCACAAAAGTTGATTAAGCCTAATCAGAAATAACCGCCCATCACCTGCATTGTGGCAACCCAATAACCAAGGGGAACCACAATGCAGGCATGGCAACCAGGTGCGCGCCTACTCTCTGATTTCGATATCAAGATAGGCCGCTTATCCGCAAGTGTGCGGAAAAAACAGCTCAGTGAAGAAGACATCACCCGGGCGTGTCGTGTGACCGACGACGCAATCGCCCTGGTGATTAAACCGAGGAAAGACCATGCCAAAACTATTGACCCTGGGGGAGTGGAATAGCCGCCTTCCCCGTCCACGCAGTAAAGAAACCGTCCGTCGTTGGATACGCGCAGGGAAAATTTACCCCGCGCCTGTACTTGATGGCCGGGAGTATCTTTTTGATGAGCGGGCAGAAAAAATAGATCCGCTTAATCCACGCGGGCCAATCAATTCTTTACTGTCGAGAATCACCAATGGCAAGGAACAGAAACCACATGCGCCGCGATCTTCCTCCAAACCTGTACGATAGGAATAACGGCTATTACTGCTACCGCGACCCAAGGACGGGTAAGGAATTCGGTCTTGGCAGGAATAAGCGTGATGCAATTAACCAAGCCATTGAAGCTAACCTGCAACTGATGGATTCCGCACCGCGGTTGGTGGATAGAATAAACGCCAAAGAATGCCTGCGTTTTCATGCGTGGCTCGACCGGTACGATGCCATTGTAGAGCGTCGCGGCCTGAAGGAGTCAACGATGGTCAATCACCGTAGCAAGCTCGGGATATACCGTGATTACTTCCCAAACAAACCAATCGCAGAGTTCACAACGAAGGACATCGCCGAGTTCGTTAACCACTATGTTGAGCAGGGGAAAAGCTCAAGCGCCAAAATCATGCGTGGAACGCTGCTAGATATATTCAGGGAAGCCATTGCAGATGGGGCCATACAACACAATCCTGTTGAAGCGACCAGGAACCCAAAGACAGACGTGCGGCGTTCGCGTCTGTCAATTGCAGACTTTAACGCAATCAGACAATGCGCGGGCGCCCTGCCGTCTTGGTTTATTCCAGCGCTGAATATGGCACTTGTAACCGGCCAGCGCATGGGTGACGTATGCAACATGAAATGGGAGGATATCTCTAACGACAGGCTGCTGGTCAAGCAAGGAAAAACCGGGTCAATGGTGGCCATTCCGATGAGGCTGAGCATAGCCGATGTTAACCTTGAGCAACTGATCGGTGATATCACGAAAACCAGCGACTACATCATTTCACCACGTACCGGTGGAAAGGTAGCTGAAAGAACAATGTCGGATTATTTCACGAAATCACGTAAACTGTCCGGCTTGTCGTGGGCAGGTGATCCGCCGTCATTCCATGAGATTAGAAGCCTGTCTGCTCGACTACATACTGAATTGCGAGGGAGTGAGTTTGCCCAACGGCTCCTTGGTCATAAATCTGCAGAAATGACAGCTCGCTACCAGGACGCAAGGGGCAGCGAGTGGATGGAACTGCCCCTGTAATTGTGACCTTATTTTGACTAATAGTGACCTGTTAGTTATAACATATTGATTTTAAATGGTAAAAATTATGCGCTTGTTTCTTGCCAAAGGACGTGAAAAGTCCTTACTCCGTCGCCACCCGTGGATTTTCTCTGGCGCTGTTCTCCGTGTCGAGGGTAAAGCCCAGTCCGGCGAAACCATCGATATCCATGACAGCCAGGGCAAATGGCTGGCACGCGGTGCCTATTCACCAGAATCGCAAATTCGCGCACGTGTCTGGACCTTCAAGCAGGACGAAGATATTGATATCGCATTCTTTATCAGCCGCTTGCAGCAGGCACAGAGCTGGCGTGATTGGGTCGCAAAACGTGACGGGCTGGACGGTTATCGCCTGATCGCCGGTGAATCTGACGGTATGCCGGGGATCACCATCGATCGCTTCCAGAACTTCCTGGTTTTACAGTTACTGTCCGCCGGTGCCGAATATCAGCGCGCCCCGCTGCTTTCTGCTCTCCAGCACTGTTATCCAGACTGCGCGATCTACGATCGTTCAGATGTTGCCGTACGTAAAAAAGAGGGCTTGCCGCTCACCCAAGGCCCGGTGCTGGGCGATCTTCCTCCTGCCCTGCTGCCGATCACCGAGCATGGTATGAAACTGCTGGTGGACATTCAACAAGGCCACAAGACCGGTTTTTATCTCGATCAGCGTGATAGCCGCCTGGCTGCGCGTAACTATTCCGCAGGCCGACGCGTGCTCAACTGCTTCTCGTACACCGGCGCTTTCGCGGTGTCTGCCTTGATGGGCGGGTGTGAGCAGGTCATTAGCGTAGATACATCGCAGGCCGCGCTGGATATCGCCAAGCAGAACGTCGAACTGAACCAGTTGGATTTGAGCAAGGCCGAGTTTGTACGTGATGACGTATTCCAACTGCTGCGCAACTACCGCACGCAGGGTGAGAAATTCGACCTGATCATCATGGATCCACCGAAGTTTGTCGAAAACAAAAATCAGTTGGCCAGCGCCTGTCGCGGTTATAAAGACATCAATATGTTAGCCTTCCAGTTGCTGAACCCGGGCGGCATTCTGCTCAGCTTCTCCTGCTCTGGCCTGATGCCGACCGATCTGTTCCAGAAAATTTTGGCCGATGCTGCCGTAGATGCCGGGCGTGATGTACAATTTGTAGAGCAGTTCCGACAGGCTGCCGATCACCCGGTGATTGCGACTTATCCTGAAGGCTTGTATCTGAAAGGGTTTGCGTGCCGGGTGATGTAACTTGAAATGCGCTGTTTTTGTCCTCATATAGAGTTCAATGCACTGTTTCTCAGGAGGTCATATGATAGCCAGCAAATTCGGTATCGGTCAGCAGGTTCGTCACCGGCTGCTGGGGTATTTGGGGGTGGTGATTGATGTCGATCCAGAATACTCTCTGGAGCACCCAAAAGCAGACGAGATTGCAGCCAACGACGAGTTGCGCCTAGCCCCGTGGTATCACGTGGTGATGGAGGACGATGAAGGCCAGCCGGTTCACACTTATCTGGCCGAAGCGCAGTTGGCGGGGGAAGCACAGGATGCACACCCTGAACAGCCTTCTCTGGATGAGCTGGCAGAATCCATTCGCAACCAGTTGCAGGCCCCCCGGCTGCGTAACTAAACCTCAAGCCTGAGAAACCAGCGCCTCTACGCAGCGTCACTGGTTGAAGTCTATCAGCAGTCTCAAACGCCAGGGCCAGCCCTGGCGTTTTCACACAATCAGCGTGCCAATCCCAGGCGCGGGATTTCAATCTTCGGGCAACGATCCATAATCACCGTTAACCCGGCCTGTTTGGCCAATGCTTCCGCCTGTTCGTTGATCACCCCGATTTGTAACCACAACACCTTGGCACCTATCGCAATAGCCTCCTGTGCTACCCCATACGCCGCCTCCGAGTTACGAAACACGTCCACCATATCGACAGGATGAGGAATGTCCTCCAATGTGGCGTAAACCACCTGCCCAAGCAGCGTCTGCCCGGCCAGCTTCGGGCTCACCGGAATGACCTGATAGCCTTGCGCCAACAAATAAGCCATTACGCCATAGCTGGCTCGGGCCGGTTTATCACTGGCGCCCACCAGCGCAATGGTTTTGACCTGCTTGAGTACCTCTGCAATTGCTAGGTCTTGCATTTTTCGCTCCTGATTTTTTACCAAAAAGCACTTCATCAGTGTAACCGAAACGCCAACATCAGTTAAAATTTGTTATCAGTCTGCGTCTATACTGCTCGCAGGCTGGTTTGACCCAATGTTATGTTTCAAATACCATCAAAATGTGTGTAAATGTAAATTAAATGGCATTCTGAAAAGATTTGACATAACTAGTGGCGTATCCAACACTAGTCATCCTGTTCCACGAAAAGGAAGTAACAATGAAATTTGGTCTGGTGGTTGCGGGGCTGCTTGGAATATCGCTAAGCGTTTCGGCCGCAGCTACGACCCTGAAGCTTTCCCCGGACATCGAACTGATGATGGTCGACGGCAAGCAAATGACGGGCTCGTTGTTAAAAGGGGCCGATAGTCTGGAATTAAATGGCGGGCAGCATCAGCTGTTGTTCAAAGTCACCAAATCCGTACGTAAAGAGCCGCGCTCTCAGGTGCTTTACACTTCATCCGCGCAGATTGTGGTGTTCAACAGTCAAAACGTCAGCGCTGTCACCATCGAGCTACCGCGTCTCGAAAATGAGCAGGATGCCCAGCGGTTTGATAAAGCACCGAATTATAAAATTCTGGGCAACCATGGTAAACCGTTGGCGATCAAACAAGATGTATTACCGCTAACAACCTCATCCAATGAGAATGACCTGGAAAAGATCGTTGCTGATTATAACGCTCAAAATCGCAAGGCCTCCGTTCCGGCATTAGCGCATCTGCGTGCCAGCGTGATCGCAGCGGTTACCCCCTGAACGGTGACAACATTGCCGAGAAATGTACGGGGTCCAGCAAGCTGATCCCGAGACGCAAAAGCGGTTTATCGCCTGGGCCGACCAATCTCGCAACCGTAACTGCAGCCAACCACGCCTTTATGCCATAAAGGTGTGTTTTGTTCGCAATTTCCCGCGTTAGCACTAGGCAGTGAAATACAGTTTCAGTAATCTGTGGCGAATCATTCGATTTTCCAAGGATAGCGACATGGAACAAACCACCCGCACCATCGCAGCGCGCAAGCATATTGCGCTCGTTGCTCACGACCATCGCAAGCAGGCCTTGCTGAAATGGGTTGAAGACAATAAGGAAATACTTGCCCAGCATCAGTTGTATGCCACGGGCACTACTGGCAATTTGATCCAGCGGGCCAGCGGTATCCCGGTGCAGAGCATGCTGAGTGGCCCGATGGGCGGCGATCAGCAAGTCGGTGCACTGATATCCGAAGGCAAGATCGATATGCTGATCTTCTTCTGGGATCCGCTAAACGCCGTCCCCCACGACCCGGATGTCAAAGCCTTGCTGCGCCTGGCCACGGTCTGGAACATCCCGGTGGCGACTAACCGCTCCACCGCCGATTTCCTGATCGACTCTTCGCTGTTCAAGAGCGAAGTGGTGATCGCCATTCCTGATTACGAAAAGTACCTCGCCGAACGCCTGAAATAATGCCCAAGGCCTGGTGGAATACCAGGCCTCAGATTGATGACAAAGTGGCAATATTGCTGAATTGGTCGGAATCCATCTACACCAGCATCTGCTAACCCATTGATTATCCAGCGGGGGCTGCATGGCCCCCTACGTTGGGAGCACGGTGATGATTTGTCAGCAGTCTCAGGCCTGTGGTTTACGGCTTTCTTTGCGACGGCACGCCAATATCTTGCAACTGCTCGATAAATACCGACGGGCGTTCGCGATCTTGTAATAACCAAACCTGATGTCTGGCCCGCGTGAGGGCGACATAGAGCAAACGCCGCTCCTCCGCATCCGGGAAATCCTCTGGCTGAGGCAATAATACCTCTTCAAGCACGGATTCACGGACCTCCGCCGGGAATCCATCCTTGCCTTCATACAGCCCGGCAATGATCACGTAATCGGCCTGTTGGCCTTTGCTGGCATGAATGGTCATAAACTCGATATTCAGCTTCGGCCAACGCGTTGCCGCCTTTTGCAACACCTCCGGCTTGAGGTGGTGGTAGCGCGCCAGCACCAAGATCCGTTCTTGCGGCTTCGCATAGCCACTTAGCTTGTCCAGCAACGCTTCCAACTGCTCCTGTGGCAGGATAACCACCGACTTCTTGTTGCCCTTGGTCAGGCTATTGAGCGGCTTTTTCAACTGGTGCGGGTTCTGCTGTATAAAGCCGTTGGCCACTTCACCAATCCGATCGTTAAAGCGGTAGGTGGTATCCAGCGCACACTGATCGCCTACGCCAAAGTTCTCGGCAAAGGCGGTGGTCAGCGACAGCTCTGCCCCGCTGAAACGGTAAATCGCCTGCCAATCATCGCCGACCGCAAACAGGCTGGTCTGCTTGTTTTGCTTACGCAGCGCCGCCAGCAGCTGCGCACGCTGCGGTGAGATATCCTGGAACTCGTCCACCAGAATATGTTTCCACGGGCTGATAAAGCGCCCTTTTTCCAACAGATTGACGGCTTGATGGATCAGCCCGGCAAAGTCGACCGCTCCCTCATCCTTCAGCGCGGTTTTCCACGCTTTCAGCAACGGTGCCATCAGGCGAATGCGTTTGCTGAACAGATCGCGGATCTCTTCGTCTGCCTGCTCTATCATTTCGGCCTGGCTACCTCCGTGGGTGCGCATCAGGCCAAGCCAGCGCTCCAGGCGCCCACTCAAACGCTCTGCCAGACGCTTGTCATGCCAGAAATCGCCCTCGGGCAATTCCCACTCCAGCTCTTCCGTTAACCATTGCCGCCAGCCTTTGGCCTGCGCTTTTTTCTCGCTGCACTGTTGTTGCCAGTGGGTGATCAGCAACGTCCGGCGCGCTTTACTGTCGGTTTCCAACTTGCTGATCGCAGGCGCTTTGCGACTACCCTGCTGGATAATCTGCAGTGCCAGCGCATGGAACGTTTTCGCCTGGATCGCCACGCTGCCCAAACGTTCCTGGATGCGTTCGTTCATCTCTTCGGCGGCTTTGCGCCCAAATGCCAACAACAGGATCTGCTCAGGCTCGGCCTCTTGACGCAGTAGCAGCCAACCCGCCCGCGCCACCAGCACCGAGGTCTTGCCACTCCCGGCTCCTGCGAGTACCAGCACGGCATCCTCGCCGTTCACCACGGCCCGGCTTTGCGATTCATTCAACGGTGACGTTTCAACGGTCTGGAAGAAATCCTGGTGGGTTTCCAGCATCCGGTCGCACCACAGTTGATTGCGTTGCGCCACGCTGCGCAGGCCAGACTTGAGCCACTGCAGGCACAAGTGATAACTTTCACGGCAGTTTTCAAACTCTTCCAGCCGCGCCACCGGCATTGGCAATGCGCCAAACGATTGGCGGATCTGCTGCTGCAAGTTGCTCAATTCGGCACGCTTGAACCACTTGTCCTGTTGCTCAATTTGGCGGATATGCTCGACCTGCTGTTGCAATACCTCAGCGCTCACTTCACTCATCTCGCTACTCCACTGCTGCCAGGACTGCTGCAGATAGTGGTAAAAGCGTTGGGTTTCCTGCCATTCGGTACCGTGCAGGCGCACAACCTTTTCATCCGGCAGTTCGAACTCGAGCTCCCCCCAGACGATCCCGCGTTTACAACGCACCTGGATCAACTGGTTGAAAGGGATCAGGTATTCATGCTTCTCGCCGCTCACCTCAACGCCAGCATGCAACAACCGTACGCGGTTGTAAGGGTGCTGTGCCAGGTGCTTGCCCAGCGATGTCGCTTTAAGTTCCATATGCCCACGCCATAATCAAGTTGAGATATACCCGTCGTCTTTCAAGCTGCGGCTTGAAATCCATAGAGTAGAATTGCTATCAGTTTACCCGCGTTAAGCAATGGCACTCTAGCGTTAAAAAAAGGGTAGAATAGTTTTTGCGTTATGCTGATGAATACTTCCCCCGTGCCGTTTGGCCATCATTAGAGCAGAATGACGACTATGCGTACTGTATTGAACGTTCTTAATTTCGTTTTGGGTGGTTTTTTCACCACGCTTGGCTGGCTGATTGCCACCTTCTTCAGCGTCGTGTTGATTTTCACCCTGCCATTAACCCGCTCCTGCTGGGAAATTACCAAAATCTCCTTGCTGCCATTTGGCAACGAAGCGATCCATGTCGATGAATTATACCCAGAAAAAAGTAATGCCCTGCTGGCTGCTGGCGGTTCTTTGCTGAATATCGTCTGGCTGGTCCTGTTCGGCTGGTGGCTGTGCCTGTCACACATTATTGCGGGTATCGCCCAGTGCATCACCATTATTGGTATTCCGGTAGGCATCGCCAATTTCAAGATAGCCGCTATCGCCCTGTGGCCGGTAGGCCGCCGCGTCGTTCCGGTTGAGGTGGCCCAACAGGCGCGGATCGAGAACGCCCGCCGCCGCTTTTAATCGCGTTAACTTTTCTCCCATTTAGGAGCTTGTCGTGCTCTCTTTAGCACCCAAAATTCGGCGTTATACCTATAACAGTAACCTGCTTTATAACCTGCGTATTTTTATCGCTCTGGCCGGGGCCTCTGCGGTGCCGTGGTGGTTGGGTGTCCCTAAACTGACCATTCCGTTAACGCTGGGTGTCGTTGCCGCCGCGCTAGCGGATCTGGACGACCGACTGGCAGGAAGATTGCGAAATCTGCTCATTACGCTAGTTTGCTTTTTCGTGGCCTCGACATCGATTGAACTGCTGTTTCCTTACCCCTGGCTGTTTGCCCTCGGGCTGACGACCTCAACCTGCGGTTTTATCCTGTTGGGGGCATTAGGGCAGCGTTACGCCACTATCGCCTTTGGTGCCTTGCTGATCGCCGTCTACACCATGCTTGGCACCTCCATGTACGACGCCTGGTACCAGCAACCTACCCTGCTGATTATCGGTGCCGTTTGGTACAACTTGCTGACGCTGATCGGCCATCTGCTATTCCCTATCAAGCCCCTACAGGAAAACCTGGCCCGCTGCTATGAACAGTTGGCCAACTACCTGGATGCCAAGGCCAACCTGTTCGATCCAGATGCCGAATCGGACGCCGATCTGCCGTGGGTAGACGTGGCGATGGCTAACAGCACACTGGTCACCACGCTTAACCTGACCAAGGCTTCACTGCTGACCCGCTTGAAAGGCGACCGTGGCCAGCGCGGCACCCGCAGAACGCTGCACTACTATTTTGTCGCTCAGGATATCCATGAGCGCGCCAGTTCTTCTCACGTACAGTATCAGGCGCTAAGCCAACAGTTCCGCCACAGCGATATTCTGTTCCGCTTCCAGCGGCTGCTGGCCAAGCAGGCCCGTGCCTGCCAGCAACTGGCGCAGTCGATACTATTACGGCAGAAATATCTGCATAGCCCGCGTTTTGAGCCCGCTTTTTCACGCCTGGAAGAGGCACTGACCCGGGTTACCATTACCCCAGAAAATCGCGAACTGACCAGAGCGCTATCCCATCTGCTGAAGAATTTACGGGCAATTGACGCCCAGTTGGCCAATATCGAGTCTGAGCAATCCTTGGCGAGTGGCCACACCGAGGAAAACAACCTGTCAGACGACCGGCTCACCGGTTGGAGCGATATTCGCCTGCGTATCAGCCGCCACCTGACACCACAATCCGCCCTATTCCGCCACGCCATCCGTATGTCGGTGGTGTTGTGCGTAGGCTATGCGTTTATTCAACTGACCGGGATGCAGCACGGTTATTGGATCCTGCTGACCAGCCTGTTTGTCTGCCAGCCCAACTACAACGCCACCCGCAGGCGCTTGGCGTTAAGGATCATCGGCACTCTGGCGGGCATTTTGATCGGGCTGCCGATCCTGTATTTTGTGCCCTCGCTGGAAGGGCAGTTGATCCTGATCGTGATCTCGGGCGTGTTGTTCTTCGCCTTCCGAACCGTGCAATATGCCCACGCCACGATGTTTATCACCCTGTTGGTCTTGCTATGCTTTAACCTGCTGGGCGAAGGGTTCGAAGTGGCAGCCCCGCGCGTCTACGATACCCTGCTGGGTTGTGCCATCGCCTGGGCAGCGGTGAGTTTTATCTGGCCAGATTGGAAGTTCCGTCAGTTACCGGCCATGGTGCGTAAGACACTGAATGCCGACTGCCGCTATCTGGATGCCATTCTGGTGCAATACCATCAGGGCAAGGATAACAGCCTGCCTTATCGTATTGCCCGCCGCGATGCCCATAATAGCGACGCCGAATTGGCGTCGGTGATCTCTAACATGTCTGCCGACCCTAAAGCCGATAAAACCATTCAGGAAGCGGCATTCCGCCTGCTGTGCCTTAACCATACCTTGCTGAGCTATATTTCTGCCCTGGGTGCCCACCGTGAGCGCCTGGAAAGTGCCGCCGTGCTGGATTTGCTCAACGATGCGGTTTGCTATGTTGATGGTGCATTACACCACGACGCTCATGATCGTCAGCGTATCACGCAGGCACTGGAAGCCCTCTCCGAGCGTATTACTGCGCTGGTTCCGGAGCCGGAAAGCAAAGAACAGCTGGTGTTGCAGCAAATTGGCCTGGTGCTCGAATTGCTACCAGAGCTGACGGCACTTAATACACAAATTACTCAAGCCGGTTGATAGTTCAAGGATGTGGACCGCAGGCACGGTCTTCTGACCGTGCCTCAAAGGAGGGAAAGAGCGCGTTGTTTTCGAACCATTCGGTCAACGCCTCCCTTTGTAGATTAGGCAAGGCGGCATGGTGGTAGCCCGCCATGGCACCCGCCAGTGACATCAGCACTTTCATGCCCAGATTTTTTTGCTGTTGCAGCAACTTCAGATAGCTATCTCTGGCCCCCAACAGGCGAAAATCATAAATATTGCATATGCCTGCTCGCCACAGCTGGCGCTCTAATGAAGCATCAATATTCGGTAAATCTTTCAATCTGCCATTGCAGCGTTTTTTTACCTTAATCTCTTTACGCGTCTCACAGAGAGCCTGCCAGGCAAGCGCACACAGTTCGCGACGCTGCCGCCACAACTCTTCATTCACCCAGTAATAGCGCATGACCATGGGGACCCCTCGCTTTAAATAGGTCATATTCACCATGCCACGCTCACGGAACGCGGTTTCCAGACTTTCTGTTGCACGCAAATACAGCTCACCTTCGGTAATGACCGCAAACATTGTGCCGTCCGCCAGCAGGCCATAGCCGCCAAACTGCGAGCGTATGGCAATATTTCCCAGGGCGGCAAAGCAGGACTTTGCCTGTTCGATCCTCCTTAACGATCCTCCATTCATTTAACTCTCCTTATATGAAGCTATAGCCATTAGGCATGTTTTGGTTGGAATAAACGTAACTGGAACAACTAATTAAAAAAAATACGCATTATCCCTAGTCGTGCCAATCATAAATTCAAGACGTACAATAAATAATCTCAATTATGCGAAGCGTTACGAAAATTTGGGTTGATCTTCTGTTTCGATGGTTATACTGTATATACATACAGTAACACTACGGGCGGGAGACGACATGCGTACTCAATCACTTTATCAACCTCATTTTAGCCAATCCTCAATGCCGGCGGAGCAAGCGGTGATCCCTGCGCAAGCGGGCAACGAAAATGGCCTAATCAGTGAGCTTGTTTACAATGAGCGGCAACCCGCCGTAGCCCAGTTGCTGGTGCCTTTGTTGCAACAGTTAGGCAGGCAATCACGTTGGTTACTGTGGCTGACCCCGCAGCAGAAACTGAGCAAAACCTGGCTGCAACAGGCCAGCCTGCCGGTTGATAAGGTCGTACAGCTTAATCAGATCAATCCACTGGCTACCGTAGACGCCATGGAGAAGGCTTTACTGACAGGAAATTACAGTGTGGTGCTAGGCTGGTTACCAGAATTGACACAAGAGGATCGTCTAAGGCTAAGTCGCGCGGCGGAATTGGGCAATGCCTATGGGTTCATTATGCGACCCCAACGTGACATCGTTGCTGCCGACAGACACTGTTCAACCTTAAAAATTCACTCTTCTTTGTATCATTAAGTAAATTTAGGACTTTTCCCATCACTTTTATCGTTTGGTCTGGCAATCGCAGGCAGATCAGGCGAAAAGCGAGGTTGGCTGCGGTTCGGCGCGACCTTCCAGGTGAAAAAAAGTCTCGTTTAGCACCCCGATATGTTAGAGGATATGTCTAATTCCATGTTTTTTTTTAGAGCTTTATCACATCACACTTGTAACTTTCGCGCCACGTTGTAGACTTTACATCGCCAAGGTTGCTCTATAACGCCAGAAAAACTGGCAGAGTAACAAACGAGGGCTCAAACCTTGGCGAAGGAATTTAAACCAAGGGCTTAAAGCAGCTTTAAAGCTCATTGCCTATTTGGATGATAACGAGGCGCAAAATGAAAAAGACAGCTATCGCATTAGCAGTGGCACTGGCAGGTTTCGCTACAGTAGCGCAAGCCGCACCAAAAGACGACACTTGGTACACTGGTGCTAAACTGGGTTGGTCCCAGTTCCATGACACCGGTTTCTACGGTAACGGTTACACCGTTGATAACGACGCACGTAAAGACCAGATTGGTGCTGGTGCGTTCGTTGGCTATCAGGCAAACCAATACCTGGGCTTCGAAATGGGCTACGACTGGTTAGGTCGTATGAAATATACCGGCGCTAACACCGGTTCTTTCAAAGCTCAAGGCGTTCAACTGGCAGCTAAACTGAGCTACCCAATCATGAACGATCTGGACATCTACACTCGTCTGGGCGGCATGGTATGGCGTGCAGACAGTGATGGTGCTGGCTCTAACGGTGGCAACCATGACACTGGCGTTTCTCCATTGGCAGCAGTTGGTGTTGAATACGCACTGAACCGTGACTGGGCTACCCGTCTGGACTACCAGTGGGTTAACAACATCGGTGATGCAGGTACCGTTGGCGCACGTCCAGACAACGGCATGCTGAGCGTAGGTGTTTCCTACCGCTTTGGCCAGGAAGTTGCTGCTCCAGTAGTAGCTCCAGCTCCAGCCCCAGCTCCAGTTGTTGAGACCAAGAAGTTCACTCTGACTTCTGACGTTCTGTTCGCGTTCAACAAAGCGACCCTGAAGCCAGAAGGCCAACAAGCTCTGGATCAGCTGTACACCCAACTGAGCTCACTGGATCCGAAAGACGGTTCTGTTGTAGTTCTGGGCTTCACTGATGCAGTAGGTTCAGCAGAATACAACCTGCGCCTGTCTGAGCAACGTGCACAAAGCGTTGTGGATTACCTCGTGTCTAAAGGTATCCCTTCAGACAAGATTTCTGCACGTGGCATGGGTAAAGCTAACCCAGTTACCGGTGACTCTTGTGGCTACCGTTCAGGCCGCGCAACTGCAGCTCAGATCGCATGTCTGGCTCCAGATCGTCGCGTAGAGATCGAAGTTAAAGGCATCAAAGAAGTTGTTTCTCAGCCTCAGGGCTAAGTAAGCGCTTCTTAGTAAAAAACCCCGCATTGCGGGGTTTTTTTTGGCCTAAACATTGGGTAATGCTATTTATCATCCTTACCCAGGATCGCCTGTAGATCCTGTTTCAGCGATGACATCTGGCTGGCATACTTCTCTTTTCGCTCGGCATCTTCGATCAGCTGTACGACGGTTTCCGACAGAGTGACACCACGGCGATGCGCCAGCGCAGCCAAACGTTGCCAGACCAGGAACTCCAGATCGATCGATTTCTTGCGCGTATGCTGATGTTCTGAGTTGAAATGACGCTTACGCCGGGCGCGGATGGTTTGTTTCATCCGGTTATCCAGCGTCGGATTCATGTGCTCATCGATCCACGCCAGCACTTTGACCGGTTCATTTTCCAGCTTCAGCAGTTGGTCAATGACCTCCTGAGCAAGGCTGTTTTCAATGTAGCGGGTGATCGCTTCACCTTCCCGGTGCTTTTTCACCAGGTACTTCCATTTCCAACCGCTCTCCAGATTTTCCAGTTGCTGATATTTCATCGTGAACTCTGCTGTGACCGTGTAACTTTAATAAGCATAACAGCTTTAGCCAACTTTTCCTCGGCAATTACCCGCCGTTTTTGACTGTTTTTTGCACAGTCATCGGGCAATGTCAAACTCCGATGCTCAACAATGACTCTGGAGGTATCAAGCTGGCGTTATTCTTGTATAATCGCGCTTTCCCTTTTTGACGATTGCATCTAACACTTTGACCAATAACCGACTTGAATGGCAATCTCTGTTGCCTGCTGCTACGCCTTATCAGGCGATTTTCGATTCCGCTGCTCAATTGGCACCCGTGGCCTTTTCTGCAATCCAGCCCCGTTTGGAGAATGCGCTGACGCTGTTTTTGCATCCGCTGTCTCTGCCACGTTTTATGCTGTTGAAAGCACAGGAAACACGTGAGTATCTGGCGTTGATCGCCCGAGCGGCAGAAGAGTTGCAACCGCAGAATACCGTTAAAGGCAGTCACTACGTGATTGAAGGCGACACCGTCAGCATTAAAAATGCCCTGCGCGGCGATGAACCTTTTGCCGCCGGCGGTGCTTGCGTTTACCAGGAATGGGTTGAGCCAGAACAGTTATTTGGCTGCGTCAGAATGCACAATGGTGCGATCACCTTGCAACCGGGCCTGGTCCATCAGGCTAACGGCGGCGTGCTGATCCTGTCGGCGCGTGCCCTATTGGCACAGCCGCTATTGTGGCTGCGTCTCAAGCAGATGATTACCCAGCGCCAGTTCCAGTGGCTGACGCCAGATGAAACCCGGCCACTGCCGATTTCCATCCCTCCGATGCCGTTGGAGTTACGCCTGATTGTAGTGGGCGATCGCCATGGCCTGGCTGATTTCCACGATATGGAGCCTGAAGTCTGCGGGCAGGCCGTCTACGGTGAATATGAAGACGATCTACAGCTCACCGAGCCAGACGATATGGTGCAATGGTGTGGCTATATCAATAGCGTGGTCGCCGAACAGCAATTACCACCGCTGGCAGCCGACGCCTGGCAGCCTCTGATGGTCCAGGCGGTGCGCCATACCGGTGACCAGGGTAACCTACCGCTATCACCACTTTGGGTCAGCCAGCAGCTTTCTGAGGCCGCTCTGTATGCCGAAGAGGAGCAGATCACCGCTAAAGCGTTAGAAGCGGCGCTGAATGCCCGCGAATGGCGTGAAAGCTATCTCGCAGAACGCATGCAGGACGAGATTGAACTGGGCCAGATCATGATCGAAACCGAAGGTGAGGTGATTGGTCAGATTAACGGCCTGTCGGTGCTGGATTATCCAGGGCATCCGCGCAGCTTTGGCGAACCTTCGCGCATCAGTTGTGTAGTCCACCTGGGCGATGGCGAATTTACCGATGTGGAGCGCAAGGCCGAGCTTGGGGGCAATCTGCACGCCAAAGGTATGATGATCATGCAGGCGTTCCTGATCTCCGAACTGGATCTCGATCAGCAACTGCCCTTCTCCGCTTCGATCGTCTTTGAGCAATCCTACGGCGAAGTTGACGGGGATAGCGCCTCACTAGCCGAACTCTGCGCCCTGATCAGCGCATTGTCACAGCAGCCGATCACCCAGCAAATCGCCGTGACCGGTTCCGTTGACCAGTTTGGTAATGTGCAACCGATCGGTGGCGCAAACGAAAAAATCGAAGGTTTCTTCGAGGTCTGTCTACGCCGCGGCCTGACGGGCAAACAGGGCGTGATCCTGCCAGCCAGCAACGTACGGCACCTTTGCCTGCGCCCAGACGTCGTCGAAGCGGTGCGTGTTGGGCAATTCCATCTGTGGGCGGTAGATAGCGTTGCGGAAGCCTTGCCGTTATTGACCGGCTATCCGTTCGCCGAGGAGCAGCAGCCGAGCTTGCTGGCCGCCATCCAGGAGCGAATTGCACAGGCCATGTTGCCAGAACGGCGTCCGTTGCCGTGGCCATTGCGCTGGCTTAACTGGTTCAGCCGTGGCTGATCGGACTTGTTCAGCGTACACGTGTAAGTTAATCTGCGTCCTTCATCAAAATAAGGTTTACTGAGAACATGGTAGATAAACGCGAATCCTATACGAAACAAGATCTCGAAGCATCGGGCCGTGGCGAACTGTTTGGCGCCGGTGGGCCACCGTTGCCATCAGGCAACATGTTAATGATGGACCGCGTGGTCAAGATGACCGAAGACGGTGGTAGCCACAATAAAGGCTACGTAGAAGCTGAGCTCGATATCAATCCGGAGCTGTGGTTCTTCGATTGCCACTTTATTGGCGATCCGGTCATGCCAGGCTGCCTGGGTCTGGATGCCATGTGGCAGTTGGTAGGGTTCTACCTCGGCTGGATGGGCGGTGAAGGCAAAGGCCGTGCGCTGGGCGTCGGCGAAGTGAAGTTCACCGGTCAGGTACTGCCAACCGCTAAAAAGGTCACCTACCGCATCAACTTCAAACGCGTGATCATCCGCAAGCTGATTATGGGCGTGGCTGATGGCGAAGTGCTGTGCGATGGCAAAGTGATCTATACCGCCAGCGATCTGAAAGTGGGCCTGTTCAAGGACGCAGCTGCGTTCTAATGCCCTACGGCGGCCTCTCTCGGTCGCCGTTTATTTCCCCTGTATTATTGCTGAGCTGGCCGTCTAATCTCCGCCCAGTGACTACAATAAATGTATTCACCAAGAGAGCTGCATGAAAAAAACCAGTTTTGCGACGACCCCCTGCCCAATCGCCCGTTCGTTGGGGCGCGTGGGGGAATGGTGGAGCATCTTGATCCTGCGCGATGCTTTTCATGGCCTGAGCAAATTTGATGAGTTTCAGCAAAGCCTGGGGCTATCCCCCACGCTGCTGACCCGCAGGCTTAAATTTCTGGTGGAAAGCGGCATTCTGTATAAGCAACGCTACCAGACTCGTCCGGTACGCTACCAATATCTGCTCACCGAGCGCGGCAAGGATTTCTTCCCGGTCTTGGTGACGTTGTTCCAGTGGGGAAATACTCATCTGAGCGAAGGGGCGCACAGCGCAGAACTGGTCGATCGACGCAGCGGTCAACCCATACAGCCTCAATTAATCGATGCGCTAACCCAGCAGCCTATCGCCCTACAGCACATCACGTTAGCGGCAGGTCCTGCGGCAGGAGAAGCCATGTCACGCCGTGCTTCTCTGATGCAGCATCACTACGCCTTACTTAATGAATCATCCAAGGAGTCACTATGAGCAGTCGTCGTATAGTTATCACCGGTATGGGGGCCGTCTCTCCTTTAGGTTGCGGCGTAGAGCCGATCTGGCAACGCCTGTTGGCGGGTCAGTCAGGGATCAGCCCACTGCCCGAAGAGATGGTGGCAGATTTGCAGGTCAAGATCGGCGGTCAGGTGCCCACGCTGGAGCAAGATGCCGCTGCCGGTTTTGATCCAGACCTGAGCGTGGCACCGAAAGACCAAAAGAAAATGGACCGCTTTATTCTGCTGGCGATGGCCGCCGCTGACGAAGCCATCAAGCAGGCTGGTTGGAACGCCGATAGTGAGGAGAAACAGGAACGGACGGCCACCGTGATCGCCTCCGGCATTGGTGGCTTCCCCGCTATCGCCCATGCGGTGCGCACCACGGATAGCCGCGGGCCTAAGCGCCTCTCTCCTTTCACCATTCCCTCCTTTTTGGTTAACCTGGCCGCCGGCCATGTCTCCATCAAGCATCAATTCAAGGGGCCGATTGGCGCACCGGTCACCGCCTGTGCAGCAGGCGTACAGGCCATTGGCGATGCGGTGCGGATGATCCGCAACGATGAAGCCGATATCGCCTTATGTGGCGGAACGGAAGCCGCTATCGATACCGTAAGCCTGGGGGGCTTTGCCGCTGCCCGAGCCATGTCAACCACGCCTGCGGATGCCGCAACCAAAGCGTCACGCCCGTTTGACAGCGCCCGCGACGGCTTTGTGATGGGTGAAGGGGCCGGGATGTTGGTGATCGAAACGTTGGAACATGCGTTGGCACGCGGTGCCAAGCCGTTAGCTGAGATTGTCGGTTACGGCACCAGTGCGGATGCCTACCATATGACTTCCGGGGCCGAAGATGGCGACGGCGCCTATCGGGCGATGAAGATTGCGCTGAAACAGGCTGGCGTCACGCCAGATCAGGTTCAGCATCTGAATGCACACGCCACCTCAACCCCGGTTGGCGATCTGGGTGAAATCAACGCCATCAAACACCTGTTCGGCACCGATGGGCATATCGCTATCACCTCCACCAAATCGGCCACCGGCCATCTGCTGGGAGCCGCAGGCGGCCTGGAAACCATTTTCACCGCCCTGGCGCTGCGCGATCAAATCGCTCCGGCCACTCTGAATCTGGATAATCCAGACCCTGCCGCCGCCGGTTTGCATCTGGTGGCCAATAAGCCGGAACCGATGGCAATGACCTATGCCCTGTCGAACGGATTTGGTTTTGGGGGAGTCAACGCGAGTATTTTGCTGAAACGCTGGCAGGAATAATTTTACGCTTAAAACGAAAACCTCCGCTTGTTTGGCGGAGGTCGTTCCTTAATTCATGACAGAGAGCCGCTTAAGCGGTCACAGCCCTGTCCTCCATGGCTTGTCGCCAACCTCCCAGCCAGTTAGCCCGGGCGTCTAAAGATTGGTAGGGACAAAGTTCCCTTGAACGCCCTGCAATACCTGCTTGGTAACCACGTGATTCAGCCCGTTCCAAACGATCTCTTTTCTGTCTCTTCATGCCTCATTTCCCTCGTTGTTACTTTGTGGAAAGAAAACAATGGCCGCACGAAATACAGCCACATTTAAGGAATAGCCCTAAATGGCGAGAAGATCAACGTTCAAATTTCATACCGTTGTCATATTTGTGAGCTATGCACGGCGCATAAGCTAAGTGGCTGATATTGCTGGGCTGGATTTAATTTCATGATAATAAAAGAAAAAAATCCCGGCGAGGCATTTGCTTTACCTCACCGGGATGGCTTTAGAACGAATTATTACAAGCTATGATTAAAGGCGAGCTGCCTGTGCGGCAATCTCCTGCGCTTCCTGCAACCAGCCCTGGGCCAAGGTGCGAACCAAGGCGTCATAGCCATCTTCACCCTGTTTCAATTCCAGGTTGAATGGCCGCTTGATCAGCCTGCCCTGATGGCTCAGCACCCATTCACCACGCACGATCGCTTTACCATCGTAGCGGCCATGGAAGCCGCTGATGGTGACGTTAAGCACATCCTGATCGCTGCTCATCGGCTGTGATGACACCACCCAACCCGGCAAAGCGCTGCCCAGGTTGGTCACTAACGTCTGTTGCAATTGCTGATCCAACGGGCTGGCCCACAGGTTGTTTTGCCCAATCACAAACTGCACGTCGTTAGTCTGGTAGACCACCCCACTCTGCGCCAGGAAATCCGCCACGCTGACGTGCTCCAACCACAGCTGACGTGACGCCTGGGTACCACTCACCTGAGCCGGGGTCCCCAACGCCGGTAACTGGTAGTAAGTCTTGTTGGGGGTACTGCTACAGGCACTCAGCAACAGCGCCAGAACTACCGGGATCCATTTTTTCATTTTTTGGCCTTCTTCGGCTGAGGGTCATTACTGCCCGCGGCTTCAAATACCAGGGCGTTGCTCTTATCGTTCAGGGTACGCAGCACCGGTTGCAGCTCACGCAGCACCTGGTCGAGACGTTGCATATCACCGAGCATCTTGTTGTAGGCTGGTGAACCTGGCTGGAACCCTTTCATACTGCGATTGAGTTCTTGCAGGGTTTTCTGCATATCTTCCGGCAATGCCTTCATCTCTTTACTGCTGATGATGTCATTGAGCGACTGCATGGTTTTCTGCGTTTCTTTCATCGTCTTCTGGCTTGCGGCCAGCGTTTTGGTCGCTTCGTTGATCATTGGATTGATCGGCATCGAATTGATCTTATCCAGCGTCTGTACCAGTTTCTGCTGGATCTGCGCCAGGCCACTGCCGGTAGTTGGCAACAGCGGATAACCGAACAGCTCACGCGGCCCCTTCCACGGCTTCTCATTTGGATAGAAGTCCAGATCGATATATAACGCTCCGGTCAGCAGGTTAGCAGACTTCAGTGAGGCGCGTATGCCGCGTGCTTCTGCATCTTTCAAATGCTGTACTACGTCGAAGCCCTTACCCACCTCTTGGTTAAAGCGCTCTGGCTCAATACGGATCAGCACCGGTATGCGATAGTCATTATCCAGTTGCTGGCGCATGCCTTCTTTGTAGAACGGCACTTGCCCCACGGTACCCAGGCGAATACCACGGAACTCGACTGGTGCCCCTGGCTGCAAGCCACGGATCGATTCGGAGAAGAACACCAGATAATCGACATGCTCGGTATACAGCGAATCCTGAATATTGCGCTGGTTATCGAACAGGGCGAACTCGGCCTTTTCTTTCACCGCAGGACCACGCTCCCAGCCTTCTGGCACGTCAAAGCTCACACCACCGCCAAACAGGGTCGCCAAGGATCCCATTTCCACGCGCATGCCCTGCGCAGACATATCGAAGGCAACGCCGCTGTCTTTCCAGAACCGGACGTTGGTGGTGATCAACTGATCGTAAGGCGCGGTAATAAACAGCTGATAGCGCATGGATCGCAGCTTGGGATCGAAATAGCTGGTTTCCACCGAGCCAACGCGGTAGCCACGGAACAGCACCGGATCGCCAGCGTTCAACTGACCGGACTTGTCACTGTCCAGTATGACGCGTAACCCTTTGGCATCAGGAGAGGCCAGCGGCGGGGAATCCAGCAGTTGATAATCCTCTTTCCCTACCTTGCCCTTGCTGCCCGGCTGCAATTCAATGTAAGCACCGGAGAACAAGGTTCCCAGCCCAGAGACGCCTTCACGGCCAATCTGCGGTTTCACCACCCAGAAGGCCGAATCGTCACGCAGCAGCTTTTCCATGCCGGAATTCAGGCGAGCCTGCACCAGGACTTTACTCAAGTCTTCGCTCAGGGTGACGCTTTCCACCGTACCGACATCCACACTGCGGCTTTTGATCTTGGTTTTTCCCGCTTCCAACCCTTCGGCAGAGGTCGTGACCAACGTCACTTGCGGCCCTTGATGGCTGAAGTGATAAAACAGGATCCACGCACCGATCAACGCGGTGACAATGGGAATGATCCACACCGGCGACCAGCGCTTGATCTTCTCAACATCCGCGACGCCATGATTACTTTCCGTCACCTTGCGGCTCCTTTTTTATTGTTTCATTTGCGCGATCCCAGGTTAAACGGGGATCAAACGCCATAGCAGCAAACATGGTGAGAATGACCACCATGGCGAACAGTAGCGCTCCAATGTCTGGATAAATACTCATCAACTGTCCCATACGTACCAACGCCGAAAGCACGGCGATCACAAACACATCGATCATTGACCAACGACCAACAAACTCCACCACTTCATAAATCAGATGCATACGTTCGCTATCGGCCTTGGCCTTGCCTTTGCCATTGGCATCCAGGCATAACCAGCCAATCGCCAACATCTTGAGCGAGGGCACCATAATACTGGCAATGAAAATCACCATCGCCACGGGATAGGACCCTTCGCCCCATAGCAGCACCACCCCGGCCATGACCGTTGACGGCATTTTATTGCCCAACGCCTCGGTGATCATAATCGGCATCAGCATCGCCGGAATATACAATATGATCGAGGTGACCAATAACGCCATCGTCCATTGCAGGCTGTGGAGGCGGCGTACATAGCCCACCGTGTGACAACGCGGGCATTTGGACTGCTGGGCGGGCAGGATGGCCGTACAGCAGGAGCAGGAACGAACGCCTTGCCGCAGGCCGGTACGCCCAACCTGCAACGGTTGTTCAATCAACGGGGCCGGTTCAATATCTTGCCACAACCAGCGACGATCGACGCATTGGAAGGCTCGCACCTGCAGCAGGCAAAACAGACAGTAAGGGATGAAACTGGAGCCAATGCCGATATCACCATAGGCCATCAGTTTGACGAAGCTGACCAGCACGCCAGCCAGAAAGATCTCGACCATGCACCAGGTCTTCAACTGGAACAGCACCTTGGCCATCCAGATCTTCCATTGTCGTGGCAGCCGCACCCTGGCACACAACAGAATAATCGCCAACATGCAAAACGCCGGGATCAGTTGCACAAACACCATAAACAGGGTGGCCATGCTGGCATAGTCTTCTGCCACCATCACCTGAGGAATTTGGATCAGTTTGATTTCATTGCCCAGACCGGCAACGCGCATGTTGATAAACGGGAAGATATTGGCTAACACCAGCATGAATAATGCGCTGAGGGCAAAACCAATCGGTTGTTTACGCGGTTCTGCCCAGCGGGCGCTGAGTGTCGTTTTACAACGGGGACAAACGGCCTTGGAGCCTGATTGCAAAGGCGGCAACGCCACCAGCATATCGCATTGTGGGCACAGTATCAGGTTATCCTGTTGACGCTCGCCATGCATCGCATGACTCTGCTGCTTATGACTTTCGTGGGAACACACCATTATCCTCCTTAACCGTGTCGCTCATCGGTACAGCCTGGGTTGCCCACAGCAGCAGCGTGCGGGCAACCCTGTTTCCAATCAGCCGTTTTTCATTGCTTCCAGCTCTTCCCAGCGGGCAAAGGCTTGTTCCAGTGCCTGCTCCGCAGTGGCAAGATCGGCCAGCACCTGCTGGGTTTCGCTATGCGGGCGTGAGAAGAACCCTGCGTCACTCACCTGTGCCTGCAAGGCTTCAATATCCATTTCCAGCTGTTCAAGGCGCTGTGGCAACTGCTCCAGTTCGCGCAGCAGGTTATAACTCAGTTTGGCTGCTGATTTCTTAGGCTGCTCGGTTTTTTTCTCCACTGCTGCCTTGGTTTGGCTGGTGGCTACCGTGCGGATCGGCTTGGCGGTGGCACGTTGATGGTGTGCATCGTAGTAGCCCCCAACGTAAGTGTCGATCACGCCATTACCTTCGAAAATCCAGCATTCGGTCACGGAGTTATCAACGAACTGACGATCGTGGCTCACCAGCAATACGGTACCCTGGTAGCTATCAATCATCTCTTCCAACAGTTCCAGCGTTTCGACGTCCAGATCGTTGGTTGGTTCATCGAGGATCAGCAAATTACTTGGCTTAAGGAATAATTTGGCCAACAGTAGGCGGTTACGCTCCCCGCCCGACAACGCTTTGACCGGTGTCATTGCCCGTTTAGGGTGGAACAGGAAGTCCTGTAGATAGCCCAGCACATGGCGCGAACGGCCATTGACCATCACTTCCTGCTTCCCTTCCGCCAGGTTATCCATCACGGTACGTTCTGGATCAAGCTCGGCGCGGTGCTGGTCAAAGTAAGCCACTTCCAGCTTGGTGCCACAGTGCACTCGCCCGCTGTCGGCTTTCAGTTGACCGAGCATCAATTTCAGCAAGGTGGTTTTACCACAGCCGTTTGGCCCCACCAATGCGATTTTATCACCGCGCTGCACCTGGGCGCTGAAGCCCCGGACCAGCACTTTGTCGGCAACCTGATAATTGACGTCTTCCATTTCGAACACAATCTTGCCCGAACGCACGGCCTCTTCCACCTGCATCTTGGCGGTGCCCATCACTTCACGACGTTGTGAACGCTCGTTACGTAACGCTTTCAGAGCGCGTACCCGGCCTTCGTTACGCGTGCGGCGTGCCTTGATGCCCTGGCGGATCCAAACTTCTTCCTGCGCCAGTTTGCGGTCAAATTCGGCGTTCTGTAGCTCTTCGACCCGCAGCGCTTCTTCTTTGCTTTCCAGATACAGCTCGTAGTTACCCGGCCATGACACCAGCTTGCCGCGATCGAGATCGACAATGCGCGTGGCCATATTGCGGATAAACGAACGGTCGTGCGAGATGAAGACGATGCTGCCCTGGAACTCTTTCAGGAACCCTTCCAGCCAGTCGATGGTGGTGATATCCAGGTGGTTGGTAGGTTCATCAAGCAGCAACACGCGCGGTGAACTGACCAACGCCCGGCCCAGTGCCGCTTTGCGCAGCCAACCACCGGACAGGGAGGACAGCTCCGCATCGCCGTTCAGGCCTAGTTGCAACAGGACTTCACTGATACGGCTGTCCAGCTGCCATAAGCCCTGGTGATCGAGGATTTCCATAACCTGCGCCATACGCGTCAGGTTCTTTTCGCTCGGATCCAGCTCTACCTGGTGCGAGATAGCGTGATACGCCTTCAGGTGTTCCGCCTGCTCGGCCACGCCTTCGGCCACAAAGTCGAACACCGTGCCGCCGATATTACGTGGAGGATCCTGCTGCAAACGCGCCACAATCAGATCCTGCTCGTAAATGATGCGCCCATCGTCCAATGGGATCTCTTTACCGAGGATCTTCAGCAGGGTCGATTTACCGGCCCCGTTGCGCCCAACCAGGCAGACGCGTTCATTGTCTTCAATATGAATTTCGGTGTTGTCTAACAAAGGTGCATCGCTGAAAGAGAGCCAGGCACCGGACATGCTGATTAACGACATAGTAATTATTTTCCTTCGCCGGCGTGGGTGACCAGCCAGCAGTTGTGGATCTGACGGTTACGGGCAAAGTCTTCTGACTGTGTCTTGGCGGTAATTTCTTTCGCCTCCAGACCCAGTGCGTTCAGACCTGCCAGATCCATCTGGAAACCGCGTTTGTTGTTGGAGAACATAATGGTCCCGTTACGGCGCAGTATCCGTTGTAAATCTTTCATCAGCGCCAGATGGTCGCGCTGTACGTCAAAGGTGTTCTCCATCCGCTTGGAGTTGGAGAACGTCGGCGGATCGATAAAGATCACATCGAACTGTTCGTCGGCATTGTGCAGCCAGGACAGGCAATCTGCCTGGATCAAGCGGTGCTGTCTACCGGTCAGGCCGTTAACCCGCAGGTTCTTCTCCGCCCATTCCAGATAGGTACGCGACATATCCACCGTGGTGGTGCTACGTGCGCCCCCCAACCCGGCATGTACGCTGGCGGTGCCGGTGTAGGCAAACAGGTTGAGGAAGTCTTTGCCTTTGCTCATCTCACCCAGCATACGGCGAGCGATGCGGTGATCGAGGAATAACCCGGTATCGAGATAATCCGTCAGGTTGACCCACAGCTTGGCATTGAATTCTTCTACCAGCAGGAACTCGCCCTTCTGCGCCAGCTTCTCATACTGATTCTTGCCCTTCTGACGTTCGCGGGTTTTCAGGATCAACTGATTAGAAGGCAGCTCTAACACCGCCAACGTGGCGTTAATCACGTCAAACAGGCGCTGGCGGGCTTTCTGCGCGTCGATGGTTTTCGGCGGCGCGTATTCTTGGACCACGATCTTACTGCCATAGCGATCTACCGCCACGTTATAGTCAGGCAGATCGGCATCATACAGGCGATAGCATTCGATCCCCTGCTGCTTCGCCCATTTGTCCAATTTCTTCAGATTCTTGCGCAGGCGGTTGGCAAAGTCTTCCGCCACCTGCACGCCACCAGCACCCTGCGGATTCTCCGCCAACTGGTAGTTTTTCTGTACGCAGTCCAACGGGCCGTTTTTCGCTTTGAACTGGCGCTCGGCGCGCAGCTGCAGGCAACTGAGCAATTCCGGTGAAGCGCTGAACAACGAAAGCTGCCAGCCACCAAAGTGGCTCTTCATGATGCGCCCTAACATATTGTGCAGCGCAATCAGGGCTGGTTCGCTCTCAAGGCGTTCACCGTATGGCGGGTTGCTGACCACTGTGCCTACCGGGCCTTCCGGCAGTGGGTTGGTCAGTTTGCTGACGTCATTCACGTTAAAGGTGATCAGTTCAGCCACGCCAGCGCGGCGGGCGTTCCCCTTCGCCATTTCAATGACGCGGCGATCGATATCCGAACCAAAGAAGCGTGACGGGGTTTCTTGCAGACCACGTTTCGCCCGCACCTGCGCTTCGGTGATCACTTCACGCCACAGTTCGGCATTGTGGCCGTTCCAGGCGGTAAAGCCCCAATGTTGGCGATGTAGGCCAGGCGCCCGATCGGAGGCGATCATCGCCGCTTCGATCAACAGTGTGCCGGAGCCACACATCGGGTCCAGCATCGGCGCCCCTGGTTGCCAACCGGAACGTTGGACAATCGCCGCCGCCAGGTTTTCCTTCAACGGAGCCTGGCCGGTCAGATCGCGATAGCCGCGCTGGTGTAAACCTTCACCGCTCAAATCGAGCGCTACGCTGGCCATATCACGCTGCAGGAAAACGTTCACGCGAATGTCCGGCTGCTGTTTCTCTACCATTGGCCGATCGTTGAGCTTGCGGGTAAAGCTGTCCACAATGGCGTCTTTAACCTTCAACGCGCCATATTGGCTATTGCGGATCTCTTCATTGAGGCCGCTGAAGTGCACGGCAAAGGTTTTATCCAGGCCAAATATCGATGGCCAGTCAATGGCCTGCACACCGAGGTACAAATCCAAATCGCTGTGCACGCGAAATTCATTCAGCGGCAACAGAATACGCGAAGCCAGGCGGCTCCAGAGCAGGCTTTGGTACAGAAGACGATCGTCACCCTGAAAATGTACTCCCCCCTGCACCACTTTGCAGGAGTGAGCGCCAAGCCGCTCCAGTTCGCTTTTTAACAGTTCTTCCAGTCCACGCGCCGTGCTGGCAAACAGAGTGTTCATATCGTGCTTATCACCAAAAAGAAAATTGTTGCGCATTATAGCTAATCCAGACCGCTTGTCATAAAGTTGCTCCCTTCTATTTCATTTATCGCACGGAGGCAGGGGTGATCACGCTCTCCCGACTTTACGTTCATCCGGTCAAATCACTACGGGGTTTGCAGCTTTCTCACGCCCAGGTGGCCAGCAATGGCCTGGCTTTTGATCGCTCTTTCATGATCACCGAGCCAGACGGTACCTTCATCACCGCCCGCCAATACCCGCAGATGGTGCTGTTTACCCCGGCGTTGTTGGCCGATGGCCTGTTTCTGACTGCACCGGACGGTGAAAGCGCGGCGATCCGCTTCGTTGATTTCGCCCCCGATGCGCAGCCGACCGAGGTGTGGGGCAACCATTTCACCGCGTTGATCGCACCGGAGGCCATCAACAGTTGGCTAAGCGGTTATTTTCAGCGAGAGGTCCAGCTACGCTGGGTGGGGCCTGAATTAACCCGCAGGGTTAAGAAGCACCCGGAAATTCCGCTCTCCTTTGCCGACGGTTACCCTTATCTGCTGATTAATGAAGCCTCATTCCAGGATCTGCAGCAACGTTGCCCAAGCAGCATCAGGCTGGAGCAGTTTCGCCCAAACCTGGTGGTAACCGGTAGTCCGGCCTGGGCAGAAGATGGTTGGCAGGTGATCCGCGTCGGCGACGTGATGTTCGATCTGGTAAAACCCTGCAGCCGTTGCGTATTGACCACGGTCAGCGTCGAGCGTGGCCGCAAACACCCGAGCGGCGAGCCGTTGAGTACGCTGCAACAGTTCCGCACTGCCGATAATGGCGACGTCGACTTTGGTCAAAACATGATTGCCCGAAACAGCGGTATTATTCGCGTCGGCGATAGCGTTGAAGTGCTGTCAACCAAACCACCGCGGCCGTATGGGGCAGGCAAGGTCGTCGAAAGCCTACAGGCACCGCAGGACAGCACCACCAGCGTGAACATTGAGTATCAAGGAAAGGTGTTTGCCGGTAATAACCAGCAGATCTTGTTAGAGCAGTTGGAGCAGCAAGGCATTCGCATTCCTTACTCCTGCCGGGCTGGCCTGTGTGGCAGTTGCAAGATAACGCTGGTGGAGGGCGAGGTTGCGCCGTTAAAGAAAAGCGCAGTGGCCGCCAACGGCGCCATTCTCTGTTGCAGCTGTATTCCTAAAAGCGATGTGAAGCTGGCATAACGCGGATTACACTGCCCTGTCGTAAGCCGGGGCAGACTGTTCATCCGGGATGCAAGGTTTCAGGCGATCGTGCATCACTTTGATCGCATCCCCCAGCACCATGGTGCGCCCAGCCAACGTCAGCTGATTTTGTGCCAGCAAACACAGGCTGGCATTATCCCCGGCTTCCACCACCAGCAGACGCGCATCGACACCGCTATCCATCACCTTTACCGCCGCCAACTCGCCATTTTTAGGGCGCAGCGGATAGTGTTGCTGAGCAAAATGCCAACTCTTGGGCATCAGGGGTTTAAGAAAACGAAAGGCCACCAGCGCATTTAATACCAACTCGGCACGTTGTTCATGGCTGAGCTTTATCTGTTTGCACTGTTCCTCATAATCAAAATAAAGCGCTGCATCATCGACGCAGAATGCACATTCAGCGAAGGCGTCCGGGGTTAGCATTTTTGCCGGAAAGCGTGAACGGAAGATCATACCATTGGCTAAATCGAGCATCAGTCGATCGTGCTCAGCGTCAAAATACCAACGCCAATTGTCATCAGGTTTTATCTTCATTGCTTATCCTTCTCACCACATGCCAACGCAGTATTACGCAAAGGGCGATTTTATCACCGGAAAGGTTGCTTAAACATCGGATAATTCCGCTACCGAACAAAATATAGACGAGCCGGGGGCAGAAATAAACCCCCGGTCGAAAATGAAAGGCAAAATATTAGATATGGGTAACGATATCTTTAATCAAACGCGGTCCGTGGAAGATAAAACCGGAATAAATTTGTACCAAAGTTGCCCCGGCTTCCATTTTTTCCCGCGCCGCCGTCAGGGAATCAATTCCACCAACGCCGATAATCGGCAAGCGCCCTTGCAACTCCTGTGACAGGCGACGGATCACTTCAGTGCTGCGTAACTGTACCGGACGGCCGCTTAATCCCCCAGCCTGATCGCAGTAATTCAATCCCTGAACCAGTTTACGATCGAGAGTGGTATTGGTGGCAATGACCCCATCTATATTATGACGAACTAAACTGTCCGCTATTTGGATCAGTTCTTCCTCTGAAAGATCCGGCGCGATCTTTACCGCAACCGGCACATATTTGTGATGGCGAGCCTGCAATTGGGCCTGCTTATTTTTTATCGCCGCTAGCAGATCGTCCAGCGCTTCACCATACTGTAAGGATCGTAATCCCGGGGTATTGGGTGATGAGATATTAATCGCGATATAGCCGGCATACGGATAAACCTTATCCATACAGATCAGATAATCGTCTTTGCCCTGCTCGACCGGCGTGTCTTTATTCTTGCCGATATTGATCCCCAGCACGCCGCCAAAATGGGATTTCTTAACGTTTTCAACCAGATTGTCTACGCCGTGGTTATTGAACCCCATGCGGTTGATCAACCCTTCGGCCGGGACCAGGCGGAACAGACGCGGTTTATCATTGCCCGCTTGCGGACGCGGCGTAACGGTACCGACCTCAACAAAGCCAAAGCCCATCGCGCCAAAGGCATCAATGCACTCGCCGTCTTTATCCAGACCGGCAGCCAAACCTAACGGGTTGCTAAAAGAGAGCCCCATGCAGCTCACCGGCTTGCTCGGCACCGACTGACGGATAAGAAACTCTAGTGGGGTGCCGGTAATACGGCGCAGTTGACTGAAGGTCAATTCGTGTGCGCGCTCGGGATCGAGCTGGAACAAGGCTTTCCTGACAATGGGGTAGTACATGTACTCTCCTGATTTCCCGGTTATATCCTGCTGACTTGAGGGTGCAATTAAATCGCTGCGCATGATGGTGCTACAGGTGGAAGTCATGCAGAACGCCGACACGCCGTGAACCCGTCCATGGGGGCTCGTATCGCGCATCCCTGCGCTCAACGGTCGGCTAACCTGCATGACTCCCACCTGCCTCAAGCTTTGGCGTAGCGGTTACTTAGCGACAACCTCAAGTCAGCAGGATAGGCCTGTAGACCGGGGGCGTATTATCCGGTATCCCCTCGCCAATTGGAATTGATTAAAGGCAAAAAAAGCGCGTTTAACGCAATCGTTTTCCTTGTATGCCGCGATTTCCCCACTTTTCCCCCTTTACGCATATCAAAATCAAAAAATGAGATTTAAACAACGCCCCCTTTTGCTGTTAGCTTTAAAACACTTTACGAACATTAATTTAACAAAATCAACCTTTATACCCTATGGATTTCAAGTTGCAGCTAGGCGACAAACTTGTTCATCCCCAGGAGCTTACTTTTAGTAAGTGACTGGGGTGGACAAGTGCAGGTAACAACGCTGCAGCTTGAAAGACGACGGGTATAGGTATAAGGAGTGGCGATGCGCGTTTTATCTCTAGCTGGCAGCCCAAGGCTCCCCTCACGCTCGGCGGCGCTGTTACAACTGAGCCAACGCTGGCTACAACAGCAGCAGGTGGAAGTGATCCCCTATACCCTGCACGATTTTCAGGCGGAAGACCTGCTGCGCGCCAATTTTAACAGCCCTGATATTAAAGCCTTCGCCGCGCAACTGGCCGCAGCGGATGGCCTCTTGATCGCCACGCCGGTTTATAAGGCATCGTTTTCTGGCGCGCTGAAAACCTTACTCGATCTGCTTCCTGAACGTGCGCTGGAACATAAAGTGGTTTTGCCGCTGGCCACCGGCGGTTCCATCGGCCACATGCTGGCGGTGGACTATGCGTTGAAACCGGTGCTGACGGCACTGAAAGCCCAGGAGGTGCTGCACGGCGTGTTTGCCGATGACGGCCAGATAGTGCTTAACGGTGAACAGGCCCAGCTATCCGATGGGGTGACCGCACGCCTGAACGAAGCGTTGGACAGTTTTTATCTGGCGCTCAGCCGCCGTAAACCGCCGGTGCCAAACACCGCCGCCTCTCTGTTAACCCGGCAAACTGCCTAACCGCCTAAGGAAATCATCATGCCACTCTCTTTCCGCCGTTGGCTTAACACCGGTGCGCTGGCCGCCATTATGGCGCTGGCGCTGACCAATACCGCTGTCGCACAAGATAACGCGCCTGCTCAGTTTCGTATCGGCTACCAAAAAGGTTCGGTGAGTCTGGTGTTGGCCAAAACCCATCAGTTGCTGGAACAACGCTTTCCTGCCACCCACATCAGTTGGATCGAATTCCCGGCGGGCCCGCAGATGCTCGAGGCGCTGAACGTCGGCAGCATCGATCTGGGCAGCACCGGCGATATCCCGCCAATCTTTGCCCAAGCCGCCGGGGCCGACCTGCTGTATGTCGGCGTAGAACCGCCAAAACCCAAGGCAGAAGTGATCCTGGTGCCGGAAAATAGCCCGATCCACAGCGTCGCCGAGTTGAAAGGCCACAAAGTAGCCTTCCAGAAAGGCTCCAGCTCACACAACCTGCTACTGCGGGCACTGCAAAGGGACGGCCTGAAGTTTACCGATATCCAACCGGTTTATCTGACGCCTGCCGATGCCAGAGCGGCCTTCCAACAAGGCAACGTTGATGCCTGGGTGATCTGGGATCCCTACTATTCTGCCGCGTTGCTGCAAGGTGGTGTACGGGTACTGACCGATGGCAGCGAATTGAACCAGACCGGCTCCTTCTACCTGGCTGCTCGCCCATATACCGAAGCCAACGGCCCGTTCATCCAGCAGGTGCTGGCGGTGCTGACCCAGGCCGATGCGCTGACGCATAGCGATCGGGCGCAGAGCATTACCTTGCTGGCCAAGGCGATGGGCTTACCGGAAGCGGTAATTGCCAGCTATCTGGATCATCGCCCACCGACGGCCATCAAACCCCTAGGGGACGCCACCATTGCTGCCCAGCAAAAAACCGCCGATCTCTTTTTCGCCAACCGGTTGGTTCCGGTTCAGGTCGATATTTCTCAACGCGTCTGGCACCCAGCCGCACAATAATCAGGAGAAAACGCTATGAGCATTAACGTATTCTGGTTTTTACCGACTCACGGAGATGGCCACTATCTGGGGAGTTCAGAAGGGGCACGTGCGGTCGATTACGGTTATCTTCAGCAGATCGCCCAGGCCGCTGACCGACTCGGTTTCGGCGGCGTGCTGATCCCAACGGGACGTTCCTGCGAAGACTCTTGGCTGGTTGCCGCGTCGTTAATTCCGGTCACGCAGCGGCTGAAATTCCTGGTGGCCCTGCGCCCCGGCATCATATCCCCGACCTTGGCAGCCAGGCAGGCCGCCACGCTAGATCGCCTTTCCAATGGCCGCGCCCTGTTCAATCTGGTGACCGGTGGCGATCCGGAAGAGCTGGCAGCGGAAGGATTACACCTTAACCACACCGAACGCTATGAAGCCTCCGCCGAGTTTACCCACGTATGGCGCAAAGTGCTGGAAGGTGAAACCGTCGATTTCGCCGGTAAGCATATTCAGGTGAAAGGCGCCAAGCTGTTGTTCCCCCCAGTGCAGCAACCTCGCCCACCGCTGTATTTTGGCGGATCCTCAGAAGCGGCACAGGATCTGGCAGCCGAGCAGGTTGAACTGTATCTGACCTGGGGAGAACCCCCTGCCCAAGTGAAAGAAAAAATAGAGGAAGTACGAGCCAAAGCAGCGGCCCTGGGGCGCAAAGTCCGCTTCGGTATTCGCCTGCACGTCATCGTGCGCGAAACCACCGCAGAAGCCTGGCAAGCAGCCGACCGTTTGATCGCCAACCTCGATGATCAAACCATTGCGGATGCACAAAAAGCCTTCGCCCGCTTCGACTCCGTTGGCCAACAGCGTATGGCGGCCTTACACGGCGGCAAGAAGGACAATCTGGAAATCAGCCCTAACCTGTGGGCCGGTGTCGGATTGGTGCGTGGCGGTGCAGGCACGGCGTTGGTGGGCGATGGTCCGACGGTCGCTGAGCGCATTCAGGAATATGCCGACCTGGGTATCGATACCTTTATTCTTTCCGGTTACCCGCATCTGGAAGAGGCCTATCGCGTAGGTGAACTGCTGTTCCCGCATCTCAATCTGGCGACCAGCGAACAACCGACCCAATTGCGTGCGATCAAGCCGCAGGGCGAAGCGGTCGCCAATATCTATATCCCACAAAAAGTGTCACAAAGCTGAGGAGAACAGTAATGGCGATCGGTGCACAACAAATTCTGCACCGGCTGGCCCCCTGGGCTTTGCCGGTAGCACTGGTGATTGGCTGGCAGACCGCCGTTGAGGCTGGCTGGTTATCTAACCGTATCTTGCCCGCGCCGAGCGCCGTAGTGGCTGCCTTTTGGGCTTTAACCAAGAGTGGCGAGCTGTGGCAACACCTGACCATCAGCAGTTGGCGTGCGCTGATTGGCTTCAGTATCGGTGGCAGCATTGGCCTGGTGCTGGGATTCATTACTGGCCTGTCCCGCTGGGGAGAGCGTCTGCTCGACAGCTCGGTACAGATGATCCGTAACGTGCCGCATCTGGCGCTGATCCCGTTGGTGATCCTGTGGTTCGGCATCGACGAGTCCGCCAAAATCTTCCTGGTGGCGCTGGGTACGCTATTCCCGATCTATCTGAACACCTACCACGGTATCAAGAATATTGACCGTGGCCTGCTGGAAATGGCGCGCAGCTACGGCCTGAGCGGCTTTAGCCTGTTCACGCAGGTGGTGTTACCCGGCGCGCTGCCTTCGATCATGGTCGGCGTGCGTTTTGCCCTCGGGTTTATGTGGCTGACGCTGATCGTCGCCGAAACCATCTCCGCCAACTCGGGCATCGGTTATCTGGCAATGAACGCCCGTGAATTTCTACAGACCGATGTAGTGGTGGTCGCCATTATTCTGTATGCCTTGCTCGGCAAACTGGCCGATGCCTGCGCACAACTGCTCGAACGTGTCTGGTTACGCTGGCACCCGGCCTATCAACTGAAATCAGGAGAAGCATAATGACGGCACCGACTCGCATCCCGCAAGGCACCCCCATTACGCTGGAAGCCATCGCCAAACGTTATGGCAACCGCACCGTGCTGGACGATCTGCAACTCCGCATCACCGCGGGCCAGTTTGTGGCCGTGGTTGGCCGCAGCGGCTGTGGTAAAAGCACCTTATTACGCCTGCTCGCAGGGCTGGAGACGGCCAACAGCGGGACACTGTTGAGTGGTAATGCTCCGCTCAGCCACGCCAAAGACGATACCCGTCTGATGTTTCAGGATGCTCGCCTGCTGCCGTGGAAAAAGGTGATCGATAACGTGGGGCTTGGCCTACGCGGTAACTGGCGTGATGCTGCATTGCAGGCGTTAACCACCGTTGGGCTGGCCGACCGTGCCAATGAATGGCCGGCCGCGCTGTCTGGCGGGCAGAAACAGCGTGTCGCCCTGGCCCGTGCGTTGATCCATCGCCCACGGCTGTTGCTGTTGGATGAACCCTTGGGGGCACTGGATGCGTTAACGCGTATAGAAATGCAGGGGCTGATCGAAACGCTTTGGCAACAGCATGGCTTCACCGTACTGTTGGTCACGCATGACGTTAGCGAGGCGATCGCACTGGCCGATCGGGTGCTGTTAATCGAAGAAGGACGTATCGGGCTGGATCTGACTATTGATTTGCCACGGCCGCGCCGCAAAGGTTCGGCAAAGCTGGCGGAGTTGGAAGCAGAAGTGTTGGCGAGAGTGTTGGCACCACCGCAAGCCGTTGGGACTTCCCGCCGGGCGGCGAATTAATCAGGGGACGGCAAATGCCGTCCCCTCACTTTTTATGCGTCTAACGCCTTGGTGATCTTCTCAAACAGATCGCCAGACAGGTTCTCCAACCCTTTCAACTGCTCCAGCGCCTGACGCATCAACGCCTGACGAGAGGCATCATAGCGCTTCAGGCGGATCAGAGGTTCAATCAGCCGCGCGGCAACCTGTGGGTTACGCTTGTTCAGATCGCTGAGGATCTCCACCAGGAACTGATAGCCGCTGCCGTCTGCCGCATGGAACGCCGCCGGGTTAGCCGAGGCGAACCCACCAATCAGCGAGCGGGTGCGGTTTGGATTACTCAGGCTGAATGAACGGTGTTGCAGCAGCGCACGCACCTTGCCGAGCACGTCTGCCGCCGGGCTGGTGGCCTGGAGGATGAACCACTTGTCCATCACCAAACCATCCTGATGCCAGCGCTCATCAAACTCGGCCATCAAGGCATCACGGCAAGGCAACTGTGCCCCCATCGCCGCAGCCAGTGCCGCCAGCGAATCGGTCATGTTGTCGGCCTGCTGGAACTGTTGCACCACCAGCTTGTCGGCCTGCTCTACATCGCCGAAAGCCAGATAGTGCAGACAAATATTACGCAGCGAACGCTTGGCAATATCGCCGTGCTCAACCCGGTACCCTTCGGTTTTGTTAGCGTGATACACCGCCAGCCACTCATCGGCCAGCTCTTTAGCCAGGCAACGGGTGATCGCTTCATGCACCGCCGAAATGGCTTGCGGATCGATGATGGCGAACAGCTCGGCAATTTCGTTTTCCGATGGCAGCGTGAGGATCTGCGCGGCCAAGGCCGGATCCAACTGCTCATCCAGCAGCACCGCCCGGAAGGCATCTGCCACATGCAGCGGTAGCGACAATGGCTGCTTTTGCTGATATTTGGCGACGTTCAGCTTGATGTAGATGGCCAGCAGGCTCTGCGCGGCATCCCAGCGGGAAAACTCATTGCGCGCATGCTGCATCAGGAAGGTCAGTTGCTGATCGCTGTACGGATAATCCAGCTTGACCGGTGCCGAGAACTCACGCAGCAGCGAAGGAACCGGCTTATGCGCGACGCCATCAAACACAAAAGTCTGTTCGGCGGCGGTGACGTTCAACACGTTATTGACCGGGGAACCGTCTTTCTGCAAGGCAATGACGTTGCCTTCGCTGTCGTAAAGCTCAATATCTAATGGGATATGTAACGGCAGTTTTTCTGGCTGATCGGCCGTCGGCGCGGTTTTCTGGCTGACGTGCAAGCGGTATTGCTGATCCTCGGCGCTATAGTCATCACGCACCGTCAGCAACGGCGTACCAGACTGGCTGTACCAACGGCGGAACAGCGACAGATCGACGTTGGAAGCGTCTTCCATTGCCTGCACAAAATCATCGCAGGTGGCCGCACTGCCGTCGTGACGTTCGAAATAGAGCTGCATCCCCGCCTGGAACTGTTGTTCCCCCAGCAGCGTGTGCAGCATGCGGATCACTTCGGATCCTTTCTCATACACCGTCAAGGTGTAGAAGTTGTTCATCTCGATCACTTTATCCGGCCGGATCGCGTGCGCCATCGGGCTGGCGTCTTCGGCGAACTGCGCCCCACGCATCACCCGCACGTTATCGATGCGGTTGACTGAACGGGAGCCCAGATCAGAGCTGAACTCCTGATCGCGGAACACCGTCAGGCCTTCTTTCAGGCTCAGCTGGAACCAGTCGCGGCAGGTCACGCGGTTGCCGGTCCAGTTATGGAAATATTCGTGTCCGATCACCGCTTCAATATTCAGGTAATCCTTGTCGGTGGCGGTTTCTGCCTTGGCCAACACATACTTCGAGTTAAAGATATTTAACCCTTTGTTCTCCATCGCCCCCATGTTGAAGAAATCCACGGCGACGATCATGTAGATATCCAGATCGTATTCCAGGCCAAAGCGGGTTTCGTCCCACTTCATCGAATTTTTCAGCGAGGTCATGGCCCAGTCGGCACGATCCAGGTTGCCACGATCGACAAACAGCTCCAAGGCCACCTTACGACCAGAACGGGTGGTGAAGCTATCGCGCAACACGTCGAAATCCCCTGCCACCAGCGCAAACAGATAGCTAGGCTTAGGGAACGGATCCTGCCATTGTACCCAGTGACGGCCATCTGCCAGGTCACCCTCAGCCACCCGGTTGCCGTTCGACAGCAGGAACGGATAACGCGCTTTATCGGCGACGATGCGGGTTGTGAAACGGGCCAGCACGTCTGGGCGATCCAGATAGAAGGTGATGTGGCGGAAGCCTTCGGCCTCGCATTGGGTGCACAGCGCTTCGCCAGACAGGTATAGCCCTTCCAACGCGCTATTTTTAGCCGGATGGATGTCATTGACGATCGTCAGGGTAAACTGGGCAGGTAGCTGTTCGATCACCAGTTGGTTTTCTTGCTGGTGATAGGCGCTCCACGGCTGCCCATCCACTTGAATACTCACCAGAGTCAGGTCTTCGCCATTCAACGTTAACGGGGCACTGGCGGCACCCTGCCGTTTGATCTGGCTGACGGCGGTAACGCGCGTGGTGTCTGCATCCAGTTCAAAATCCAGGTCGATATCGGTGATGGTATAATCTGGGGCGCGATAATCGTGGCGATACTTCGCCTGTGGCTGTTGTGTCATAAAAACCCTTTGACGTCTCAGTGAGTTACAGATCCCGGACTCGGAGCGTACCGCCGTGCAGGACGACGCGGTACCTCAATGGCCCGATTGTGAATAAACTGTATCACAGCTATAAAAAAAACCCAGAAATGGCAGCAAATCGCACCAAGAAATCACACGACTCACGCAGACATTCGCTGTTGTTTGCTATGCTCCAGCTACCCTGGCGCTTCACTTAACGTCAAACTCAGCATTTTATGCTTAAACAGGCGCGGTTCCGTCCCCGTTGGCAACCGAATTGCGGAGGAAAACCAGCGGTAGCAATGATATAATCATCCAAGAGCCAGTAGGAGAAACAGATTGGCATGAAAGTAAAATACCTGATCTATTTCTTCACCTTCGCCATCATGCTGTCCTTTGCGGTTTTTATTGCCAATGGGCTGATAAAGGCCCGGACCAGCTATGAGCAAAGCCTGGAAAACCTGTATAAAATCAGCAGGACCAAAGAAGTGGCCGAGGCCTTTCAGGCTACGCTGCTGGCACATCGGTTAAAAAGATTAGGTCTGGCGGATAAATCCGTCACCCAAGCCGAATGGCAGCAGGCCGATAAACAGGCGCGTGATAAAATCGCGATTGTTAAAGCCAATGTAGATGCCGATCTCGCCCTGCGCCTGGGCATTCGGCAAAAGATTGCCATACTTTCTATGCTCGATTGGATGGAAAGGCTGCTGGATAACGATTCGCGTCAGGTCACGCAAGTCGACACTGCCAACAGCAATCTGTTCAATATCAACAGCGCCTATTATATCGTCCAGACCACCAAAGCCTTCTACCGCTATACCTACGACACGCGGCTGATCAATGCGGACTCATTTCTGTTTTTGGAGGCCGTTCGCCTTAATAACCGGCTGAATATGTCGCTGACCGAGCTGATCGATCAGATTATCGACGTCAATCTCAGCAGCCTGGAACGCAAGAATGCTTATCTGAAGGCCATCCAATTGACCGGGGTATTCACCCCGCTCGGTACCCGTTTGGCGTTCTTAAAGCTGGCCTATAACGATCCGCAGATTGCCGAACTGGTGGATGAGATACTCCGTAACATCTCCAACAATCGGATCAGCAACATTTCCGACGGGTTATATCAAGCCATTACCCACAATACCGTCTATGACATCAACCTGATCGCCAGCTATATCGAAGAAATGGACGAACTTTCTCAAAGACTCTATGAGCGTAGCTTTGAGCTGGAGATGGCCGCTTCCGAAGCCAAAAAGTATGATAGCCAGACGGCCATCTACGGCATGATTTCTCTGAGTGGGCTGATTGCCTTGTTCATCCTGCTGCCTTCCATGATCTTCTGTTCCAACATCACCCGCTGGCTGACCAAAACGCATAAAAATATTCTGCGCCTGTCACAAGGTGATATGAATATTGATGAAAACGACGCTTTTTACAGTAAAGAGTTAATCGCCATCAGTGATGCCATCACCCAGCTCAAACAATACAATCAGGTCAAGATCGCGCTGGAAAACGAAAAGCAGCAGCTAATCAAAGAGCTGGAAGTCTCGTCATTCTTCGATCCCTTGACCAACATTTATAACCGCCGCAAATTTTTCCTCGAGTGTGAGATGCTCGCCCAGAGTAGTTACCCGCTGGCGTTCTGTCTGATCGATATCGATAACTTCAAGCGTCTTAACGATACCTATGGCCACGATGTCGGCGACCGAGTGCTGGTGATGTTCGCCCAGTCGTTAAGTAACACCTTCCGTTCCAGCGATATCTTTTGCCGCTATGGCGGTGAGGAGTTTGCCCTGCTGCTCGGCCACTGTTCCCTGGAAAATGCCCGCAGCATGATGGAAGCGCTGCGTGAGCAAACCCAACAGATGTGCCTGGAGTTGCTCAACGGAAAACGGGTGCGCTTTACCATCAGCTGTGGTATTGCCGCCGTAGGCGATCTGGCACAACTGCATCCAGCCATCAAACAGGCCGACGAAGCGCTCTATTTTTGTAAGAAGACCGGGCGTAATCGGGTCAGTATTTATACGCCAACCGGTTTTATCTGAATCTGTGTTTAAAATAATTAACCTCATAATTTTTATGAGTAAATCAACTAAGCCATTCAGTTCATTGGATTAAATGGCTTTTTCTGGCTGAGGTTGCGTCGCCGGTAAAATAAAGGCACGTTTTATCCTCGACCCGTTCCGGCCATTTGTGGTGTGATGAGGCTTCAATAACAGGATAATCCGGGTATACTCCCCCCACTTTTTTGATTATCCGGATTTGGACACGCGCCTGACGAGGATGCTGTAACGCGATATGACTCTATACGCTTCCCCGATTTTGACTTCACTGCTTGATACTGACGCCTACAAGCTTCATATGCAGCAAGCAGTGTTCCATCGCTACCCCGCAATTACCGTTGCGGCGGAGTTTCGTTGCCGTGGCGACGAACTGCTGGGCGAATATGCCGACGAGATCCGCGCGCAGGTTGCCATGATGAGCGAGTTGGCGCTAACCGAAGCCGAACACCGCTATCTCTCCAGCCTGCCTTTCTTCCATCAGGATTACCTGAGCTGGCTGCGGGAGTTTCGCTACGATCCGCAGCAGGTCAGCATTAGCAATCACGACGGCAAATTGCATATCCGTATCGCTGGCCCCTGGCGCGAAGTGATTATGTGGGAAGTGCCGTTGTTGGCCGTGATCAGCGAAGTAGTGCACCGCCACCGTTCGCCACAGGCCACGCCAGAGATGGCCATTAGCCAGTTGCGCCAGAACCTGGCGCAGTTCAAGCAACTGAGCGGGGATATTGATATCTCACGCTTCAAGCTGATGGACTTTGGCAGCCGTCGCCGCTTCTCCCGCGAGGTGCAACAGGCCATTGTCAGCACGTTGAAAAACGAATTCCCCTATCTGGTTGGCACCAGTAACTACGATTTGGCGCATCGGCTGGATCTGATCCCGGTTGGCACGCAAGCCCATGAATGGTTCCAGGCTCATCAACAGATTAGCCCGGTGCTGGCCAACAGCCAACGTGCCGCCTTGCAGGCCTGGCTGGATGAATATCCCGATCAGCTCGGCATTGCACTTACCGACTGTATCACCATGGATGCGTTCCTGCGTGATTTCGGCAAGCAGTTTGCCCAGCGTTATCAAGGGTTGCGCCACGACTCTGGCGATCCGATCGAATGGGGTGAAAAAGCCATTGCCCATTACCAGCAATTGGGCATCGATCCCATGAGCAAGACGCTGGTGTTTTCAGACAATCTGGATCTGGATAAGGCGTTGGCGCTGTATCGCCACTTTGATCGGCGTATCAACCTGGCGTTCGGCATCGGTACGCGTCTGACCTGCAATATCCCTGGCGTCAAACCGTTGAATATCGTGATCAAGCTGGTCGAGTGTAAAGGCAAGCCGGTGGCCAAACTGTCCGATAGCCCAGGCAAAACCATCTGCCAGGACCCTGCGTTTGTCAAAGCGCTGCGCAAAGCCTTCGATCTGCCGCTGGTGAAGAAAGCCAGTTAAGGCGTCCTTCACTCCAACCCTCTCCCGCTGGGAGAGGGAGCTGTACGGAGCTGCATTAAGGAACAGGAGCCAATTGGTGATGCAAACGTGTGGGCATTTTTCGCCAGCGATCCCACTCTTCCTTTATATACCTCCTGTTTTTTTACCTCACTGCAATAAATGTTGTCCCATTCTGTTGATTTCTACTTGTGCTCTGCAACGCGGCAAGTAACATAGCAATATCCCCAAATTCTTGGGTTGTTAGCCTATTTCTGAAAAACTTATAAGAGAGAAATCTATGAGCGTAGTGCCTGTAGTCGACGTACTGCAAGGTCGTGCTGCGGTTGACAGTGAAGTCACCGTGCGCGGTTGGGTACGTACCCGGAGAGATTCTAAAGCTGGTATCTCCTTCCTCGCCGTTTATGACGGCTCCTGCTTTAATCCGTTACAGGCCGTCGTTAATGATTCTCTGCCGAATTATCAGGACGAAGTGTTACGCCTGACCACCGGCTGTTCCATTGAAGTGACCGGTACCGTGGTACCTTCGCCGGGTGAAGGCCAGAGCTTCGAACTGCAGGCCACAGCCATCAAGGTGGTGGGTTGGGTTGACGATCCTGACACCTATCCAATGGCGGCCAAACGCCACAGCATCGAATACCTGCGCGAAGTTGCTCACCTGCGCCCACGCACCAACCTGATTGGCGCGGTTGCCCGCGTTCGCCACACCTTGGCACAGGCGATCCACCGCTACTTCCACGAGAACGGTTATTTCTGGGTTTCCACTCCCCTGATCACCGCCTCTGATACCGAAGGTGCCGGTGAAATGTTCCGCGTCTCCACGCTGGATATGGAAAACCTGCCACGCACCGATAAAGGTGCCGTCGATTTCAGCCAGGATTTCTTCGGTAAAGAAGCCTTCCTGACCGTATCCGGCCAGTTGAACGGCGAAACCTACGCCTGTGCACTGTCAAAAATTTATACCTTTGGCCCCACCTTCCGTGCCGAGAACTCGAACACCAGCCGTCACCTGGCGGAATTCTGGATGATCGAACCGGAAGTCGCCTTTGCTTCCCTGGACGACGTTGCCGGGCTGGCCGAAAGCATGCTGAAGTATGTCTTCCAGGCGGTGCTGGATGAACGTGCCGACGATCTGCAATTCTTTGCTGAGCGTGTAGATAAAGATGCCATCGACCGTCTGAAGCGCTTTGTCTCTTCCGATTTCGCCCAAGTGGACTACACCGAGGCGGTCGAGATCCTGATTGCTTCCGGCCAGACCTTCGAGAACCCGGTTTCCTGGGGTATCGATCTGTCGTCTGAACACGAGCGCTATCTGGCCGAGCAACACTTCAAGGCTCCGGTAGTTGTGAAAAACTACCCGAAAGATATCAAAGCATTCTATATGCGCATGAACGAAGATGGCAAAACCGTCGCGGCGATGGACGTGCTAGCGCCGGGCATTGGTGAAATCATCGGTGGTTCACAGCGTGAAGAGCGTCTGGATGTGCTGGATCAGCGTCTGGCAGAGATGGGCCTCAATAAAGAAGATTATTGGTGGTATCGTGACCTGCGCCGCTATGGCACCGTGCCACATTCTGGTTTTGGCTTAGGTTTTGAGCGTTTAATCGCCTATGTGACCGGGGTGCAGAACGTCCGTGACGTGATCCCGTTCCCAAGAACGCCACGTAACGCCAGCTTCTAATTCATAAAATCCAGCATAATTTAAACATTTTTTTTACATAATAAAGGCCAGCTTAGCTGGCCTTTCGCATTTTTGATTATTGACCTGCATCACAAAGTTCCCTAAAATACACAAATTGTTACACATCGTTGCTTTCTGAAACCAGATTGCGACATTGGTAGCATTTTCGTTCTAGATAAACCTGCCCGTGAATGGAACACTGCGTGCAGACACAGGACGACACCAATCTATCAACAATAGTTCCAAAAGAATTATTGGCGGCAGTGGCAAGGTGTCCGAATAAAACCAATGAGGGTAATAATGATGATGAAGCGCAACATTCTTGCAGTAGTGATCCCAGCTCTGTTAGCAGCTGGTGCAGCCAACGCAGCTGAGATCTACAACAAAGACGGTAACAAACTGGATCTGTACGGTAAAGTTGACGGTCTGCACTACTTCTCTAACAACGATGGCGACGATGGCGACAAGTCATACGTGCGTTTCGGCTTCAAAGGTGAAACCCAGATTACTGACCAACTGACCGGTTACGGCCAGTGGGAATACAACGTGCAAGCTAACCACGCTGAGTCACAAGGTACCGAAGGTACTAAAACTCGTCTGGGCTTCGCGGGTCTGAAATTTGCTGAATACGGTTCATTCGATTACGGCCGTAACTACGGCGTAGTGTATGACGTTGAAGGCTGGACAGATATGCTGCCAGAGTTCGGTGGCGATACTTACACCTATACCGACAACTTCATGACTGGCCGTACCAACGGTGTTGCTACTTACCGTAACAACAACTTCTTCGGTCTGGTTGATGGCCTGAACTTCGCTCTGCAGTACCAAGGCAAGAACGAAAACGACAAGCGTGACATCAACAAGCAAAACGGCGACGGTTGGGGTGTGTCTTCTACCTACGCAATCCTGGATTCAGGCGTGAGCGTGGGTGCTGCCTACTCTGGTTCTGACCGTACTAACGATCAGACAACTAAGTCTACTGCTCAGGGTAAAAATGCTGAAGCATGGACCGTTGGTGCTAAATACGACGCGAACAATGTCTACCTGGCAACCATGTATGCAGAAACTCGCAACATGACTCCATTCGGTGATTTCGACGGTTCTATCGCTAACAAAACTCAGAACTTTGAAGTGGTAGCACAGTACCAGTTCGATTTCGGCCTGCGCCCATCTATCGCTTACCTGCAGTCTAAAGGTAAGAACCTGGGTAGCGCTTACGGCAACGATCAAGACCTGGTTAAATACATTGATGTAGGTACTACTTACTACTTCAACAAAAACATGTCTACCTACGTTGATTACAAAATCAACCTGCTGGACGAAAACGACTTCACTCGTGCTAACAAGATCGCTACTGACAACATCGTAGCTACCGGTCTGGTTTACCAGTTCTAAGTTGTTGCACTTGATGACGGCTCGCCGTCAGCTAAGTTAAAAAAACAGGGCTTCGGCCCTGTTTTTGTTTTTAGCGCTTTACGCCATTTTTTATTCTGCCAATCCGCCCTTCCCCGTCATTTTTTGTGCTGAATCTGCCGCCGTCACAAGATCGAGGTGTTTTTCTCGCAAACGGTTGGCAAAGACGATAACTGGCGCTACCCTGATGTTTCTGTCTGCTTAACTCTAGGCCATGGAAGCATCTGACATGTTTGAAAAAATCACCGCTGCACCTGCCGATCCGATTCTGGGTCTGACCGACATTTTCCGCGCCGACCAGCGTGAGAATAAAATCAACCTGGGTATTGGCGTCTATAAAGACGAAACTGGCAAAACGCCGGTGCTGACCAGCGTCAAGAAAGCTGAGCAGTATCTGCTGGAAAATGAGACCACCAAAAACTACCTGGGTATTGAAGGTATTCCTGAATTTGCCAGCTGCACGCAAGAGCTATTGTTCGGCAAGCAGAGCCCAATCATTGCCGATAAGCGTGCCCGTACCGCGCAAACCCCTGGTGGTACCGGTGCCCTGCGTGTCGCGGCCGACTTTATCGCCAACCAGACCAATGCCAAGCGTATCTGGGTCAGCAACCCAAGCTGGCCAAACCATAAAAACGTCTTTGGTGCCGTTGGCCTGGAAGTGTTGGAATACAACTATTACGACGCCGCCAACCATGCGCTGGACTTTGACGGTCTGCTCACCAGCCTGAACCAGGCTCAGGCCGGCGACGTAGTGCTGTTCCACGGTTGCTGCCATAACCCGACCGGCATCGATCCAACCGAAGCACAATGGGCTCAGTTGGCTGAACTGTCCGTAGCCAAGGGCTGGTTGCCGCTGTTTGACTTCGCTTACCAAGGCTTCGCCAAGGGCTTGGAAGAAGATGCACAGGGTCTGCGTATCTTTGCAGCCAAACATCAGGAACTGATCGTTGCCAGCTCCTACTCGAAGAACTTTGGCCTGTATAACGAGCGTGTCGGTGCCTGCACCGTGGTAGCTGCCGATGCAGAAACCGCCGAGCGCGCCTTCAGCCAGGTAAAAGCCGCGATCCGTGCCAACTACTCGAACCCGCCGTCACACGGTGCGGCCGTAGTTGCCACTATCTTGGGTAACCCGGCGCTGCGCGCCATTTGGGAACAAGAGCTGACTGACATGCGCCAGCGCATTCACCGTATGCGCCAGCTGTTCGTTAATACCCTGCAGGAAAAAGGGGCGGAGCAGGATTTCAGCTTCATCATCAACCAGAACGGCATGTTCTCCTTCAGCGGCCTGACCAAAGAGCAGGTTCTGCGTCTGCGTGATGAATTTGGCGTGTATGCCGTTAACTCCGGCCGCGTTAACGTGGCAGGGATGACGCCGGACAATATGGCGCCACTGTGCGAAGCCATCGTTGCCGTGCTGTAAGCAGATTTTGCATTGAAAAAGGGGCGCATTGGCGCCCCTTTGTTATTTATCGGGAAGTACCCTTACCAGATGGCCGGTTCTTCGCGCAGGAACGGGTTGGTTTGACGTTCATGGCCAAAGGTAGACATCGGGCCATGTCCTGGAATAAACGCCATATCATCGCCCTGAGGCAGTAATTTGTTACGGATTGAAGCGATTAGCGCCTGATGGTCACCGCGCGGGAAATCGCTGCGGCCAACGCCACCGTTGAACAACACGTCACCCACTAATGCCAAACGCGCCTGTTCGTTGATAAAAACGATATGACCAGGCGTATGACCAGGGCAATGCAGTACGTTCAGCGACATTTCGCCCACCTGCACTTTATCCCCCTCTTCCAGCCATTTGGTCGGCGTTAGAGCGGCGCATTCATCCAGGCCAAACATACGGCTCTGCGCTGGCAAACCTTCAAGCCAGAAGGCATCTTCCTTATCCGGCCCATAGATTGGCACCTGATAATGCTCGGCCATTTCTGCCGCTGCACCTACGTGATCGAGATGGCCGTGCGTCAGTAAGATCTGGCTGACCTGCACGCCCTTTTCGGCGACGGCAGCCTTCAGTTTTTCCGGATCGCCACCAGGATCGACCAGCGCCGCCTGTTTGGTGACATCGCACCAGATGAGCGTACAGTTCTGACTGAACGCCGTAACGGGGATAATATGGTATTTCATAAAGCTCCAACGACAACGGCACCACGCCCAAGGGGCGGGTGCCATTCAGCGATCATGATGCACAATGATTACCAGGTCCGCACCGGGCCGGTATCGATGTGCACAAAGTTACTACGTGGATAATAGCCTACCCCGCCAGCACGCATTTTTAGCGCGGCCTTACGGATATTACTCAGTTGGATCCCTTCAATATGGAAATCCATCGCCTGGCCTTTAGTGTGGTAGCTTTGCTTGGCCACGCCACGGCTGTGCGCACGCATTTCGGTGTTGGTCGCCATTGAACGGTAGCCGGAAATCAGCTGTACCGGTTTGCTGGTGCCCAGCATCACCTGTAGGCGATAGAGATGATCAAACAGAGCCGGATCAATGCTCTTGACCTTATTGGCCCGATAGTCACGGAAGATATGGTTCAGGCGCGCCAATTCTTCTTTATTGTAACCTTTACCGTTGAAGAACTCGGCCTTGATGGATTCACCAGTATTGAGGTTGTTCAACAACAGAATACGTGGGCGAGCAGTAGAAAGACTGGCAAACGCTTGCCCTGGGAGCAGCGCGATACCCACGGCGGCGCTACCTAACGCCAACCATTTACGGCGATGATGATCAATTTTGTCCATGACTCTTTTAAACCCGGCAAGAATGTCAAAATATATGCACAAAACTGCGCACTGCCCGAACCATAACCGCCAGCGTATGCGGAGTCAACCCGCGATACGCTGTGGTTTACCAGTGCTCACAAAAAACAGAGCCTGCTACTGGCCAGACATTCAGACCGTTATTTATCTAGAATTACTGCATTTATTGCATCAATTTTTCGGCCTGAGCCAAAATTTGTGCACCCGATCTCACTGTCGCATCATAATTGTAAATATCTGTGCGGAACTGTGGCTTACCATCATCAGAGACCCAGGCCGTCAGGTAATACAGCTGCACCGGGATGTTCTGGCGGATGTTCACATACGTCGTATTGCCGCCTTTCAGCGTGGAGGAAACACGCGCGTTGTTCCAACCCGCATCCTGCAACAACATATTGGCCAAATCGGAAGCCTTGTTAACGCGCACACAGCCAGAGCTTAACGCCCGGATATCCTTCTGGAACAGGCCGTGGTTCGGGGTGTCATGCAGATAGATGGCATCCGAGCTCGGCATGTTGAATTTGAAACGCCCTAACGAGTTGCTGCTCCCCGGTGCCTGCTGGATGCGGTAAGGGAAGTTGCGTGGTGAAACCACAGTCCAGTCAATCATTGCCGGATCGATCACTTGCGCATCGTTGCTCCAACCAGAGAATACACGGTAACCGTGTTTCTGGAAGTAGCTGGCATCATGCATGGCCTTAGGCACGATATCTTCACGGATCAGCTTGGTTGGCACGTTCCACGGCGGGTTGACCACCACGTTATTCAGCGCGCTGCTCATCAATGGCGTTTTGCGGCTCGGACGGCCAACAATCACCCGCGAAGATAACACTTCATTACCATTCAGATAGTAGGTGAGCGAGTAGTTAGGGATGTTGACCATAATGCCGGTATCAACGTGCCCTGGCAGAATGCGCAGGCGCTGGATGTTCAACGCCAGCAGTGAAGCACGAGTTTGCGGCGAAACGTTCAGCCATTCACGCGTCCGGGCACCGATAACGCCATCAGGCGTCAGCCCTTGCCAGGTTTGGAAGCGTTTGACTCCTTCCACCAGATCTTCGGTGTAACGATTATCCGTTACCGAAACCGGACTGGCCGGTTGTACCTGCTCTGTTGCTTCTGGAGAGGGAGCAAGATCTTTGATCGATGCCGCGCCCGGGCTAACGACAGCCACTACGGTAGCACGATCCTTCTCTTCATCCACCGACAGATCGTCATCCGCCGCCGGAGTCGTCGCGCTGGCGTTGGTGACTTGAGGCTCAGGCGAAGCAGATGCTACCGCCGGAGTGGCGATTAGCATTCCGGTACGTGCCAGAATATCGCGCAGTGCGGGAATATCGTCGCTGAGCTGGCCTGGACGCAGGCTTGCGCCATTGGTCATTTGTGGCCACGGGCGCCCAGCCGCCAGCATTTCGCGCAGTGCCAAATGCATTTTGGCGTACTGAGGGTGCTGCGGGGCCAACGAATTAATATACGCCAGCGTTTTGCCCTGATGTATCGAGAGCTGCCACTGGTTGATCACCGTATTCGCTGGCACCTTCAGCTTATAAGGAACATTGCTGTACAGCCAGTTGTTGCCGTTGGCCCCGATTGAGGAGACAAACTGCAAATAACCCAGCATCGCATCCGACAGCACAATATCACGTGCCATATCGGTGATGAGCGGATCGGTCAGCAGTTTTACCCATTGAGTAAACTGCGGCTGTACGCCAGAAATGGCCAACTCAGCCAGTTGCTGTTGAAATTGCTGTACCGCTTCCCGATCTTGCCACATAGGCTGCATCTGGTTGGCGGCGTACAGCGGTGCCAAAGTGGAGAGATAATACGGCACAACGCTTTTCGGCAATGCCGCCAGCAGTTCGGCACGACTTTGTGCCACGGACATTCCCGATGACGATGACGCCACCGGTAACGCCGGTACAGTTGCCCATGCGGAAAACGACACGGCAAAACCACACGCTATTGCGCAACTCAATGCCAGACGTCGTACTGAGTTTCCATTTTTAAGCAACATCCCTTGCCCCCTGTAGGCTCACAAAAATACCGCACAGACTATTATTAGTTTCAGTATACAAACAGAACGGCGCTTTTGCTCTCAGCGCCGTAAATAACCGTTTCATCCCAGCTTACCACCGGCAAAAAAACACGCCTATCATCCTCGTCATGCAAAAAAATAGCCACCTTCAGGCGGCTATTTTCAGATTTATAGGGCATTTATTTTAGCTTTGTGGCGATTCTTCTGCCACCGAGCTTAAAGCCGGTTGTTCGCTGGCGAACCCACGCAGGCCAACCACGTGCACATGCTCATGGTTCTGGAACACTTTACGCACCAGTTTATAGGTGGTCCCTTTTTCCGGGCTGATGTTTTCTGGCGCGGCGATAATCAACTGCATCTCCAGACGATCGCACAGCTCAAACAGCGTGGCGATGGATTTGGCATCCAGACGCGCGGCTTCATCAAGGAACAGCAGGCGGCAAGGTGAAATATCTTTACCCCGCAAGCGGCGTGATTCCTCTTCCCAGCTCTGCACCACCATGACCAGAATTGACATGCCGGTACCGATCGCTTCCCCGGTAGACAACGCGCCACTTTCTGCACGCAGCCAGCCGTCGGAGCCACGGAAGACTTCCACTTCCAGCTCCAGATAGTTACGGTAATCCAGCAGCTCTTCACCGATGGTTTGTGGCGTGCGCTGGCCCATATCGATCTGCGGGTTCAGGCGCTGATACAGCTTGGCCAACGCTTCCGAGAAGGTCAGACGGTTGCTGTTAAACAGATCCTGATGCTGTTCCTGCTGCTCAGAGAGCACATCCAGCAAGGTGGCATGCGCTTCCCGTACGTTGACGTTCAACCGCACGCTCTTCACCTGACCGAAGGAAACCGCTTGCAGCCCCTGGTTAAGCATCCGGATACGGTTCTGCTCGCGCTGAATAGTCTTGCGGATAATGTTCGCCACGCTCTTCGAACTGATCGCCAGTTTCTGTTCGCGCGCGGTCAGCTCTTCGGTCAGACGGCCCAGTTCGATCTCCATCTGTTCGATAGCTTCGACCGGATCGTCAGTGCGGATAATATCCTGACGGATACGCTCGCGCAGATGCTGATAGACCGCGATAAAGAACTGGATCTTGCGCTCTGGCCGTTTCGGATCTTCCGACAGGCGCAGCACATCACGCAGATGTTCGTTATCCGCCACCGCCAGACGCAGCGCACCCAATGCCTTATCCGACATCGAACGCAGCTCGTCACCGTCCATATAGGCCAGTTCACGACGGTGCAGACGGCGTTCAACCCCGTTGTCTTTCACCAGACGCATCACGGCACACCAGCCCGCCTTGGCGGTCACCACTTGCTCACGCAGTTGGTAATAATCACGCTCCAGCTTGCGCAGTCTCTTTTGCAGGCTGTCCATTTCCGCTTCGCAGAAGGTCAGTTGTTTCTCCAACTGGTTGCGGCGGTTACGGTTATTACTCAGCGAGGCATGTAATTCGTCCCGACGCTGCCGCGCGCGGGCTTCGGCATTGGCATCGGCCTGCACACCAATGTCCACCAGTTCCTGGCTCAGCTCTTTAAGCATGTCGCGTTTGGCGTCATAAGAGCTTTTCAGTGAGGCCAGCACCTGGCTGTATTGCGTAAACTGAGTCTGATACTGGCGCAGTTGCTCGCGGGCGCGGGTACGTTCCGCTTCCGCATGTTCCAGGCGTTGACGCAGTTTATCGTTGAGATCGTTATCGGCATTCTGCATACCGGCAGAATCGGTATAGCTGAAGTGCGCGCGGCGCTGTACCACTTCCGTCAGGGCAAAGGCTTGCTGCTTAGCCTGGCGTTGGGTGGCCTGGGCCTGTACATAGTCCTGCTGTAGCTGCTCATGTTGCTCCGGATCGCTTTGCAGCACCGATAACATAGGCTCCAGCTTGGCCAAGGAAACGCCGTGCTGTTGGATATAGCGCGCAGCATCCTGCGCCTCTTCCATTTCCTCGCGGATCTCTTCGACACGATCCTGCAAGGTTTCATCATTCAGCAGTGAGACCAGCGGCATCAGGCGGTTGAGTGCGGAAATGCCCTCTTTGGCCTGATCGTATTGCTGACGCTGCTGTTGGTTCTGCGCTTCGTGGTTATTCAGCGCACGCTCAATTTCACCACGGCGGCTGTTCAGAGCACGGATATCCGCTTCAGGATCTGCGTCAAACGCCACGGCGAGGTGCGAACCGATAAAGCGGCTGAACGCCTGATGAGAACGCTGGGTTTTCTGCACGTCAAATGACAAGGTAGCGTAGCGTTCGGCCAATGAGTCACGCTCTGCGTACAGCACTTCCAGGCGATTTTCCCGAGCAGCACGGCCAAACAGCGGGACTTCCGGGTAGCGGGAGTAACGCCACTGGCGATCGGCGATTTTCACCACCACCGCTTTTTCTTGCTCTTCGACGGCGAACACGCTGTCGTCAAACGACTGCGGATCCCCTTCGATCAGGTAGAGATCTTCCGGGCAATCTTCCAGCCCTTCCAGCATATCACGTACCAGCGACAGATCCGGCACCACAATGGCGTGGCGCGATGGACCGTACAGCGCGGAGAAGTACGGGGCATCGTCAATGGTGACATCGTCATAGATTTCTGACAGCAGCACGCCGCCAAAGCGCTCCGCCAGCGTTACCAGACGCTGATCTTCTGCCCCGCTCGGCTGGCTGAGGCGTTCAACCTGCGCTTCGATTTCGCGCTTGCGGCTGGCCACTTCATCACGTTCAACCGTGGTTTCGCGTTCGCGCTCCAGCAGTTGTTGCATGTATTCGGTAACCTGCTGACCATCTTCGAAAGCTTCACCGCTCTGCTCGCTGAGCTGGGTCAGTGAATCCTGCGCGGCCAGCCAAATCGGCGCCCTGGCGGTCAGCTCTTTGATGCGCTGCTGGATCTGCTCCAGCTCCTGGCGCATTTCCATCCGGCGCTCACCGGCCTCGCTGACGCTTTGCGACAACGATTCCAAACGCTCTTCCAGCTCTTGCTGCAAGGCGTCAAGTTCATCCGGTTGATAAGTCTGCCCGTGACGTTTACAGAACTCCTGCAACAGACGTTCGGCATCCTGCTGCGAGCGCAAGCGTTGCTCTAGCTCGCTCAAACGCATCCGCAACGGCTGCACTCGCTCGGCCTGATGCTGCTGCGAAGGCCAGTCACGCAATAGCTCACGCGCAGTTTGCCAGGCTTCACTGCGGCTGACTTCGCCCGCAATTTTACCCACCAGCTGGTAGGCCTGCTCGAACTGGCTGTGAGCCGCATCCGCCACGCTTAACTTTTGTTCCAACAGCAACAGGGACTCTGTCGCTTCCTGCTCACGTGCCTGGAAGGTATCCAGCCACTCTTCGGCATTTTCGGCGGTCAGTTCCGGCACCTGACACAGTGCACGGGCGCGCTCAAGAGCCTGGAGTGCCTGCTGATATTGAATGGCGCGGGTTTGTTGCACGTCCAACGCCTGCTGGTAATCGGCGAGCTGGCTTTTCAGCTCATCCACCTCCAGCTCTGCGGCTTCGGCACGCGCTTCATTTTCCGCCTGCTGCTCGCTCGCTTCGGCGACAACCTCATTCTGTTCTTCCAGACGGTAGGTCAGCTCTTCCAGATCGCCTTCATAGCGTTCGATCTTTTCCTGCTGGCGCATTGCGGTCTGCACCAGATTGAGGTGATCGCTGGCGGCCTGATAATCGGTTTCCAGATCGGATTCAGCACCGCTTTGCTCAGCCAGCTCACGCGCCATTTCAACATGGCGGAACTGCTCAGCGGCCAGCTGTTTGCGGCTGCTCAGCAACTCGTTGCGTAATACCAGCGCCCCATCCAGATGGATGCGCCGTTCATTGGCGTGGCGCATGTAGTCTGCGGCAACGTACGAGGTCGCTTCAGAGATCAAATGCTTGAACAGATCGCGGTCCGACTGGGTGACGCGGATCGCTTCCAACGTCATGCGGTTCTCGCGCAGTGCGGCTTCCATATCCTGGAACGCTTTACGCACGCCGCCGTTTTCCGGCAGCAGGTAATCACGCAGAGAACGGGTGATGGCGCTGGAAATCCCGCCGTACAGCGAGGCTTCGATCAGGCGATAGAACTTGCTGCGGTCGGAGGAAGTACGCAGACGCTTGGGGAGCACCCCCAGATCAAACATCAGGGCGTGGTAATCGGTGATGGAGTTGAACTGCTTGAACTGCACCCCTTCCATCTCTTCAACACGCTCTTTCAGTTCCTGCAACGAGAGTACTCGAGCCTGACGCTCACCCACGGTCTCGGTCAGCAGTTCGGTCGGTTGCACCGCCGTTGGCAGGCCCTGAATGGTGAAAGGTTTGATATCGACCTTACGATCGCGCCCCGCAACCTGTTGCAGACGAACCCCGACCACCACACGCTGGTGGCGTGAGTTGACTACGTCCAGCGTTGAGTAGCAGACACCGGCACGCAATTTACCGTGCAGGCCTTTATCGCGTGAACCGCTGGTGGCACCGGCTTCGGTAGTGTTACGAAAGTGCAGCAGCGTCAGATCCGGGATCAGCGCCGTGACAAACGCCGCCATGGTGGTTGACTTACCGGCCCCGTTACCGCCCGAAAGCGTGGTGACCAGCTCATCGAGATCAAAGGTTCGGGCAAAGAAACCGTTCCAGTTAACCAGCGTCAGTGAGCGAAATTTACCGCGTTCAATCATTCCTGTTCATCCTCTGCACTGTCCGGGGTGGCTTCTGCCTGCACATCTTCCGCATCAACGTCATCGTTCAGTGACAGGCTGTTTTCAACCGGCATCGCCTCACCGTCGCGGATCATCCGCAACTGGGCCTCGCGCGGGTCGTCACCGCTACGCACATCGGCACCGAAGCGGAACACTGCCTCGGTAATGCGGAATTTGCTGTTGTCATTGCCCATGAAATACACCATGCCCAGACGGCGCAGGCGATTGAGCGAGGAGCGCACTTTTTCGTGCAGCTTCTGACGATCGAGATCCGAACCGGTGGAGCGCTGGTTGACGAACTTCAGCAGCTTGCTCTCATCCGCCAGGCTCAGCAGCTCATCATACAGTTCCTGTTGGCTGAAAATGCCTTCGTGCGCCAGGCGCTCGGGGCTCAGGTAGAGGTAGCACAGGATCTTGCCGACCATCATGTCCAGCTCGGAAAGCACCGAGCGTGGAATGAGCGTGGTCGAGCGCGGGCGCAAATAGAAGAACCCTTCCGGCGCCCGGATCAGCTCGACGCTGTAACGGGTATAAAACTCTTCCAGCTCGTCTTGAAAATCCATGAGGAATGCGTGGTTGTCCAATTCATCGATACCGATGTGACGACCTGCGCGCAATTGGCTGTCCAACGCCGGAAACAGCGTGTTAGACAATGCCTTGGCCAGCTTGACTGGCATTACTTGTTCAATATTTGTCGATGACATGGGCCTGTACCTTGGCTCCGTAATCATTGATTGCCTGCCACTGCGCGGGCAACCCTGAAAAATCAGCTTCAGCCACACCAAGGCGCACTGCCTGGTCGACCACTATGCGGGCAACGTCAAAGTGACGCACACGCGGATATTGCGCCAGATAATCGCGCATCACTGCCCCTAAATCGAGCGGCATTTTTTGTTCCTGGTAAACCTTCAGTGCCTGTTCGATCATTGCTGCCAGCTGTTCGCGAATTTCGCTGAACTCTTCATATTCCAGATCTGCCGGCAGCTCCCCAGTGACCTCTTCACTGCGCAACGCCAGCTCTTCGTCTCGCATATCGAGCAGACGATCGGCGTTGGCATGAGTCAGCGTCCAAGGGTTATCGAAGTAGTTTTGTACCGATTGGCGCAGGCGTTGGGCGAACACGCGGTTTTTATCCATATCGATGGCGGTACGGATAAACTTGTGCACGTGGCGGTCATAGCCGATCCACAGGTCAATCGCCTGTTGGCCCCAACTGATGATGCGATCCAGCTTGCTTTGCAAATCAAACACCAGCTTATCGACAAAGCCCAGCTCCATCTCACCCAACGTGGCGTCCTGAATGCGCAGCAGGTTGGCCTGGAGTTTATCACCTGCGGCCTCCAGCGTATCCTGAAGTTCACGCAAGGTACCGGAGGTTTCCGACAGCAGCATTTCACAGCTGGAGATCGCCGCACGCCAATCCTGGTTGAGCAGCGCCGCAATATCGGTTTTCACGCTCTGCTGCTGTTCATCCATCAGGCGCTGGGTCAGATCGATACTGTCGAAGATCTCCGCTACCGAGTATTTCAGCGGAGCAAAGACGTTGCGATGCCAATGGAAATCATCGCCGCCCTCTTCGGCAGCGTCTGCAGCACGCTTTAACTCTTCCGCCACAATCGACAGCTGCATGGAAAGGCGCAGGGTCGAAAACTCACGCTGGCGGATATAGTAATCGGTAATACCAATGCCCAGCGGAGTCAGGCGATAGATGGCATTGCCGTCCGCCAACTCGCTGGTAAAACGGTTCAACAGGCGCTGGCGCACCATGTCGTTAATCGCATTGTTGGCGCGTATCGCCACCGTTTCATGCGTCTGTTCAAACCCTTTGCTGACATGGCGAAATGCATCAACCAGCTCACCTTCGCTCATCTCGCCGTCCAGCCGCTCACCATTTAACGTGGCAATAGCCAGCAAAAACGCAAGACGCTCAGTGGGGAGCGAAATAGAGAAATCATTTTTCCGTGCCCAGGCGACCAGTTCGGGTACTGTCTGGGAAAATTCACTCATAGTTCGTCCTTCAGGTTCGGTTTATGCGCCGAGACGTGAATATAGCGCCCCAAACTCACGTAAGGCTCTTGCCGACAATAAAGCTGTTCAAGCGCCAGTAACTCTTCAAATTTTTGGGTCTGTAGCTGCCTGCTTTGCAGATAATCATGGAAAACCCTCACGCCGGTTTTGCCTGAAATCTGCATGCCCATCTGCTCCAACCAGCCGTAGACCAGCGGTGGGCTGTGTGGATACTGCGGCGACAGCGAGCGCTTGCGACGCCGCCTGACCTCGGGATCCACCAGTTGGAAATTGCCCAACACCACATTACGCATCAACAAACCGTTGGCATTAAAGAACATCAGTGACAGTGCGCCGCCGGGCACCAGGCAATCAAACAACGCCTGTAATGCCACCTGTGGTTCGGCGATCCACTCCAAAACCGCATGGAACAATATCAGATCGACCGGTTGTGCCAAATGCTGACCAATCTCTTGCGCCGAACTTTGTATGAATTGCATGTTCTGGCTCACACCTTTCTGCTCGGCCAGCAACGCAGCGCGTTGGATCATCTCACCAGAAAGATCGCACAACAAGACCTGATGTCCTAATTCTGCCAGTTGGCAGGCCATATGGCCTTCGCCTCCACCGGCATCCAGAATACGCAGCGGCCGCTGTGGCAACTGGGCCAGCAGCGTGGTCAGATCCTGCCAGACCACCGCCTGACGGATTTTCCCCTTGGTGGTGCCGTAAATATTACGCGCAAACTTCTCGGCAATATCGTCAAAATTGCGATCCTGCATGGACAACGGCTCCGCTGATTTTATCTTGGCCGACGGCAAAGCGCCTGCCCATTCAAACCTGCTATTTTGGCACAGACTGGCTTAGAATAAATCTTCTTGCAGCATGAATGCGGCCAGATGTCGTTTTTTCGCCCAAAAGGACCTGATTTTTGATGTTATTTAACTTAAAAAAATTTATTGGCGGCCTGATGATGCCTCTACCCGCCCTGCTGTTGTTAATGGGGCTGGCATTATTGCTGCTGTGGTTTACCCGTTGGCAGAAAAGCGGCAAAGTCATGTTAAGCCTGAGCTGGCTGCTGTTGCTGTTGCTCAGCCTGCAACCGGTCGCCGATCGCCTGTTGAAGCCGTTAGAATCCAGTTACCCGACCTATAGAGGCAACGGCCCGATTGACTATATCGTGGTGTTGGGTGGCGGTTATACCTATAACCCAGACTGGGCCCCTAGCTCTAACCTGCTCAATAACAGCCTGCCACGGGTGACCGAAGGCGTCAGGCTATACCTGTCGCACCCTGGTAGCAAGATGGTCTTTACCGGTGGAAAAGGCGCGAAAACGCAAAGCAGCGCGGCCACCGCAGCACTGGTGGCGGAAAGCCTGGGCGTACCTGCCAGCGACATCGTGCTGGTGGATCGCCCGCGGGATACTGAACAGGAAGCCGTAGAGGTCGCCAAATTGGTGGAGAAACAGCCGTTTGCGCTGGTGACATCCGCCAATCACTTGCCGCGTGCCATGCGCTTCTTTGAGGCCCAAGGCCTACACCCAGTCCCGGCTCCGGCCAATCAACTGGCCATTACCTCACCGCTGAATATCTGGGATCGGGTGATGCCTTCCGCGATGTTCCTTGGGCACAGCGAACGGGCGGCATACGAAACGCTGGGCAGCCTGTGGCAGCAGCTAAAAGGTGACGGTGAGGCCAGCAGCGATTAGTGAGCCAGCCAGGGCCGTAGCTGTTGCGCGGCCTGATCGAACGCCTGGCGATCCAGCTTGCCGGTATGGATCATCCTGGCTACCGCTTCCCATACCACATACAGCCAACGACGAGACAGGAAAGACTCCGCCACCGGCGCACGCTGTAGATAGTGGAACAGCAGTTGATCCGGCATCCCCGCCTCGCAAAGCCTGAACAGCTCATATTCCCGTGGCGCCCACAGCATCATGCCAGGGTTGAGCATCGCCAGCAGTTGGTCGGTTTTGGCATCTTTCAACATGCTGCGCAACCCCAGATTGCCGTGCACCAACACGCAAGGGTCGTCAAAATCGGCAAAGAAGTCGATCAGCATTTCGCGCGTGCGGTACAGCAGACGGCGATCTGCCATGCTTAACAGCGGCGAGTTCATATTACCCAGAGTTGACCAAAGTACCTCGATACGCTGATGGTACCAACTGCACCAATCATTCTCCTGCGTGCTGTCTACCGAGCCCACACAGCCATGGCTGTCGATACGGTGCCAGGCCAGCATGCCGTCGACAATCTGCTCCATCAAGGCTTCCCAACGGGCCAAGGTTCGGGTTGGCGCCTCGACCGACACGCCACGCAGGCGTTCGATCAACAAAATCTCTTTGTAGGGTGCTTGCCGGGTGTAGACCACGCCAAATACCGTTGGCAGACGAATGTCCCCTTCTCGCGCCAACATGGATAGTTTATAAGCTTCCTGCTGGGCAATACCCTCACAGACAAAGCTTTTCGCCATCAACGGGATCGCCTGATCCTGGCGATCGTACAGTGAATACAGATGGGCATAAGGCTGTTCGCTGACGCGTTCAAGACGACCGACGGACTCTCCCAGCACAATACTCAATTCGGCACGCAGCTGCTCCATGGGACGAACCCCTCCAGATTAAGGATAAGCATCTGTCATCATTGAACGGTGAGCGGAGAAATTCTTCAATGCAGATCAATAAAAGGGGGGATCAGGGAATTGAGATGGCCGGGGTCTCCGGCCAATAGACGGCTCAACGCTTAATGCAGTCCCGCACTCGTTGCAGATCTTCTGGGGTATCGACACCGACGCTCGGAATGGCTTGCGCCACCGCGACGTGGATCTTTTCGCCGTACCACAGCACACGCAGTTGCTCCAGCAGTTCAATCTGTTCCAGCTGGCTTGGTTGCCAGCTGACATAGCGGCGGACAAAACCGGCACGGTAGGCATAAATGCCGATATGCCGCAGCAGGCTATTGCCAATAGTCTCTTTTGACTGAGCAAAACGCTCACGATCCCAAGGGATGGTGGCGCGTGAGAAATAGAGCGCATAGCCTTGCGCATCCATCACCACCTTGACCGCATTCGGGTTGAAGGCTTCTTCTGCGGTTTCGATCGGCACCGCCAGCGTGGCCATTCCTGCGCTGCTGGCCGCCAGGTTTTCTGCCACCTGACGCACGATAACCGGCGGGATCATCGGCTCATCGCCTTGCACATTGACAATGATTTCATCATCGGCAAAACCACATTTCTCGATCACTTCCGCCAGGCGTTCGGTGCCGGAATGGTGGTCCGGGCTGGTCATGCAAACTTCACCGCCGGCAGCCTCGACCGCTTTGGCCACCTCAGGGTGATCGGTAGCGACAATCACGCGGGAAGCCCCTGATTCACGGGCTCGTTCCATCACATGCACCACCATCGGCTTACCGTGGATATCCGCCAACGGTTTACCCGGCAAGCGGGTGGACGCGTAACGCGCCGGGATGATAGCGATAAAACTCATGCGTGTTTCTCGTCCAGTGGGATGGTGCGCGCTTCGTTTTCCAGCAATACCGGAATACCATCACGCAGTGGGTAGGCCAGGCCGTCCAGCTTGCAGACCAGTTCCTGATGTTCTTTGTTGAAATAGAGCTTACCGTTGCAAACCGGGCAGGCAATGATTTCGAGTAAACGGTGATCCATGCTTCCTCCAGGGGAAGATATGCTAACTAGGGAAAGTGCGTGAGGATAGCATAACGCCATAGGGCCGGTTAATCACCGCCTGATTTGCTGAGACGGTTGCCGAACGGGAAATTTTTCTGCGGGGGTTGAATCACTCCATTCGCAGGCGTAGAATTTTTTGTGACTTACATCACAAAAAAATGAGAGCCTGCAAATGATCAAACGTCTTCATAAAATCATCGCGCTGTTTGCCAACTACAGCAACTAACAAAGCTTAGGGCGAGGGGCGTTAGTTATTCTACTTCCCAGCCCTGCCCCCACTCTGCGGCCAACAGCGCCGGAACATCGCCCAGCGAAATCTGCCGCGCCCCGTGCCATTTCGCCGTACGGGTGATTGCCTGACGAATATCCTGACAACGCTGCTTACCCAGCTTGACCCCAGATTCAAGATGGAAACCGATCACTTCAAACACGCCCTGCTTGCGGTGCATTTTCGCATCTACCCGGCCAATCAGTTCGCCCCGCTGCAACAGCGGCAAGGTGAAATAGCCGTACTGGCGTTTTTCTTTTGGCGTGTAGCATTCCAGCCGATAGTCAAAGTTGAACAGTTCCAGCGCACGCCGCCGATCCCACACCACCGGATCAAAAGGAGACAGCAGGCAGGTTACCGTGGATTTCAACTTCCCTTGTTCTGCCAGCGCCAACTCGGCCGCCAGCGACTGATGGACATAAAATTCCCCTTCCAGCCCGTCGATAGCGATCTGGGAGATCTCTCCCTGCTGTAATAACGTCGCCAACAACGGTTTGGGGGCGACGCGTTTCAAGCGGTAATAATCTGCCAGCCATTCGGCTTTAAACACGCCGAGATAACGACAACTGCGGGTGAGCATCTGTTGCTGCGCTGTCGCCTGAGATAAGGCATGCATATCATCATCCCACTGCGGCAATAAACGTTCGGTGAGATCGTAGACACGGTGAAAATTACGGCGTTCAGCCACCATCAACTTGCCAGAGGTAAACAGAATTTCCAGATGACGCTTTTCCGGCTTCCAATCCCACCAGCCGTTAGCGCCTTTCTTTTCGGCGCTAAAATCGGCCGAACGCACCGGCCCCTGCACCGCGATATGCTGTAGCAGTTCATCGATAGCCTGCTGGTGCTGTTGCACCCATTCCTGCGAGTATTTCCATCCCATCCCCTGCGGTTGCAGCATGCGATGGCGCAACAGACCAAAGTCATCGATGGGAAGAAAGCAGGCTTCGTGCGCCCAGTACTCGAACAGTTTGCGGCTAGCCAAAGCCTGTTCCAGCCATTCTGGCCGATAATCGCCCAGGCGACTGAACAGCACCAGGTAAGGGCTGCGGGCCACCACGCTGATGGTGTCAATTTGCAGCAACCCCATACGATCGATGGCGGTAATCACATCATCGGGGCAGGCCTGGTGTTTGATTGGGGATAGCAGCCCTTGAGCGGCAAGATGAAGCGCGCGGGCAGAGGAAAGCGAAATAACGGGGATTGGCATCCTGATATCCAAGGGTCATTGAGCAATGGCCTGATGATAGAGGATCCTGGAGAAATTTTCTTCGCCAGTGCATGGGGTGGCGGCACCGGCACTGGCGAGGAAAGTTTGGGTCAGAACGCGATAACGTCTGCCGCTGACAGCCCGTGAGAGCTACGATAAATCGAGAACTCGACGTTCTGACCTTCGTTTAATGACTTGTTCTTGGTATTGGCGATAGCACGGCGGCTAACATAAATTTCGTCACTACCATCGACCGGTGAAATAAAACCATAGCCTTGAGCCTGATCAAACCATTTCACTTGGCCCATTTTTAGCATTGTATTCTTAAACATATTTTATATCCTTTCACTTGAGCATCCTTCACAACGTTATTTTTGTTATTGTGTGGACGCTACCAGCCCATCCTAAAGTTTCTCGTAACAAACCTCTCGTGAGCAAAAATTAAAAAACCCGCACTACGGCGGGCTGTTTGAACTTAATATCTTCCGCATAACTCAGCATAAACGCGTCATTATGGTTGTATTAAGCTCTCTATACGCTATTCCCTGTAAACTTACAGAGCAACAACGTTGGCGGCAGCCGGCCCGCGCGGGCTGTCCTGAATGGTATACTCAACACGCTGGCCTTCTGCCAGAGTCTTGAAACCTTCGGTCATGATTGCAGAGAAGTGTACGAATACATCTTTGCCGCCATCTTGTTGTTCAATGAAACCAAAACCTTTACTTTCGTTGAACCACTTAACCTGACCAGTCTTCTTAGACATTACTATTACCTTTTAAATATTTACAAAAACCTGCCCTATGGCAATTTGGCCGTTTTTCAGAATCATTACTTATGGGAGGTACTTAGAAGGTTCGTCTTTGAAGCGGAATCAGATGATAACGTCTTGGGAGGAACTACTTAATCTATACTCGTACATAAATAGCGCTGCATCACAGGCCGGTATGCATTTACTCATAAACTCATCATCAAGACAAGAGGTTTATCACACTTTTTAGCTACATCCGCCCAGAAAATTCCTATCACACTGATTTTAATAGTTTAAATTCCTCATATTTTTAGCTCATCAAAGGGGCATCTCGCTCATCACCCACCACTTGGGGTGATGCCTGCAAATGAGAGCCAACGCATAAAACACTAATATCGTTAGCCAATCGATAACAAATCACGAACCAACTGACTAGACTTGAGTCAAAAACACGGTGAGGTGTCATCCAGCCAGCACTATTGGCGGCCTAAACCGCATTTTTCAGATTTTATTGAGCTAAGGAGCTAGCAGTATGATCGACCAGCACTTCGTCTCGCCGAATGACATTCGCGCCAAATTTTCCCTGGCAATGTCGGCCATGTATCAACAAGAGGTGCCACTGTACGGTGACTTGATAGAACTGGTCGCTGAAACCAATCGGGAGGTGCTGAGTAAAGATTCAACCTTGGCACATGGGTTACAGATTACCGGTGAAATCGGTCGATTATCGATGGAGCGCCACGGCGCTATCCGCGTCGGCACGGCTGCTGAATTGCAGACTTTACGACGACTGTTTGCCGTCATGGGCATGTCTGCGGTGGGTTATTACGATCTGACCGCTGCTGGCGTCCCCGTCCACTCCACCGCCTTTCGTGCCGTACATGAAGCCGATCTGCAAGTCAGCCCGTTTCGCATATTTACTTCGTTACTACGACTGGAACTGATTGAGAACGTGGCACTGCGCGAGCTGGCACAACGGCTGCTGGATCGCCGCTGCATTTTTACCGAGCGGGCTTTGGAGTTGATAGCGTTACATGAAATCCAGGGCGGGCTGGATGCCGAGCAGGCGCAAGAATTCGTCGCCCAGGCGCTCGAAACCTTTCGTTGGCACCGTTTGGCCACCGTCAGCGCCAGTGAATATCAACAGTTGCACAATCAACATCGCCTGATCGCCGATATCGTCGCCTTCAAAGGGCCACATATCAACCATCTGACGCCAAGAACGCTGGATATCGATCGGGTACAGGCGGCAATGCCAGAACGCGGGATCCCGCCCAAAGCAGTGATCGAAGGCCCACCTACGCGCCACTGCCCTATTCTGTTACGCCAGACCAGTTTCAAAGCGTTAGAGGAACAAGTCCTGTTTATCGAACCCGACGGTCATCAGGTTATGGGGCATCATACCGCGCGTTTCGGTGAGATTGAGCAACGGGGAGTCGCCCTGACCGCCAAAGGGCGTGCGCTTTACGATCGCCTGCTGCAGGCCGCCCAGGATGCATTACAGGTTCCGGCTACGGAAGATAATGCTCCACGCTATTACCAACTGCTGGCTGAACATTTCCAGGCCTTCCCGGATGATTACGATGCACTACGCGTGCAGCAATTAGCCTGGTTCCGCTATTTCCCTACCGAATGCGGGCTGGCAGCGAAAGACACCGTTGAGCAGAACAGCACGCTCGAACAGCTTATCGCACTGGACTACATCCGCTTCCAGCCGTTGGTGTATGAGGATTTCCTGCCGGTCAGCGCCGCCGGAATTTTTCAGTCTAATCTGGGGGGGAGCCGCCATGCGCAATACGCGGCGTCATCAAGCCGTACGGCGTTTGAACAGGCATTAGGGGCAGGCGTGATTGATGAATTGGCGCTTTATCAGCAAACGCAGCAGCGCTCACTGCAAGCTTGCGCGCAAGCCTTGGGCTTGCACACTTTGGAAGCTTAGATTATTTGATTAACTTCTGGATCCCTTGCAACAGTTGCTCGGCCTGCTCGGTGGGAAGTATCGCTTCAACCGGTAAATACCACCAGTCAGGCTGGGCAAAGGCACGGCATTTCACCGCATCCTTCTCGGTCATCAGCAACGTTTGGCCTTGGCTCGCCAATGCGGCTAACTGCCCGTGGTTGTATTCCTGGTGATCGGCAAAGGCCACCTCGCGCTCGACCTCAACTCCCAACTTTTCTAGCGTGGCGAAAAATCTTGGGGGATGTCCGATCCCTGCCATCGCCACCACGTGGGGCAATTCGATCGCCGGGCGGCGTTCACCGCTGGCGATATTCACCGCATCCTGGGCCTGGAGCTTCATGGCGATTTCCCCCTGCTGGGCAACTCCGCCATTTGCCACACAGGCATCCACCGTCTTTAAGCGGGATACACGCTCACGCATGGGGCCAGCGGGTAGCCACCAGCCATTGCCGAAGCGACGAACGCCATCGATCACCACCAGCTCAAAATCACGCTGTAAAGCGTAGTGCTGGAGGCCATCGTCGGTGATGATCAAATCAAGCTCGCCCTGATTCAACAAGGCTTGCACCGCTTCGGCGCGCTTTGGTGAAATAGCCACCGGCGCCCCGGTACGCTGATAGATCAGCACGGGTTCATCACCTGCCTGCCGAGTGGTAGTCTGAGCATCCAGCACCAGCGGATAGACCGCCGACTTGCCGCCGTAACCTCTGGAAACCACGCCGACCCGGTAGCCACGCTGTTGCAGCTGTTCAACCAACCAGATCACCATCGGTGTTTTACCGTTGCCACCCGCAGTGAGGTTCCCCACGATAACCACCGGTACCGGCGCACGCCAACTCTTGCGCAAGCCACAGCGGTAGCTAAGGCGGATCAGGCCGCTCACCAGGCCATACAGCCAGGAGAGCGGCAACAGCAGCAGGTAAACCAGTGAACTACCGGACCAGATGCGCTCTATCATTACTGACCAAACTGCATGCGGTGAAGTTGTGCGTAAGCCCCTTTCTGCTCGATCAACTCGGCATGCTGGCCACGTTCAACGATACGCCCATCTTCAACCACCAGGATCTCATCGGCTTTCTCGATAGTCGACAGACGGTGGGCAATCACCAATGAGGTACGGTTTTTCTGCAGTTCGTCCAAGGCCGCCTGGATCGCACGCTCGGATTCGGTATCCAGCGCGGAGGTGGCTTCATCCAGGATCAGGATTGGGCAATCTCGCAGCAAGGCACGAGCGATAGCAATACGCTGACGCTGACCACCGGAAAGCATCACACCGTTCTCACCGATCACCGTATCCAGACCCTGCTCCATTTTATCAATGAAGTCGGTGGCATAAGCCATACGCGCCGCTTTCTCAATCTCTTCGCGGCTGTAGCGCTCTTCACGAGCATAGGCAATGTTGTTGGCAATGGTGTCATTGAACAGGTGGACGTTCTGTGAGACCAGGGCAACCTGATCGCGCAGCGAGGCCAGGGTATATTCCCTCAGGTCGTGGCCATCCATCAGGATCTGCCCTTCCTGCACGTCGTAGAAGCGCGTCAACAGGTTGGCAATCGTCGATTTACCCGAACCAGAACGGCCAACCAACGCCACCGTTTTACCTTCTGAAATGCTCAGATTGATATCACGCAGCGCTGGTATCTCGCGCCCCGGATAGGCAAAAGTCACATTACGGAATTCGATATCACCTTTGGCACGTTCAACCTGGCGGGTACCGGTATCCTTTTCCTGTTCCAAATCCAGGATCGAGAACAACGTCTGGCAAGCCGCCATCCCGCGCTGGAACTGGGCATTCACGTTGGTCAAGGATTTCAGTGGGCGCATCAAGGCAATCATGGCGGAGAACACCACGGTAATGGTACCGGCTGTCAGCGTATCCATCACGCTAGGGAAGCTTGCTGCAAACAGCACAAACGCCAATGCCAATGAGGCGATCAACTGAATAATAGGATCGGCAATAGAAGAAGCCGAAACCAGCTTCATCCCCTGCTGACGCATGCGGTTACTGACGGTGTTGAAGCGCTCGGTTTCCACCTGTTGGCCACCAAAGATCAGCACTTCTTTATGCCCTTTCAGCATCTGTTCTGCACTGGTCGTCACCTGCCCCATGGTGTTTTGCATATTTTTACTGATATTGCGGAAACGTTTGGAGACCAGGCGGATCGCGAAGGAGACGATCGGTGCCAGTACTATCAGGATCAGCGAGAGCTGCCAGCTGTAATAAAACATCATGATGAACAAGCCGATGATCGAGGCCCCTTCACGCACCACGGTAACCAACGCGCTGGAAGAGGATGAAGCTACCTGTTCCGAGTCGTAGGTAATACGTGACAGCAGAGTTCCTGTCGATTGCTGGTCAAAAAAGGCCACCGGCATTCGCATCATATGGCCGAACAGACGACGGCGCATCTGCATCACCACCATGCCAGACACCCAGGAAATACAATAGCTGGAGACATAGCTGGTGATGCCACGCATCAGCATCAGGCCAATCACGACCAGCGGCATCCAATGCAAGACTCGGCTATCGGCTTTACCAAAGTCGTCTAATAACGGTTTGAGCAGGGACAGCATTAACGTATCCCCCGCTGCGTTTAAAACCAGCGCAATGGCGGCGACCACCAACCCGGTTTTAAAAGGTGTGATCATCGGCCAGAGGCGGCGGAACGTCTGCCAGGTGGACAGATCTTTATCATTCATCATGCAAATACCAGCATCGGAAGAAATAGCGGCCCATTCTACTCATTATCCCCCTCAACGCCAAACCGCTGATGATACCAACGTGGATTTAGTTGTTCGCGAAAGCCTTTAACTTGCCAATCATGACGATAAAAAAACACGCTGAGCTGCCCTGAGCGGGCAGTATCACGCCAGGGAATGTGATTTTCCCGATAGCGTTTAACTATTTTTGCTGCCGGTAACCGCCAAGCGTTATAGCGGGATGCCGAGGCAAACGCCAGCTCAGGGGCAACGGCACGCAAAAATGGCGGCGTTGAAGATGTCTTGCTGCCATGATGAGGCACCTGAAGGATAGTGCTAGGTAAATTCGCACGTTGTTTCAGCAACGCCTGCTCGGCCCGGCGTTCAATATCCCCCGTCAGCAACAGGCTGAACTTGCCGTCATCGACGCGCACTACGCAGGAGTCATCGTTAGCGGCATAATCCACCCGTGCAGGTGGCCACAACACCTGAAAGTTTAGCTCTCGCCACACCCACCGTTGCCCTTGTACGCAAGGCAGGTGGCCTACGTTAACGATCGGCGTACGCACGCTGGCCTGTGGAAATGCGGCTGCCAATATCGGCAAGCCGCCGATATGATCCAGATGGCTATGGCTGATAACGATTTGCTCCAGCGAGATCTGCCGCCAGCGCAGGAATGGCAAAATGTTGCGCTCTGCCGCGCTAGAGGCTTGCCAGCGGTTACCCGTATCAAAGATGACGGCCTTTCCTTCCCGCTCGATTACCACCGCCAGGCCGTGCCCTACGTCGAGCATATCGACCCGCCAGCGATAATCTGGCGATCTTTCCCGCCAGAACAGGCAACTTAACACCACAACGGCGCAACCGACAGGAAAGTGATACCACCAGCGAAAACGCCAGCAAACCACGGCTAACCACCCTAGGGCGCTAAATTGCAGCAAGGCAGCCCCAACCTGTAGCCACCCTTGCTCGAGCCCAGGAAGCGGCCATAAGGCCCAACTGACGGTAAGATCGGCTAATTGCCAACACCATCGACTTACCGGCGGAATAAAAAACAGCATCAGTGCTAACAATATCAACGGAACCGACAGCAGAGAAACGATCGGTACCGCCCAAAGGTTGGCGGGTAACGATGTCCAGCTCAAGCCATGAAACAGGCCAAATTGTAGCGGCATCAGCAACAGCGTCATCCCTAGTTGCATGTGTAGCCAACGCAGAGGTGCCCACCCCCAAAAAGTGCTGAAGCGCCTGGGCAACGGCGCCCATTCGAACCAAAAGATTAAGGCCGCAACCGCCAGGGCAGAGAGCCAGAAGCTGTCCGAAAGCACTGACATAGGATCGCACAGCAACAGCAGGCTGATACACCACAGCCAGATTTGCCAGGAAGTGCAGGAAACCCCTTTGAGGCGCAACCAGAGCCATAGAGACAAGGCAATAAAGGCCCTCATTGCCGGAGGTTGCCCACCTGCCAGCCACACATAGCACAGCGCCATCAACCAACTGACGATCAGAGGCAGACGGTAGCCAATGTAGCGCGCGGGCAATAAAAACTGCACGCCACGCGCCAGCCCCCAGGCAAAGGCGGCGGCCAGGGAAATATGCAGGCCAGAAATCGCCATCAGGTGAGCCACGCCGGTTTTCATCAGTTGCCCACGCAGCTCATTACTCATCAGCGTCCGTTCGCCAAACGCCAGCGCCAGCAACACTGGGCGTTGCGTCAGCGGTATGAGCGAACGATCCCTCTGTTTGACGATCAGTTGGCGCCAGTTGCAGCCCTTATCCAGTGCCGTTGCGGAACGAACAAAGCCACGCAACGGTTGCCGATTAGCAATGGCCCAACGCTGCCCGTCAAAGCCCCCTTCATTCAGGCTGCTGTGTACCGGGCGAAAGCGAACCTTCATCGCCCAACGTTGCCCCGCACAGGGCTTTTCACCGCGCCAGTTTGCCGTAAAGGACAGTGCAGGCACCAGCCAGCGCCCGCTAACCTGCTCAATACGCAGTTGCACCTGTGGCGTTTCAACCCCGTCCAGCCTAATGCTACGCACTGAAGCAACCACGGCTTTATCGCCGCTGGTCGTCAACGTTGCGACTTGTTGCATCAACAGGCTGGCACTGCCGGTGGCGTAAATAAAACCCAGTAGGCAGCAGCACAGTGCTTGGCGCCATGGATTCGGCTTATATCGCCAGAGCCACAAAGCCGCAACGGCTAGCCCCATCAATAAAGGCCACGACGGTAAGTGGGGCAAAAACAGTATTGGCAGCATCCCCATCACCAAAGCGATGGCGGCCCTATCCAGTGAGATCCTGATTTCCGCGCTCCTTGCCAAGTTTATCCTGCAATAAATGTGACTTCTCAGACGGATAACCGCCAGTTGCAGGTTGCTACTCAGGAAAGGAGGTCGTAAACAATCGGTTGGCTATTTGGCATTTGCAGGAAAGGTTGCGTAGCGGAGCGCAAATTTTGGCAGGTATGGGGGGTTTTAGGCGAAAAAAAACGGCACCCTAAGGCACCGTTTTATATTCTTTACAAGCAACAACACTATGGGTGGTCAGCGACTAGCCATAGATATTGGCACGGTCACGTAACTCTTTACCTGGCTTGAAGTGAGGAACGTACTTGCCGTCCAACTCAACTTTATCACCCGTTTTAGGGTTACGGCCGACGCGCGGAGCACGGTAGTGAAGAGAAAAACTGCCGAATCCGCGGATCTCGATGCGCTCACCCTCGGCTAGCGTAGCTGCCATGTGTTCGAGCATCTCTTTCACTGCATCCTCAACGGCCTTCGCCGGAATATGAGATTGCTGGCCAGCAAGTCTTTCAATAAGTTCAGACTTGGTCATAGTTCCTCCAAGCTTTGCAGCTAAACTACCGTATCGGGGCGGTCAGAAACCGCCCCCCGTCATTACTCGCCTTTAGCCGCTTTGAAGGCTTCAGCCATAGCGTTAGAGAAGTTGCTTTCTTCCGGCTTGGTGTTGTTAACCGTAGCGATTGCATCTTTCTCGTCAGCTTCGTCCTTCGCACGGACGGACAGGCTTACAACGCGGTTCTTACGGTCAACGCCAGTGAATTTAGCTTCAACTTCGTCACCAACGTTCAGAACCAGAGTTGCGTCTTCAATACGGTCGCGAGAGGCTTCAGAAGCACGCAGGTAACCTTCTACGCCGCCTGCTAATTCAACTGTAGCACCTTTGGCGTCAACTGCAGTGACTTTACCAGTAACAATAGTACCTTTCTTGTTCATAGACAGGTAGTTATTGAACGGATCTTCAGCCAGTTGCTTCACGCCCAGGGAGATACGCTCGCGCTCTGCGTCAACTTGCAGAACCACAGCTGCGATTTCGTCGCCTTTCTTGTATTCACGAACTGCTTCTTCGCCTGCAACGTTCCAGGAGATGTCAGACAGGTGAACCAGGCCGTCGATGCCGCCGTCCAGGCCGATGAAGATACCGAAGTCTGTGATAGACTTGATTTTACCTTCAACGCGGTCGCCCTTGTTGTGGGTTTCTGCGAACTGCTGCCATGGGTTGTTTTTGCACTGCTTCAGGCCCAGGGAGATACGACGACGCTCTTCATCGATGTCCAGAACCATCACTTCCACTACATCGCCCACGTTAACAACTTTGGACGGATGGATGTTTTTGTTGGTCCAATCCATTTCAGAAACGTGTACCAGACCTTCAACGCCTTCTTCGATTTCCACGAAGCAGCCGTAATCAGTCAGGTTGGTAACACGACCAGTCAGCTTGGTGCCTTCTGGGTAGCGTTTAGCGATAGCAACCCATGGATCTTCGCCCAGTTGCTTCAGGCCCAGAGATACACGAGTACGCTCGCGGTCGAACTTCAGCACCTTAACAGTGATTTCGTCGCCCACGTTGACAATTTCGCTTGGGTGCTTAACGCGTTTCCAAGCCATGTCAGTGATGTGCAGCAGGCCGTCAACGCCGCCCAGATCCACGAATGCACCGTAGTCAGTGAGGTTCTTAACGATACCTTTAACTTCCATGCCTTCCTGCAGGTTTTCCAGCAGTTGATCGCGCTCTGCGCTGTTTTCGGATTCGATTACTGCACGACGAGAAACAACAACGTTGTTGCGCTTCTGATCCAGCTTGATGACTTTGAACTCAAGCTCTTTGCCTTCCAGGTGCAGAGTGTCGCGAACTGGACGCACGTCAACCAGGGAACCTGGCAGGAACGCACGAATACCGTTCAGCTCTACAGTGAAGCCACCCTTAACTTTGCCGTTGATAACACCGACGACAGTTTCAGCTTCTTCGTAAGCTTTTTCCAGCGTGATCCAAGCTTCGTGACGCTTAGCTTTCTCACGGGACAGCAGAGTTTCACCGAAGCCATCTTCAACAGCGTCCAGCGCAACGTCAACTTCGTCACCAACCTGGATTTCCAGCTCGCCCTGGGCGTTTTTGAATTGCTCAGCCGGGATGGCAGATTCAGATTTCAGACCGGCGTCAACCAGTACGACATCTTTATCGATAGCAACAACAACACCACGAACGATGGAACCCGGACGGGTTTCGATTGTTTTCAGGGATTCTTCAAAGAGTTGAGCGAAAGATTCAGTCATGTTTAATCTTCAGGGTTCTATAGTTTAACGTCCATTTAGCGTCCCGCCGAATGGGGTTGTTTCACATACCTTGCCATTGGCTTCCTGCCGACAAGGTTTAGGTTACAGGGGTAAAATTTTACCCGATATATTCAGTTACTGCTATGCAGTACGATGACAAATATAACAAAAAGCTAAAAACGCCGCCGCGCTTATTGCTGCGGCAACGCCAAAACTTCATGTGCATATGCCAACGCCCGCTGGATCACTTCCTCGATCGACATGCTGGTAGAATCCAACACGAGGGCATCGAGAGCCGGTACCAGTGGCGCAATAGCCCGATTACGGTCACGGTCATCCCGTTCCTTTATCTCGGCTAAAAGACGTTCAAAGTTAACATTAAAGCCCTTTTCCTGCAACTGTAGCATGCGACGATGCGCACGCTCTTCGGAACTGGCGTCAAGGAAAATTTTAACCGGCGCATCCGGGAACACCACCGTGCCCATGTCACGGCCATCGGCGATCAGGCCCGGAGCCTCGCGGAAAGCGCGTTGGCGGCGCAGCAGCGCCTCACGAACTCGTGGGAATGCGGCCGTTTGCGAAGCCGTATTGCCAACGGTTTCGGTGCGGATCTCATTACTGACGTCCTCACCTTCCAAAATAACCTGCAGCTTGCCGTCCTGAGCAACAAAGCGGACGTCGAGATGGGCGGCCAAGGGGACTAACGCCTCTTCAGAGGTGATATCCACCTGATGGTGCAACGCTGCCAGGGCCAAGACGCGATAAATCGCGCCGGAGTCCAGCAAACGCCAACCAAGGGATTCTGCCAGCGCTTTGCACAGCGTGCCTTTGCCTGCACCACTTGGTCCATCAACGGTTATCACCGGAACTGTAGCCGTCATTTCTCTCTCCTTCAGGTAGGAACCTCACAGGAACACGCCCTGCTGTCTGCCCAATTAGGAGCAGATTCGGGGGCGTATTATACGCGCCTGTGGAGTTTACTGTTACCGCGAACTGTCTGATTGCCGAAAAGATGGGCACCAATGCGCAAAAAAGGCCTCAAACGAGGCCCATTGATAACGAATATAGAGAAGATTAGGCCAACTGGCTGATACGCGCCAACTGCTCAAAATAGTCTGGGAAGGTCTTGGCGGTACACTTCGGATCAAGAATGGTCACCGGCGTATCGGACAGCGCCACCAGCGAGAAACACATCGCCATGCGGTGATCGTTGTAGGTACCAATCTCGGCAAACTGCAGCTTGCTTGGCGGCACGACGTGAATGTAATCCTCACCTTCATCGACCTCTGCCCCCACTTTGCGCAGTTCTGTTGCCATCGCCGCCAAACGGTCGGTTTCTTTTACCCGCCAGTTGTAGATATTGCGGATGGTGGTCGGCCCGGTCGCGAACAACGCGGTGGTGGCAATGGTCATCGCCGCATCTGGAATGTGGTTCATGTCCATATCGATGCCTTTCAACTCACCGCGGCTACACTCGATAAAGTCATCGCCCCAGGTGATGCGCGCGCCCATTTTTTCCAGCACATCGGCAAATTTGGTATCGCCTTGCACGCTTTTCTTACCGATACCGGTGACACGCACGGTGCCGCCCTTAATCGCCGCAGCGGCCAGGAAATAGGACGCCGAAGAGGCATCACCCTCCACCAGATAGTCGCCTGGCGAACGGTAAGTCTGCTGCCCACGGATATGGAACACGCGATAGTTGTCGTGCGTGACTTCAACGCCGAAAGTACTCATCAGGTGCAGGGTAATATCGATATAAGGTTTGGAAACCAGCTCACCCAAAATATGGATAGCGGTGTCTTGGGCCGCCAACGGTGCCATCATCAGCAAGGCAGTCAGGAACTGGCTGGATACGCTGCCGTCAACGCTGACGTCGCCGCCGCGGAAACCGCCACGCAGACGCACAGGTGGATAATCGGTTTGTTCAAGGTAATCGATTTGCGCTCCGCCCTGGCGTAAGGCATCTACCAGATGGCCGATCGGGCGCTCTTTCATGCGCGGTTCGCCGGTCAACACCACGTCGCCCTCACCCAGGCACAGTGCCGCCGCTAATGGACGCATTGCCGTACCGGCATTACCGAGGAACAGCTCCAACGGCTGCGTGGCGACCAACGGGCCAGCGTTACCCTCTACGGAACAGGTGGTGCGATCGTCGGAGAGTTGGTAACTCACCCCCAGCGCTTGCAAGGCATTCAGCATATGACGCACGTCGTCGCTATCCAGCAGGTTGGTCAGCCGGGTCGTTCCCCGCGCCAGCGCAGCCAGTAGCAAAGCCCGATTTGATACGCTCTTGGAGCCGGGTAAGTTGACGGTGCCATCGACCAAAGCAACCGGTTGTAACGTCAGGGAATCCACCATGTGAACAAAACTCTCCAGAATCTGATAAACGAAACGGCCCCGGGATAATGCCGGAGCCGCTTTAATGCAAAAGGACAACAGCGGTACGACCGCCCGTTCAATGCGGGCAGTGGCAATCAACCATGGCGACGTTCAAAATCGACCATAAAGTCGGTCAGGGTCTTCACGCCCGCCAGCGGCATCGCATTATAGATGGAAGCACGCATGCCGCCTACTACGCGGTGGCCCTTCAGTGCCTGCAGGCCAATGGCTTCTGCTTCGCTCAGGAACACTTTATCCAGCGCAGGATCGGCAAGCTGGAATGGAACGTTCATCCAGGAGCGGTTGGCAATGGCCACGCGGCTACGGTAGAAGTCCGACTGATCGATAGTGCTATACAGCAACTCAGCCTTGGCCTGGTTACGCTTTTGCATTTCCACCAGGCCGCCCTGCTCTTTCAGCCATTTGAACACCAGGCCAGACAGATACCAGGCGAAGGTTGGCGGAGTGTTGAACATCGAGTCATTTTCTGCCAACACGGTGTAATCCAGGATCGACGGGACTTCACGGCGTGCTTTACCCAGCAGGTCATCACGCACGATCACCAGCGTCAGACCAGCGGGACCAATGTTTTTCTGCGCGCCCGCATAGATAACGCCGAAACGGCTGACGTCCAACGGACGGGAAAGGATGGTCGAAGAGTAATCGCCAATCACCACTTTATCGCCAAAGTCTGGCGTTTCATCAATCGCCACGCCGTCGATGGTTTCGTTCGGGCAATAGTGGACGTAAGCCGCGTTATCGCTCAGCTGCCACTCTTTCATTGGCTTGATGCCGCTTAAGCCATCAACGGTGGTTTTAACGTCGATCACGTTGGGCTGGCAGTATTTTTCCGCTTCGGTGATAGCACTGTGCGCCCAGTAACCGCCATCGATATAGTCGGCAGTGGTGTTATCGCCCAACAGGTTCAGTGGCAACGCGGCGAATTGCGCACGGGCACCGCCGTGGCAGAACAGCACTTTATAGTTGGCGGGGACTTTCAGCAGATCGCGCAGATCCTGTTCGGACTGTTCGGCGACGGCGATGAATTCTTTACTGCGATGGCTGATTTCCATCACCGAAGTGCCAAGACCGTGCCAGTTGCACAGCTCTTGTTCCGCACGACGCAACACTTCAACCGGCAGCATCGCCGGGCCTGAGCTAAAATTATAAACCTGAGTCATTTCCCCTCACCACATTCACTGTGCGCCGTAAAAACCGGCTTTCGACATATGCCCGAAGTTAACGCTGATGTTAACCAACTCTATCGGTTTTATCACTCACGTAACCCGGCTGCAATGCTTATTGTTCCAAGGGTGGGAAACTGGCGAGGCCGCAAATAACAGGCTCTGCGGCCTCAGGGTTTATTTGTGCCATAAAACGCTGTGACACTGGCGTATTCAGCGGGTTAACGCGGTTTTTTGTGCTGTATTCAGCTGACCCGGCTATGGGACAGGGCTGCGATCCATTTACGGTTGCCACAGCGTGGGCAGTCGTGTTCCGGTGATGGCGTCAAGGTGGAGATCAGGCTACACATCCCGCAGGCATAATCACCCTCCACATCAATCTCAACCACGCTTTTGACGCATTTTGCCGGTAATACCGGTAACCCGGGCCGTACCTGCTCATCCGGGTAAAAATACACCGATATGGTACCGTTCACCTCAAGAATGCCCAATCTTACCTGCCCAAGGTGCTCAACACCGGCCTGACGGAGTTCCATAAAGAACTCATCATGAGTGATATTTTCCCGGCACAGGATGTCCCAATCGAACAGCCCCTCACTGACCAGAATCAACGGTTCACCCTCCATCCAGGTCTGGAGTTTTTGAAAGCGATCCATCAGCCAGGTGGAAAAGCGATACATCACCATGATGGAAACAAACACCATCAGCACCGGTAGCAAAGGAACATCGTGATAAAACGCAACGTCACCAGCGGCGGACCCCAGAGTCAGGATGATCAGCACTTCAAACAGCGACATTTGGCGTACGCCACGCCGCCCGGTCATTTTTAAAAAGATAAATACCAGCAAAAAAGTGAACAGGCAGCGTAGCGCCACCTCGGCCAGGAACTCTGGCGTGGTCTCGTCAAATGCCATTCTTTGGATATCAAATGCCTGCATGAAATCATTCCTGTGAAAAGTGATTTCCTACAGCATAGTCTGGGCGGGGAAAATGGGGGCATTACGCCCCCACTTGAGTCAGGAATCAATACTGATTAAACATCGCCTGGATCTGTTTGGCGTCTTTGGTTTGGGTTAATGCCAGCTGCAGCAAAATTCTCGCTTTTTGCGGATTCAGCGTTCCGGCTGCCACAAAACCGAGTTTAGTATCATCCACTTCCGCATCTTCAGTGGTGGAACCGGTAGGCACGCGGGAGGAACGCACTACCGCCACGCCGTTATGGGCCGCCGTGGCCAGCGTATCAAACACGGTTTTATACAGGTTGCCGTTACCCACACCGGCGCTGACGATCCCTTGATAACCTTCGGCGATCAGCGCTTTGGCTGGCGCATCGGAGGCATTGGCATAGTTATAGATAATACCAACCGTCGGCAGCGTACTCATCTGGTCGACGTTAAACGGCGTTTCGCTGGTGTGCTTGCGCTGTGGCGAACGTTGGTAGTCAATTTTGCCGTTGTGGATGTATCCCAACGGGCCAAAATTAGGTGACTGGAAAGTCTGTACGCCGGTGGTATTGGTTTTGGTCACGTCGCGGCCATCGAGCACCGTATCATTCATCACCACCAGCACGCCACGCTTGGCCGATTGAGGGTCTGCGGCTGTGACAACTGCGTTATACAAGTTAAATGGGCCATCGGCACTCATGGCCGTTGCCGGGCGCATCGCCCCCACGATCACTACCGGCTTATCGCATTTGACGGTGAGATCCAGGAAATAGGCGGTCTCCTCCAGCGTGTCGGTACCGTGAGTGATCACGAAACCATCGGTTTTGGCACAGTCCGCATTAATTTTCTTGACCAGCTTGAGCCAGACTTCGTCATTCATATCCTGCGAACCGATGTTGACCACCTGCTCGCCCTGCACGTTGGCAACTTTTTTCAACTCCGGCACCGCATCCACCAACGCCTCTACACCCAGTTTACCCGCAGTGTAGTTAGACTTGGTGGCCGAGTCGCCGCCGCCAGCGATAGTACCGCCGGTGGCCAGCAAGGTGATATTAGGTAACGCCAGTGCCGAACCACAAACCCCGGACAACAGTAGTGCCAATACGCTAAGTTTCACTGATTTCATTACGTTTCTCCGTTATTGATAACCCGCTGAATTATCGTCTTTATCCACATAATTACTGTGACATCTGATCGGCTTTCGGAATACGTGGAGCTTGAGAACAAAACCCCGTATCATTGCGTGTTTTTAGTACGCCATATAAGTGAAGACAATGACGCAAACTTTTATTCCTGGCAAAGACGCTGCGCTGGAAGACTCCATTGCCCGTTTTCAGCAGAAATTAACCGATCTGGGTTTCAATATCGAAGAAGCCTCCTGGCTGAATCCGGTGCCACACGTCTGGTCAGTGCATATCCGCGATCGCGATTGCCCGCTGTGCTTCACCAACGGTAAGGGCGCCAGCAAGAAGGCCGCGCTGGCTTCCGCGCTGGGCGAGTATTTCGAGCGCCTGTCGACCAACTATTTCTTCGCCGATTTCTATTTGGGCCAACAGATTGCCGAAGGCGATTTCGTTCACTATCCCAATGAGAAATGGTTCCCGATCCCGGCTGACAACTCACTGCCAAAAGGCATCCTGGATGAGCGCACGCACGCCTTCTATGATCCGGAGCAGGAACTGACAGCCGGCGATCTGATCGATCTGCAGTCTGGCAATAGCGATCGTGGCATCTGCGCCCTGCCATTTACCCGCCAGTCGGATCAGCAGACCGTTTATATTCCGATGAACATCATCGGTAACCTGTATGTGTCCAACGGCATGTCCGCTGGCAATACCGCCAACGAAGCGCGGGTTCAGGGCCTCTCCGAAGTGTTCGAGCGCTATGTAAAAAACCGCATCATCGCCGAGTCCATCAGCCTGCCGGAAATCCCGAGTGAAGTGCTGAACCGCTATCCTGACGTGGTTGAGGCGATCGCCAAGCTGGAGGCCGAAGGCTTCCCGATCCTCTCTTATGATGCCTCGCTAGGCGGCAACTACCCGGTGATCTGCGTGGTGTTGTTCAACCCCGCCAACGGCACCTGCTTTGCCTCCTTTGGTGCTCACCCTGATTTCGGGGTCGCACTGGAGCGTACCGTTACCGAGCTGCTGCAAGGCCGCGGCTTGAAAGATCTGGATGTGTTTACCGCCCCGACCTTCGATGACGAAGAAGTGGCCGAGCACGCCAACCTGGAAACTCACTTCATCGATTCCAGCGGTTTGATCTCCTGGGATCTGTTCAAACAGGATGCCGACTATCCGTTTGTCGACTGGAGTTTCAGCGGCAGCACGCAGGAGGAGTTCGCCACCCTGATGAGCATCTTTAATAAAGAAGATGCCGAAGTGTATATCGCCGATTACGAGCACCTGGACGTGTACGCCTGCCGCATCATCGTTCCGGGGATGTCCGACATCTATCCGGCAGAGGATCTGCTGCTGGCAAACAACAGTATGGGCGCACACCTGCGTGAAACCCTGCTGCAACTGCCGGGCAGCGAATGGGAGCCGGAAGAATACCTGGCTCTGATCCAGCAGTTGGATGATGAAGGGCTGGACGATTTCACCCGCGTACGTGAATTGCTGGGCATTGCCTCAGGTAAAGACAACGCCTGGTACACCCTGCGTGTTGGCGAACTGAAATCCATGCTGGCATTGGCCGGTGGCGATCTCGAGCAGGCACTGATCTGGGCCGAGTGGACGCAGGAGTTCAACGCCTCGCTGTTTACCCCGGAGCGCAGTAACTACTACCGTTGCCTACAGACGCTGCTGCTGTTGGCGTTGGAGCCAGAACGCGACCCAGCCCAATATCACACGGCCTTCGTGAAGATGTATGGTCAGGATGCGGTTGATGCGGCCTCTGCGGCCATGAGCGGTGAAGAGCGCTTCAACGGCCTGTTTGCCATCGACAGTGAATTGAAAGCCCTGCCGGCCCACCAAGCGCTGTTGGCGGCTTACGAAAAGCTGCAAACCGCTAAACGCCGTCACTGGGCGCAGGCATAAGCCTGATTGCTGAGTTTGGCCGTAGGGGCGCCGCATGCAGCGCCCTTATGTTGTGAGCCAATGTAGTTGGTCATAAATTGGATTGATACGCCGGTAGAACCTTACCGGCGTTACTCCCAAAGAAGCAGCCTTGATTCGGTTGCCGATCAAAAAACAGGCAAACCCTAGCGTTGAATGTTTTTATCAAAAGCGCACTTATCAGCCAACAGGATAATTAAATCGCCAATTGTTACGCCGGTGTGAAATATTAATTAACCATCAATTAATGCTTATTCATCAAAAAGCGACAATAAGTACAAAAACTTAACCCTTCCCAGCCCAAAACGCCGTTAACTTCAAAATTTTTTGTAAACATTAAAAAATATTTTTTACATAAATATCAATAACATAACTCAATAAACCCTACTGATTTTGCGGTTTTAAGCCGTTTTACTTCCGCGCGTTATGATCCAAGTCAATTTTTACCCTATACTGCTTTGCTAGTATCTCAGTGTGTTGTAATAACCCTTAAGAGCGAGAGTTAGTGTGAGAGCTGACAACCCCTTCGATATGCTGTTACCTGCCGCGATGGCGAAAGTTGCCGAGGATGCGGGGGTGTATAAAGCCACCAAGCATCCGCTGACGACTTTTTATTTAGCGATCACCGCAGGTGTGTTCATTTCTATCGCCTTTGTTTTTTATATCACAGCGACCACCGGCACCGCCGCCATTCCTTTCGGCCTCGCCAAGCTGGTGGGTGGTATCTGCTTCTCCATGGGGTTAATGCTGGTCGTCGTCTGCGGGGCGGACCTGTTTACCTCCACCGTACTGACCGTGATTGCCAAAGCCAGCGGGCGTATTACCTGGGGGCAACTGGCCCTTAACTGGTTAAACGTCTATATTGGCAACCTGATTGGTGCCTTGTTCTTCGTTGCTCTTATCTGGTTCTCAGGCGAGTATATGGCAGCCAATGGCCTGTGGGGTTTGAACGTATTGCAAACCGCCGACCATAAACTGCACCACACCTTTATCGAAGCCGTCTGTCTGGGCATCCTGGCTAACCTGATGGTTTGCCTGGCAGTCTGGATGAGCTACTCCGGCCGCAGCCTGATGGACAAGATGTTCGCCATGATCCTGCCGGTAGCCATGTTCGTTGCCAGCGGCTTTGAGCACAGTATCGCCAACATGTTTATGATCCCTATGGGTATAGTGGTTAAGCATTTTGCCACGCCAGAGTTTTGGCAAGCCGTGGGGGCAGCACCCGAGCAATTCGCTCATCTGACCGTAAGCAACTTTATCATCGACAACCTGATCCCCGTCACCATCGGTAACATCATTGGCGGTGGTCTACTGGTTGGGTTGACTTACTGGGTAATTTATCTGCGTGGCGGCAAACAGAATCACTAATCTGTTGGCCGGCACGGCGCCGGGTTTACAAAGAAATCCACATTAGAAGGTAGGTGTATAATGACCGAACTTAACGAGAAGTTAGCGACCGCTTGGCAAGGTTTCAGCGAAGGTGACTGGCAGAAAGAAGTCAACGTACGTGATTTCATCCAGAAAAACTACACTCCTTACGAGGGTGATGAATCCTTCCTGGCTGGCGCAAGTCAAGCCACTACCACTCTGTGGGACAAGGTTATGGAAGGGATCAAACTGGAAAACCGCACCCATGCGCCAGTTGATTTCGATACCAACGTCGTCTCCACCGTGACTTCTCATGATGCGGGCTATATCAACAAAGATCTGGAAACCATCGTTGGTTTGCAGACCGATGCTCCTCTGAAACGCGCGCTGATCCCATTCGGCGGCATCAAGATGGTTGAAGGTTCATGCAAGGTTTATGGCCGTGAACTGGACCCACAAGTGAAGAAAGTGTTCACCGAATACCGCAAAACCCACAACCAGGGCGTATTCGACGTTTACACCAAAGACATCCTGAACTGCCGTAAGTCTGGCGTGTTGACCGGTCTGCCAGATGCGTATGGCCGTGGCCGTATCATCGGTGACTACCGTCGCGTTGCATTGTACGGTATCGACTTCCTGATGGCCGACAAGCTGAACCAGTTCAAGTCTCTGCAGACCCGTCTGGAAAATGGCGAAGATCTGGAAATGACCATCCAGCTGCGCGAAGAAATTGCTGAACAGCACCGTGCCCTGGCTCAGATTAAAGAAATGGCTGCCAAATACGGCTACGACATTTCTGGCCCAGCCAGCACCGCTCAAGAAGCCGTACAGTGGACCTACTTCGGCTACCTGGCCGCGGTGAAATCCCAGAACGGTGCAGCCATGTCCTTTGGCCGCGTATCTACCTTCCTGGACGTGTTCATTGAGCGCGATATCAAGGCCGGTAAACTGACCGAACTGCAGGCGCAAGAACTGATCGACCACCTGGTCATGAAACTGCGTATGGTTCGCTTCCTGCGTACTCCTGAGTATGATGAGCTGTTCTCTGGTGACCCAATCTGGGCAACAGAATCCCTGGCTGGTATGGGTGTTGATGGTCGTACGCTGGTAACCAAAAACAGCTTCCGCTTCCTGAACACGCTGTACACCATGGGGCCATCTCCAGAACCAAACATGACCATCCTGTGGTCTGAAAAACTGCCGTTGAACTTCAAAAAATACGCTGCGAAAGTGTCTATCGACACCTCCTCCGTACAGTATGAAAACGACGACCTGATGCGCCCAGACTTCAACAACGATGACTATGCCATCGCCTGTTGCGTCAGCCCGATGATTGTCGGTAAGCAAATGCAGTTCTTCGGTGCGCGTGCCAACCTGGCGAAAACCATGTTGTACGCAATCAACGGCGGCGTTGATGAAAAACTGAAAATGCAGGTTGGCCCGAAAGAAGCCCCAATGATGGACACCGTGCTGGACTATGACAAAGTCATGGAACGTATGGACCACTTCATGGACTGGCTGGCCAAGCAGTATGTGACCTCGTTGAACATCATTCACTACATGCACGACAAGTACAGCTATGAAGCTGCGCTGATGGCTCTGCATGACCGTGATGTTTATCGCACCATGGCTTGTGGTATCGCGGGTCTGTCCGTAGCTGCCGACTCACTGTCTGCCATCAAGTACGCCAAAGTATCCACCATCCGTGACGAAGACGGCCTGGCTGTCGACTTCAAAATCGAAGGTGAATATCCGCAGTTCGGTAACAACGATTCTCGCGTAGATGACATCGCTTGTGACCTGGTAGAACGTTTCATGAAGAAAATTCAGAAACTGCGTACCTACCGTAATGCGGTACCAACTCAGTCCGTGCTGACCATCACCTCTAACGTGGTTTATGGTAAGAAAACCGGTAACACCCCAGATGGCCGCCGTGCTGGCGCTCCATTTGGTCCAGGTGCCAACCCAATGCACGGCCGCGATCAGAAAGGTGCTGTAGCCTCTCTGACCTCCGTAGCCAAACTGCCGTTTGCCTATGCGAAAGATGGTATCTCTTACACCTTCTCCATCGTGCCTAACGCGTTGGGTAAAGATGATGACGTGCGTAAAGCCAACCTGGCGGGTCTGATGGATGGTTACTTCCACCACGAAGCGTCCATCGAAGGCGGTCAGCACCTGAACGTGAACGTGATGAACCGTGAAATGCTGCTGGACGCGATGGAAAACCCTGAGAAATATCCTCAGCTGACCATCCGCGTATCGGGTTACGCAGTACGCTTCAACTCGTTGACCAAAGAACAGCAACAAGACGTGATTACTCGTACTTTCACCCAGTCGATCTAATCGCGGTTTCTCCGGGGCGGATCGCTCTGCCCCGCTGAACAAATCTTACCAAGGCCGGATATTCCGGCCTTTTTACTAAGTACTCCCTGACTCTGGTCTTGAGTCTGTTTTGCCAGGTATCTACGCTGCTGCTTAGCCTGTGATAGGTATATACTGCATGGATATCTGGCAAAACAGTGATCCGGTACGTAACCGGCCAACAGGAATCGTTTTACCTGGCGCCTTTTTTCGCCACATCGTTGATCCCTGCCTGGCGGTTACCAGCCTATTTTAGACTGCGTTTGACAGTCGATTTTGGAGAAACCCGCAATGTCCTTGAAAGGCCGCATCCACTCTTTCGAATCCTGTGGCACCGTTGATGGCCCAGGTATCCGCTTTATCGTGTTCTTCCAGGGTTGCCTGATGCGCTGCCTGTACTGCCATAATCGCGATACCTGGGACACCCACGGCGGCAAAGAGGTCACGGTTGAAGAGCTGATGACCGATACCGTGGCCTACCGTCACTTTATGAACGCTTCCGGCGGTGGCGTAACGGCGTCCGGCGGCGAAGCGATCCTGCAGGCCGAGTTTGTCCGCGACTGGTTCCGCGCCTGTCACAAGGAAGGGATCAGCACCTGTCTGGACACCAACGGTTTTGTCCGCCGTTACGACCCAGTGATCGATGAGCTGCTGGATACTACCGATCTGGTGATGCTCGATCTGAAACAGATGAATGACGATATTCACCAGAACCTGGTGGGAGTTTCCAACCACCGCACGCTGGAGTTTGCCCGTTATCTGGCCAAGCGTAATCAACGCACCTGGATCCGCTACGTGGTGGTGCCGGGCTGGTCTGATGATGATAAATCAACGCATCTGCTCGGTGAGTTCACCAAGGATATGACCAATATCGAGAAGATCGAGCTGTTGCCTTACCACGAGCTAGGCAAGCACAAATGGATAGCGATGGGTGAAGAATACAAGCTGGACGGCGTTCATCCGCCGAAGGCCGACACCATGGATCGCGTGAAAGGGATCCTGGAAAGCTACGGCCATAAAGTGATCTATTAAGCTCCCGCAGATGTCCTAGCCTTCTTCCTGTGACAGTCTCTTGATCAGGTCCCCTGTTCAAGAGACTTCGCCAACATTGCGGTTGAACTGCTTTTTTGCAAAATGCATTAATAAATAACACTTAACAAAAAGGCAGATTGCAGGGGAGATGCCGGTCTTTTAAATATTAACCAAACTTAAATATCGATTATTATAACAAATACAGATAATTAGCTTACCCCCTTACCCGCCGCAGTTTTATTCCCGCATAGATTAAATTACATTCCCCCCACCCATCTTTACTTATTCATAAAATAAATTTACATATTACCTGCTTAGTATAACTGCGTCGCTCAAGCCAAACATCAGCAATGCTGGTAGAAACAAGGGTGGTTTACGCGTCAGCGATGAATACTACAACGGCTGGTCATGGCCGATTAATACCAACAAAGGGACATGTTATGAACTCCTTGAATCATCTATTAGTAAGAAACCGTAGCTGGGCAACAGAACAGCAATGGCGGGACCCGAGTTACTTCTCACAGCTTGCAAAATCTCAGCACCCTGAAATTCTATGGATCGGCTGCTCTGACAGTCGAGTCCCTGCTGAAACTATCGTGCGTGCACAACCCGGCGAGCTATTTGTCCATCGTAATATTGCCAATATGGTCGAAGAACAAGATGATAATTTGATGAGTGTGGTGCAATACGCCGTGGAACATCTTGGTGTAAGCAGCATCGTCATTTGCGGGCATTACGGTTGTGGTGGGATCCAGTCAGCTTTAAGTACCCAAAATGTTCCAGTAAAAGACTCATTAACACGCCGTCTTGCATCTCTGCGCTGCTCTCTGGCCCCCCATCTGGTCACACTAAAACCTCCCGAAAATGAAGAAACTGAGCATTTGAAAAAGGCCGTGTATGCCAACGTACAGGTACAACTGAATAAGCTCAGTAAAACCGCCATAATCCAGAGAGCCTGGCAACAGAATAAAGCATTGACGCTATTCGGCTGTATTTACGATATGCACACGGGATTCCTTAATGTACTGGCGCAATACCCCGACGACGGAGAAGTGCCATGAGATACGCTAATTTTCGCATTGATCTTCCGGCTGGATTAGTCGTATTCCTGGTCGCTCTGCCACTGTGTCTGGGGATCGCTCAAGCCAGTGGAGTTCCCCCCTTCGTGGGGTTACTGACTGGGATCATCGGCGGGCTCCTTGTCACACTACTCAGCCCTTCCCCTTTTTCCGTTAGCGGTCCTGCGGCCGGGTTGGTCACTATTGTTACCAGCGCAATCGTTTCTTTGGGCGATTTTCCAACCTTCTTGTTCGCGTTGCTACTGTCAGGAATATTTCAATTTGTCTTTGGGATGCTACGCAGTGGCAAATTGGCGGCACTGATCCCCAGTGCGGTGATCCACGGTATGTTGGCAGGTATTGGCATCCTGCTTATTTTACAGCAGTTACCGCTGGCTATGGGATACCCTGTAGGTCATGGGCTGAGCGAAGAAATCACTTTGCAGCAACTACAGGCAGACATTACCCCGGCAGCCATAATAGTCAGCATCGGGGCGCTACTGCTTATCAAATTCTGGGGGAGCTCTTCTGTTAAGCAGCGCCTGCGGCTTTCCGCATTACCGGGCCCTCTGATTGCCGTTTTATGGGGATGTTTATTTGTCTGGCTCGCAGAGCGTTTGTCACCCGGGCAGGCAAATCTGGCACGCATTGAATTACCTGCGCTGACGAGTGTGGAAGCATTACAATCTCAACTCTCTTTTCCTAACTGGCAAGCTTGGCGTAATCCAGCGGTCTATGTGATAGCAATGACTATTGCCATCGTCGGCAGTTTGGAAACGCTGCTCAGTCAGGAGGCGTTGAAGAAAATTGCCCCCATGACGCCAGAACCGAGCGCCGATAAAGAGCTGCGTGCACAAGGGGCCGGTAATATGCTAAGTGGCCTGATAGGGGGCTTACCTATCACCTCTGTGATCGTAAGAAGCTCTGCCAACGTGCAGGCTGGCGCGCGCAGTCGTCTGTCGATCCTCATCCATGGGCTATTATTACTGCTCAGTGCGGTGATATTTACAGATTTACTTAACAATATTCCCTTGGCGAGTTTAGCGGCAATTTTGATTTATACTGGCTTTAAGCTGGCACATCCAAAAATTATCTTATTGCTATGGCGGCAAGGCCTACAACAATTTATCCCGTTCACCGCCACCCTGTTCGGTATTTTATTTCTCGGTATGTTAGAAGGGATCGCCCTTGGACTAGGTGTACAACTGGTAGGAAGTTTGTATCAAAGCAATCGCAACGCCCTGCGGTTGACGCATTACGACAATCACTACTTAATCAAATGTCAGCAAAACCTGACCTTTCTGAACAAGATGCGATTAAAACATTTATTGGGACAAATTAAGCCGGATAGCGAAGTGATCATAGATTGTGAAGGCATCGACTATCTGGATGACGATATTCGCGAAATGCTCAATGAGTACCGATATAGTGCAGCTAAAAGAGGGATAAACATTAGCCTGCACTTATCGGAAAATATCTTGGTACGCAATATCAATTAATCGCCTGCCAATCGAAAGATCGGTTTTTCATGTTCAGGCCGCAGCTAACGGGGTGTGGTGATGGTCCGGTTTCTTCAGCAGCATCACCAGATAGACCAGCGCCACGACCGCAATCATCACAAACAGCAGCCGATCGGAGTAGCTCTGCATCAGCATTGACGTCATCGATGGGCCGAGCAAGCTGCCGACGGTATAGCTCATCAACAATGTCTGGTTCATCGCCACCAACTGATGCGGCAGCACCTTTTCGCAGGCCCAGGACATCGCCACCGGGTATAAGGTAAAGCCAGCACAGCCCAGAATAAACAGCGCCGGAGCCATCGCATAGTTACCCAGCATTGCGATGCTGGCAAGGATCACCACGAACACCTGAATGCGCAGCACCAACAAGCGACCATAGCGATCGGCCAGGCGCCCTATCGGCCACTGACCCACGATGCCGGAACTGACCAGCAGCGCCATCCAGTAACCCACGTTGGCATCACTCATCCCCTGATGGTTTAAATAAAGCGGCATCAGGCCGTACAGCGAGCCCAGCACAATCCCCGAGATAATACAGCCGTTGATGCCCAACCGGGCGTCACGACGCTTAAACATCTGCCAGATAGAGGCCTGCTGCGGCTCGTCATCTTGGTTATTAACCCGCGCAAACAGCATCGGCAACATAGCGGCCATCACAACGGCGGTCACCCACGGCACTACATCCAGCAGTTGGGTTGAAACACTGCTTAGCAGCAACTGCCCCGCAACCGTACCGAGGTAGTAAACTATCATATACGCCGCCAACAGTTGGCCACGGTTACTCAGATTACCGCTGCGCAACAGTGCGCTTTCAACGATCACCCAAATCCAGGCACAGCCTACCCCGGCAAAGAAGCGCCAGCCGATCCAACTCCAAAAGTCCAGCGACAGCACCATACCCACGGTAGCGAAGGCAAAGACCAGACAGGCGAGATGATAGCTGCGGGTAAAGCCAATCCGCTTGATCAGTTTGCCCGCCACCAGCGTTCCCAACAGGTTACCGGTAAAATAAGACGAACTGACCACCCCCACTTGCCAGGTTGGCAATTGAGCATGCGTTAACCAGAGGGGAACCAAAGTGTTCAAAACGGCGATGGAAACCGTAAGCAGCAATAGGCCACAGAGCAACATAAGCACTGGGCGAGAATATGCGGACATAGTGAAATTGAAACCGAACAGACAGAGTAGAGTGCGCGCATCATGCCACTGGCGATAAAAAAGTCAATCGGCGGTTAACGGGCGATCGCACAATATGTTTAACAACGGGTTAAAAGTGGCTTTATAGCTGTTCCGGCAACGATTTTTCACCCGAGGCGGCCAGGGAAATATGCCCATGAAAGCAGGAAAGCTTGCACAGTCCGCAACCATTACACAGCGTGTCGTCACACTGCAATTGGCGGGCACCGTTTTCAGAAAGCTGGAAGGATAAAGCCTGTTGCGGGCAGTTGATGGTACACATCCGGCAGCTGTCTTGCCGCCCCAGGCAGCTATGGCTGATTTGCGGGCGCAGCAGCGTGTCGCAGGGCATTTTGTCACGCAGCGCCCCGGTTTGGCAGGCGGTGGTGCATTTGCGGCAGACATCACACTCGGTGAAATCGATGCTCAATACCGGCTTGCTTTGCTCGAGGCTCAATAAACCGTACGGGCAGCTGCTCACGCAGCCGCCACAGCCGTTGCACAACGCGCTGAACAACGCCTCCGGCAAAGCCTGAGGTGGACGAGCCACCGCAGGCAATGTCACAGAGGGCGTATCCTGTTCCGGCAAGGCTTTACTACGATCCAGCCAACCAGTCAGCAACCGGCGGCGGCTATTGCCTTGCGCAGATAACTGCTGGTCGTTGTTCATTAGAAATACAGCTCCAGGCTCGGCACCGGTGACGGGCACTCTTCCGCCCAGGCTGCCAGCGTGATTTGTGCCAGCTGAGCCACACCTTGATAGAACGGATGTCCGGCATGTTGCTGCAGCAGCTCCAGATAACGCGGTGCCCACGGCAGAATGTGCAGCGCAATCAGCCCGGAAATCATTTTGTGCTGCTTCTCTTCGGCCAACCAGGCCGCCATCATCAGCAAAGTGCCAATATGGTCTTCCGGCTCATTCTGGTTGCGCTGGGCTTCGATACCGTTCACCCGCAGCCATTGGCGCAGGCGCAGCGTCGAATCACCAAACAGCACGCTCTCTCTATCCAGGTAGACCGATCCCCAAGGAGGAGCAACCAGCGTATGTGGGCCAACAAACAGGCGTTGATAAGCTTCTGACAGCGTCTCTGGCTGGTTTCCAGTCAAACCTTCGGCAATCAGGGCTGCTGCCTCTTGCGCGCCTTCATAAGGCCATTCGGTCAACCACTGCGGGTCGGCCAGAGAATCCAGTAAAGGCTGGCACTCTTTGCTCTCCGGTGGGGCATACAATAAAACACCTAGCACACGGCCAGTCAGGGCAATTTTTTCAAGCATCATAACTTGGGGCTTCTCCAGGGGCGCAGCCAGGCCGCGCCCAGATTAACGTTAGCCAGCCACGGCCATGCCAACGGTCATATGCAGGCCGTAGAACACGCCACGGCCAATCAACTCACCGGCAAAGACTAACACAAAGCCCAAGGTCAACCCCATCACACTGGCGTTACCACGGCGCAACTGCGGGCAAATCCAGCAACCCAGGCCGAGAACCAGCAATACCAGCCGCCATACCATCAGTTGGCCATATTCCGGGATCAGCGCCGACGCCTGCTGTACCGAGCTGCTGATGGTCGCCAACTCGCTGCCCTGCAACAGCGCCGAGCACAGGCTAAGCAGCAGCGCCAGCACGCTGATCATCATCAGTTGACCACGGCCAGCCACTTGCAGACCGGCGGCCCGCAGCAGCAGCACGCCCAACAGCGGCCCGCCAATAAACACCGACAGGAAGAAGTTAAGCGTGGTGTAACCGTTATGCCAGGTCGGTACGGTATCGATCTGGTAGACACGCGTCATGGCGTAAACAAACAGCAGGCCTAGCACCATGGTGAGCACCAGCCAGGCTTTACCCAGCGCCGGCGGCATTTTTTTCAACACGGCCAGCAGCCAATAGAGGCCGCCAACCGCAAAAAACACCGAACCGCTGGCGATTTCATTACTCAACGCCGACTCACCGATGCGATTAAGCGAGTTAAAGGCCCTGATCGGCGTCCCCAGGTGCATCACGGAGGCGATAAAGGCGATCCCCATCAGCAACCACAGGAAAAACATAGAACCGTGTACCGCCTTGCTCTGGCGATCGGTCAGACTACCGGCGATCAACGCCAGCCCCATTACGATGACGCCGCCCACCACAAACTGCCCTAATACGGTGAACACCATCAGCGGCCATTCATGCCATCCCGTTCCCATTTTAAACCTCCTTCGGATTAGCCAGATGGCCGGTAGTGTCACCACTCGGGCGGCTGTTGGCGTTAGGTTTCAGTACGATGCACGGTTTGGTGAAATGCGCGGCCGGTAACGGTGCCACTTGCGCCAGGGTGCCATGTTGTTTACGCAGTTCGTCGATCGGGCCAAAGTCCAGTGCACGCAGCGGGCAGGACTCGACACAAATCGGCTTTTGGCCAACGGCTACGCGCTCATAGCAGCCATCGCACTTGGTCATGTGGCCTTTCGCTTCGTTGTACTGCGGTGCGCCATATGGGCAAGCCATATGGCAGTAGCGGCAACCGATACATATCTCTTCGTTCACCACCACAAAGCCGTCTTCCCGCTTGTGCATGGCGCCGCTTGGGCACACTTTGGTGCAGGCCGGGTCTTCGCAGTGGTTACAGGCGATTGACAGGTAATAGGCAAACACGTTCTGGTGCCAGCTATCGCCGTCCTGCTGCCAGTCGCCCCCGGCATACTCATAGATGCGGCGGAAGCTGACGTCCGGGGTCAGGTTTTTATAGTCTTTGCAGGCCAGCTCGCAGGTTTTGCAGCCGGTGCAACGACTTGAATCAATGTAGAATCCATATTGCGTAGTCATCAGCTACTCCTTAAAGTTTGGCGACCTGGACCAGATTGGTGTGAGAAGGATTACCCTTGGCCAGCGGCGACGGGCGCTGGGTGGTCAGCACGTTGATACTGCCAGCATGATCGATACGGCTACCATCTGGCGCATACCAGGCTCCTTCGCCCATAGCGACCACCCCTGGCAACATGCGCGGCGTCACCTTGGCATTAATGCGTACCTCACCACGGTCGTTGTAAATACGGATCAGGTCGCCGTTGGCTATGCCGCGGGATTGCGCATCGATCGGGTTGATCCACATCTCCTGGCGGCAAGCGGCCTTCAGCACGTCTACGTTGCCGTAGGTGGAGTGGGTTCTGGCCTTGTAATGGAAACCGGTCATCTGCAATGGATACTTGCCGCTTAACGGATCGTCGAGGCTTTCGAAACCGGCCGCATACACCGGCAGCGGGTCGATAACGTCGTCCTTGGATAATTCCCAAGTCGCTGCCAGTTCCGCCAGTTGGGCAGAATAGATCTCGATCTTGCCTGAAGGTGTTTTCAGTGGATTAGCCTGCGGATCGGCCCGGAATGCTTTGTAAGCCACATGGTGACCATCGGGATCGCGCTGCTTGAAGATCCCTTGCTTGAGGAACTGTTCAAACTCCGGTAGCGCCGGAATGGCTTCGCGGGATTGCTGATAAAGGTGACGCAACCACTCTTCCTGAGTCCGCCCCTCGGTGAAGGCCTGCTCAACCCCCATACGCCGGGCGATCTCGCTGGTCATTTCATAAATGTTCTTACATTCAAACTGCGGCTTGATCGCCTGATCGGCGAAGATGACGTAGCCCATATTGCCGCTTGAGGCATCCAGACAGAAGTCCATCTGCTCAGAGGCGGTGCAATCTGGCAGCACCAGATCGGCATATTTCGCCGACGAGGTCATGTGGTTATCGATCACCACGATCATCTCGCACTTCTTCTCGTCTTGCAGAATGTCATGGGTACGGTTGATTTCTGAGTGCTGATTAATCAGGCAGTTACTGGCATAGTTCCAGATAAACTTGATCGGCACGTCCAGCTTGTCTTTGCCCTGCACGCCGTCACGCTTGGCGGTCATTTCCGGCCCACGTAGAATGGCATCGGTCCACATGAACATGGAGATGCTGGTTTTAACCGGATTCTCCAAGGTCGGCATCCGAACAAACGGCAGGCCGTAGGAGCCTTCGCGCGCGCCCGTGTTACCGCCATGGATCCCGACGTTACCGGTTAGGATCGGCAACATGGCGATGGCACGTGAGGTCAATTCACCGTTGGCATGGCGTTGCGGCCCCCAACCTTGGGAAATGAACGCCGGTTTGGTACTGCCTATTTCGCGCGCCAGTTTGACGATGCGGTCGGCCGGGATACCGGTAATTTTTGAGGCCCAGGCAGGCGTTTTCTCAATGCCGTCGTCACCTTGGCCCAGGATATAGGCCTTATAGTGACCATTAGCTGGAGCCCCCGCAGGTAAGGTTTTTTCGTCGTAACCCACGCAGTATTTATCCAGGAACGGCTGATCGACCAAGTTCTCGCTGATTAACACATGCGCCAACCCGGCAGCCAGTGCCGCATCGGTGCCAGGGCGAATGGGGATCCACTCGTCTTCCCTACCGGCAGCGGTATCGGTGTAGCGCGGATCGATCACAATCATGCGCGCATTCGAACGCTCACGCGCCTGCTCCAGCAGGTAGGTGACCCCGCCGCCGCTCATGCGGGTTTCGCCAGGGTTGTTGCCGAACAACACCACCAGCTTGCTGTTTTCGATGTCCGTCGGGCTGTTACCGTCAGCCCAACCGCCGTAGGTATAATTCAGCCCCATGGCGATCTGCGCGGTGCTGTAGTCACCATAGTGGTTCAGATAGCCGCCGCAGCAGTTCATCAGGCGCGCGATCAACGTAGAACCCGGTGGCCAGGAGCGGGTGACAGTGCCCCCCAAAGTGCCGGTGCCGTAGTTCAAATAGATGGCTTCATTGCCATAGTCTTTGATGATGCGCTTCATGTTGTCAGCGATCAGCGTGTAGGCTTCATCCCAGCTTATCTGCTTGAATTTTCCTTCGCCCCGCTTGCCCACGCGCAGCATGGGGTACTTCAGGCGGTCCGGGTTATACACGCGGCGGCGCATTGAGCGCCCACGCAGGCAGGCACGAACCTGATGCAACTCTTGGTACTCGTCGTTGCCTGTATTATCAGTTTCGACATATTTGATCATACCGTCGACCACATGCATCCGCAGCGGGCAACGGCTACCGCAGTTTACCGTACACGCGCTCCACACCACTTTTTCTTCTGGTTTGGCAAGGGCGGATGTCGGGGAGATCTCAGCGCTGGCACGACGGCTGAAAGGTAGGGAAACGCCACCAACGGCAAGGGCAAGCCCGCCAATGGCACTGTTTTTGACCAGCTTTCGCCTGGAACACTGAAAGCCGGTTAGAGGTTTTTTGGGGGACTCGCTCATAATATTTCGCTCTGGGTTGCTTCAATCAGCCAGGGGTATGGCTACAGGAAAATCTGCAATCAACTACGCAGATCGGTTTTAAAATGGCAGGTAATGGTTTTTTTATTTTGACCTGCTCTAGGTGGAACTATCCTCCTAAATAGGTAGTTCCACCTTGTTCACAATCAATAAATAGTTGATATCATTGCCATTATTGATAATGATTATTATTTCATACCTTTTCGATCTCGATCAGATTGGTATGCTGCGGGTTACCTTTCGCCAGTGGCGATGGCCGGTGGGTGGTGAGCGTATTCATGCAGGCACCGTGATCGATACGGTCGCCGTTCATGTTGGCCTGATGCCAGGCTCCCTGCCCCATAGCTACCACGCCAGGCATGATGCGCGGTGTCACCTTGGCGGCCACGCGAACTTCGCCACGGCCATTGAATACCCGCACCGTTTCACCGCTGGCAATGCCGCGCTGGCTGGCATCCAGCGGATTGATCCAGACTTCCTGCGGGCAAGCCGCCTGCAGCACATCGATATTGCCGTAGCTGGAGTGGGTCCGGGCCTTATAGTGGAAACCGAACATTTGCAGCGGGTAGGTGTTACGCAACGGATCATCCCAACCTTCAAAGGTTGAGGCGTAGACAGGCAGAGGGCTGATGGTTTCGTCCTTCTCCAGCTCCCAACTGTCGGCAATCTCTGCCAACTTGGCCGAATAGATCTCGATCTTGCCTGAAGGTGTTTTCAACGGGTTGGCTGCGGGATCGTCACGGAATTTTTTATAGGCCACAAAGTGCCCATTGGGATCTTTACGCTTGTAAATCCCCATGCTGCGCAAGGCTTCATAGGACGGCAACTGTGGGTCCTTCTCCAGCATCTTGGCGTACAGGTATTGCAGCCACTGCTCCTGGGTGCGCCCTTCGGTGAATTTTTGGTGCACCTCAGGCCCAAGGCGGCGCGCCACCTCGCTCATCACTTCATAGATGGGTTTACGTTCAAACTTGGCAGAGGTGGCCGGCTGGATAAAGATCAGGTAACCCATATTGCCAGCGTAGTCGTTTGGGATGATGTCCTCCTGCTCGACCGTCATCAGGTCCGGCAGCAGAATATCGGCGTATTTTGCCGAGGAGGTCATAAAGTTTTCCAGCACCACGATCATTTCACACTGGGAGTCATCCTGCAGAATGTCGTGGGTTTTGTTGATATCGGAGTGCTGGTTGGTAATGGTATTACCGGCATAGTTCCAGATGAACTTGATCGGCACATCCAACTTGTCTTTGCCGCGTACCCCATCACGTTTGGCGGTCATTTCCGGGCCGCGGGCGATGGCATCGGTCCAGCTGAAGCAGGAAATCTGCGTTTTTACCGGGTTTTCCAGCACCGGCATCCGTTCAATGGTGATGGTGTAGGTTGATTCACGCGCGCCACTGTTACCGCCGTTGATCCCCACGTTGCCGGTCAGGATCGGCAGCATGGCAATGGCCCGCGAGGTGAGCTCACCATTTGCCTGGCGTTGTGGCCCCCAACCTTGAGAGATATAGGCCGGTTTGGCACTGCCAATTTCACGTGCCAGCTTGATGATACGCTCGGCCGGAATGCCGGTGATCTGCGATGCCCACTGTGGAGTCTTCTCAACGCCGTCCTCGCCCTGCCCCAGGATATAAGCCTTGTAGTGGCTGTTGGCTGGTGCACCGGCAGGTAAGGTTTTCTCATCGTAACCCACGCAGTAGTTATCCAGGAACGGTTGGTCGACCAAATCTTCGCTGATCAATACGTGCGCCAATCCGGCGACCAGAGCGGCATCAGTGCCTGGCCGGATCGGGATCCACTCATCTTCACGCCCAGCGGCCGTATCCGTATAACGCGGATCGATGACGATCATGCGCGCGTTAGAACGTTCCCGAGCCTGCTCCAGGAAGTAGGTGATGCCACCGCCGCTCATGCGGGTTTCCGCTGGATTGTTGCCGAACAGCACCACCAGCTTGCTGTTTTCAATATCAGAGGTGCTGTTACCTTCATTGCTGCCGTAGGTATAAGGCATGGCGCAGGCGATCTGGGCGGTGCTGTAGGTGCCATAGTGGCTGAGAAAACCACCGTAGCAGTTCATCAGGCGGGCAACCAGCGAGGCATAAGGCGAAGAACGGGTAATATTGCCGCCGACAATGCCAGAGGTATAGTTGATGTAAACGGCTTCATTGCCGTATTTGGCGACGATGCGTTGCAGGCTGGCGGCAATTTCGCTGTAAGCCTCTTCCCAACTGATGCGTTTGAATTTACCTTCGCCACGTTTGCCGACGCGTTTCATCGGGTAATTCAAACGTTCCGGATGGTTCATGCGCCGACGCATGGAGCGGCCGCGCAGACAGGCGCGCACCTGATGGTTGCCATAAACATCGTCGCCCGTGTTGTCGGTTTCAACCCAGTAAACTTCGTCATCGCGTACGTGTAACCGCAAGGCGCAGCGGCTGCCACAGTTAACCGAGCAGGCTCCCCACACCACTTTATCCTGCGGTGCGGGTTGCACCGCGGTGTCGACCGTTTCTGCCACTGCATGGCGGCTAAAAGGCAACGAAAAACCGCCAGCGGCCAGGGTCAAGCCCGCTACCGTGCCGGATTTCATTAGCGTACGGCGGCTGATGCCGTTGGATGATGTTGCAGATTTTTGCTTCGACATAGCTCACTCCAGGTCTTGCCCGAACAACGGGAAAAGTCATGCCTTGGTCGGCAGAGACAGGAGGAAGCTGAATTAGCGCTGGGTGGTTTGATGTGGAAAAATAATCCCCCCTCCATGGGTAAGGATATTACTCACAAGGAGGTAATAAACTTTGTCTGCTATCAATAAATGTGGCTTTCATTCGTAAATGAAAATTATTCACACGAAAAAAAAGCGCCCGTAGGCGCTTTCGATATAACATTTCGCTACCACCGTGGGGGGTGGATTAACCGATATATTCCAGGCCGCCCATGTAAGGACGCAACGCTTCTGGCACCTGAATACGGCCATCGGCCTGCTGGTAGTTTTCCAGCACGGCAACCAGAGTACGGCCTACGGCCAAGCCAGAGCCGTTCAGCGTGTGCACCAGGCGTGGCTTTTTCTCGGTTTTGCTGCGGCAACGAGCCTGCATACGACGTGCCTGGAAATCTCCCATATTGGAGCAGGAAGAGATCTCACGATAGGTGTTCTGCGCAGGCAGCCACACTTCCAGATCGTAGGTTTTGCAGGAACCAAAACCGATATCACCGGTGCACAGCAGCACTTTGCGATATGGCAGGTTCAGCAGTTGCAGCACTTTCTCCGCATGGCCGGTCAACTCTTCCAGCGCATTCATCGAGTCTTCTGGGCGCACGATCTGGACCATTTCGACCTTGTCGAACTGGTGCATACGGATCAGGCCACGGGTGTCACGCCCGTAAGAACCGGCTTCTGAACGGAAGCATGGCGTATGTGCGGTCATCTTCAGCGGCAGATCTTCTTCATCGAGGATCTCGTCGCGCACCAGGTTAGTAACTGGCACTTCCGCAGTTGGGATCAGCGCGTAGTTGCTGCTTTCTGATTCTTCTTCCAGCGGTTTGGTATGGAACAGATCTTCACCAAACTTCGGCAACTGACCCGTACCGTACAGCGTGGCATGGTTCACCAGATACGGCACGTAGGTTTCCAGATAGCCGTGCTGTTCCGTGTGCAGATCCAGCATGAACTGGGCCAACGCACGGTGCATCCGAGCCATTTGGCCTTTCATCACCACAAAACGCGCACCGGTCAGTTTCACCGCAGCGGCAAAGTCTAGCCCACCGGCCATTTCGCCCAGCTCAACGTGATCGCGTACCGGGAAATCGTACTGACGCGGTTCGCCCCAGCGGCAAATTTCCAGGTTTTCGCTATCGTCTTTACCATCCGGCACCGCGTCGTCCGGCACGTTTGGCATCACCAACGCGTAATCACGGATCTCGCTCTGCAGCTTATCCAGTGCGGCCTTGGCAGCATCCAGCTTGTCACCCAGTTCGTTCACTTCGCGACGCAGTGGCTCGATATCTTCACCGCGCGCTTTGGCCGCGCCGATGGATTTCGATCGGGAGTTACGTTCTGCCTGCAGTGTTTCAGTTTCTACCTGCAGAACCTTACGGCGCTCTTCTTGCGAACGCAGCAGATCCAGATCGAGTTTAAAGCCTCTGCGAGCCAGTTTTACGGCGACTGCGTCTAGCTCATTACGCAGCAGATTGGGATCGAGCATGCTAATCCTGTGCTTGTTGTTATTGAAAGAGAAATTATGTTTTATGCCGCAATGGTATAGCCGCATAAAAGAAGTGTGATACCCGCTAACCTTACCGCAACGGCAACGCTAGCGGTAGCGTTTTGTCTGGCTATTTTGATCCTGCTCAGCCAGCCATGCCAACTTTTCACCGATTTTACCTTCCAGCCCGCGCGAGGTTGGATGATAGTAGCGCGTGGTGGCCATTTCCGCCGGGAAATAGCTCTCTCCGGCCGCGTAGGCGTTGGGTTCGTCATGGGCATAGCGGTATTCTGCGCCCAGCCCCATTTCTTTCATCAGCTTGGTCGGTGCGTTACGCAGATGCTCCGGCACGTCATAGTCTGCCATCTCTTTGGCATCACGCATGGCGGCTTTAAAAGCGGTATACACGGCGTTGCTTTTGGGGGCACAGGCCAGATAAACGATCGCCTGTGCGATAGCGCGTTCCCCTTCCGCAGGGCCAACGCGGGTGAAGCAATCCCAGGCGGCAATGGCCACCTGCATTCCGCGTGGATCGGCGTTGCCAACGTCTTCAGAGGCAATGGCCAGCAGGCGGCGCGCCACATACAGCGGATCGCCACCGGCGGTAATAATACGCGCATACCAGTACAAGGCGGCATCCGGTGCCGAGCCACGCACGGATTTATGCAGTGCTGAAATCAGATCGTAATAGCGATCGCCTTTGTTATCGAAACGCGCACTGCGTTCACCAGAGACCTCTTTGAGCAACTCCGGGGTTAATACCCGCATGCCTTTGCCGTCGATTTCCGCCATATCGGCCATCATCTCTAGACTGTTCAAGGCGCGGCGAGCATCGCCACCCACCAGTTCCGACAGCATGCGCTTGGTTTCCGGCGGCAGCTCAATGTTTTGATCGCCAAAACCACGCGCCTTGTCTTCCATGGCCTGATCCAGCACCTGGCCGATGTCGTCCGCCGTTAGCGCTTTGAGTAGATACACCCGCGCGCGGGACAGCAACGCCGAGTTCAGCTCAAAGGAGGGGTTTTCCGTGGTGGCGCCGATAAAGGTAATGGTGCCGTCTTCGATATGTGGCAGGAAAGCATCCTGCTGGCTTTTATTGAAGCGGTGGACCTCGTCAACAAACAGGATGGTGCGGCGGCCTGCATCCCGGTTTTGCCGGGCGCGCTCAATGGCTTCGCGGATCTCCTTGATGCCGGAGGTTACCGCTGAGATACGCTCAACATCGGCCCGACCGTAGCGACCAATCAACTCTGCCAGCGTCGTTTTCCCGGTTCCCGGCGGCCCCCACAGGATCATCGAGTGCAACTGCCCCGCCTCGATGGCGCGTGGCAACGGCTTGCCCGGGGCCAGCAAATGCTGCTGGCCAATGTATTGCGCCAGCGTGGTTGGCCGCATACGCGCGGCCAGTGGCTGGAACTCATTGTGGGAAAAATCGAGTGACATGTTGCTCACGTAGACCTCACTGGCGCTGGTCGTCCAGCGTCACCCCCTTCGGTGGGGTAAATTTGAATTTGGCAGCATCAACGCTGCTGCTCTGCTGGCTCTTCAGCTGATAAGCGCTACGTTGGCCATCTTGCTCAACCGCGGCAAAGCTTTTGATGGTGCCGCTATTGGTCACGGTGATGGCAAACTGCTTCAGATTACCGCTGCTGGCCTTTGGCGTCAGTTCAAAATCATCGCCCTTCTGCTTCACGTTGTACTTTTTCCAGTCGTTAGCATCGTTACGGGTGATCAGCATAAACGGCGTATTGCCTGTGGCGTTCTTCAGCCAGGTGGCCGTCACCTGCTCGACGAACGGGTTGTAGAACCACAGGGTCTCGCCGTCCGAAACCAGCACGCTCTCATCCGGAGAGGTCATGTGCCAGTTAAACAGATTAGGGCGTTTTACCCATAATTCGCCTTCCCCTTGCTGCACTGCAGCGCCGTCACTACTGGTGACCGATTGGGAGAAGCTGGCATGGAAACTGTTTACTTTCGCCAGACGACTTTGCAAATCTTGCGCAGCATCCGCCAACACGGAAGTAGACGCGAATCCCGAAAGCAGACAACAGGCAATCAACAGTTTTTTCATTATTCCAGATACCTTATGAAATGCGTTTACCGCAAACTGGGTCAATATAACCCTGAACACCTCCACTCTACCCGAAGCGCTCGACAGACAGCCAGAGCACTATTCCGATAAAGCAGGGGTTTACGCTTCTTTGCACAAGGGCCGCAAAGCGGCCCTTCAGATTGATAACAACGTGATAATGTTGCTGAGTTTGCAAGCTGATTATCTAGCCGGGCGCAGCATGCAGCGCCCCTACGTTATAAGTCCGGTTAAGAATTGTCCGCATGGCAATCAGTCATGCCGCGGTGGGGCCAACACCTCACGGTTACCGTTATGCCCCTGCTCGCTGACAATGCCCTGCGCTTCCATCTGTTCGATGATACGCGCGGCGCGGTTGTAGCCGATACGGAACTGACGCTGTACACCGGAAATCGAGGCGCGGCGTTTATCCACCACGAACTCAACCGCCTGATCGAACAGCGGATCCAGCTCTTCGTCACCGTCCAGACCACCGCCTGCGCCACCCTCACCGTCTTCACCGGCGCTGAGAATGCCCTCTTTATACTGCGGCCGCTCACGCGCTTTCCAGTCTTTGACCACGGCATGAACTTCCTGATCGCGGACAAACGCCCCGTGCACACGCACCGGTATTGAGGAGTTCGGTGCCAGATACAGCATGTCACCCATCCCCAGCAAGGATTCCGCTCCGCCCTGATCGAGAATGGTACGGGAGTCGATCTTGCTCGATACGGTAAAGGCGATACGCGTCGGGATGTTGGCCTTGATCAAACCGGTGATCACGTCCACCGAAGGACGCTGGGTTGCCAGCACCAGGTGGATCCCCGCAGCACGTGCTTTCTGTGCCAGGCGAGCGATCAACTCTTCAACCTTTTTGCCCACCGTCATGATCAGATCGGCAAATTCATCCACCATCACCACGATGTACGGCTCTTTTTCCAACACCGGCGGCGTGATATCCATACTGTCGCTTGGCTTCCAGAACGGATCAGGGATTGGCCGCCCCATCGCCTCGGCCTGATCGACCCGCTCGTTGTAGCCTGCCAGGTTACGAACCCCCAGGGCAGACATCAGCTTATAGCGGCGCTCCATCTCGGCCACACACCAACGCAAGGCATTGGCGGCGTCTTTCATGTCGGTAACCACGTCTGTCAACAGGTGTGGGATGCCTTCATAGACCGACAGCTCCAGCATTTTCGGGTCGATCATGATAAAGCGCACTTCTTTCGGCGTGGCCTTATACAGAATGCTAAGGATCATGGCGTTGACCCCAACCGACTTACCGGAACCAGTAGTACCGGCCACCAGCAGATGCGGCATTTTAGCCAGATCGGCGACCACTGGCTGACCCGCAATATCTTTACCCAATACGATCGCCAGAGGCGATGGATTGTCGCGGAAGGCTGGGCAATCCAGCACTTCGCGCAGATACACGGTTTGTCGTTTGACGTTCGGTAATTCCAGGCCGACGTAAGGCTTACCCGGGATCACCTCCACCACACGTACGGCGGAAGTTGACAATGAACGGGCCAGATCGCGCGACAGGTTGGAGATACGCGCGGCCTTGACGCCAGGAGCCAAATCCAGTTCGAAGCGAGTAATGACCGGGCCAGGCAGAATATCGACCACGTCGGCCTTGACGCGGTAATCCGCCAGGCTGGCTTCCACCAGCCGCGCTTTCTGTTCCAGCGCAAAGGTATCGACCGGTTCGACCTCTTTCGGGGCCTCGGTCAACAGATCCAGCGTTGGCAGTGGCGTAGTCGGTTTCTGCAGCGGCATATCATTGCGCATCAGGAATGGATGGATCAGGCTGTCCATCGCTGGTGCTGGCGGTTGCTGCTGAACGGGTGGCTGATAAGTCTGTTGCGGCTGGTAACCAGGCGCAGGGTTGGTTTGCGGACGCGGTGCCTGATAAGCGGGCACCTCAGGCTCAAACTGCCCGAACGGCACATCGTCTTCCAACTCGCTTTCCTGCTCGATGCTATCCTCAAGCTGTGGCGACAGGGTAAACAGCGGCTCGGTTGGGCCGTCATCCACCAGATCTGCCATCGGTGAGAAACTGTAGGCCTGGCGAGTATCCACCGGACGAGTCACCGGAGCCGGTTCTGGTTCAGGCTGCGGTGCTTCTACGCCATAGCGTGCCTGTTGCTGCGCGGCAAATGCCTGACCGAGTTCGGCCTCGCGCTGCGCATCTTCGTCATCTTGTTGTTCTTGCGAATACTCTTCGCCATAGCGCTGGCTTTGCTGTTCGGCAAAGGCCTGACGCAATGCAGCTTCTTGCAGGACTTCATCTTCTTCCTGCGGATTGCTGACCAGTTCTGGCTGCGGTTCATCCCCACGGTTGCGCTGCTCCTGCTCCTGCTCCGCGATCCGCTGCGAAGGCAGCTTGATGCCGTAGGAGGCCAGCTCACGCCGGGTTGGAATACGCACCGGATTTGGCCGTGGCAGTTCCGGGCCGATGCCCTGCTTGATCTGCGAGCTTGCATCGCTGGTGGCAGTGAACGCTGGCATGAAGGTGTTGTTCACCACGCCAGCGGTCGCTGCGGCTGCGGCAGTTGCCGCTGGTTTCACGACCTCTCTGGCGCTGAAACCCGTTGAGCCAATGACATCGTCGCTATCCCGCTGGGCCGCAGAGAAATCAAACGGTGACGGCTCTGGTTTTGGCGTAACGGGGGTCTGCCAGTCACCCAGGCGCGGCTCATGTTCCTCACGATAAGGCTCCGTTACGCGCGTCGTTCTCGGTGCTGGGGTCTCTTCTGGCAGTTCAAACGAATACAGCGGCGGCGTGTCTTGTGGTTGCGCAGGAGTTAATGGATGCTGACTGATGGAAGCAGGCGCTGTCGGAGCCACGGTGACCGGAGCCTGAACGGCCGCTTTCGGCATTACCGGGATATCGGTAACGACCGGCGCTGGCTCGGCAAGCGGGAGGTCATCATCGCTGGCACGCAAGCCACTCAATAAAGGATCTGCGGCATCTTGCGCTTCTTCTTCGGCGGTTTCGGTCACGGAAGAGGCAGAGAACAACGCGTCGTCCTCATCTACTGCCGTAGCAGCAGGTGCCACAGGTTGGCCGCTTTCTTCGCGATCGTCGAACACGACATCGTCATCGTCGTGATAGCGGTCTTCACGGCGTGAACGGTTAGTCATAAAGGTAGCGGCACCCAGCACGACACCACCAATCTTTTCCGCAATCACCAGCCATGACCAACCGGTGAACAGGGTCAGCCCCACCGCCCAAATGCCGAGCAGTGCCAAAGTGGCGCCAATGCCGTTAAACCACGGCAACATGGCATTGCTTAGCAGGCTGCCAATCACCCCGCCTGAAGCGAAGTAATAGAGATCGTCAACGTTCAACGCCGCCAGGCCACACGAGGTAAGCACCAGCGCCAATGTGCCGATCAAACGTAACGAGAGCCCAAAGAAATCGACGTAATCGCCGTTATCGCGCCGACGGTAACCCGACAGGCACAACACCAGCATAATCGGTGGGATCGCATAGGCAAGGACCCCAAAGGTGAAGAACAACGTGTCGGCCAACCATGCACCTACTCCGCCGCCCAGATTGTGGATAGGCTCATGCCAGGCAGTTTGCGACCAACTAGGATCGGAAGGATTGAAACTGACCAACGCAGCCATAAGGTAAACGGCAAAAATTGCCACGACGATCAACACAGCCTCGAGCAAACGCCGCCCACTGCTGAGTTTTTTCAGGGTAACTTCTTTATCTTCTGTGTATTCCTGGCTCAAGAAAGGCACTCCAGGTTCCTGTTGACGGATAGAGTAACGGCGCCGAGAAGTTTCCCCGGCGCCAAAACTGTATGAATAAACAGGAGTGTAACGAATTTAATCAGGTTTTGCACCTGCACCTTACCGTGTTTTGATAACCAGACGGTTACTCTGTTTGACTTCTTCCATCACGACGTAAGTACGGGTGTCATTAACCCCCGGTAAACGCAACAGAGTTTCGCCCAACAGCTTACGGTAAGCTGACATATCTGGCACACGGGTTTTCAACAGATAGTCGAAATCACCGGAAACCAGATGACACTCCTGAATTTCTTCAAGTTTTTGCACCGCAGAGTTGAATTGCTCAAACACATCCGGCGCGCCGCGGTTCAACGTGATTTCCACGAAGACCAGCAGGGAAGCATCCAGATAATGCGGGTTAAGCAATGCGGTATACCCATGAATAAAGCCTTGACGCTCAAGACGGCGCACACGCTCCAAACAAGGGGTTGGGGATAACCCCACGCGCTTTGAAAGTTCGACGTTCGAAATGCGCCCATCCTTCTGCAACTCATTGAGGATGTTGCGATCGATACGGTCGAGATCTTTCCCCGGGCGTTTTTTAGTATCTACCATTATTATTGTCTCTCTTATGTTCTTCCCTGCACTTGCCACACCCTAGCCAACGTCAATGTGCAAGGATTTGTTCCAAGCGAAGACCCGATGCCAGTGTTAAGCGGTTCATCCCCCTGAGGGGACAGGATACGTAATACCAACCGCCCTTGTGCTTCGTCACTATTCGTCACTACCATCTTCCGCCGTTGCCCAGCCTGTCTGTCACCTCTGGGCAACGAATTCAAATGATTTACGTTCAGAAATCCATCAACTCCCGCCAGGGCAAACCCTCCCTCACCCATCGCGACCCGGCAATGTTTTGCCTGGGTGGCGAAAATGCCTACGATTTGCTGCTGGCACGGGGTTAATTTCTTCTTCCTATGATGTTTTCGCAAATGCGCAGCGGATTGTCAAAGTAAAAGAAGTAAAATCAGTAGAACGTACCGCAAGCAAAACTGAGCACCTGATTTTTTGTTAGGAATTTCCCCCATTCAAAACCGGGCAGTTACCCTCATAAACCTGGCAATAATCGCGTTTTTAGCCTATTGCTGTACAAAATTATCGCGTTCACTCCCCCCGCCCTGCCGGGGGATAAAAACCCGGCTAATAGGCGCTGGTTATCAAACAAATCGGTAACAACATCCCCTGGCGCTTTTTTTACTGCCGCATTTTCCCTACAATCGGTTCCATTGTCCGCCATTGTGGGAAACGAGGTTATTCATGGGCACGGCTAAACATAGCAAATTATTGATCCTGGGCTCTGGCCCAGCTGGCTACACCGCAGCGGTTTATGCAGCGCGCGCGAACCTGAACCCGGTATTGATCACCGGTATGGAGCAAGGCGGTCAGCTGACCACCACCACCGAAGTCGAGAACTGGCCAGGCGATGCCGAAGGCTTGACCGGCCCGGCGCTGATGGAGCGGATGCGTGAGCACGCAGAAAAATTCGACACCGAGATCGTGTTTGACCATATCAACAGCGTTGATCTGCAGAACCGCCCTTTCCGCCTGTTGGGTGATAGCGGTGAATATACCTGCGATGCCTTGATTATCGCGACTGGCGCATCGGCCCGTTATTTAGGCCTGCCATCAGAAGAAGCTTTCAAGGGCAAAGGGGTCTCCGCCTGTGCTACCTGCGATGGTTTCTTCTATCGCAACCAGAAGGTCGCCGTGGTCGGTGGCGGCAACACCGCCGTGGAAGAAGCGCTGTATCTGTCAAACATCGCCTCTGAAGTTCACCTGGTGCACCGCCGCGACACTTTCCGCAGCGAAAAGATCCTGATCAATCGCCTGATGGAAAAAGTGAAAAACGGCAACATCATCCTGCATACGGACAGCACGCTGGACGAAGTGTTGGGCGATCAGATGGGCGTCACCGGGATGCGCTTACGCAGCACCAAAGACGCTGAGCAGACCAAAGAGTTAGAGCTTGCTGGCGTATTTATCGCGATCGGTCACAGCCCGAACACCGCAATCTTTGGCGGGCAGCTTGAGCTGGAAAACGGCTATATCAAGGTGCAGTCCGGTATTCACGGTAACGCGACCCAGACCTCCATTCCGGGCGTATTTGCCGCAGGTGACGTCATGGATCACATCTACCGCCAGGCGATCACCTCAGCCGGAACGGGCTGTATGGCCGCACTGGACGCCGAACGCTATCTCGACGGTATCGCGCAGGCCGAATGCAAATAACCCTTCAGCGATAAACGTTACCGAGGCGGCCGATTGGCCGCCTTATTTATTACCAACCACGCCCACGCTGAAAGCGTGACTGCTGCCCGAATGATTAAGCTTCTGGCTCAGTAGGTAGGGGCGCTGCATGCTGCGCCTATTTAGATAATCAATTGGTTAGCTAGGAGCCTCCCTGGAAATTCAGCATCGTTGCCACTTTGCCATCAATCTCAGATTTATTTCACGTCTACCGAGTGACGAGGTAACATTAGCGTTCACTTGTCTTATTTCCCGCTGAGACAAACACTTTTTTAACAGTACGTTAACCAAGCCTGCTACAACAGGCATCGGCGACGCAGACTACCTGATGAAAAAAACCAGACAGCACCAGTTAACCCATTGGCTCAAAACACAGAGTACGTTGGCGCAGCGTTGGCTGCGTTTATCCATGCTGTTAGGTCTGGCAAGCGGCATTTTGATCGTCGCCCAGGCCTGGCTGTTGGCCTCATTGCTCCATGCGCTGATTATTGAGCATCAGCCCCGTGGCGAACTGGTTTCGTCGTTTATCTGGTTGGCCGCCACCTTTGCCTTGCGCGCCTTCTTGAGCTGGCTGCGCGAACGGGTCGGCTTCATCTGCGGGCAGGTTATTCGCCAGCGTATGCGTGCGCAGGTGCTGGATAAGCTGCAACAGCTTGGCCCCGCCTGGATCCAGGGCAAACCTGCCGGCAGCTGGGCCAGCATCATCGTTGAGCAGATTGAGGATATGCAGGATTACTATTCCCGCTATCTGCCACAGATGTATCTGGCCGTGTTTATTCCGGTGCTGATCCTGATCACAGTCTTCCCGATCAACTGGGCGGCCGGGTTTATCCTGCTGGCTACCGCCCCGCTAATCCCACTATTTATGGCGCTGGTCGGTATGGGGGCAGCCGATGCCAACCGCCGTAACTTTGTCGCGCTGGCAAGGCTCAGTGGCAATTTCCTCGATCGCCTGCGCGGCCTGGATACCCTGCGCCTGTTTAATCGCGGCCAAGCTGAAACCGACCACATTGCCAAGTCCTCAGAAGATTTCCGCCAGCGCACCATGGAAGTGCTGCGTCTGGCCTTCCTCTCCTCCGCCGTGCTGGAGTTCTTCGCCTCGATTTCCATCGCCGTGGTGGCGGTCTATTTTGGCTTCTCCTACCTCGGTGAACTTAACTTTGGCAGCTATGGCATGGGCGTAACGCTATTTGCCGGTTTTCTGGTGCTGATCCTGGCACCGGAGTTTTTCCAACCGCTGCGCGATCTGGGCGCCTTTTACCATGCCAAAGCCCAGGCAGTGGGCGCTGCTGAAGCGCTGGAAACCTTCCTGGCCGCCGAGGGCGAGCAGGTTGGCAATGGCTCTCAAACGCTAAATAGCGAAGAAGCACTGACCATACGGGCACAGCAGTTGGAAATCCTCTCCCCAAATGGCGTAGTGCTTGCAGGGCCGCTTGATTTTACCCTGCCAGCCAATCAGCGTATTGCCTTGGTCGGGCTTAGCGGTGCCGGGAAAAGCTCGTTGTTGAACCTGCTTCTGGGCTTCCTGCCCTACCGGGGCTCGTTGCTGATCAACGGTATCGAACTGCGTGAGCTGGCTGCGGTTAACTGGCGCCAGCAACTGGGCTGGGTGGGGCAAAACCCCCATCTGCCAGCTCAAACTCTGCGGGACAATATTCTGCTCGGCTATCCGCAGGCCAGCGAGGCCCAATTGCAACAGGCGGTTGAACAGGCTTACGTCAGTGAATTCCTGCCGCATTTACCAAAAGGGTTGGCAACCGATCTAGGTGATGGCGCTGCCCGCCTTTCCGTTGGGCAAGCTCAGCGTGTGGCCGTGGCGCGGGCGCTGCTCAGCCCCCGCCGTTTGCTGTTACTGGATGAACCTGCGGCCAGCCTGGACGCCCACAGCGAGCGTTTGGTGATGCAGGCGCTGAATGCCGCCTCCCATCAGCAGACCACGCTGTTGGTCACGCACCAGTTGGAAGATACCGAAGATTATGACCAGATTTGGGTGATGGACAGCGGCAAAATCGTGCAGCAGGGCAACTACGCCACGCTCAGCACCCAGCCCGGTCTGTTTGCCAAACTGATTGCACACCGCAGCGGGGAGCTATAATCATGCGCGTTTTGCTGCCATTCCTGGCGTTGTATCGTCGCCACACGTTTCTGATTTTACTGGGTATCGTGCTGGCTATCGTCACCCTGCTGGCCAGTATCGGCCTGCTGGCGCTGTCCGGCTGGTTCCTGGCTGCCTCTTCGCTGGCCGGGCTGGCGGGGTTGTATACCTTCAACTACATGCTACCGGCCGCTGGCGTACGGGGTGCGGCAATCTTCCGTACCGCCGGGCGTTATGCAGAACGGGTCGTCAGCCATGACGCCACTTTCCGGGTGTTGTCCCATCTGCGGGTATTTACCTTCCGCAAGATCCTGCCGCTGTCACCGGGTGGTATTGCCCGCTTCCGTCAGGCTGAGCTGCTCAACCGCCTGGTTGCCGACGTCGATACGCTCGATCACCTCTACCTACGCGTTATTTCGCCGATGGTCAGCGCTGCGGTGGTGATTGTGGTGGTCACCTTCGGCCTCAGTTGGCTGGATGTGCCACTAGCCCTGACGCTGGGCGGAGTTTTGTTATTGCTGTTGCTGGCCGTTCCGCCGGTCTTCTATCGCGCAGGTAAGCCCATCGGGGAAGAGTTGACCCTATTACGCAGCCAGTACCGCACCGACCTGACCGCCTGGCTCCAGGGGCAGGCCGAACTGGTGGTGTTTGGCGCGCTGGACGGTTTCCGGCACAAGCTCAACGCGACCGAACAGCGCTGGCAGAGCCGTCAATGGCAACAGGCTTCGCTAGGGGGGATTGCCCAGGCGCTGATGATCCTGGCAAGTGGCCTCACCGTCACGCTATTAATGTGGCTAGCCGCCGCGGGGATCGGTGGCGATACCCAACCTGGGGCCCTGATTGCCCTGTTTGCCTTTGCCGCTCTGGCCTCTTTTGAAGCCATGATGCCCGTCGCCGCCGCGTTCCAACATCTGGGCCAGGTGATCGCTTCGGCGACCCGGGTCAAGCAGATCATCGATCAACAACCGGAAGTCACCTTCCCTGCCAGCGGTCCAGCCTCACAGCCGGGTGCAGAGCTGCAACTGAGCGAGGTGTCCTTCACCTATCCCGACCAGCCGCTGCCGGTGTTGAACAACGTGACGTTGAACATCGCCGCTGGTGAGCACATCGCGCTGTTGGGCCGTACCGGCTGTGGTAAATCGACCCTACTGCAACTGCTGACCCGCGCCTGGAATGCTGACAGCGGCCAAATCCTGCTCAACGGCCAACCACTGGCCAGCTATGATGAAGCTACGCTGCGCGCCATGACTACGGTCGTGAGCCAACGGGTGCATATCTTCAGCAGTACCCTGCGTGAAAACTTGCGTATCGCCGCACCTGCGGCCAGCGATGAGGATTTAAACCTCGCACTGCAACAAGTCGGTCTGGATAAGCTGCTGGAAAATGAGGGGCTGAATGCCTGGCTGGGTGAAGGTGGCCGCCAGCTTTCCGGTGGTGAGCAACGCCGTCTGGGCATTGCCCGCGCCCTGCTGCATCAAGCCCCGCTATTACTGCTGGATGAGCCGACCGAGGGGCTGGATGCCGAGACGGAGCAACAGATCCTGGCCCTGCTGCGCCAGCATTGCCGCGGCAAGACGTTAATTCTGGTGACTCACAGACTCTATGGGCTGGAGCATTTCGATCGCATCTGCGTGATGGACGGCGGCAGTATCGTGGAACAAGGCAGCCACGCAGCGCTGATGCGCCAGCCTGGCCGTTACGCCCAATTCCGCCAACGTATCAGTAATGTATCGCTGTAAAACCGCCTGTGGGCGACGCTAAGAGGTTTTATGCGCATTGTTAAGCTGTCATCGCAGTCTGTAGCGTTTCCTTCACCAGAGACCGCCCTGCACGATCCTAACGGACTGCTGGCCATCGGTGGCGATTTGACGCCTGCGCGGCTGCTGGCAGCCTATGAACGCGGTATCTTCCCCTGGTATTCGCCTGGGGAAGCCATACTCTGGTGGTCACCGGACCCACGGGCGGTGCTGTTCCCAGCGCAATTCCATGTCAGCCGCAGCCTCAAGCGATTGCTGCGCAACCCGCCGTTCCGTATTACTCTCAATCATGACTTTGCCGCCGTGATCGCCGCATGCTCATACCGGCCCGATGAAGGCACCTGGATCGGCGAAGAGGTACAGCAAGCCTATTTACAATTGCATCACCTCGGGCACGCCCATTCCATTGAGGTGTGGCAGGGGGAAGAACTGGTCGGCGGCCTGTACGGTGTCGCCCAGGGAGCGCTGTTCTGCGGTGAATCAATGTTTAGCCGCACTACCAACGCATCAAAGTGTGCTTTATGGGCGTTTTGCCGCCATTTTGCCGGTTATGGAGGAGAATTGGTTGACTGTCAGGTGCTTAACGCTCACACTGCCCGGCTTGGAGCGAGAGAAATTCCCCGCCGCCAATTTTTGCAGCAGTTGAGCAACCTTCAGCGCAGAGTGTTAGCGCCGGAATGCTGGACAGCGCAAGTCATACCCCCACAGCTGGTTGAACTGCCCTCCCAAACTGACTAATTTTGTGGAATCGGTGCATTGTTCACCGACACTCCTTTACATAATGTGGGTTTTTCGGCATTATCTTGCCGGTTAAAAACTAAGGTAGTTAGACCTAGAGGATTCGATGGCCAAAGAAGACAATATTGAAATGCAGGGCACCGTTCTTGATACGCTGCCGAACACCATGTTCCGTGTTGAATTGGAAAACGGGCACGTGGTTACCGCTCATATCTCCGGTAAAATGCGCAAAAACTATATCCGCATCCTGACGGGTGACAAAGTCACTGTAGAGCTGACCCCGTACGACCTGAGCAAAGGCCGCATTGTCTTCCGTAGCCGTTAATCGGCTCACCCGTCGCCAGCCACTGGCGACACCGAGGATGTGATCCCTCAAAAGAGCCCTTTCCGTTTACCCCCGCAGCAACGTTCTCCACCGAGTTGTGTTGGCGCAGGTAAACTGAGAGGGCTCACTCATTTTGTTGGAGGCGAATATTTTCGTCCCGACGGGCGCAGCATGCAGAGCCCCTACGCAGTTTAGTTCCGTAGTTAGTGACGTTTACGTATAAAAAAAGCGATGCCAAGGCATCGCTTTTTTATTACCGGTCTACCGCTTAGTGCACAGCACCTTCATCCGCTTTACGCTTCTGGGCGCTGAGGAAGTGGTAAGTCAGCTGTTTCTTGTCTGCGTCCAGCTCGACTTTCACCGAGCCGCCGTCAACCAGAGAACCAAACAGCAGTTCGTTGGCCAGCGGTTTTTTCAGGCTTTCCTGCATCACACGCGCCATTGGACGAGCGCCCATCGCACGGTCATAGCCTTTCACCGACAGCCAGTCACGCGCTTCGTCGCTCACTTCCATCGACACACCCTTGGCATCCAGCTGTGCCTGCAGTTCGACGATAAACTTGTCGACCACCTGCTGGATCACCGCAGGAGACAGATGGTTGAACCAGATGACGTTGTCCAGACGGTTACGGAATTCTGGCGTAAACACCTTCTTGATCTCGTCCATCGCGTCGATGCTGTTGTCCTGTTCGATCAGGCCAATCGATTTGCGTTCGGTTTCACGTACCCCGGCGTTGGTGGTCATCACCAGGATCACGTTACGGAAGTCTGCTTTACGGCCGTTGTTATCGGTCAGCGTCCCGTTGTCCATCACCTGCAACAGCAGGTTGAACACGTCCGGGTGCGCTTTCTCGATTTCATCCAGCAGTACCACCGCGTGCGGATGTTTGATCACCGCATCGGTCAGCAGGCCGCCCTGATCGTAACCGACGTAGCCCGGAGGCGCGCCAATCAGACGGCTGACGGTATGACGTTCCATATATTCGGACATATCAAACCGCAGCAGTTCGATATCCAGCGCTTTCGCCAGCTGCACGGTAACCTCGGTTTTCCCTACCCCGGTCGGCCCAGCGAACAGGAAGGAACCCACAGGCTTGCGATCCTGGCCCAGACCGGCACGGCTCATCTTGATCGCTTCGGTCAGCGCCTCGATGGCAGGATCCTGTCCAAACACCAGCATTTTCAGGCGGTCGCTCAAGCTTCTCAGCACGTCGCGATCGCTGGCGGAGACGGTTTTTTCCGGGATACGCGCAATGCGTGCGACCACGGATTCGATATCCGCCACGTTGACCGTTTTCTTACGCTTGTTCACCGGCAGCAACCGGCTACGCGCACCAGCTTCATCGATCACGTCGATCGCCTTGTCCGGCAGATGACGGTCGTTGATGTATTTCACCGACAGCTCCACCGCAGCACGTACCGCTTTAGCGGTGTAACGCACGTCATGGTGCGCTTCGTACTTGGTTTTCAGACCGTTGATGATCTGAATGGTCTCTTCCGGCGTCGGCTCGGTAATGTCTATTTTCTGGAAGCGACGCGCCAGCGCACGGTCTTTTTCGAAAATATTGCTGAACTCCTGATAGGTGGTGGAACCAATCACCCGGATTTTACCGCTCGACAGCAGCGGTTTGATCAGGTTGGCGGCATCCACTTGCCCACCGGAAGCCGCACCGGCACCGATAATGGTGTGAATTTCGTCGATAAACAGGATGCTGTTCTTATCCTGCTCCAGCTGTTTGAGCAGCGCCTTGAAGCGCTTTTCGAAGTCGCCACGGTATTTGGTGCCCGCCAGCAATGAGCCGATATCCAGCGAGTAGAGCGTGCAGTCTGCCATCACCTCTGGCACGTCGCCCTGCACAATCCTCCAGGCCAGCCCTTCGGCAATGGCGGTTTTACCTACGCCGGATTCCCCCACCAGCAGCGGGTTGTTTTTACGGCGGCGGCACAGCACCTGAATGGCGCGCTCCAGTTCACGGTCACGGCCAATCAGCGGATCGATACCGCCGACACGGGCCAGTTGGTTGAGGTTGGTGGTGAAGTTTTCCATACGGTCTTCCCCTCCAGGCTGCTCTTCGTTTACCGGGTTTTCCGCATTAGGTGCCTGGCCCGGCTCATCTTTACGTGTACCATGTGAAATGAAGTTCACCACGTCCAGACGGCTGACGTCGTGTTTACGCAGCAGGTATGCCGCCTGGGACTCCTGTTCGCTGAAGATCGCCACCAACACGTTGGCACCGCTCACTTCGCTCCGGCCGGAGGACTGCACGTGGAATACCGCACGCTGCAGTACACGCTGGAAGCTGAGCGTCGGCTGGGTGTCGCGCTCCTCTTCGCTGGTGGGCAGCGTTGGTGTGGTTTGTTCGATAAAGGCTTCCAGCTCCTGGCGTAACGCAGCCAGATCCACCGTACAAGCCTCGAGCGCTTCGCGCGCGGCAGGGTTGCTGAGTAACGCCAGCAACAGGTGCTCCACGGTCATAAACTCATGTCTGTGCTCGCGCGCTCTGGCGAAAGCCATGTTGAGACTGAGTTCCAATTCTTGATTGAGCATAGGCACCTCCCCAATAGATTGCCTTTTCAGGCTTTTTCCAGCGTACAGAGCAACGGATGCTCATTCTCCCTTGCGTAACGGTTCACATGGACCACCTTGGTTTCTGCGACCTCGGCGGTGAAAACACCGCAGATCGCCTTGCCTTGATAGTGGACCGTGAGCATCAGTTGCGTTGCACGTTCAATATCATAAGAAAAGAACTTTTGCAGAACGTCAATCACAAATTCCATCGGTGTGTAATCGTCGTTGTTAAGTATAACTTTATACATTGACGGCGGTTTTACCGCATCGATTTGTTTTTCTTCGGCCAAGTGTTCAATATTTAGCCAATCGTTGCTATTGCCCATTGCTGCTCATCTTCTCTGCCATGCCTCAGTATATGGGGCCATGTTCGGGTTATTCAAACGGGAGTATCAAGACTATTTTACCATCTTCGCGGTTAACGTGCCGCAGCACAACGCGATTAATCGCCCTTATCGCAGCCACAATTTGTTACCAAACCATGTCAATAGCGTTAACTACTTCAAACTTTGGTGAACTGCCCGACGCGGTCATTGGCCGATCCCTTGACGTGTTGATCATTTGCTCTAGAGTGTAATTTTGTGAGTTGTTGGTCTTTTGACCAGTTGGTACTCACCTGGATCAGTTATTCATCTCATTTTAAAAATAGCATTGCGAGGGATGTAGCAGCATGGAGACGGGTACTGTTAAATGGTTCAATAACGCCAAAGGGTTCGGCTTTATCTGCCCGGAAGGCGGCGGTGAAGATATCTTCGCGCATTATTCAACAATTAAAATGGATGGCTACCGAACGTTGAAAGCGGGCCAACAGGTCAGGTTTGACGTACATCAAGGGCCGAAAGGGAACCACGCGAGCCTGATTATGCCGCTGGAAAGCGAGGCAATGGCCTAAACGCTCCCCTTCAGCCACTTCTGCACTGCCAACTCAAAATGCCAGCCGCCGTACGACTGGCATTTTATTTTTGCTGTTACTCGCGCGCCAACGCATCAATCGGGTTCAATCGCGCGGCACTACGTGCCGGCAGATAGCCGAACACCACGCCAATACCGGTGGAACACAAGAACGCACTCAGCAAGGCAACTGGCGGGAAGCTGATCTGCCAGCCCGGCATTGCCAACTGCACCAGCAGGCCAATCGCGAACGACAGCGCTATCCCCAGCGCGCCCCCCACCAGGCAGACCAGCACCGCCTCGATCAGGAACTGTTGCAGGACATCGCCAGAGCGCGCGCCCACCGCCATGCGAATGCCAATTTCACGCGTCCTTTCCGTTACCGAGACCAGCATGATATTCATCACCCCGATCCCGCCAACCACCAGCGAAATCACCGCCACCAGGGTCAGGAACAGTTGCAGCGTGCGGGTGGTTTTCTCCGCGGTTTGCACCAGGCTGTCCATGTTGTAGGTGAAGAAGTCTTTCTTGCCGTGGCGCAGCGTCAGCAACCGCGTCAACTGCTGTTCCGCTTCCTGGCTGTTATAACCCTCACGGATACGCACGGTGATCGAGTCAAAATAGTCGTTACCCATCAGGCGATTGGCCATCGTGCTATAGGGCACCCATACGCTCAGCGCCTTGCTGCTGCCGAACATCGACTGCTTTTCCTGCGCCACACCCACTACCGTGGCTGGCATATTGCCGATCAGGATCACCTCACCCACCACGTTTTTTTTATGCGGGAACAGCCGCCGCTGGGTATTGGCGTCGATCACCACCACCTGCGCCTGGGATTGCACCTGGAGGGTATCGATACCGACCCCCTGGGAAAGCGTCATGCCGTAAACTCGAAAATATTGTTCACTGACGCCCGCGACGTTGGCGGCCACATCAATATTGCCAAACCGTAGCCGCATGCTGCTGCTGATATTCGGCGAAAGCGCACTGACATAAGGCTGCTCACGCAACGCGCTTAGATCGCCATACTTCAACGCCTGGCGGAAGCTGGGATCATCGTCTCCAAAGTCTTTGCCGGGATAGATGTCTACGGTGTTGGTGCCGATGGATTTGATGTCTGCCAGGATCATCTGCTTGGCCGCGTCGCCGATCACCAGAATCGAGACCACCGAGGCAATGCCGATGATGATCCCCAACATGGTTAACGCCGTGCGCATCTTGTTGGCTGCCATAGCCCGCCAAGCCATCACCAACGCCTCACGGAAACGGCCAGCCATCTGCTGCCAGGAAGGCGCTGGCGTGGCCATATCCAGCATTTTGGCCTGCGGGTTACCCTGCGCCTGTGGCCGAGAGTCGGCGATGATTTCACCGTCGCGGATCTCGATAATCCGCTCCGCCTGCTGTGCTACCGCCGGATCGTGCGTGACGATAATCACGGTGTGCCCCTGCTCGCGCAGTTGCTTGAGGATCGTCATCACCTCTTCACCGGAATGGCTGTCGAGCGCACCGGTCGGTTCATCTGCCAGGATCACCTGACCACCGTTCATCAAAGCCCGCGCAATACTGACACGCTGCTGCTGCCCGCCCGAAAGCTGGCTTGGCCGGTAGGTGATACGTTCCCCCAACCCCAGACGTTGCAACAAGGCCGCCGCCCTTTCGCGCCGTGCTGCCTTGCCCAGCCCGGCATAAACCGCAGGCACCTCCACATTGTGCGCCGCACTCAGATGGGGTAGCAGATGATAGCGCTGGAAGATAAAGCCAAAGTGCTCGCGCCGCAGCTGGGCCAGCGCATCGCCATCAAGCGTTGCCACATCCTGCCCGGCTACGCGGTAAGTCCCGGCGCTGGGCTTGTCCAGGCAGCCAAGAATGTTCATCAGCGTCGATTTACCGGAGCCAGAAGCCCCCATAATCGCCACCATCTCACCGGCATCAATGCGCAGACTGACGTTTTTCAGCACGTCTATGGTCTGATCGCCGGAGAGATAGCTGCGCCGGATATCACTCAGTTCTAACAGTGCCGTCATCAGCTGGCCTCCGCGCCGCCGCGGCTGACAATCACTTCTTCACCGGCCTGCAACCCGCTGACAATCTGCACATCCACATTGTTGCGAATGCCGATCGTGACTTCCCGCTTCTCTTCCTTGCCCTGTTTCAGCACCGAAATGTGGTAACGGTTATCGGCGATCTGATCCCCCAATGCCGCCAGCGGGATCACCAGCGCATCGCTGACGCCAGCCAGCTGAATATGCACCTGTGCGGTCATTTGCAGACGCAGCAAGCCCTGTGGGTTTGGCACTTCGAAACGCGCGTAATAGAAAATGGCGTTGTTGACCTTCTCTGGCGTGGGCTGAATGTCTTTCAGCTCGCCGTCAAAACGTTTGCTCGGATCGCCCAGCACGGTAAACCAGGCTTTCAACCCCGGCTTGAGGTGGATCACGTCCGCCTCGGAAACCTGGGCCTTCACCATCATGCTACTCATGTCTGCCAACGTCAGAATGTTGGGCGCTTGCTGCGCGGCGATCACTGTCTGGCCCTGCAAGGTGGTGATCTGAACCACATCACCGTCCATCGGCGCTTCGATACGGGTATAGGCAAGATTGATCTTGGCGGTATCCAGGCTGGCCTGATTTTTGGCGATCTGCGCTCTGGTGGTTTCAACCTGCGCTTTTTTTACCGCCAGCTCAGTGGTGAATTTATCCAAATCCTGGCGCGACACCGCCTGCACCTTGGCCAGTTCGCGGTTACGCTGCAAGGTCACCGCCGCCAGTTGTTGCTCTGCCAAAGCCTGTTGCAGCTGGGCTTGCAGTTGCTGCAGCGTGGCTTCGCCTTCGCGAATGCTGTTTTGTGCCTGCTCGGGATCGATAATGCCGAGCAGTTGGCCTTTTTGCACCTTATCGCCAATCTCGACCTTCAGACTCTCCAACTGTCCGCTGACCTGAGCCCCCACATCAACCTTACGCACCGCATCCAGTTGGCCGGTTGCCAATACGCTTTGCTCCAGATCGCGTTTAGCGACCTTGACGGTCTTAAACTCCACCGGAGCCGGATGGCTAAAGTGCCAATAAGCCACAACGGCAAGCACCACCAGAACGGCACACACCAGCAATCCGCGTTTCTTACTTTTGAATAACCACGTCAATGTTTGTTCCTACCTGTTTCCTGTCATTCTCAGGCTGCCAACCATGGCAACCCAAGTAAATTAGCATGTTGCGTTTCCGATAACTAAACCCAGGCTCAACGTATCTCGAGCAAGGCAATTTTGCCCTGCCGTATTGAACTCCTGTTTAGTGAAACCTTGATGAAATAGTCTTTTAGACACAAACCAGGATTTCATCATGTCTCAGCTCAGCTATCCACTCATATCGGCCAAACCGGCCAGCCAACTGATGACGGCACTGATCAACGGCGAGAAAGTGCCCAGCAATGCCTGGAAAAAAACGTCATTCCGCCTTAAGTTTCTTGGCCGTTCGCTGCTCTGCTGGCCCACGACTAGCAGCCTGCTCAATACGCTGGCCGCCAACCCGCTGCTGGATGAGATTTTAACCGCACAGCCCAATCTGCCCTGCAAACTGCATCGTCCCTATCTGGCGAACAACATGAGCCGTATCGACCGTCTGTTTGCCCTGCGCGATCACTACGATCTGCTCGCCCAGCGCATGCCGCTGAAGATGCACCTCGGCCAACTGGGTAGCCATCCCTTTACCTTAAGCCGCGCACAGGACAAAAATGGTGAGCACATCTGCCTGCAACTGGCCTCTCTGGACCACTTGAATAAAGAGGGGGAAACGACCCTGCTGTTGCGCAATAGCCAAGGGGTCATGCTGGCTGAAATGACCTTCACCTTGATGAATTACCAGCAACAACCCACGTTATTTATCGGCGGTATGCAAGGCGCCAATTCCACGGTGCCGCACGCTGAGATCCAAAATACGACCAAAGCCTGCCACGGCCTGTTTCCAAAACGCCTGGTGTTGGAAGGCATTTGCCACCTGGCCCAACAGTTGGGTATCCGGCAGTTGATCGCGGTAGGCAACACCACCCATATTTACCAAAACTGGCGTTACCACCACAAAAAGAAAAGTCAGCTGCATGCTGATTACGATCAGTTCTGGCTTTCCATGGGCGGCAAGCAACTCGATAACGGCTATTTCCTGTTACCCGAGCGCATTGGCCGCAAGCCGATGGAAACCATCGCCAGCAAAAAACGCGCGGAATATCGTCGCCGTTACCAGTTACTGGATGAGCTCCAACAGGGGATTAGCAAACACTTTTCTTAATCCGCCCGGCCCCGCGCCAGCCACATCACGCGGGAGAACATTTTCTTCAACAACGGTGGCACCGAGTCGGTGCCCCACGCCCCGGCCTGCATGGCCACCTCAATCGCCAGATCGGGTTTTGAAGTGTGATGCACCGCTTTGATGATCACCTTACGCACCGGCATCTGTACCTTTAGCGGTACCGAAGCCACCCGGTGATAGACCGAGCTGAATCCCTCCCGATACATGAAATGCTCCATATCCGGCGCAGGTAGCGCGGTCAAACGATCGCGCTCGTTATCTTCGTGATTATCCAGCATGCTGCGCACGGCATTGGCATATTTCTTCCCGGCTTCGTCACCATCTACCAAGGCGTGCCATTCAATGCCCATGCGCCGGGCAAACTTCAGCAAGGGTTTCAGCCCGCATTGGGCAAACTCGATCACCCTTACGCCTTCGGACTCGAAACGATAGCCACACTGGCGCGCCAGTTCGTTGAGCAACCAGACTTCGGTTTCCCCTTCCACCAGCAGCCAGCAGCGGGCAAACAGCGAGGCCGGCCGGTTAAAGCGGATGTGGAACGCAATACGCCGCCCATCCTCCGCACTTAGCCCCTTTGGCCCAAGGCGATAGGTGGCAACCCGGGCAGATTCGCGCACCAGGCGGCAAATATGCTCCACCGGCACCAGCGACACCAGCTCGCTGGAGTTAGTGGTGGTAATACGCTGCAACGGCATCTGGTTGAGCAACCCCCAGGCTACCGACAGCATGATGGGATGCAGGCGCGTTTCCGGGTCTTCAACCAGCAATAATGGCCGGGCATGGGGATCGAGTTTTACGTTGCCCTTGGCCTGCAACAACGTAGAGAACATCCCCAGCAGGATCAGTCGCATGCTGCGGCTGTTAGGTTCGGCAATCATGCGGTTGATACTATCTAGCGATCGCCACGCCTGTTGTTCCGGTTGGCGACGATGCCGAGGCCCGGCAATCTGCGAACCTTGCTCGGCAAAATAGTGTTCCAGCAACTGCTGCATCGCCGCCAGCCCCTGCCGTAGTTCGGCATTGGTCAGCTTTTGCGGGTTACGCACAAGTTCACGCGTCAGTTGATCCAACTGCTGTGCCAAGGCTTCGTTGTCGGCAGGAAGGCGATCGCTGAGTGAACTGGGCCGCAGGCGGCGGATAAAGCGCGCATCACGCAGCCGCAGCACCGGATGAATGCGGATCAGGGCGTGTACCAGTTGATCGATATGGTGCAGGTGCAAGGCGTTGCCATCGGCATCAAGAAAACGCCGCCAGGTGCATACCGTGCCATCATCATCTAATTCCCCCACGCAGCAGTAGTGAATGCGGCTCAGGTTATCTTCCCCCTTTGACCACAGCGGCGAAAGATGTCGATAGCGCGGCAGATGCGCATGGCCGGTATCCTTTTCACAAAAGGTAAAGATAATCTGCAAATGACGATCTTTGGCCGCCTCGTCGCCAGGTGGGAAGTAGAAATCTTTGGCTTCAAAGCGGTACAGCGTCTGTTCGGGGGCCAGCAAAAAGGTCATGGCGTCCAGCAGGCTGGACTTGCCCCAGGCATTTTCCCCGAGTAGCACGGTATTATCATCCAACGTCAGTGAAAGCCGGTTGATACCGCGGAATCCTACAATCTCAATACGCTCCAGGTACATCTGCTGACTCCTTTATTCGCCTGATACCTTGAGGATGAGCAATAAAGCCATTACAGGTCAAGCAGACATTGCCACAGCGTGCTGCAAACCACGTAAATACGCCACTTTACTCCTTAGCCCATTTTGGTTAGCGTGTTAGGTTTGCCGCATTATCCCAACTTAAAGGACGCTAGTTTCACATGTATTCAGGACTGCTGATTATACTGATACCGCTGATCGTCGGTTATCTTGTCCCCTTGCGTAGCGTCACCCTGATCCGGGCCATTAACCGCCTGCTGAGCTGGATGGTGTATGTGATCCTGTTCATTATGGGGATCAGCCTGGCATTCCTGGAAAACCTCAGCAGCAACCTGATGCTGATCTTTCAGTACACCCTGGTGTTTTTTCTGTGTATTTTCTGCGCCAATCTTCTGTGGTTATCGCTGTTTGAACGCCGCCGCCCCTGGCACAGTACCCACAAGCAAGAAACGTTGCCCTCACGCCTGCATATGGCATTGGAATCCCTGAAGCTTTGTGGGGTGGTAATGGGTGGCTTTGCCTTGGGTCTCACCCAGTGGCACTGGCTGCAATATGCCGGTCAAGGCAGTGAATACGCCCTACTGTTTCTGCTGCTTCTGGTAGGCGCACAGCTACGCAACAGTGGGATGACGCTGCGCCAGATTGCCCTCAATCGCCGTGGCATGATGGTCGCCGTGGTGGTGGCGCTCAGTTCGCTGGCAGGCGGTGCAGTGGCAGCATTGCTGCTGGGGCTGCCGCTGAAAGCCGGTTTGGCGATGGCTTCGGGTTTTGGCTGGTACTCCCTTTCCGGCATCCTGATCACCGACGCCTATGGCCCAGTGATGGGCAGCGCCGCCTTCTTCAACGATCTCGCTCGTGAGCTGGTGGCAATAATGCTGCTCCCTACGCTGGTGCGCCGTAGCCGCTCCTCTGCATTGGGTTTATGTGGTGCCACTTCGATGGATTTCACACTGCCGGTTCTGCAACGCAGCGGCGGGATAGAAATGGTGCCTCCCGCCATCGTGCACGGATTCTTGCTGAGCCTGTTGGCTCCGGTGTTAATCGCCCTGTTCTCCTGACACCCACGGGCGCGGATCGCCGCGCCTGCTGATCAAAACGTAATAATTCCCATCCGCACGCCAACTTGTTCTAAATCAAACTTTGTTAAAGTTGTATCACAAAAGCCTTTTTAAGGTTGCGTCATCGATCTATGCTTCAAAACAAGCATTATAAATGCAACTTTAAAAAAGGAAGCGATTATGTTCTGTGTGCAATGTGAACAAACCATCCGGACACCGGCAGGTAACGGCTGCTCTTACGCTCAAGGGATGTGCGGCAAAACGGCAGAAACCTCCGACCTGCAGGATCTGTTGATAGCGGCGCTGCAAGGGCTCTCTGCCTGGGCCTTGCAGGCGCGCGCGTTGGGCATTATCGATCATGATGTCGACAGTTTCTCCCCACGCGCCTTCTTCTCTACGCTGACCAACGTTAACTTCGATTCCGAACGCATTATCGGTTATGCACGTGACACTATTGCCCTGCGTGACTCGCTGGCGGTTCGCTGCCGCCTGCTCGACGCCAGTGTGCAGGTCGATCACCCGCTGGCTCAACTGCAACTGGCCGGCAACGATATGCCTGCGCTGTTGCAACAGGCTGCACAGTTTGCTCTCAATAAAGATAAAGCCGAGGTAGGCGACGATATCCACGGTCTGCGGATGCTGTGCCTGTACGGCCTGAAAGGGGCCGCCGCCTATATGGAACATGCCCATGTGCTGGGCCAGTTCGACAACCAGATCTATGCCGATTACCACGCCTTTATGGCCTGGCTGGGCACCCAACCGAGCGATCTGGACACCCTGCTGAACAACTCGATGGCCATCGGCAAAATGAACTTCAGTGTGATGGCTATTCTGGATCGCGGCGAAACCAGTGCCTTTGGCGACCCACAGCCGACCACGGTCAACGTGCGCCCGGTGGCGGGCAAGGCGATCCTGATCTCCGGCCACGATCTGAAAGATCTGCGCTTGCTGCTGGAACAGACCGCGGGTACCGGCATCAACGTCTATACCCACGGCGAAATGTTACCGGCCCATGGCTATCCAGAGCTGAAAAAATTCCCGCACCTGGTGGGTAACTACGGCAGTGGCTGGCAAAATCAGCAGACCGAATTCGCCAAATTCCCGGGCTCGATCGTCATGACCTCCAACTGCATCATCGATCCGAACGTCGGCAACTATGGCGATCGTATCTGGACGCGCAGCATCGTTGGCTGGCCTGGTGTCAACCATCTGGAAGGGGATGATTTCAGCACCGTGATCGCTCAGGCGCAGCAGTTGGCTGGCTTCCCTTATAGCGAAATCGAACAACTGATCACCGTCGGTTTTGGCCGCCAGGTACTGCTCAGCGCTGCCGATACCGTGGTTGATCTGGTAGTACAGAAAAAACTGCGCCACGTATTTCTGGTGGGTGGTTGCGACGGCAGCCGTGATGAACGCAGCTACTTCACTGATTTTGCCCGCAGTGTGCCGCAAGATTGCCTGATCATGACGCTGGGGTGCGGTAAATACCGCTTCAACAAGCTGGACTTCGGCACGCTGGAAGGCCTACCGCGCCTGCTGGACGTTGGCCAATGTAACGATGCCTATTCCGCCGTAATGCTGGCAGTCAAACTCGCCGAGAAAGTTGGTGGCACGGTCAACGATCTGCCGCTCAGCCTGGTGCTGTCGTGGTTCGAGCAGAAAGCGATCGTCATTCTGCTGACGCTGCTGTCGCTAGGGGTGAAAAATATCGTCACCGGCCCAAGTGCCCCGGCCTTCCTGACCGACAATCTGTTGGCGGTGCTGAATGAAAAATTCGGCCTGCGTTCGGTCACCACCGTAGAGCAGGATATGCAAACCCTTCTCGGCTAAGGCCGTTGTTCCGGGGCTGCCCATCGCGGCGGCCCCGTTTGTTTTGAGGTGCCCTATGAGCCAACCCAGCCCACTTTGCCCTAACCCGATGCAGGTGCACTCCTTACAACAGGAAACCGCCGACGTCTGGACGCTGAACCTGATCAATAACGACTTTTATCCTTATCAGCCCGGTCAGTTTGCGTTGGTCAGCATTCGCGACAGTGAAGATACGCTGCGCGCCTATACCCTTTCCTCTTCGCCCGGCCTGAGTCCTTTTATCAGCATCAGCGTACGTTGCCTGGCGGATGGCCTCGGCTCACGCTGGCTGACACAAGAGGTCAAACCTGGCCAAACACTTTGGCTATCAGATGCCCAGGGAGAATTCAGCTGCGTGCAACACCCCAGCGATAGCTACCTGATGCTGGCTGCCGGCTGTGGCGTCACGCCGATCATGTCGATGTGCCGCTGGCTGGTGGTGAACAAGCCGCAATGTGATATCCGGGTGATCTTTAACGTCCGCACCCCTGCCGATGTGATTTTTGCCGAACAGTGGCAACGGCTATGTGCCGCCCATCCACAATTGCAACTGACCTTGATGGCAGAGCAGGATGCGCAACCCGGCTTCCTGTCTGGCCGCATCAATGAACAAGTGTTGCAACAGGCCGCGCCGGATATCGCCTCACGTACCGTGATGACCTGCGGCCCGGCCCCTTACATGCAACAGGTTGAACAGCTTTGCCTGGGGCTCGGCGTCCCCACAGCCAACTTCCACCAGGAACAGTTCCACACCTCGGCGCAGTTGGATGATGGGAAAAGCGAACAGTTAACATTGCGCATCGGTCAGCCGCTGCGTGAATTCCACGTGCCCGTCGGCAGCACCTTGCTCGCCGCTTTAGAAGCCCATAAGTTACCGGTCAATGCCGCCTGCCGTGCTGGCGTTTGCGGCTCGTGCAAAACCCGTATTATCGATGGCCAATACACCACCACCAGCACCATGACGTTAACCCCGGCGGAAATCGAACAGGGCTACGTGCTGGCCTGTAGCTGCCAGCTACAGGGTGACGTCACCCTCGCCTGACGCTTTGGCCCCATCTTCCCGATGGGGCACATATCGGCAAGCGTATCCCCTAATGCCCTTCTACACTTTCTGTTTGCCTCTAACCGGGCGAGTACCCCTCATTTTGGATAATGACTGGAGGAACGATGAAGCAAACAGTAGCCACGCTGATCGCCAAAACGCTGGAACAGGCAGGTGTAAAACGGATCTGGGGCGTTACCGGCGATTCGCTCAACGGCCTGAGTGACAGCCTGCATCGGATGGGAACCATCTCCTGGATGGGCACCCGCCACGAGGAAGTCGCCGCCTTTGCTGCCGGTGCCGAAGCGCAGCTCACTGGCCAACTGGCGGTCTGCGCAGGTTCCTGCGGCCCCGGCAACCTACACCTGATCAACGGCCTGTTCGATTGCCACCGCAATCACGTCCCGGTGCTGGCTATCGCCGCCCATATTCCTTCCAGCGAGATCGGCAGCGGCTACTTCCAGGAGACGCACCCGCAAGAGCTGTTCCGCGAATGCAGCCATTACTGCGAGCTGGTATCCAATCCTGAGCAACTGCCGCGAGTGCTTGAGATTGCCATGCGCAAAGCGATCCTCAACCGTGGCGTCTCGGTGATAGTGCTGCCGGGGGATGTCGCCCTGCAAATGGCCCCAGAAGATGCCAGCATGGTGTGGCATACGCCCGCGCACCCACTGATGCAGCCACCGATGAGCGAGCTGCAAAAACTGGCGGAAACGCTGAACAGCGCCAAAAACATCACCCTGATGTGTGGCAGCGGCTGCGCCGGTTCGCATGACGAAGTCGTCAAACTGGCCGAACTTTTGCAGGCCCCGATTGTGCACGCCCTGCGCGGTAAAGAGCACATCGAATGGGATAACCCTTACAGCGTCGGTATGACCGGGCTGATTGGTTTCTCTTCCGGCTATCATGCCATGATGAACGCGGATACCCTGGTGCTGCTAGGCACTCAGTTCCCTTATCGGGCGTTTTATCCTAGCAATGCCAATATCATTCAGATCGATATCAACCCCGGCAGCATCGGCGCCCATTGCCCGGTCAATATGGCGCTAATGGGCGATATCAAAACGACGCTCAGCGCCTTGCTGCCGCAGTTGCAAGCCAAGAGCGACCGCAAGTTTCTGGATAAAGCGCTGGAGCATTACCGGGAAGCGCGTAAAGATCTCGACGGGTTGGCTACCGCCAACGATGACCAGCCGATCCATCCACAATATCTGGCACAGCAAATCAGCAACTCAGCCACGGATGACGCCATCTTCACCTGCGATGTCGGCACGCCGACGGTGTGGGCTGCACGGTATTTGAAAATGAACGGCAAACGCCGCCTGCTCGGTTCGTTCAACCATGGCTCAATGGCCAACGCCATGCCGCAGGCGATTGGTGCCCAAGCCACCGAACCGGATAAACAGGTGATCGCCATGTGCGGTGACGGTGGCTTCACCATGCTGATGGGGGATTTTCTGTCGCTGGCCCAGTTGCAGCTGCCGGTCAAGGTGGTGGTATTCAATAACAGCGTGCTGGGCTTTGTGGCGATGGAGATGAAAGCCGGTGGCTACCTTACCGACGGCACCGATCTGCACAACCCAGACTTTGCCGCCATCGCCAATGCGGCAGGTATCAAAGGCATTCGGGTAGAAAAGGCCTCCGAGCTGGACGCGGCATTGCAGGAAATGCTTGCGCATCCTGGCCCGGCCTTGCTCGACGTGGTCACGGCCAAACAAGAGCTGGCGATGCCGCCGCAGATCAAATTCGAACAGGCTAAAGGGTTCAGCCTGTATATGCTGCGCGCCATCATCAATGGCCGGGGCGATGAGGTCGTCGAACTGGCTAAAACCAACTGGCTGCGTTAATCGCTTCTGGGGGCAATGAAGTTGGTTGTCCCCTGCATTTTCCGCTTTTGCCCCGCGCTAATCCGGTTATGATGAAAGCCACTTCCTCATCGGCTACCAAGGACCCGTATGCTTATCGATTTACGCAGTGACACCGTTACCCAACCTAGCGCAGAGATGCGCACCGCCATGGCGCAGGCTGACGTCGGCGACGACGTATATGGCGACGATCCCACCGTCAACGCCCTCCAGGCTGAAGCGGTCAGGCTCTCTGGCAAAGAGGCGGCATTATTCCTGCCTACCGGCACCCAGGCCAACCTGGTAGCCCTGCTGAGCCATTGCCAGCGTGGTGAGGAATATATCGTTGGCCAGCAGGCGCATAACTACAAATATGAAGCCGGTGGTGCCGCCGTGCTGGGCAGCATCCAGCCCCAGCCGATCGAAGCCAATCCCGATGGCACGCTGCCGTTAGATAAAGTCGCCGCCGCCATCAAGCCTGATGATATTCACTTTGCCAAGACTCGTCTGCTGAGCCTGGAAAATACCATCAGCGGCCGCGTGCTGCCGCTGGAATATCTGCAACAGGCCTGGCAGTTCACTCGTGAGCACAAACTTGCTCTGCACATTGACGGCGCGCGCATTTTCAACGCGGCGGTGGCGCTTAACGTACCGCTGAAAACCCTTGCCCAGTATTGCGACACCTTCACCATTTGCCTGTCGAAAGGCCTGGGGGCACCGGTTGGCTCGCTGCTATGCGGTAGCGAAGAGTTTATTCAGCGTGCCAACCGCTGGCGCAAGATGACCGGTGGCGGTATGCGCCAGGCCGGTATTCTGGCGGCTGCCGGGCTCTATGCCTTGGAGCACAACGTCGAGCGGCTGAAAGAAGATCATGACAACGCCAAATGGCTCGAACAGCAGTTGCGTGACATTGGCGTGGATATTGCCGAGCCGGGCGCACAAACCAACGTGCTCTATCTGCGCCAATCCCCGGAGTTGGCGGCCAAGCTCGGCCCCTGGATGCGCGAACGTGGCGTGTTGATCAGCGCCGGGCCGTTAACCCGTATCCTGACCCATCTCAACGTTAGCCGCCAAGATCTGCAAAAAGTGGTCGATCTGTGGCGGGAATTCTTGCAGCAGCACGCCTAACTTTTTTGTAGTAACACCGGGAGGCCCCGCTTCCCGGTTCTCGCCAAACCCGCCATCTCAGCCTAGTTCCAATACCTGAAGGGATATCCTCTATGAGTCATAAATTTCGCCAGACGTTATTAGCTCTCACCCTCGTTAGCAGTGGAATGATGTTTACCTTGCCAGCTAGCGCCGCCCCAGCGCCGGCCCAACAGCAAACGCAGGCTCCCGGCTATTACCGCATGATGTTGGGTAACCTGGAGGTGACGGCGCTGTACGACGGTTACGTCAAACTGGACGCCAAGCTGTTCCATGGTGTCAGCGAACCGGATATGCAAAAGTTGTTCGCCCGCATGTTTACCGACAGCAAGTCAGGCATTCAGACAGCGGTTAACGCGTTTCTGGTGAATACCGGTACGCATCTGGTTCTGGTTGATGCCGGTACCTCGCAGTGTTTTGGACCGACGTTGGGGGCCATCAAAAACAACCTGCGCGCGGCAGGTTATCAGCCAGAGCAGGTTGATATGATATTGCTGACGCATCTGCACCCCGATCACGCCTGCGGCATCACCGATCAGGGCAAGGCCGCCTTCCCTAACGCCACTGTCTATGCCTCCAAGGCCGACGGGGATTATTGGCTGAGTAAAGAGATAGCGTCCAAAGCCCCGAAGGACGCGCAGCCGATGTTCAAGATGGCCCAGGACGCCGTGGCCCCTTATGCCGAACAGGGCAAGCTGAAACTTTACAGCCCTGGGGAGCAGTTACTTCCTGGGCTGGAGGTGATAGCGACACCGGGCCATACGCCTGGACATACCTCATACCTGTTCAGCTCCGGCGGCCAGAAACTGCTGTTGTGGGGGGATATCGTCCACAGTCACTCTTTGCAGTTTGCCAAACCTGAAGTCGCGGTGGACTTTGACACGGACTCCAAACAGGCGATCGCTACCCGGCAGAAAGTGTTTGCCGATGCGGCTGAAAACAAGCTGTGGGTTGGCGGAGCGCACTTACCTTTCCCTGGCCTGGGCCACGTGCGCGTCGAAGGTAAAGGCTATGCGTGGGTGCCGGTTGAATATGCTCCAGTGGTAGTCGGCGAGAAGAAACCTTAACGCAGATTGATGACAACGGGCGGCACATACGGCGCCCGTTTAATTGCGCACATTGCGGTAACTTAAACCACCATCCGGCCATAGAGCCAGTAACCCACAGCCAGTATCAGCAGCAGGTTCAGCACTACGCTGAGGATAAAATAGGTTTTGAACGGCTGTTTCTGCGTTTTATGACGGAACAGTCGTTGCCCGATAATGGCCCCTATCCAACCGCCCAACACGCCGAACAGCAGCAGGGTGATTTCCGGTACCCGTTGCCAACTTTTGCAGGCGGCCAGCTTATCGACACCGTAGATTAGCAGGGTCAGCGAGTTTACCAACAGCAACCACGTCCACAGCGGAGCGGGGAAACACAGGCTGCCAGCCAAGGCAATTAGCAGCAGCAAATAACACAGAGAATTGATTTTCATCGGGCATGGGCTCATTGCTTGATCGCCGCGTAGTGTGAACCGCCCTACGTGCAGATGCAACTTTTGATACCCATACAAAAAGTGCATTTAGCTCGCTAATTTGTCATTCTATACCCTATGGATTTCAAGCCGCAGCTTGAAAGACGACGGGTATAACTACGCTCACATTAACATCAATAAACTAAGGCAGCGCAATGACCTCCCAACGTATTCTGGTTCTTGGAGCCAGCGGTTATATTGGCCAACACCTGATCCCCCGGTTGACCGAACAGGGCCACGAAATCACCGCAGCAGCACGCCGCATAGAATGGTTGGAAGAGCAAAACTGGCCGCACGTAAGCTGCCGCTACGTGGATGTCTACCGCCCAGAAACGCTAACGGCGGCGCTATGGCAGATCGATGCCGTTTACTACCTGATCCACGGCATGGGCGATGGCGATGATTTTATCGAAAAGGAGCGCCAGGCGGCGGAGAACCTGCGGGATGCCTTGCGAGGATCCAACGTTAAACAGGTTATTTTCCTTGGCGCACTGCAACCAGAGGGCAGTAGCTCCCCTCACCTCATCGCCCGTAAGCTGACCGGCGAAATCCTGCGCCAAAGCGGCATTCCCGTCACCGAATTGCGCGCCAGCATCGTGGTTGGCCCAGGGTCAGCCGCGTTCGAGATTATGCGCGATATGGTCTATAACCTGCCGATCCTGACGCCACCGCGTTGGGTGCGGTCAAAATCGTCCCCGGTCGCACTGGATAACCTGCTCACTTACCTGACCGGGCTACTGCAACATCCGGCGCAGGAAAACCGGATTTTTGACGTGGCCGGGCCGGAGTACATCAGTTACCAAACCATGTTCGAGCGCTTTATCAAGATCAGCGGCAAAAAGCGCTGGCTGATCCCGGTGCCGCTGCCGACACGCTTTATCTCGGTATGGTTTATCAGCATGATCACGTCTGTACCAACCTCAATTGCCAGCGCGCTCATTCAGGGGCTGAACCATGACTTACCTGCCGATGGCAAACCGCTGCAAGCCTTGATCCCACAGCCACTACAAACCTTTGATGAGGCCGTGAAGGAGACGCTACGCCGCGAAGACGAGGTGGTCGACTCTGCCGACTGGGGTTACGATCCTGAAGCCCGAGCCCGCTGGCGCCCCGGTTACGGTTTCTACCCCAAACATGCAGGCTGCGAACTGGATACCCAGGCCTCCAGTGAAGCGCTATGGCACGTCGTGCAGCAGTTGGGCGGCAAAGAGGGATACTTCTACGCCAACATCCTGTGGCAAATCCGTGCCCGCATGGACGATATGATCGGCAACGGCATCGTCTATGGCCGACCGCAGCGTGACACTCTGGAAGTCGGCGATCTGGTCGATGGCTGGAAGGTGATCACCAAGAAGCCATTGCGCCAGCTGGCATTGATGTTTGGGATGAAAGCACCGGGACTTGGCCGCCTGACTTTCAGCATCAAAGACCTGGGCGATCGTCGCCAGCTCGATGTCCGCGCCTGGTGGCATCCCGCCGGTTTCAGCGGGCTGTTATACTGGTTTGTCATGATGCCTGCCCACCTGTTTATTTTCCGTGGCATGGCCAAACGGATTGCCCAATTGGCCGAAGAGTACGATAACCAGCGCCCTCATTAGTCTAATTGTCGATCAACCGCACAGTTTGCTGCTGCGGTTAGGTCCTTTCTCATTGCATAGCGCACAAAATCACGAAAGAATGGCACCTTATTTGCTGGGGCGCGCTAAAACGCCCTCAGCATCCTGATTTTTGGTGAGAACAGAGTGAGTTATGAAGGTATTGGTCACCGGTGCAACCAGTGGGTTAGGCCGTAACGCCGTTGAATATCTCCGCCGCCAAGGCATAAAAGTACGTGCCACCGGGCGCAATCAGGCCATGGGTTGCCTGCTGGAAAAAATGGGTGCCGAATTCATCCATGCCGATCTCACCAACCTGATCTCTTCGCAGGCCAAAGCCATGCTGGCGGATGTGGATGTGCTGTGGCACTGCTCCGGTTTCACTTCCCCATGGGGTACAGAAGAAGCCTTCGAACTGGCCAACGTCCGCGCTACCCGCCGTTTGGGGGAATGGGCTGCGGCCTACGGTGTGGAACGGTTCATTCATATTTCGTCGCCGGCGATTTACTTTGATTATCACCATCACCGCAATGTGGATGAAGACTTCCGCCCGATTCGTTATGCCAACGAGTTTGCCCGCAGCAAGGCCGCCGGGGAACAGGTGGTGCAACAGTTGGCGCTGTCCAACCCGCAAACCCATTTCACTATCCTGCGCCCACAGGGGCTATTTGGCCCACACGACAAAATCATGCTGCCGCGCCTGCTGCATATGATCAAACATTACGGCAGCCTGCTGCTACCGCGTGGCGGGGATGCACTGGTCGATATGACCTATCTGGATAATGCGGTACACGCCATGTGGCTGGCCACCGTGAAGGAAGAGACTCCTTCTGGCCGGGCCTACAACATCTCCAACCAGCAAGCTTGCACGCTACGCACAGTGCTGCAACAGCTGATCGATGAGTTGGGCATGAAGTGTCGCATCCGCTCGGTGCCCTACCCGATGCTGGATATGATGGCTCGTGGCATGGAAAAGCTGGGCAGTAAAAGCGATAAAGAACCCGTATTGACCCATTACAGCGTCGCCAAGCTCAATTTCGATCTGACGCTGAACACCACTCGCGCACAGCAGGAACTGGGTTATCAACCCGTGGTTTCGCTAGAAGAAGGCATTAGCCGTACCGCTCGCTGGTTAAAAGATCACGGTAATCTGCACGGGCTATAGAACTACGCTCGTCTGGATAATCAATAGGGTATTACGTTAGCGCATAGCTCCGTATTTGCTTAGCAACGCCTCAATAATCGCCTCGCTTTCTGCATCCGGCTCACCGCGATAATCGCTGGGCCGGAAATGCATCTGAAACGCCGCTACCAGGTTCCGCTGCTGCTTGGCATCCCATGTGGGATCAACGCCATAGCCGTAGCGCGCCAGCTTTTCCAACAGTGATGCCATCGCCACCGGCTCATGCTTATCACGACCTGCCAGGTAACGTTCCACCTCCCGCTCATCCGGCCAGGCACCAATGCCTGCCTGCGCAAGCTGTTGCCATGGGAAGAGTGGGCCAGGATCCTGCTTACGCTGCGGTGCGATGTCACTGTGCCCTACCACGTCCGTCGGTTGCAGCGCGTAACGCTGCACAATATCGCGGCTAAGTTGGATCAGTAACGCAATTTGCTCGGGCGTATAGGGCTGCCAGTCTGTCTCCAGCAAGTTACGCGTAAAGCCCCGGTTGACGATCTCAATACCGATCGAGGTATCATTCAAATTGGTACGCCCACGCCAATTGCTGGCCCCGGCATGCCAGGCCCGCAGCGCTTCCGGTACCAGTTGATACGCCACCGGTTTGCCGCCCTGCTCTGAAGGATGCGCAGGCAGCAAGTAATGGGCGCTGACGTGCTCGTCCGTCAGCGTTTTTAGCGATGAGTGAAAGTTTTCTGCGGTGTAATGCATCACTAGGAAACGGATACGCTGATCGGCCCCCGGAGCCTGATGCAGGGTTTCCAACTGATAGCTACCGTGATCCACCAGCGTGCTGGTGGATTGCTGTTGGCACCCCGTCAAAACTGCAATGGCAGCGATCCACAACCACTTAACCAAAATACGCTCCTTCCTGCTGTGAAATTCCGCCATCAGGATATGACAGGATTTGGCGCAGTCGACAAACTTTCTGTGGCAACTCACAGCTTCCCTGCTCGGCATTTGCCATTTAACTTCCTTGTTATCGCACCGCACTGCCGCACATATTTGACCGTAGGGGCGCCGCATGCTGCGCCCGCTTAACAACGTTGTGTGCCTGTCGGTGAATGTCAGCGGCTGACTTTTACCGCGGTGCCACTGACGCTGACCATCAGCATGGTGCTATCTTTACCCACGGTTTGATAATCGATATCGATGCCGACTACCGCGTTAGCCCCCAGTTCTTTGGCCTGCTCCTGCACCTCCTGAAAGGCCAACTGACGCGCCTTGCGCAGCTCTTTCTCATAGGCACCGGAACGGCCACCAACGATATCACGCACGCCAGCAAAGAAATCACGGAAAATATTGGCACCCAGAATCGCCTCGCCGGTGACAACACCGCAATATTCGGTGATGGTAAACCCTTCCAGGGTGTGGGTAGTGGACAATTGCATCAAGAACTCCTTATAAAATCAAATCATTGCTGTGGTAGGACAGCTAATTTAAGCGGATGTTCTGTGGCACAATGGCACACAGCACCAATGCAAGGACCAAAAACGCCTTTATACTGTAGGCTAGTCCCGAGGTTTTCGGTCTTCATGGTTGAGAGACTTTTACATAAGGTTATGAGATGAAAACAAAAACGCTTGCTGTTGTTTTACCCTTGGCCCTGTTCTTAAGCGCCTGTACCACCGTCGAACCGGCCTTTAAGGATGTTGGCGTTCGCACTGGCGCCTGCGTAGAGGGTGGCCCGGATACGGTGGCCCAGAAATTCTATGACCTGCGCATTCAGCAAGGCCCAAGCACCGCACTGCCGGACAGCAGCCGTCTGGCACAGTTGCAGCCTTACCTGAGCCAGGTGCTGTATCAGGATCTGGTCAGTGCCGCTCAGCACCCAGGCAAACACACCATCACCGGCGATCTGTTCTCTGGCAATGCCCAGGGGCCAACCAGCGCATCGGTTGCCAGCGCCTCCACCATTCCTAACACCGATGCCAAAAACATCCCGCTGCGTGTACAACTGACCCACCAGAAAGAAGGTGCCAGTGCAATCAACTGGCAGGACGAAGTGCTGATGGTCCGTGAAGGCACCTGCTGGGTGGTTGACGACATCCGCTTCCTCAACATCCCGCCGCATGCCGCCAGCGGTACGCTGCGTCAGGTTCTTGAGAACCAGTAACACCAAGATGGCAGCCGGGTGTATCACCTTCCCGGTTGCCAATTACTCCCCTCAAAAATGCTCAAAAATCCATCACCTTGAGAAAAATAGCTAGCTATCTCACAGTGTGCGCGACAAATCCGCCATTCCGCCAGCGCTCACGGTATCTTCTGCTATTATTTAGTCATTCTGCGACGTACTAATAAATTTTAACTCACAAAGATTGCATAAGTATTCTGTGGAAGTTACCATTCCCGGCATCAATGTCTATTCAATTTCAGCGCATGAGTATTCAACTAAAAGATATCAACTGCTTTTACGGCGCACATCAGGCGCTGTTTAACATTACACTGGATTGCCCTGCTGGCGAGACTCTGGTGCTGCTTGGTCCAAGCGGTGCGGGTAAGAGTTCGCTGCTGCGGGTGCTTAACCTGCTGGAAATGCCACGCTCTGGCCACCTGCGAATCGCGGGCAATCAGTTCGACTTTAAACAGTCACCGGGGGAGAAATCCATCCGCGAACTGCGCCAAAACGTAGGCATGGTGTTCCAGCAGTACAATCTCTGGCCACATCTGACCGTGGTGCAAAACCTGATCGAAGCACCCTGCCGCGTACTTGGCCTGACCAAGGCACAAGCGATGGCGCGTGCCGACAAGTTGCTGACCCGGTTACGCCTGACCGATTTTGCCGATCGTTTCCCACTGCATCTCTCCGGTGGCCAACAACAGCGCGTAGCCATTGCCCGTGCGCTGATGATGGAGCCTCAGGTTCTGCTGTTCGATGAACCTACGGCCGCACTGGATCCGGAAATTACCGCGCAGATCGTCAGCATCATTCGCGAGTTGGCGGGCACCGGTATCACTCAGGTGATCGTCACCCATGAGGTTGAAGTAGCGCGTAAAACCGCCAGCCGCGTGGTGTATATGGAAAATGGCCATATCGTCGAACAGGGCGATGCCAGCCACTTTGCACAACCGCAAACCGTAGAGTTTGCCAATTACTTATCACACTAATAGCGATATTTGCTGTTCTCAGGGAGTTTGCGATGAAAAAACTACTAATCGCCGCCGTTCTGGCTGGCATCAGCGTTTCTGCCTCAGCAGCCGAAACTATTCGTTTCGCTACCGAAGCTTCCTACCCTCCGTTCGAATTTGTCGCGGCGGATAACAAGATCCAGGGCTTCGACGTCGATCTGGCCAACGCTCTGTGTAAAGAGATGCAGGCTGAGTGTACCTTTACCAACCAGGGCTTCGACAGCCTGATCCCAAGCCTGAAGTTCAAGCGTTTCGATGCCGTGATGGCCGGTATGGATATCACCCCTGAGCGCGAAAAGCAGGTACTGTTCAGCAAGCCTTACTACGATAACTCGGCCCTGTTTATTGCCGAGAAAGGCAAAGTGGCCGACGTGGCCGCGCTGAAAGGCAAACGCGTTGGCGTACAAAACGGCACCACGCACCAGAAATTCCTTACCGATAAACACCCGGAAATCACCACCGTGGGTTACGACAGCTATCAGAATGCCATTCTGGATCTGAAAAATGGCCGTGTTGATGCGGTGTTCGGCGATACCGCCGTGGTTAACGAGTGGCTGAAAGAAAACGCTGCGCTGACCGCCGTGGGCGATAAAGTGACGGATAAAGACTACTTCGGTAGCGGTCTGGGTATTGCCATGCGCCTGCAAAATACCGAACTGCAGGGCAAATTCAACGCCGCCCTGGATAAAATCAAGCAGGATGGGACTTACGAAACCATCTACAAAAAATGGTTCCAGCAGTAATCATTATCCATGAATGAAATCCAACCTTTAGCTAGCGCCGCCGGGATGACCGTCGGCCTTGCCGTTTGTGCCCTGGTCCTCGGCCTGATCCTGGCGATGCTGTTTGCCGTGTGGGAGTCATCCCGCTGGAAAGCGGTCAGTTGGCTCGGCACCGCCTGGGTGACCCTGCTGCGCGGCTTGCCAGAAATTCTGGTGGTGCTGTTTATCTACTTTGGCTCCTCACAGCTGCTGATGATGCTGTCCGACGGCTTTGTCCTGAACTTCGGCCTGTTCCAACTGCCGGTGCAGCTGTCCATCGATAATTTCGAAGTCAGCCCGTTCCTGTGCGGCGTTATCGCCCTGGCGCTGCTCTATTCTGCCTACGCATCGCAAACGCTGCGTGGGGCGCTGAAAGCGGTGCCACAGGGCCAATGGGAATCCGGCCAGGCTCTCGGGCTAAGCAAGACGGCTATCTTCTTCCGCTTGATCATGCCGCAAATGTGGCGTCACGCGCTGCCGGGGCTGGGCAACCAGTGGCTGGTGCTGCTGAAAGATACCGCACTGGTGTCGTTGATTAGCGTTAACGATTTGATGTTGCAGACCAAAAGTATTGCCACCCGCACCCAGGAGCCGTTTACCTGGTATGTGATTGCTGCGGCAATCTATTTGGTTATCACCCTGCTGAGCCAATACATCCTTAAGCGGATCGAGCTGCGCACCACACGTTTTGAGCGGGGGCCAGCCTGATGCTTGAGTTCATCCCCGAAATCATCAAAGGCTTGCATACCAGCCTGTCTCTGACGATTGTCGCACTAATTGTTGCCTTGCTGATGTCGCTAGTGCTGACGGTGATCCTGACGTTAAAAACCCCGGTGCTGACGCAGTTGGTGAAGGTCTACATTACGTTGTTCACCGGTACGCCGTTGCTGGTGCAGATCTTCCTGATTTACTACGGCCCTGGCCAGTTCCCGGCGATCCGTGAGTATCCCTGGCTGTGGAACCTGCTGTCGCAACCCTGGCTCTGCGCGATGATTGCGTTGGCGCTGAACAGTGCGGCCTACACCACCCTGCTGTTCCATGGGGCGGTGCGCGCTATCCCGGCCGGCCAGTGGCAATCCTGTGAAGCGCTGGGCATGTCACGCCAGCAAACGCTGCGTATTCTGCTGCCGTATGCCTTCAAACGTGCCTTGTCATCCTACTCCAATGAAGTGGTGCTGGTGTTCAAGAGTACCTCGCTTGCCTATACCATTACGCTGATGGAAGTGATGGGCTATAGCCAACTGATGTACGGCCGGACTTATGACGTGATGGTCTTCGGTGCCGCTGGCATTGTGTACCTGTGCGTCAATGGCCTGCTGACGTTACTGATGCGTATAGTTGAACGCCGCGCATTGGCATTTGAACGGCGTAACTGAGCCAAGCCTCGCTGAACTAGCCCTGCCTTGCGCAGGGCTTTTTTATGGCTGAAAATAATTTTCTAGTCATTTATATTGAATAGTCATTCACTAAATGGCATTGTTATCGGCATAGCCACTCACAATGCCCTTGGGGCGTTGTCAGAAAAAAAGGTGGCGAGACAACAATCAAATTTACGACAGGAGCCGTACCGATGAAAAAGCTGTTACTTGCCGCCACCATTCTCGCCGGGATCACCTTTAACGCTGCCGCCGCAGACACTATCCGTTTCGCCTCTTCAGCGACCTACCCGCCGTTTGAATCTCTGGATGCCAATAACCAGATCGTCGGTTTCGATATCGATTTGGCCAAGGCCTTGTGCAAGCAGATGCAGGCCGACTGCACCTTTACCAACCAAGCCTTTGACAGCCTGATCGCCGCGCTGAAATTTAAAAAATATGACGCGGTGATTTCCGGTATGGACATTACTCCGGAGCGCAGCAAGCAGGTAACCTTTACCCAGCCCTATTATGCCAACTCGGCCATCGTCATTGCTCAGAAAGGCAAGTTCGCTACGCTGGCGGATTTGAAAGGCAAAAAGCTGGGGATGGAAAACGGCACCACGCATCAAAAATACATGCAGGACAAGCACCCGGAAATTAATACCGTGTCTTATGACAGCTACCAAAATGCCGTGCTAGAGCTGAAGAATGGCCGTATTGATGGCGTGTTCGGTGACACTGCGGTGGTTAATGAGTGGCTGAAGAATAATCCGGAACTGGCCGCCGTAGGTGAGCACGTAACCGATGCGCAGTACTTTGGTACCGGCCTGGGCATTGCCGTACGCCCCGACAATCAGGCACTACTGGCCAAGCTGAATGCTGCGCTGGACGCGATCAAGGCGGATGGGACCTACAAGGCGATCAACGATAAGTGGTTCCCGCAGTAATACCTCAGCTAGACTACAGGCCCTCACTGGAGGGCCATTATTTCCGGACCAGCAGCGTCAACACTTCGTAATGGGCAGTATGCGGGAACATATCAAATAGCTGAACGCGCTCAACTCGGTAATCGGGCAACATCGCCAAATCCTTCGCCATACTTAGCGCATTGCAGCTGGAATAAAGAATAAAACCCGGCGCCATGCGGTTGAGATAATCACACAGCTCGTTGCCAATCCCCCGGCGCGGTGGGTTCACCAAAACCAACTCAGGAACCTCTCCCTCAGCGGTGGCAAATCGGGTCGAATCCAGCGCCTGAAAATCTACCTGCTGTAAGCCGAGAGTTTGTGCCGACTGTTTGGCACAGGCAATCGCCTCTGCGCTGATTTCAATGCCGGTCAGCCGGGTTTGCGGCTGTGCGCAATGCAACCCGAAGCCGCCAACGCCACAGAACAGATCCCACATGCTGGCAATCCCCAGCGCCCGTACCCAATCCCGTGCGGTGGCATACAGCTGGCTAGCCACCTGCGGATTGGTTTGAAAAAAGCTCTGCGGGCGAATGTATAACGGCACCTGGTTGAACCGCTCTTCCAGCGCCTGCTGTTCGGTCAGCGGGATTTCATGCTCGCCTTCCATGATCGCCATGTGTACTGGCTGAATATTGGCGGAGATCACCTTCAACTGCGGCAACTGCTCTTGTAACCAAGGCAAGGCCGCACGGAGTTGCGCCAGCTTGCTTTCGGAACGCAGCACAAAGCGCAGCATCAGGCCGCCGCTGAAGGTGCTTTCCGTCAGAAGTAAATATTTCAGCTCGCCACGTTTGCGCGCCACGTTATAAGGCGTTAATCCAGCGCGGGGGATAAAGTCTTTCAAGACCGCGAAAATCGGGGCAAAGCTGGACGGATACAACGGACAATCACACAGGTCTACCGGCGTGCCATCACGGTGCAACATGCCAAGCAACGGCCGCTCAACGCTACCGCTGACCACCATTTTCGCCTTGTTGCGAAATGCACTCTGTTCACCCGTCACCGGTTCCAACCACTGCGCGACATCGCGATCCGCCAGCAAGGATTGCAGATGATGTTGTTTTTCTTCCAGTTGCTGGGGATAAGGCTTTTCCAGCCACTGACAGGAACGGCAGGTGCCCGCCGAGTACAAAGCGCAATGCATGAATAGTAACCGTTAACTCAGGATGACCAATGAGGGCGCAGATTGTACCACCCAACGCGGACAAAAACTTATTTACGAGGTCAGAACAAGATAAAACGCCGCCCGGTCAGGCGGCGCTTGAAGCTCGATTAATCGTCAACAGCATCAACCACGAGCGGCCCTTTGCAGTTCACGCGCGCGCTGTTTTTCCGCCCGCGCCATAAACCACCAGGCAATAAACCCGATGATCCCCACCACCAGCAGGATCAGCGTCGCCAAGGCGTTGATCTCCGGGTTAACCCCCATCCGCACGCTGGAGAATACCAGCATTGGCAAGGTGGTGGCCCCAGGCCCGGCCACGAAGCTGGCAATCACCAGATCGTCCAACGAAAGAGTAAACGCCAGCATCCAGCCGGAGATCAGCGCCGGTGCAATCATCGGCAAGGTGATCACGGAAAACACTTTCAGCGGCGTCGCGCCCAGATCCATCGCAGCCTCTTCGATCGAACGATCCAGCTCTCGCAGGCGCGAACTGATAACGACCGACACATAGGCGGTACAGAAGGTGACGTGCGCCAACCAGATGGTGAACATCCCACGCTCAGAAGGCCAACCAAAGGTGTGCCCCATAGCCACAAACAGCAGCAGCAGCGACAAACCGGTGATCACGTCTGGCATAACCAGCGGTGCGGTGAGCATAAAGGCAAACCCGGTCGAACCCCGGAAACGCCCAAAGCGCACCATCACCATCGCGGCAATGGTGCCGAGGATCACCGCTGCCGTGGCGGAAGCCGCCGCAATGGTCAAACTCAGGCCAACTGCGCTGATCATTGCCGAATCGTGGAACAATTCGATATACCAACGGAACGACCATCCCGCCCAAACGGTAACCAGCTTGGAGCTGTTGAACGAGTAGATCACCAGCATCAGCATCGGTGCGTAGAGGAAGGTGAAACCGACCACCAGAATCGCTATGCGCCACGGTGAGCGCACTACCGGCAAGTTATTCATCCCTGCCCTCCCATTTCCTTGTTCTGGTGCTTGTGGAACCAGAGAATAGGTACAATCAGCAACAGCAGCATCACGGTAGCAACCGCCGAGGCGACCGGCCAGTCACGGTTATTGAAGAACTCCTGCCAGAGCACGCGGCCAATCATGATGCTGTCTGGCCCGCCGAGCAGTTCCGGGATCACAAACTCCCCCACCGCCGGGATAAACACCAGCATCGAGCCGGCAATGATACCGCCACGCGTTAACGGCATGATCACGCTGAAGAAGGTTTTCAACGGCTTGGCCCCCAGATCCAGCGAGGCTTCAACCAGCGAGTAATCAAGGCGCGTCAGCGCGGTATAAATCGGCAACACCATAAACGGCAGATAGGAATAAACGATGCCGATATACACCGCCAGATTGGTATGCAGGATCACCAGCGGCTGATCGATCACCCCCAACCACATCAGGAAGTTGTTCAACACCCCGTTGTTCTTCAGTATCCCCATCCAGGCATACACACGGATCAGGAATGACGTCCAGGAAGGCAGGATCACCAACAGCAACAGAATGTTGCGGGTCGACGGTTTACTGTGTGCCACCGCCCACGCCAGCGGATAGCCGATCACCAGGCAGCATAACGTTGAAACCGCCGCTATCTGCAAGGATTGCAGATAGGCATCGATGTATAACGGGTCATCGGTCAACTGCAGGTAGTTGGCAAAGTTCAGTGCAATATCGAGTTTGCCGTCTGCCCAACTCATCAGATCGGTATAAGGCGGTACCGCCAAGGCCAACTCTGAGAGACTGATCTTGAACACGATCAGGAACGGCAGCATAAACAACAGCAGCAGCCACAGCAGCGGCAGCGCGATCACCAACTTGCGGCCATGGGCCATCTGCAAACGTTGGATAAACGCCTTAATCGGGCCGGGTACTCTTGCCGGAGGCTCCGGCGAACGTTCAGAAAGCAATGTCATGGTGGTTACTCCTCACTTTCTCAACTACACCGTCAGAACCACACAGCTGTCGGTTTCCCAACACAGGCGCACTTCATCACCCCAGGTCGGCATCCCTTTGCGGAAGCGATGGCCGTTTTGCAGCTGCGCACTGATCATCTGCCCGCTGAGCAGTTTGACGTGGTAGATCGACAGATCGCCCAGATAGGCGATGTTCACCACCTCACCCACTGCAAAGTTGCAGCCGTCTTCCGGCACTTCCTCACACAGCATGATCTTTTCCGGGCGGAGCGCGACCTGAATAGGCACACCGTCTACCACCGATGAATCAGGATCGACCTTAAGCGCATGGCGTAAACCCGGACTTTGCAGGATCAATGCATCATCCCGCCGCTCCTGCAACACGCAATCGAACACGTTGACCGAACCGATAAACTCGGCGCTGAAACGGCTGTTCGGGTGCTCGTAGATCTCTTCCGGCTCACCGATTTGCACAAACTTGCCGCGGTTCATGATGGCGATACGGCCAGCCATGGTCATCGCTTCTTCCTGATCGTGGGTGACCATGACGCAGGTCGCGCCCACGCGCTCCAGGATATCCACCACTTCCAGTTGCATACGATCGCGCAGTTTCTTATCCAGCGCGCCCATTGGTTCATCCAATAGCAACAGCTTTGGCCGTTTAGCCAGACTACGCGCCAGTGCCACACGCTGGCGTTGCCCGCCGGAGAGCTGGTGCGGCTTACGCTTGGCGTATTCCTGCATATGCACCAGCGTCAGCATTTCTGTGACGCGCTCGTTAATTTGCGCGCGCGGCATTTTGTCCTGCTTGAGGCCAAACGCGATGTTCTGCTCCACCGTCATATGGGGGAACAGCGCATAGGACTGGAACATCATATTGACCGGGCGCTGGTATGGCGGCACATGGGACATGTCCTGGCCATCGAGGACAATTTGCCCTTCCGTCGGCTGTTCAAAACCGGCCAACATGCGCAGCAACGTCGATTTTCCGCAGCCAGAGGGCCCCAACAGCGCAAAGATTTCGCCCTTGTAGATCGTCAGGCTGACGTCTTCTACCGCGTTCTGGCCGTCAAAGGTTTTGGTGAGGTTACGGATTTCCAGCAGAGGGGTGAAAACCTTCTGCGATTTGGCTAGCGGACGAAGGATAACATCGTTCAATCGGGGTGCTCTCCGGCTAAAGCAGTGCGAACAACCACAGCAATTGCCATGGCCCAAAATGGCAATGCAGGCGGGTTAACCCCACCTGCTTATCAATACCCTATGGATTTCGAGCTGCGGCTAAGCGACAAGCTTACTCATCCCCAGGAGCTTACTTTTGGGTAAGTGACTGGGGTGAGTAAGTGCAGGTAACAACGCTGCAGCTTAAAAGACGACGGGTATTTACTTCCCGCTTTTAACTTTAGTCCATGCCCGGGTAACAACACGGTCAAGTTTTGGCGACTGCACATTCAGCGTGAACAGCTTGGCGCGAATATCTGCCGGTGGATAAACGTTCGGGTTATCACGCACCTCGGCATTCACCAGCGGCGTTGCGTCTTTCACCGCGTTAGCATAAAACACGTGGTTGCTGATATCCGCGATCACCTCTGGCTTGAGCAGGAAGTTCAGGAACTGGTAGGCCGCATCTTTGTTTTTGGCATCGGCTGGCATCGCAAACATGTCAAAGTAGGTCAGCGCCCCTTCTTTTGGAATGGAGTAGGCCACATTGACGCCGTTTTTGGCTTCCTTGGCACGGTTGGCGGCCTGCATGATGTCGCCAGACCAGCCAATGGCCACGCAAATATCCCCGTTAGCCAGATCGTTAATGTACTGGGAAGAGTGGAAGTAGCGGATATTCGGGCGCAGCTTCATCAACAGATCGTTGGCCGCACCGGTGTAATCTTCCGCACTGGTGCTGTTAGGATCTTTACCCAGATAGTGTAAGACGGTGGCATACACTTCGCTTGGCGCATCCAGGAAGGAAACACCACAGCTTTTCAGTTTCTCCAGGTTTTCCGGCTTGAGGATCAGGTCCCAGCTATCGACCGGGGCATCTTTACCCAGCACCGCTTTAACCTTATCGACGTTATAGCCAATGCCGGTGGTCACCATCATGTAAGGGATACCGTACTTATTATCCTTGTCGTTATGCGCAACCAGTTGCAGCATCTCGGGATCAAGGTTTTTGTAATTAGGTATCTTGCTCTTGTCCAGCGCTTCAAAAATACCGGCTTTGGACTGGCGCTCAAGGAAGTTGGAGGAAGGAACCACCAAGTCATAACCGGTGCTGCCCGCCATCAGTTTGCCTTCCAGAACCTCGTTGGAATCAAAGACGTCATACACCACTTTGATGCCGGTTTCTTTCTGGAATTTGGCCAGGGTATCCGGCGCAATGTAGTCGGACCAATTGTAGATGTGCAGCGTATTGTCTGCGGCCGACGCGGTGAGGCAAGCCGTCATCAGCAAGCCGCCAACCACACCCGATAACCACTTTTTACGTTGGGTGACCATCCGTAACTTCCTCCAAAACAAGGGGTAAATTTGTATCTTGAAAGGATACAACGCCTTTGATTAGCCGAGCGCAATCGTTGCGATCGCGAGTGAATAGCTATGCAGTTGATTGCATGCGATTTTCTCACCTGCCAGCCCACGAGGTCACAAACAGGAGCGTGAGCCTTTAGCAAGATCAGCAGCATAACCGGAGTTGCCAGACGGTGCCAGCCTCCTGGGTAAAAAACGCCGTTTATCGATTAATTATGCACGGGGTCTGTATGTGATGCGGCAATAACGGCCTAAAAGACGAGAAATATCTGGCAATAAGGGGAGAAACGCAGAATATCTGGTTGTGGGGGAAAGTCCGGGCTGCGTGCCGCCAGATCTGCGGCACACATAATGTACAGCGAAGATTAATGCAGCATCGGTTGGCTGGCTACGGTAGCCGGGTTCTCTTCTTCATCACCCATAAACAGCAGATCGTTCGCCCTGGCTTCCAGGATCACCATCGAGATCTGTTCTTCGCCCTGTTGCATAAAGTGGGCAAACTGCTCATAGGCTACGCCCACGGCAATGCTCAAAGACTGGCAAACAATCAGCTTTGGCAAATTATCGTCTTGAATATCAACAAAGGCCTTGATGGTCAGCGAGCTGGCATTGATTTGACTGAGATCGGCCACCAGCGGGATCAGTGCGGTTGGCTTGACTTCGGCCAGCGCGGAAAACAGGATCACATTGTCCACCAGATCGAGCTTGGCATCGAATACGCCGTCAAAGTTTTGCATGTGCGGCAGGTGTAGCGCCTGGCAAGAGTCACATTCAAAAAACGAGATCCCCAACTGATCCAACCAACGTCGTAATAACGCCAAATCGGGGACGATGAGTGAATCCATAAATTACCAGCCTCACAGGGTTCAATGACATGAAAAGGCGCATAGCTTACGGAATATTCAATCGAGATGCCACGATCAAAGCCGCTTAATTCACTAATACGACAACATCACACAACCTATTCGCACCTGCGATCCCCCGTACACGCTTGGCGCGACAGAGGAAAGCGCAATTTATCATCCGCCAGATTTCAGACGAAAGCCAGGCCGGGCTTGTTGCTCAATGTACTCGATCATCATGCCTGCAATATCCAACCCGGTGGTGGTTTCAACGCCTTCCAACCCCGGCGATGCATTCACCTCCATCACCAGCGGGCCACGATCGGCACGTAGGATATCAACCCCGGCAACATCCAGCCCCAGCGTCTCCACGGCCTTGATCGCGGTTGCGCGTTCCTTGCCGGTGATATGCACTTTACGAGCCGTGCCACCACGGTGCAGGTTCGACCGAAACTCCCCAGGCTTTGCCTGGCGTTCAATCGCGGCAACTACCCTGCCGCCAACGACCAGGCAGCGAATGTCACAGCCGTTGGCTTCGCGGATATACTCCTGCACCAGGATATGGGCATTCAGGCCACGAAAGGCGTCGATCACGCTCTCCGCCGCCTGACGAGTTTCGGCCAATACCACGCCGATCCCCTGTGTCCCTTCAACCAGCTTCACCACCAGCGGTGCGCCACCCACCAGTTCGATCAAATCACCGGTGTCATCCGGCGAATGCGCAAAGCCGGTAATGGGCAGATCAATCCCCTGGCGCGCCAGCAGTTGCAGCGAACGCAGCTTGTCACGGGCGCGGGTAATGGCTACAGATTCATTGAGCGGATAGCTGCCGAGCAGTTCAAACTGGCGCAGCACGGCAGTGCCATAAAACGTAATAGCAGAACCGATACGCGGGATCACGGCATCGTAACGTTCCAACTGGCGGCCACGATAATGAATGCTAGGTGCCGCCGGGTTGATATTCATATAACAAGACTGCGGATCGATAACATCGATACGGTGCCCACGCTGCTCTGCAGCCTCACGCAGTCTTTTACATGAGTACAGCGAACCATCGCGTGAAAGAATGGCAATTTTCACTCGTCACCCCTAAAGGCGTTGATCACCTGCATTGGCAGGCATTCCCCATAGCCGCGTTTAGTCTTGCGGTCCCTGGTCTTGTTTATCTTTCGGCGGGGTACGCCGATCGTTCTGCGGCGGCTGGCCACCGCGCAGTAGCGGGCCGAACCCTTGAACTACGCGCCAGACCAAAAACGCGGCTGCCGGAACCATCATGAAGACGCCAAGAAAGATCATGCCAACCGCCGCCTGTTGCGAAGCCAGCATACCCGGCAAGCGCACGTAGTCATGAATACTCAGATAAGAGAGTATCAACAGCACCATGCCCAATCCTTCAAGCACCAGCACAGAACGCGGTAAGTCACCGAATGAACGCATATTTTTTTCTCCAGACTCACTGTGTCCAGTGTAGTAAATTCGCCATCACAGCAACAGCCCTAGTTGATTAATCGGTTCTATAAATCAAACCAAGAGGCAGATCCTGCTTTTTTTTAGCTCCACCAACGGGCATAGTAAGCGCCATAACGTGAGTGATAGCGCAACTGAAGTCTTTTTATGACGGAAGGAATGTCGTTACAATAACGGTTAATTATTAATAACAGACTAGGAGTGTTACATGTTTGCTGTAATCTTCGGGCGTCCGGGCTGTCCTTACTGTGTCCGTGCTAAAGAGCTGGCAGAGAAATTGACTGAAGAGCGTGACGATTTCAACTTCCGTTATGTTGATATTCACGCAGAAGGCATCACCAAGGCCGATTTGGAAAAAACCGTGGGCAAACCGGTAGAAACCGTGCCGCAGATCTTTATCGATCAGACCCACATTGGCGGTTGCACCGATTTTGAAGCCTACGCCAAAGAAAATCTGAACCTGTTCCAGTAAGCTTCAAGCTCGAACAAAAAAAGGCCACCGAACGCAGGTGGCCTTTTTTACGATTAGGGTTTTTGCCGCCGATAGAACTGTTGCAAAGCATGCAACACCATGCGCATTAATAAATACAGCATCCCACCGAACACACACCAGAATACGGCGCTGACCGCATAAGCCAACTCCTGCCAAAACGAATGGCCAGGCGTTAACCAAAAGTGGCGAATGAGCAAACACAGCGGTACCGCACACAGTGCGCCAAGCAACGGACACAGGATACGCTGCTTGCTCGACAAATAGCTGGCGATAAAACCGGGAATAATAAACAACAGCAGGCCGGTTTCACCATGATGCTCAGGCTCTGTCACGCCGAGGGCACCGCTCTTCTGGCCCAGAAAAACCAGGCTAAACAACAGAAAACAGCTGAAAATGCCCACCCAGTATCGATAACTCACCATCCACCTCTCCCCTCCATACCCGAAAAACGACGGATATCGCGACGTGACCGCTCACTACATCGTAAAAAACAGCCTATCGCACAGACCTTGCGACACACAGCCGAAATCGACAGCGCTGGCTGAACTTTTTCCTTGGTCAAAAAGGGTTAAATACGTATGCCGACACAGCTTTATGCTGGCTGTCATACGTGATAGCGACTAGAATAAGCGCCGCCATTCGATGGTTCGGATCGCCTTCCGATGGTTGGTTGTTATCTCAGTTTTATCCATATACTCTATGGCTGAATCTAACTCTTATAGTGTTCTTTATCAAGAACTTACTGGTAAACAATAAGTTATCCCCCGTGAACATAAACGTCGCAAGTTTGTTAAATGGTAACTACATCCTGTTACTGTTTGTGGTACTCGCCCTGGGGCTCTGCCTCGGAAAGGTTCGTCTTGGCTCCGTTCAACTCGGTAATTCCATTGGCGTTTTAGTGGTCTCGCTGTTGCTCGGCCAGCAACACTTTGCCATTAACACCGAAGCGTTAAGCCTCGGCTTCATGCTGTTTATTTTTTGCGTCGGTGTTGAAGCTGGCCCCAATTTCTTCTCGATTTTTTTCCGCGACGGCAAAAACTACTTCATGCTGGCGCTGGTGATGGTCGGTTCAGCGATGGTGATCGCTATCGGTCTGGGTAAGCTGTTCCACTGGGATATCGGCCTTACTGCCGGCATGCTCGCCGGTTCGATGACCTCCACACCGGTGTTGGTGGGTGCAGGCGATACGCTGCGTAATACCATCACCAGCGGACCGGCGCTGCTTGCAGCCCAAGACCATCTGAGCCTGGGCTACGCCCTGACCTACCTGATTGGCCTGGTCAGCCTGATTTTCGGCGCTCGTTACCTGCCTAAACTACAGCATCAGGACCTCTCTACCTCTGCCCAACAAATCGCCCGTGAGCGCGGCTTGGATACCGATAGTCAGCGCAAGGTTTATTTGCCAGTGATCCGCGCCTATCGCGTTGGCCAGGAGCTGGTTGCCTGGGCAGACGGCAAGAACCTGCGCGAGCTCGGCATTTACCGCCAAACCGGTTGCTACATCGAAAGAATTCGCCGCAACGGCATTCTGGCCAACCCAGACGGCGATGCGGTGTTACAGGTCGGGGATGAAATCTCACTGGTCGGCTACCCTGATGCTCACGCACGCCTGGACCCAAGCTTCCGTAACGGTAAAGAAGTGTTCGACCGGGATCTGCTGGATATGCGCATCGTGACCGAAGAAATCGTGGTCAAAAACAGCAATGCGGTAGGCAAACGCCTGAGCCAGTTGAAGCTGACCGATCATGGTTGCTTCCTCAACCGCGTGATCCGCAGCCAGATTGAAATGCCGATCGATGACAGCATCGTGTTGAACAAAGGCGATGTGCTGCAGGTTAGCGGCGATGCCCGCCGGGTAAAAAGCGTGGCAGAGAAGATCGGCTTTATCTCCATTCATAGCCAGGTCACCGATCTGCTGGCGTTCTGCGCCTTCTTTATCATCGGCCTGCTGATTGGCCAGATCACCATTCAGTTCACCAGCAGCTTCTCCTTTGGCATCGGCAACGCCGCAGGGCTATTGATGTCCGGCATCATGCTGGGCTTCCTGCGTGCCAACCACCCGACATTTGGTTATATCCCTCAGGGCGCGTTGAACATGGTGAAAGAGTTCGGCCTGATGGTGTTTATGGCCGGTGTAGGCCTGAGCGCAGGGGCTGGTATCGGCAATACCCTAGGCGCAGTAGGTGGCCAGATGCTGATCGCAGGCTTGATCGTCAGCCTGGTACCCGTAGTGATCTGCTTCCTGTTCGGAGCCTACATTCTGCGTATGAACCGTGCCCTGCTGTTTGGTGCCATTATGGGGGCACGTACCTGCGCTCCGGCGATGGAAATCATTAGTGACACTGCACGTAGTAATATTCCAGCATTGGGATATGCAGGCACCTACGCCATCGCTAACGTGTTGTTAACCTTGGCAGGTTCACTCATCGTGGTGATCTGGCCAGGTATAATGGGGTAGCAAGGCGGTCTGGGAAGTGGTGCTACGGCGAAATATTTTTTAATTTTTCTAGCAACAGGTAGAACTTTTCGATCGGGACATAGTCTGAATTAGTGCCACTGCTTTTCTTTGATGTCCCCATTTTGTGGAGCCCGTTAGTCCCGCCTTTTTAGGTTCAAGATTAGCGGGTTTTTTGTTGCCTGAATTTTACATACTTCAAAAACAGTTAGTTAGAAATCGTCGTTTTAGTGAGTGGCGACACTCGTTTTGCTGCCATAAAAAGCCTGCGTTCTCAGGCTGCTAGTCAGATTGACTTGCACCCCATTGATTTACACACCGCGATGTTAGTAATGTCTTAAGGCTATGGGGCTGCGACGGTGCCACAATCAATTAGGGGACACAGCCTAGAATTCGTCGCCACTCAGACTCTGATGTAAAACATTGGCCTTATTTGATGTTCTGAAGAATGCTTTTCGGTACCCAACCACTATCTTGATCCGAAAGTCTCTGGCACCATACCCAGCCATTTAAGAATTTTATCGCCAGCAACTCATCTCCTTCATTAACATCAAGTTCTTTGGCCGTATAGTCATCTTTCGCTATACCATGTCCAGGTTTGTTGCTTCGTTCTATGAGTTGTTCTGGAACCCATCCACCGGGATGATCAGGCACTGTACAGAAATACCAATTATCCCAACCTTCATCGCCCTCATACATATCCCCTATAAAAAGCGGAGTTCCACTTGTGAACGTGATAGGATCTGGATACTCACTTCGATGTTGCCCAGTTGCGATAAATTTCATGTTAGTCCTCATAAATGCCACCTTGCTTCCTCCGATACTGACAATTATCTGTATGCATATACAGTTTGCAACTATTAATTTTCATTGCACAGCTGATAATTCGAAGCTTGCTTGATGCTTAATAAATCAGTAACAAATTGATATACAAGATAATTTATATCCACACAATAACGCTTCTAACTCCGAACGTTAGGGTAAGACAATGGCGGGCTACCTGGTTACATAATTACCTAAGCCGACAACCTTCGCTACACCGGCCTGTAAATCTCTCTATTAATGCATCAGGATGCATCAACATTTAACCAGACTTATATTGAGGCTGGTTGTGCAGATTACATAGATGATGTGATACGCCCAAGTACGCCTTATACTCAGCCCTGTCGGTACGATACATAAATGTCGATCAGCACGTTTACACCAGCAGCATATTGTTTATTGGTCAAAGTATCCTAACAGCAATATTAATGCGATATAAAACACTGAAGGTAGATGTACATGAACGCAGGAGGAGACATCTGTTACCAATAGCGTTAACCCTATCTCATATTTTAAACTGACAGAATTTAACCTATCGAGGTTATTGACAACACTATTCTTTTAATGACAACGTAGTGAAACACCGAGGTATTGTCGCTCAACGAAGGGAGTCTGACATCGGTTACAAATATCATTAATGCCAGGGAGGTGAGCATGTAAAACCAATACAATAACAGCACCAGAAATAAAATACCGAGTTTTGGCAGTTTAATGATTTTTTATGTATCATTTCACAATCCCGAAAGGATTTATAGGATTGCATCATGAAAGTGAGTTTTTTAGGGTACCTTTTTCTGGTTTTAACCAGCTCCTTTTTTTGTGGGAGCTTAAGCGCAGTCAGCACTGGCACGCTTACGGTGAAGTTTGGTCAGACAACGGAGGATAGTTTTAAGGCGACTCACCCGGAAGCGGTCAATGTGGGTTATAATAACGAACTGAAAGGAAATATTTATAAAGAAACACCCGATAACAACAAGGACAAACGAAGCAGTATCATTTTTGAAAGTACCAAAGATGTTTTTGTCTTGTTTGATCAGAATAAGAATTTATCCGCACTGCAGTTACAATTTAAAAACGATCAGTTTGGTCTCATTAGTGCGATTTTAGCCAGTAAGTACACTACCACCGTAAAGAAAACCCCATTTATCGGCACTGACTATATGGAGCTATACAATGAAGGGGTTTCTATTTACTTGATGGATCCTATTTTCTATTCAAACACGTCACTCTTCTTTATAAGGACCGACATTAGAAATAAAATCCTAAAAGACCTCTCCACGGAGATGCTCAATGATGATATTGATGTACTGAATTACCTCGTGGAAAGAAGCTTCCCTTCAAAAGAGTAATCCAATAAGTGCCCCTGCTATTATGCAGAATATCAAAATAACATAATAGCGGGCGGAGTAAAAATCAGCATCCAATCACCAAGGGGTGTAACAACAATAAGAACATCTAGGGCTGGGGTATGGCAATGACGGGCTGTTGAGACAGTTCCGCAATGATACCGCTCGGCCTCTTATTGTGATGCCTTTCTCCATGCCATTCAGATCCAACACTCCCCCTCAATGTTTTTCGATTGGCACCACCAGCATATCAACCGCAATATGGTTTATCGTGCGGCGCGTACTGGATACCAAACGGCTCCACATATCGTGGTGGTGACCAAAAATCACCAAATCAATCCCCTTCTCACTGATGGCATTGTTCAGCGCTTCGCATAGTTCACCACGGCCAATGATCACTTCACTGATGGGATACTCCGCCTGCTGCTGGATAGCGTTAAGCATGTTCTTTACTCGTTCGGTGAAAGTCTTATCGGTATAGTTGAATTCGCCACTACCAAACTCGCTATAGTGGTTAGCTTGCTCATCGATATAAATCAACGACAGTTTGGCCTGCAGTGCGCCAGCCAATTCAGAACCTTTACGCACCAGCAGTTCGGCATCGTCACTCAGATCGGTTGCAATAGCGATATGTTGATAAGTCATATTGTCGGCCCTCCGTATTACCTAATACCCAGCCTGATAACCTACCTATTAATTCTAGTCTAGTCTGAGAGTAGCTGCTCATCCTCTTATCGTTCTACTACTGGAACAATCCATCTCGGCATCAGGCACTACTGCAAAATCTGCACGTGGCTAAACTCTCTCTTATGCACAGGACATCCCTGTTGCCACAGAGAATCATGTGACGAACAACCACTAATTGAGAGGATTGACGATGAGTACTCCAGCTAACTTTAATGGCCAGCGTCCTGTTATTGATGCCAATGATGCGGTGATGCTGCTGATCGACCACCAAAGCGGTCTGTTCCAAACCGTAGGCGATATGCCAATGACCGAACTGCGCGCCCGCGCTGCAGCATTAGCTAAAATCGCCACGCTGAGCCAGTTGCCAGTGATCACCACCGCCTCCGTACCGCAAGGGCCAAACGGCCCCCTGATCCCGGAAATCCATCAAAACGCACCACATGCCCAATATGTGGCACGCAGAGGCGAAATCAACGCCTGGGATAACCCTGAGTTTGTCGCTGCGGTTAAAGCTACCGGGCGCAAGACATTGATTATTGCTGGCACCATTACCAGTGTATGTATGGCGTTCCCGGCTATCAGCGCAGTCTATGAAGGCTATAAAGTCTTTGCTGTCGTTGATGCCTCAGGCACTTACTCCAAAATGGCTCAGGAAATCACCCTGGCGCGAGTCGTACAGGCTGGCGTCGTTCCTATCGACACCGCAGGTGTCGCTTCCGAGTTACAACGCACCTGGAATCGTGAAGACGCCATGGCGTGGGCAGAGGTCTACACCCATATCTTCCCGGCCTACCAACTGTTGATTGAAAGCTATACCAAGGCGCAGGAAGTGGTGCAAAACCAGGAAAAGCTGGATTCCCAAGCGTCTTAAGCGCCATAGCGTGCGTTAGCTAACCTATTGGTTCCCAAACGGGCGCGGCATGATGCTGCGCCCCCGTATGTTGTGACCCCGGAGAGGGAATTTCTGCGGTCTTGGTTAACCGCTCTGCATCTAGCCCCCCTAGCCCATCTTCCATTACAGAAAGGTTCAGAAAATAAAGAAAATATATGATGGTGTGATATGCCTGGTAACTCCTTATACTCGGCCCTGTCGATAAGAAAAATCACCTGACCACCAACGCCCAACTCTTTCCCCTCCCATTCGACGCTTACTCTCAGATTAATCCAGACTTCGGCTTAATCATTTACCCGTGATTGGCCCTGAGTGCCGGAAACGCCACGCGCCATTATCAGGATAACGCAATGTCAATTTCACCCTCTGCCCGGGTCGCAAGCAGCAGCTTGATTGAACCGGGGGCGATTATCGGTGCGCGCGTCAACATTGGCCCTTTCTGCATCATTGCAGCTGGCGTCGAGATTGGTGATGACACGGTGATAGCCTCTCATGTCAGCATTAACGGCCTCACCCGTATTGGCTGTAATAACGTTATCGGGCAATTTTCCACCATCGGCGAAGTGAATCAGGATTTGAAATATGCAGGTGAAGCGACGGACGTGATCATCGGCGACAGAAACAGGATCGGCAAGAATGCGACGATTCATCGCGGCACCGCTCAAGGCTATCGGCGAACGACTATCGGCAATGACAACCTGTTCTTGAACAACGTTCACATTGGCCATGATTGCATTGTCGGCAATACCACGGTTATCGGTGATAACTCGGGGCTAGCCGGGCATGTTGAGCTGGATGATTTTGTGCAGATAGGCAATATATGCGCGATACATCAGTTTTGTCTGTTGGGTGCCCATGCGCATATCGCCCATCAGTCCGGCGTGGTGCAGGATGTTCCACCTTTTGTCAGTGCCAGTGGCAACCGCGCGGCCCCCATCGGTGTTAACGAGTCAGCGGCAGCCTTCCAAGCGCTGGACGATCGGCAACAGCAAGTGATCCAAGCCCTGTATAACATGCTGTATCACAATGCATTGGCGATCGATGAGGTGAAGCAGGAGGCGCAGCGCTTGAGCGAAATCTATCCGTTACTGCAATGGTTTACTTCTTTCTTCTCTCGCTCGGCGCGCGGCATTATCCGTTAGGTAATCCATTGATTATTCAGTGGAGCATGGCAGGCAAGCGGGCGCAGCATGCAGCGCCCCTACAATGCGTAGTCTACAGTCGTTTATTTAATTACCGCACGGCCAGTATTTTCGCTGGCAGACCAGATACGATAGCGCACCTCGACGTCCTTCGGCACGTAAACCACGATCGGCAAGCGGCTGTTATAGCGCTGCATCGCGGCATCCCCCAGATGAGCGGCAACGAACTCCTGACGCTTGGTATTATCCGGGCAAGCCATCATGGTAGAAGCCGGAGCCGAAAGCTTCGGCAGTACAAAATAGTTGTAACCCCAACCGGCCAGCGTTTTACTCTCCAGGTTGCCGCCCATCATGTGACGATTGCAATCCACTTCCAGCGTTTGGCCAATCAGCAGCTCAACCTTAAAGTTTTCTTCATTCTCCTGCTTGGGTAAATAAATGACCTGCCGGCTCATGCCCGGCTCTGCTTTCGGGAACGGTGCTACTTTTTCCAACGGCTGCATATTGAGATCGTCATTACTTGCGGTGGTTGCAGCAACGGCGCTGACAGACGCGGCCATCAGCAGGCTGGTCACTACCATAGAAAGCTTGTTCATTTTTTATCCTTACAATTCATAACCTAAATACCCAACTACGCTAGCATACTTTACGCCGTTAAATTATAGGTCAAATCTGGATATCACCCTCAGACCCCTGCCATCCATTAAGGTTTTCTTAAGACGGGATGATTACAGTAGCCTGATCCGTTACCGCCTATGAGCCTTCGTGTGAACCCATCAAACGCCAAACAATCGTCATTAAATCAATCCTCAACGGCTAGCCAAATTCAGACTGACGCCCTTTACTCCTTGCCCACATCCTTTTACCGTTGGCAAGCCTTTGGGCTGATGGTGGCTGCGCTGCTGTTTATCTGGCTGTCACGCAATGAACAGCTGGATTGGGCAATCAGTAATTATTGGTATGACGCCGCCAGCCAGCGTTTTCCGTGGCAGAACAACTACTGGCTGGATCTGATCAACCATCGGTTGTTAAAGATTTCGGTGATCGCCGGAGCGGTGCTGGCGCTGTTTTGGGGCATTTATCGCCGTAATGCGCGGCTGATCGTCGCCATGCTGTTGATCGGCATTGGGCCGTTGGTGGTGGGGATCCTGAAGGCAACCAGCGTACACTCATGCCCCTGGGATCTGCTGGAGTACGGTGGCAAAGCGATGTCGTTTCCCCTGTTTGGCACCACGCCAGCGTTTCCGGGGCCTGGCCGTTGCTTCCCTGGAGGCCACGCTTCCAGCGGCTTCGCCTTGATGGCACTGTTCTTTCTGTTTTATCCGCAACGCCCGCGCCTGGCTTACTGGTGCTGGCTGGGCGGCATCACGCTTGGCATGCTTATGGGCTTTGGCCAGATCATGCGGGGCGCACATTTTCTTTCCCATAACCTGTGGGCCGGGTGGTGGGTTTGGTTCAGCCAATTGGCTGTTTATTGGTGTATTAGCGGCTATTTTCGCCGTAAGACGAGGTAATACTTAATGGAGCAGTTGAACTATCTTCTTTTCGCCTGGATCGATGCCACTCCGGCCAGCCCGGAATGGTTGATCGATCTTGCCACCTTCATCGCACGGGATCTGATCGTCATTATCCCGCTGCTGATTGTCGGCCTGTGGTTCTGGGGGGCACATAGCCAACTGGCAGCACAGCGAGAAGTGGTAGCCAAAACGACCATTGCCCTGTTATTTGCCATGAGCGCCTCGGCCGCGATCGGTGCGCTGTTGCCCCATGAGCGCCCGTTTGTCACCGGCATCGGCTATACCTTTCTGGCGCATGCACCAGACAGTTCTTTCCCCAGCGATCATGGCACCGCCATCTTCACCTTCGCCCTGGCCTTCCTGTGCTGGCATCGTGTCTGGTCAGGTATTTTGCTGATGGTCGCGGCAGTCGCCATTGCCTGGTCCCGCGTGTTCCTTGGTGTGCACTGGCCGCTGGATATGGTGGGCGGTTTCCTGCTGGCCTGTGTGGGGTGTCTGTTTGCCCAATTGGTGTGGAACCTGTTTGGTGAGGCCATCGCCCAGCGTCTGACGCGCCTGTACCATTTCCTGTTCGCCTTCCCGATCCGTAAAGGATGGGTGAAGGAGTAATACCTGCCCGCGGGGGGCTTGCCCCCCGCCAGCTATAGCATGCCGGTCGTCACGCGAAACTCCCGCATCTCCCCCGCTTTTAACATCACTGCCATTGGTATTGCTGCAACCTCTGGGCTGCAACTGGCCGGCTGGACAAACGCCGTCGCCCGCGAGTTGGCTCGTGGCCGCTGTAAGACGGCATAGCTGAATTGGCGGGTGGCAAAACGGGTTACATACCTTCTGCCGCACGGCGCCAGCATAAAGAACTCGGCCTGATCGACATACAGCGAGAGATCGTCAGAGCAAATGACCCGCTGTGGATTATCACGGATATTGAGCGCACAGCCCGGCAGGTTTTGACGGAAAACGGCACCCTCTGCGCAGGCATAGTTCATATGGCACATATAACTTAATGGCTGGGCCTGCTCGGCCAGGTTGTTGATCACCATTTCAATACTGAACTGTGTGCTGTTGGCGGCTAGCTGAACGGCCGGTTGGATGCGGCAAGGGCCATCGGCCGTTCTGGCTCGTACAGTGATTGCTTCCTCCTCGACCTCCAGCCAGACATCAATCACCGGACCATAATTAGCTGGCAAGCCTTGGTGAGAGGCAAAGCAACCACGGGCATCATTACGCAGTGGCTGCGCCTGGCTGGCTTTTGCTTTGAGAGACTGGCCATCAAACACCGCATCCCAAATCATCAAATCCTGGTAGGGCAATAACGTTAAGGCACCCCGCTGGTTTTTTAGCACCAACGCGGCGATGTCACCAGGAAACATAAACGCGGTCACCGTAAAACCAGCGCCACGATACACTTCATTCGGCTGTGTGCCGAACAATCCAGGGCTCAGATTAATGATCGTCTTCATCTTCTTTCCTCAGGGGGCAGCCGTTGCTCAGTGAACGGATTGGTCAAGGTGTAATCTATGTTATTTAAATAACATTTACCAGCGCATTCTGTGGCAGGTCGTGCTCATTAATTCCGCTTATGACTGAAAAATTAGTGTTAATACAGCTACCAATCACGATGTGACAATGTTAGGATTATAACATCACTAACATCCCAAAGCGTTATTACACCCACTGAGGAATTACCATGACTACTGAACAGATTGATTACGCTCGCTATATCGACCATACCCTGCTGGCTATGGACACCACGGAAAGCCAGATCAACCAACTGTGCGAAGAAGCGCGTCAGCATAATTTCTATGCCGTTTGCGTTAACTCGGGTTATGTCCCGTTGGCCGCTCACCTGTTGCAGGAAAGCAACGTTAAAGTATGCTCGGTTATCGGCTTCCCTCTGGGTGCTGGTTTGACCGTATCCAAGGCTTTCGAAGCCAAAGCGGCCATTGCCGCCGGCGCCCAGGAAATCGACATGGTGATCAATGTCGGTTGGCTGAAAAGCGGCCTGAATGACGAAGTGAAGGCCGATATCGCCGCGGTGCGTGAAGTTTGCGCGGCTATCCCGTTGAAGGTAATATTGGAAACCTGTCTGCTCAGCGATGAACAAATCGTTGTAGTTTGTGAAATGTGTCGTGAACTGGATGTCGCTTTCGTTAAAACCTCTACCGGTTTCAGCACAGGCGGCGCTCGTGAAGACCACGTCAAACTGATGCGTGCTACCGTAGGCAGCGAGATGGGCGTCAAAGCCTCTGGCGCAGTGCGCGATCGCGCTACCGCAGGGAAAATGATTGCCGCCGGTGCAACACGTATCGGCACCAGCTCGGGCGTTGCGATCGTTTCTGGCGATGCAGCTGACACCGGTAGCTACTGATTTTCGCTAGCTCTATCTAGGTATAGCGACATCTAATGCGGGGTTGTGCCCTCAGTGCGAACTGGGTCTGCACTACTCCGCATTATTGTGTTGGAGCGAACGAAAGAAACTTTTGGCTCCTTTATCCCTTTCGGCCACACTTGAGAAACTTGGGGTATAAACCTGTAGGAAAAACTGATGGAAACCCGGCGCGACGAACGTATCAACCGGCTAGTTCAGGCTCTAAAGCGTTCTGACAAGATCCACTTAAAAGAAGCAGCCGCACTGCTCGGCGTCTCGGAAATGACCATCCGGCGCGATCTCAGTGCCGAACCTGCGGCAGTGGTCTTGCTTGGGGGTTATGTCGTAGCCGATCCGCGTATCAACGGGGTCACCAATTATTTTGTCTCCGACCAGAAAGCCAAACAGGTGGCGGAAAAGCGCCGTATTGGCATGTTGGCGGCACCGCTAGTCAACGAAAATGACACGGTGTTCTTTGACTGTGGCACCACCACCCCGGCCATTATCGACGCCATTGCCGATGAACTCCCCTTTACCGCCATTTGTCACTCACTCAACACCTTTCTGGCGCTGCAGGACAAGCCCAACTGCAAGGTGATCCTGTGCGGCGGCGAATTTAAACCGAGCAACTACATTTTTACCGCTGTTGGCCAACATAACGAGTTGGATCACATCTGCCCTAACGTGGCCTTTATCTCAGCGGCAGGCATCACTTTGCAGCACGGCGCAACCTGTTTCAATCTTGATGAACTGGCGATGAAACACAAAGTGTTGGACAAGGCGCAGCAAAAAATCCTGGTCGCCGACCACAGCAAATTTGCCCAAACCAAGCCTGCCTGCATCGGGCCGCTGGCATTGTTCGACAAAGTCATCACCGATCGCCAGCCTGACCCCGAATTCATCGACTTTTTCAACCAACACGCGGTCACTTTGCGTTTCTGATCTTGGCCTCACTGCCAATTTTATGCCGTGTCCCTGGTGCTACTTGAGGGGCGCGGTTGCCAATTTCTGGTTAAAGTCAGGTTTTTTTTTAAGCAATTAAACTTAAATTATTCCTAATGACCGATAATTACAGGTTAATGGATTGCAACAACTTGCCAGCGTTATTATTTCCCGCAGAACATTATTGCAGTAATTTGCATCAAATCTCCCCCGGATAAAATGGCTCCTTACCTTCACCAGCCTCGTTATGCTGCTTTTTGTTTAAAAATTATCAGCTATTTTTAATCAAATTATCAGGATTTATCCTTATTCATATGATGATTAAGATCGTCTTATTAGGTCCGTCATCTTCCAGCCATATTGACAATGAAAATCACTAAATAAGTGTAAAAACAATCAGATAAACATTTCCCCCTCAATAACCAAACGTGATCTAAATCACTAAAACAGCTTAATCCGGCATTTTAGCTAGATCCAAACCATCACATAAAATATATTGCTCGCCCTGCCACACAAGACAGGTTTTTATCCGGTTAAACATCATACAAACCGGATAAAGGTTGTGGGATTAGTGAGAACGGTTGCAGCATGATGTTTCGCACAAACGCGCAACATTTGCATGAAAATTTACAATAAAAGCCTTTAACCGCACACATCACGCATTTGGGAGCAAGATCACGGTTGTTTCTGCTGTAAATCGTTATCTTGCCGCCAACAAAATCGGTGGGCAGTTGCTCCTCCGACAGAAACATCGGCGTTGACCCCGTTAACAGCAGAAACCATTTTGGCAGGTTAGCAACATCATTAGCCTGATAAACAATTCAGAGGCGCAATTCAACCTCTAGTTGTAACAACTGATTTTACCACTGGCGGGATAGCAACTTATTTCACCAGCGGATTTTAAACTTAAGTTTTTCTTTTTATTTTAAATTATCGTGTTCACCTCGGAGATATTTATGGACACTACACAGACCGGCACTATCGCCTCTGCAGCCTCAGGTTCCAGCACGGCCTGGCGTAAATCAGATACCATGTGGATGTTGGGCCTCTACGGCACCGCCATCGGCGCTGGCGTCTTGTTCTTGCCAATCAACGCCGGTATCGGTGGTTTGATCCCGCTGATCATCATGGCCATCATCGCCTTCCCGATGACCTTCTTTGCCCACCGTGGCCTGTGCCGTTTCGTTTTGTCCGGCAAAAACCCAGGTGAAGACATCACCGAAGTGGTAGAAGAACACTTTGGTATCAGCGCAGGTAAACTGATCACCCTGCTCTACTTCTTCGCCATTTACCCAATCCTGCTGGTTTATAGCGTTGCGATCACCAACACCGTGGACAGCTTCATCACCCACCAGTTGGGTATGACCTCGCCACCGCGCGCCATCCTGTCGCTGATCCTGATCGTTGGCCTGATGGGCATCGTGCGTTTCGGTGAGCAGGCGATCGTGAAGACCATGAGTATCCTGGTATTCCCGTTTGTTGCGGTGCTGATGCTGCTGGCGCTTTATCTGATCCCTAACTGGAGCAGTGCCATCTTCGAAAACGTCTCACTGGCCGGTTCTGGCGGCAGCCTGGGCCACGGCCTGGTGATCACCCTGTGGCTGGCAATCCCGGTTATGGTGTTCTCGTTCAACCACTCACCGATCATCTCCGCCTTTGCTGTAGCAAAACGCGAAGAGTACGGCGTGGACGCTGAGAAGAAATGTTCCCGCATCCTGGGCTATGCACACATCATGATGGTGCTGACCGTGATGTTCTTTGTTTTCAGCTGCGTGCTGAGCCTGTCCCCGGCGGATCTGGCCGAAGCCAAAGCGCAAAACATCTCCATCCTGTCTTACCTGGCTAACCACTTTAACAACCCGGTGATCGAGTACATCGCACCAGTCATCGCTTTCATCGCCATCACCAAATCCTTCCTGGGCCACTACCTCGGTGCTCGTGAAGGCTTTAACGGCATGATTGCCAAATCGATGAGAAGCCGTGGTAAAACCATCACCACCAACAAGCTGAACCGCATCACTGCCATCTTCATGCTGGTGACCACCTGGATCGTTGCCACGCTGAACCCAAGCATTCTGGGCATGATCGAGAACCTGGGTGGCCCAATCATCGCGATGCTGCTGTTCCTGATGCCGATGTATGCGATCCGTAAAGTGCCTGCCATGCGCAAGTACAGCGGCCATATCAGCAACGTATTTGTGGTCGTGATGGGCCTGATTGCCATCTCCGCCATCCTGTACACTCTGTTCGGTTAATAGCGCTCAGCCGGTGCCCAATGGCACCGGCTATCTCAAATCTCCCCCTCCTACCCCGCCGCGAACTCAAGCATGACCCATATGCCCCCTAAACGGCAGGCTGAGGGAATTAACTTCAAGAAGGAAGCGAGACTATGGTCAGCGTTTTCGATATTTTCAAAATTGGCATCGGCCCTTCCAGTTCCCACACCGTCGGCCCGATGAAAGCCGGTAAACAGTTTGTCGATGATTTGCAGGCTGCCGGGCAACTCCACGATACAACACGGGTGGCGGTTGACGTCTACGGCTCACTGTCACTGACGGGTAAAGGGCACCATACCGACATCGCGATTATTATGGGCCTGGCGGGCAATCTGCCCCATGACGTGGACATCGACAGCATCGCCGGCTTTATTCGTGATGTGGAACAGCGTGGCCGCCTATTGTTGGCAAAGGGTGAGCACGAGGTTGATTTTCCACAGATTGGTGGCATGAACTTCCACAGCACTAACCTGCCGCTGCACGAAAACGGCATGTCGATCAGCGCCTATGCTGGCGATCGGTTGCTGCACAGCAAAACCTATTACTCCATCGGCGGCGGATTTATCGTTGATGAAGAAAACTTCGGCCAATCGGCCAACAATAGCATCGCGGTCCCTTACCCTTATCGCTCCGCGCTGGATTTGCAGCAGCATTGCAAAGATACCGGGCTGTCACTTTCCGGGTTGGTGATGCAGAACGAACTGGCATTGCGCAGCAAAGCAGAGATCGAAGCGCACTTTGCCGACGTCTGGCAGGTGATGCGTGCCGGTATCGAACGCGGTATGAATACCGAAGGGTTGCTCCCCGGCCCGATGAAAGTACAGCGCCGTGCCGCCGCCCTGCGCCGCATTCTGGTAACCGGTGACAAGAACAATATCGATCCGATGAACGTAGTGGATTGGATCAATATGTTCGCGTTTGCGGTCAACGAAGAGAACGCTGCGGGTGGCCGAGTTGTAACGGCACCCACCAACGGAGCCTGCGGTATCATTCCAGCGGTGCTGGCGTATTACGACCAGTTTATCCGCCCGGTGAACACCAACTCCTACAGCCGTTACTTCCTGACTGCTGGTGTGATAGGCACGCTGTACAAGATGAATGCTTCAATCTCCGGCGCCGAAGTGGGCTGCCAAGGGGAAGTCGGCGTGGCCTGCTCTATGGCGGCAGCTGGTCTGGCGGAGTTGATGGGGGGTAGCCCGGCACAGGTTTGTATCGCCGCAGAGATTGCCATGGAGCACCATCTGGGGCTGACCTGTGATCCCCTGGCCGGACAGGTTCAGGTGCCTTGTATCGAACGTAACGCGATTTCTGCCGTGAAGGCAGTCAACGCCGCACGTATGGCACTGCGTCGCACCAGCGAGCCACGCGTTTGCCTGGATAAGGTGATCGAAACCATGTACGAAACCGGCAAGGACATGAACTCCAAATACCGCGAGACATCACAGGGCGGATTGGCCATCAAGGTTGTGGCGTGTAATTGATTTTTTGCCCGCTGAAGTAATCGCTGTTTCCCCTCACCCCAACCCTCTCCCACAGGAGAGGGAGCTGTACGGAGTTACATTCAGGTACAAGCGTTAATCTGTGGCACTGCGCAGAGGCGTTGCCTGTGAGGTCAAACACGAAAGTTTATTTGTAGCACGGTAAGTCCCCTATCCCTTTGGGAGAGGGAGCTGTACGGAGTTACATTCAGGTACAGGCGTTAATCTGTGGCACTGCGCAGGGGCGTTGCCTGTGAGGTCAAACACGAGAGTTTATTTGTAGCACGGTAAGTCCCCTCTCCCTTTGGGAGAGGGTTAGGGTGAGGGGCATATTGGCCGAGGATCAGCCGAAAATACCGCCAAACCACTGGGTCAGCTTCATCATCACAAAGTCCCACATGCGGCTAAAGAAGTTCCCTTCCTTCACTTCCTGCATCACCACCAGCGGGTGCTGATCGATAGTTTTGCCATCCAGCTGGAAATCGATGGTGCCTACCACCTGATTTTTCGCCAGCGGCGCTTCCAGCGTCGGTTGGTTAAGCTTGTAGCTGGCCTTCAGGTTTTTCATCTGCCCCTTAGGAATAGTCACGGCGGCATCCTTCGCCACGCCCAGCGGCACTTCGCCCACGTCGCCAAACCACACTTTCTGCGTCACAAAGGCTTTATCGACCTTGATCGGCGTTGCGGTTTCATAGAAGCGGAAGCCCCAGGTCAGCAACTTTTCGCTTTCGCTAAAGCGCACACGGTCACTCGGAGCCCCTAGCACCACTGAAATCAGACGCATTGGGCCATCAGTGGCCGAGGCGACGAGGTTATGCCCAGCCCCGCCGGTGTAACCGGTTTTGATACCATCCACATTCAGGTTGGTGCTCCACAGCAGGCGGTTACGGTTTATCTGGCGGATCTTGTTGAAGGTGAATTCTTTTTCTTTATGCAACGCGTACTCATCCGGCACATCGCGGATCAGCGCCTGGCTCAGCAACGCCATATCGCGTGCGGTGCTGTACTGCCCTTCGGCATCCAGACCATGCACGGTCAGGAAGTGGGTATTTTGCAGGCCGAGGGACTTGCCATAATTGTTCATCAAGCCAACGAACGAATCCTGGCTACCCGCTACGAAGTCTGCCAAGGCGATGCTGGCGTCGTTACCTGACTGGATGACAATGCCTTTATTGAGTTCCGATACCGGCACCTGATCGCCGGGTTTGATAAACATCAAAGAAGAACCACGCAGCACCGGGTTGCCGGTTGCCCAGGCATCTTTGCCCACGGTGACCAGATCGTCCGGTTTGATCTTACCGGCTTTCATCGCCTGGCCAATCACGTAACTGGACATGATTTTAGTCAGGCTCGCGGGATCCAGACGGGTATCCGCATTACCTTCTGCCAGGATCTTGCCGCTGTCGTAATCCATCAATACATAGGCTTTCGCATCGACCTGCGGTGCGGCCGGAGCCTCTGCTGCCTGTACGGTAGGCACAACCAACAACATGACACCTACGCTGAGGGCCAATTTACCAAGAGGAGTGGAACGGTTATTTTTCATCATGACGTCGCCAGAGTGTCCATTCAAACCATTGAAATAGCGTTAACTTTCAAACATGTTCACGTTTTCAGCCAACCAGCGAGAGTGGCACGAGGCCGCGCTGCCAACCGCGAAATACCCAGCGGCTCCCATTTGGGCCAACGCGGCACCGAAAGTGCCCTCGTTGTGAGTTTATTAGATTGCTCTTATTTTTGCAGGGTTTAGGCTGATTTTTCTGCATTTTTACATAACTGTACGTTACCGCAGAGAAATTGGCTGGAAATCAGGCTATGTGCCAGGTTTATGCAAACTTTCAACAAACCGTCGCCGCACTGTCATCAAAGTTACTTATGCTCTGCGCATTTCACCGCGGCAACTGGTTCACAGCCGCGCGTATCCGTTATCCTATAGCCCGCAGCATTCCTTGCCGGAGAAATATTGATGGATTTAGCCCTGTTCGACCTGGATGAAACCCTGATTGATGATGACAGCGCCAGCCTTTGGGTTCGCTGGCTGGTAGCCGAAGGGTTCGCACCGGCAGAGTTGGAACGCCAAGAGCAGCTGTTGATGCAATCCTATTATCAGGGCCAGCTGTCGATGGAAGATTATATGCAGGCAACGCTGGTTCCGCTGGCGGGTCTGAGTACCCAGACCGTCGCTGGTTGGGTGCAGCGCTATATTCGCCGGGATATCCTGCCCCGCGTCTACCCCGCGGCACGCGAACGCATGCAATGGCATCGCGAACGCGGCGACTGCATTCTGGTGATTTCAGCAACCGGTGAACATCTGGTTGCCCCCATCGCCGAGCAACTGGGGGCCGATGGCGCGCTGGCTATCGGTGTCGAAGTGTCAGAGGGCCGTTTTACCGGCAAGACCTACGGCACCATGACCTATCAGCAGGGTAAGGTCATCCGCCTGCAACAGTGGTTGCAGCAACACCCTGAACTGCAATTTGCCCATAGCCACGGCTATAGCGACTCCATTAACGATAAAGCCATGCTGGAATACGTCGACAGCGCCACCGTTATCAACCCGAATAGCGATCTTGGCGCGTTGGCAGAGCTGCACGGTTGGGAAGTCTGCCACTGGGAACGCTGATTTCAAGGTGACAAAAACGGCTTTGTAGCGTAGGTATGAGAGTTACTTTTATCTGTCGATGAAGAGGTGCTTTGTGCTGACCATTTGGGGCCGTGAAAATTCTAACAACGTCAAGAAAGTGCGCTGGTGTGCCGCTGAGTTAGGGCTGAATTACACCCATATCAACGCCGGTGGTGCCTACGGCAAGGTTAACGAAGAACCTTACCGATCGCTCAACCCCAACGGTCTGGTACCGCTGTTGCAGGATGGGGATTTCGTGCTGTGGGAATCCAATACCATCGTGCGTTATCTGGCGGCCAAGTTCGGCCAGACGCCATTCTACCCGCAGGATCTCCAGGCTCGCGCTGCGGCAGAGAAATGGATGGACTGGAATACCTCAACCATCACCGGCCCCTTCCGCAACGTGTTCTGGGGCATGGTTCGCACTCCGCCTGAAAAGCGTGATATAGCTCTGATTGAGGCTGGCATTGCTGAACTGGAGCAACACTTTGCTATCATCGAACGCACATTGGCTGAGCAGCCTTACCTCTCAGGCCAAGAGTTCGGCATCGGCGATATTCCGCTCGGCAGCTTTGTTTACGCCTGGTTTTCCATGCCTATCAAACGCCAGCCCAGCCCGCATATGGAACGCTGGTATCAACGGCTGTGCGCACGCCCTGCTTACCAGCACGCGGTGATGATCCCACTCACTTGATTACCAAGGTGTCCCAGATGGGGCACTTCTTACAACGCAGGGCTAGACAACAAAATCTTGCGGCGGATTATCCGGATGAACTCCAGAGAGGTCATCTCCGCCGCCGATCTCAAACTCATCTGACAGGGCGCTAATCGCGCCCAACCCGCAGCAGTTTCCCATTACTGTCATCGGTCAGCAGATAAAGGTAACCATCCGGCCCGACGCGCACGTCGCGAATACGCTCATTGCGATCGCCCAATAGCCGCTCTTCTGCCACTATTTTGTCACCGTCCAGCGTCAAACGGATCAGATCCCGTTGTGCCAACGCGCCAATAAACAGAGAGTGCTGCCATTGGGGGAATCGCGGGGTATCGTAAAACGCCATCCCGCTGACCCCCGGCGAAACTTTCCAATAATGCAGCGGCTGTTCGGTTCCTGGCACTACCTGGCCCTTAGCTTCAGGGATGGCTAGCCCTGAATAATTAATTCCATAGGTCGCTATCGGCCAGCCATAGTTTTTGCCCGGTAGAGGAATATTGATTTCATCACCGCCGCGTGGGCCATGCTCATGCTCCCAAATCATCCCACTCCAGGGGTTCAGCGCCAATCCTTGCGGATTGCGATGGCCATAAGACCAAATCTCAGGCCGCTTGTCCTGCTGGCCAACAAACGGGTTATCGGCAGGTACCTTGCCCTCTGCCGTTAGCCGCACAATCTTGCCTTGCAGTTTGTCCGTTTCCTGAGCCGTCGCTCGTTGGTTGTTTTCACCCAAGGTAATAAACAGATAGCCCTGGCGATCAAAGGCGAGTTTAGAGCCAAAATGGTTGCCGGTAGACAACTTGGGCTGCTGGCGAAAAATGACACGAAAATCTTCCAGCTGTTTATTGTCTGCACTCAGGCGCCCATAACCGACAGCGGTACCGGCCTTGTCTGCATCCCCTGCCTCTGCAAAGCTAAGGTAAACCCGGCGGCTAGTGACAAAATCCGGAGCCAGCACCACGTCTAGTAATCCTCCTTGCCCCTGCGCATAGACGTCTGGCACACCGGTAATCGGTGAGGAAAGCCCGGCAGACGGCTGCCATAACCGCAAACGGCCAGGACGTTCCGTTATCAGGATACCGCTATCGTTCGGCAAGAAGGCCAGCGACCAGGGATGCTCAAGGCTGTCCTGTAATTCAGTCACTACCGGTGCCGCATGCAGCAGGCCATTGCCGAACAGCAACCAACCCGCAATCAAAAAAGGCCGCAACATGTCATCTCCTTAAATTGGTAGAGTCCAATGAGTTTAGCCCAGACGGTAAAGTTCGTGCTTTAATCTAAATTTCAATATGTTGCATTTTTTCTTTGCTGTGCTTAAGTTAGTTGAACCGTCCAGGAGGCACAATGAAGATCACCGTAACAGACGCACTACAGCCAGAAGAAACCGCAGAAATCCGTAACCATTTGATGGCCTATAATCATCAATTCGTCGGCGATATTCTGAATAAGAACATCGGGGTATTTGCCCTGGATGATAACGGCAATAAGATTGCTGGCTTAACCGGCAGCACCGTAGGCCGCTGGCTGAGCATTGAGCTGCTATGGGTTTCCGATACATTGCGGGGTGAAGGGGTCGGCAGGAAAATAATCCAGGCGGCCGAACAGCAGGCGATTGCCGCTGGGTGCCGCTATGCTCGGGTAGATACTTTCAGCTTCCAGGCTCGGCCATTCTACGAAAAACTGGGCTATCAGCTTCAGATGACGCTACACGATTATCCGGTAGAACATGAACGCTATTTCTTCACCAAAACCCTCACAGACTGACAGGTAACGCGATGGAAACCCAGGCAATGGTAATCAACTGCGTGGCGTATAAGGCCGGTAAACGGCTGACCGACGTGACGATTGAAGATATCAGTGAAGTGGTCAAGGAGCCGGACACCTTTATCTGGCTGGGCTTGTGGCAACCGGAAGACGCGTTCATGCGCAAAATCCAGGAGGAGTTCGGCCTGCACGATCTGGCGATCGAGGACGCCTTATGTGCCCATCAACGGCCGAAAATAGAGACCTATGGTGACTCGCTGTTCATCGTGGTGAAAACCGCACAGTGGATGAAAGAAGAAGTCGAATACGGTGAGACTCACTTTTTCGTTGGTAAAAACTTCCTGATCAGCGTGCGCCATGGCGCTTCTTCCAGCTATGCCCCTATCCGCGCCAAGGCAGAGGAAAACCCCAAGCAACTGTGCCACGGGCCTGGCTTTGCGCTGTATTCGGTATTGGATTTTATCGTCGACAACTATCGCCATATCGTCGGCAAGTTCGAAACGATGATCGAAGACATCGAGTCCAACATGTTCAGGTCGGAGTTTGACGAAACCGCCATCGAAAACGTCTACAGCCTGCGCCGCAACCTGCTCGGCCTGCGTAATGCCGCCCTGCCGATGGATGAGATCTGCAACCAACTGATCCATCTGCATGAGGATGTGATCCCTAAAGAATTGCGGGCCTACGTTCGCGACGTGCAGGACCATACCCGGCAGGTCGCCAGCACGATAGATGATATGCGCGAAATGCTGACCAACGCCATGCACGTCAATCTGGCATTGGTGACCGTCAAACAAAACGAAGTGGTTAAGCGATTGGCAGGCTGGGGGGCGATCCTGGCCATTCCAACGGTGATCTTCAGCCTGTACGGCATGAACTTTGCCGATATGCCCGAATTGAAGTTCCCCTGGGCTTACCACACCACGCTGGGCGTCACCGTCGCCGGTTGCTTCTTCCTGTACCAAAAACTCAAGCGTTCCGGCTGGTTATAGATCGCCATCAAAACGGCTTATACTGCTATAGCTGAGACTGCTGCTGATGCGGCTAGACGGGCGCAGCATGCGGCGCCCCTGCGGTCGAACAGTTTGACCGTTAAAAATCCAGCCAATTTGTCATCAATCTAGGCCGTTTTTGTTTACGCCGCCAACATATAACGGTGTAATTTCCCGTTGCCCAAGTGTAAAATCCGCCCGTTTCTATTTTGGATTGAGCTATGTCACAAACTATGACCCCAAAAGCCCCCCGTGTCGGCTTTGTCTCACTAGGTTGCCCGAAAAACCTGGTTGATTCTGAACGGATCCTGACTGAACTGCGTAACGAAGGTTACCAGGTAGTGCCCCGCTATGATGATGCTGAGCTGGTGATCGTGAACACCTGCGGCTTTATCGACAGCGCCGTTCAAGAGTCACTGGAAGCGATCGGTGAAGCCTTGAACGAGAATGGCAAGGTGATTGTGACCGGCTGCCTCGGTGCCAAGGAAAACCAAATCCGTGAGGTACATCCGAAGGTCCTGGAAATTACCGGGCCGCACAGCTACGAACAGGTTTTGTCCCACGTTCACCAATATGTGCCGAAACCGGAACATAACCCCTTTACCAGCCTGACCCCGGCGCAGGGCGTGAAGCTGACGCCAAAGCACTACGCCTACCTGAAGATTTCCGAAGGCTGTAACCATCGCTGCACCTTCTGCATCATCCCATCGATGCGTGGCGACTTGGACAGCCGCCCGATCGGCTCCGTGCTGGATGAAGCCAAACGCCTGGTGGAATCTGGGGTGAAAGAGCTGTTGGTGATCTCACAAGACACCTCGGCCTACGGCGTCGATGTCAAACACCGTACCGGTTTCTGGAACGGCCAGCCGGTAAAAACCAGCATGGTCAGCCTGTGTGAACAGCTTTCCAGCCTGGGTGCCTGGGTGCGTCTGCACTACGTTTACCCTTACCCGCACGTGGATGACGTGATCCCGCTGATGGCAGAAGGCAAGATCCTGCCTTATCTGGATATTCCACTGCAGCACGCCAGCCCGAAAATCCTTAAGCTGATGAAACGCCCTGGCGCGGTTGAACGCACGCTGGAGCGCATCAAGCGCTGGCGCGAAATCTGCCCGGAGTTGACGCTGCGCTCCACCTTTATCGTTGGCTTCCCTGGGGAAACCGAAGAAGACTTCCAGATGCTGCTCGACTTCCTGACCGAAGCCAAGCTGGATCGCGTTGGCTGCTTCAAGTTCAGCCCGGTAGAAGGTGCTGCCGCTAATGAACTGGCTGACCCAGTGCCAGAAGAGGTGAAGGAAGAACGCTTCCATCGCTTTATGCAGCTGCAGCAGCAAATCTCCGCCCAACGCTTGCAAGACAAGATTGGCCGCGAAGTGCTGGTGCTGATCGACGAAGTGGATGAGGAAGGTGCTATTGGCCGCAGCATGGCGGACGCACCGGAAATCGACGGCGCGGTCTACCTCAACGGTGAAGCCAATGTCAAAGTCGGCGACATCGTCAAAGTGAAGATTGAGAACGCCGACGAGTACGATCTCTGGGGTTCCAAGGTCTGATTTCGACCACCGCGGAAAACCATAAAGGGGTTAGCAGCAATGCTAACCCCTTTATTTATTGGTGAACTACCAGCTAGTTACTTTTCGTCCGGCAGAGCATAAGCAATGACATAGTCACCCCGCTCTGCGGCCTGACGAGCACCACCCGCGCTGATGATAATGTATTGCTTGCCGTTCTTCGGCGACACAAAGGTCATTGGGCCGGACTGGCTGCCCACTGGCAGGCGCTCTTTCCAGATCTCTTTCCCAGTTGCCGTATCGAAGGCACGCAGGTAGAAATCCTGAGTACCAGCAAAGAACAGCAGCCCGGATTGAGTAGACAGGCTAGCACCCAGCGTTGGCATGCCCACTTCCATCGGCATACGCATTTTGATGCCCAGCGGCCCCGTATCCTGCACCGTACCTACCGGAACCTGCCACACCAGCTTGCCAGACTTCAGGTCTACCGCTGACATGGTGCCAAACGGTGGCTTCTGGCATGGAATGCCCAATGGGGAAAGGAAGCGTTCACGGATCGCACCGAACGGCGTACCGTCCATCGGAACCAGACCCATTTCGATGCCGCTGGCGCCGGTCGGCACCTTGCTGCGTGGCACCATCGAGTTGGCCAGCCCCAAACGCATATCGTTAACAAACATGATGGCATTGTTCGGATCCACCGAAACGCTGCCCCAGTTCATCCCACCCAACGAGCCAGGATATTGTAAAGCACGGTCGATACCCGGCGGTGTATAGACGCCCTGGTGACGCATCCCTTTGAACTCGATACGACACAGCAGTTGATCGAGCGGCGTTGCGCCCCACATGTCTGACTCGGTCAGCGTCTGGTTGCCAATATTCGGCATTCCCACCGAGAACGGCTGGGTTTTGGAATAACGTTCGCCAGGCACATTGCCCTGCGGTACTTCACGCTCTTCCACTTTCGCCACCGGCTGACCGTTCTCACGGTTGAGCATAAAGATCATGCCCTGCTTACTGGTTTGCACCAGCACGGGTGTCGTGCCACCCTTACCATCTGGCAGATCGTACAGTAACGGTTGAGACGGCAGGTCAAAGTCCCACAGATCATGGTGCGTGGTTTGGAAATGCCAACGCACTTTGCCGCTGGTGGCATCAACAGCCACAATGGAAGAGCTGTATTTATCATCCAGCGCGGTACGCTCGCCGCCGAAGAAGTCAGGCGTGGCGTTACCGGTCGGCAGATAGATCAGATTCAGTTTGGCATCGTAGGACATTGCGGACCATACGTTCGGCGTACCGCGCGTATAGGTTTCACCCGCTGGTGGCAGCTTGGTAATGGCCGGATTACCCGGATCCCATGCCCAGGCAAGTTCACCAGTATGCACATCATAAGCACGCACCACACCAGGAGGTTCGCCGGTAGAGAAGTTATCCGCCACGCGGCCACCCACCACCACCAGGTTACCCGCCACCAATGGGGTTGAGGTTTGCTGGTAATAACCCGGTTTAACTTCGCCCATGCCCGCTTTCAGATCGACAGTGCCGTTATCACCAAAGTCGGCGCAAGGTTTACCGGTATCGGCATCAATGGCAATCAAACGCGCATCGATGGTTGGCAGGAACAGACGGCGTTCGCACATGGCTGGTGCCGTAGCGCTAACGGCAACCACTGGCGATGAGGCAGGCTGAGCCGCATTGTCGTAATAACCCAGGCCACGGCAGCGCTGCCAGTTAGGGGCTGAGGCTTTAGGATCGAATGACCACTGTTGTTTGCCGGTATCGGCCTCCAACGACAGCACTTTGCCGTAGGCGGTACAGACATACAGGGTATTGCCGACCTGCAGCGGAGTATTCTGGTCTTCTGCACCGGAACCGTTGCTTTGTGGAATATCGCCGGTATGGGCAATCCACGCCACCTTCAGCTTGCTGACGTTAGACTTGTTGATCTGATCCAGCGCGGCAAAACGGTCACCGTGGGTGGTATTCCCCCAATGTTCCCAGTTTTTCTGCTCACTACCGGCAGCCACCGGTTTAACCGGGATATCTTCCTTGGCCGCCACCAGTGGCGTAGGCACAAAGGTGTAACCAAATCCGGCCACCAGCGCAACCGCCAGCAACCCAGCCCAAGAATAGCTGACGAAGCCGCGAACCGGATGACCGGCACGTTTCTTCAACCATGGATAGGCCAACGCGGCCAGGAAGGCCAGCACGCCGAACATAAACAAGCGTGAGAACAACGGCCAGAAATCCAGGCCAACATCCCACAACGCCCAAATCAGGGTGAACACAAAGGCCAGCGCATACACCCATATGCCCGCAGGTTTGAGCTTGATCACCAGTACCGCAGCGATCAGCATCACCACGCCCATCAGCCCAAAATAGAGGCTCCCCCCCAATGAAGCCAGGTAAACGCCGCCGATTGCCAGCGCGAGGCCGATGACACCCATCAGCCCCCCCAGCAGCCACATCAAGTAATTCCCTATACTTCGTTTATTGCCTGTCTTTGCCATATTCACTTTCTCCCACCGCTAGCAACGCGCAAATTTTGGCGCACTCACTGGTGTAATAAATAACCATCCCAAGATAACAACTCAACGGGGGTTAGGTTCCCCGCTGTACTACTGCTTACTACTCAAATGAATAAGCAACACTCATGCCCCCACCCCAGTTTCTGCCTGGAGCAGGTTCGAAATAGCGGCCATTGCCTTCGTTGACAATCACCGAGCCGACGTACTGGCGATCAAACAGATTGTCCACCCGGCCAAAAACGGTAAATTGCCAGTTCCCTACCGGGTAGCGATATCCGGTATTCAGCGCCGCCACGGTGTAGGACGGTGCCTGCTGTGAATTCTGATCGTTGGTCTGGATATCGCTCATGTAGCGCACTTCAGCACCGGCGAACCAACCTTGCGGCGGCGACCAGGCCAGCGAGGCGTACCCCATATTGCGGGCAATCCCCGGCAGGCGGTTGCCCTTCGGCACTTGCTTTGCGGCAGAACAGGTGCTGTCGCCACAGACATCACCGCGGTAAGTGGCATCCAGCAGCGTCCAGGCCATTTGCAGACGCCAGTCGTAGCTGAACTGTTGATCCAGCGCTAACTCCACCCCACGGCGACGGGTTTGCCCCGCGTTCTTGTAGCTGGTGCGCCCGTTGCTGCTCTCATCGACGACAATTTCGTTTTTGGTATCCGTCTGGAACAACGCCGCGCTGAACAGGCCGTTGCCGATACGGGTCTTGCTTCCCAGTTCAACGGTATCGCTGGTAGCAGGTTTTAGACCAAGATTGAGCCCCGCCACGCCACCTGGGCGATAAGAGAGTTCATTGATGGTAGGGGTTTCAAAGCCACGCCCGGCGGAAGCGTACACATTCCAGCCCTTGGTCAACGCATAGTTGAGCGAGCCTACTGGCAACCACTGGTGATAGCGGGCGTCGCCACTGTCATCACCATTACTGCCGGTAATATAGTGATCGTTGGAATCGAAATTGACGGTGCTGAAGCGCACTCCGGCATCCAGCGTCAAACGTTGGGTCAGGTTCCAGGAAGTTTGCAGATAGGGATCCACATTCCACATCAGGTTGCGTTCATCCCGCCGTAGATTACCCTTGGTCCCTAATTCGTTAACGCCGTTGACTACCGTGAAATTCTCATAGCCTTTGCGCTGCTCGGTCATGGTTTCGTAGTCGAGCCCCCCCGTCACGCTGAACGGCAACGTGGCGATTTCACCACGATGAGTCCAGCGAGTATCGATGCCCTGATAATGACGCGCCAGAGAGATCACTCCGCCGGGATGTTGTTCACTACGCTGCTGTACGGCTACTGGAATTGACTGATACTGCGTGGTTTCCCGCTCACCGGCGTAAGTCATGATGCTCAGATCGTCATTGGCGCTCATCTGGCGTTCATAGCGCAACCCGGCCTGGGTTTGCGAAATGGTTTTACGCGTGTTGTATTGATCTGCTCTTGGTGCCTGGCGCGGATTGTCGTGCCATTCGGCTTCGGTTAAACCACCGGGATCGTCGGCATTAATATCCACCGAGTTAAACAACAGCGTCAGCGTGCTGACATCATCAATGCGCACACCCAAACGCGCGTTACCCAGGTTCTTACGTGCCCCGCTGTGGTCACGGAACCCTTCGGTAGTAAAACGAGTCGCGGAGACGGCGTAGTTCACGTCTCCCGCGTGTGTGCCATCGCCGATTGCACCGCTGGCTTTCATGCCGTAGCGCCAGGTGCCGTCACTGCCGCTATACATACCCGCTTCAATCTTGTCCGGCTGTTGGCCGGTTTCGGTCTCTACGTTGATGACGCCACCGGAAGCGTTGCCATACAGAGCAGAAAACGGCCCGCGCAAAACCTCAATCTTATCCACTGAATTAAGATCGATATTCGACGTTTGCCCCTGACCATCCGGCATGGTGGCAGGAATACCATCCACATAAATGCGCACGCCGCGTACGCCGTACATTGAGCGCGAGCCAAACCCACGGATTGACAGTTGCAAATCTTGCGCATAATTCTGGCGATTTTGAATTTGCAGCCCCGGCACGCTGCCCAGCCCTTCGGAGAGATTAATCTGCGGCCTGGCCTGACGAAGTTCATCGCCATTAAGCACGCTAACCGCTGCCGGAGTACTCAATTCTGAAAGACCGCTGCGCTTGGCCGTGACCACCATGGAAGATTGGTCCACTGCCCGATCGCTGGCCTGTACGTTTACCGCCACACACAGAGCGCAAGGTAACAGCGCAGAAATGGCGATAGGTGAGATCGCTGTATTTTTTTTATTAAGAAAATTCATGTAAAAACTGCCATTAGACGCTTGAGAGGATAGGTACCTTTTAGAAAAAACCGAGCGTATGTTAATACTTATCGCAACAATTTGAAAATAGCGGAGAGAAACTCAAAATTCCGTTAACTCGAATTTCACACAAATGATAAATATAGATGATGTATATCAGGAGAGGGAATAGGAAGGATTTAGATTATTACTTTCAATATCAATGCGTAAAATTAATTTCCCTGTAATTTAGTCGAGTTTAATAATCAAACTGACAGATTAAAAAGAAGCAAGGTTTTTTTAGGGGGGTACTGCCCCGCAGGCAGCGGGACAGTTTGATTTGGTTAACTGATCGGCATGCGATTCGGGTCTGGGTATTGATATTCAAACCCCAGCTCATTACAGATACGGCTACCGTCCACCAGCCGCCCCTCTTGTTCATCTTCTTGCGCAAACTGCGGAGGTTGCAGATGCAGTTGCTCGGCCAGCGCTGGGTAGAAATCACGTTTGAGCGGATGGCCTGGCGCACAAAGATTATAGGTGTGCCCGCCCTTCGGCAGCTTCAGCAGCAGTTGAATGGCCGCAATCACGTCATCCTGATGTACCAGATTGACCCCGTGCGAACCGCCCTTGACGTCAACCTTACCCGCCAGGAAACGGCCTGGATGACGATCCCCACCCACCAGCCCTGCCAAGCGCAAAACGTCCACCGACGTGTTGGGCAATTGATGCAGCCACAGCTCCAACTCCTCCAGCACTCGGCCAGCCGACGTCACCGGCTTGAGCGGCGAATCTTCCCGAACGGTGCCGGTGGTTTCACCGTATACCGACGTGGAGCTGGTAAAGATAATATGCGGCACGCCAAACGCTATCGCGCTGTCTACCAGCATACGTACGGCATCAAAGTAGCTTGCGCTCCCCTCAACGGTGCGGCTGGCTGGCAGAGTGATCACCAACGCATCCGTGTACAACAGCTGTTCCAGATCGTGAGCTTCGCAAATCAGCTCCGGCGTCAGTTCCAGGCGATAACATTCGATACCACTCATCCGCGCGGCTTCTACCCCATCCGGCGTAGTTTTACTGCCAACCACTTCATACCCGTGGCCCATTAACGATAAAGCCAGCGGCATCCCTAACCAACCCAGACCCACAATGGCGACTTTTTTCATCAGTATGCCCCTAAGAATCGACTAACAAGCCCAACTTCACCGTTGCGGAAGGCCAACTGCCACACCGCAGGCGATAGTGAGATACTCCCCTAGGCTACGCCACCGCGCTGGTGGTTACAATCGGTTAACCTTAAGGTTGGGTAAAGCCGCGTGCGGCTAATAACTCAGGCGCTTTCAATAAATTAAATTCATAACCACAAAAAAGGGTTGCAAGTTATACAACGGATAGTTTAGCTTAATTAGCACCTCAGCACTGGCTGACCCAATTTTAAAGAGAAATGACATGACTCGCGTTCAGTTCAACCACCATCATCACCATCATCCTGACTAGTCTTTCAGGCGATGTGTGCTGGAAGACGATTCTCGAATCTTCCAGTGGCGCGTAGAACGAACTAAACGCAAGAAAGAGCCCTCGGAAGATATCTTCCGAGGGTTTTTTTTTGGCTCCGGACAGACAGAAAATATAATTTTAATAACAAATTCATAAAATTACAGATTAAACAGAGGTTACCATGTTGGACAAAACACGTTTACGTATCGCCATGCAGAAATCAGGCCGTCTGAGTGAAGAGTCTCAGGAATTGCTGGCCCGCTGCGGCATCAAGATCAACCTGCAGCAACAACGCCTGATTGCCTTCGCCGAGAATATGCCGATCGATATCCTGCGCGTACGTGATGACGATATCCCAGGCCTGGTGATGGATGGCGTGGTGGATCTGGGCATCATCGGTGAGAACGTGCTGGAAGAGGAACTGCTCAACCGCCGTGCTCAGGGCGAAGACCCGCGTTACTTCACGCTGCGTCGCCTGGATTTTGGGGGTTGCCGCCTGTCGCTGGCCACCTCGCTGGATAGCGAATACTCCGGCCCGCAAAGCCTGCAAGACTCCCGCATCGCAACCTCTTACCCGCACCTGCTCAAGCAATACCTCGATAAACAAGGCGTTCGTTTTAAATCCTGCCTGCTGAACGGCTCGGTGGAAGTGGCTCCGCGCGCAGGCTTGGCAGACGCTATCTGTGACCTGGTGTCTACCGGTGCCACCCTGGAAGCCAACGGCCTGCGTGAAGTGGAAGTGATTTACCGCTCGAAAGCCTGCCTGATCCAGCGTGATGGCGAAATGCCGGAAGCCAAACAACAGCTGATCGACCGCCTGATGACCCGCATCCAAGGCGTGATCCAGGCGCGCGAATCCAAATACATCATGCTGCACGCGCCAAGCGAACGCCTGGACGAAATCGTCGCGCTGCTGCCGGGTGCCGAACGCCCTACCATTCTGCCACTGGCAGGCTCTCAGAACCGCGTAGCGATGCACATGGTCAGCAGTGAGACTCTGTTCTGGGAAACCATGGAAAAGCTCAAAGCCCTGGGTGCCAGCTCCATTCTGGTGCTGCCAATTGAGAAGATGATGGAGTAACGCCATGCCAAACTTCAATACCGTCGTCAATTGGGGCAGCTGCAGCGCGGAACAGCGCTCGGAGTTGCTGATGCGCCCGGCCATTTCGGCTTCGGACAGCATCACCCGCACGGTGCGCGAGATCCTCGATAACGTGAAAGCTAATGGTGACAGCGCGCTACGTGAGTACAGCGCCAAGTTTGATAAAACCGAAGTCGCGGCATTACGCGTAACGGCAGAGCAAATTGACCAGGCCTGCGCCCGTCTGGGTGACGAGATCAAACAGGCGATGGCCGTAGCCGTTGCCAACGTGGAAACCTTCCACAATGCACAACAACTGCCAGCGGTGGACGTCGAAACCCTGCCCGGCGTGCGTTGCCAGCAGGTAACCCGCCCAATCGATTCGGTGGGTCTGTATATCCCTGGTGGCTCCGCACCGCTGTTCTCCACGGTATTGATGTTGGCGACCCCGGCACGCATTGCCGGTTGCCGCCGCGTGGTGCTGTGTTCACCACCGCCGATTGCCGATGAGATCCTGTATGCCGCCAAACTCTGTGGCGTGCAGGAAGTGTTCCAGGTTGGTGGCGCGCAGGCGATTGCCGCCATGGCGTTTGGCACGGATTCGGTACCACGGGTAGCGAAAATCTTCGGGCCAGGCAATGCCTTTGTCACCGAAGCCAAACGTCAGATCAGCCAACGGTTGGACGGTGCGGCCATCGATATGCCCGCAGGCCCTTCCGAAGTGCTGGTGATCGCAGACAGCGGCGCGACCCCGGCGTTTGTCGCTTCCGATCTCCTGTCTCAGGCCGAGCATGGCCCAGACTCACAGGTCATTCTGTTAACCCCAGACGCCGCGATGGCCGAAGCGGTCGCCGTAGCGGTTGAGCAACAGCTAGCACAACTGCCACGGGCAGAAACCGCCCGCCAAGCTTTGGCCAGCAGCCGCCTGATTGTGGCGAAGGATTTGGCCGAGTGTGTCGCCATCAGCAACCAGTACGGCCCTGAGCACCTGATTATTCAGACCCGCAGCGCACGCGATCTGGTAGACAGCATCACCAGCGCAGGTTCGGTGTTCCTTGGTGACTGGTCGCCGGAATCTGCCGGGGATTATGCTTCCGGCACCAACCACGTGCTGCCAACCTATGGCTATACCGCCACCTGCTCTAGCCTGGGACTGGCGGATTTCCAAAAGCGCATGACGGTACAGGAACTGACGCCACAAGGCTTTATGACCCTGGCCCCGACCATTGAAATCCTGGCAGCCGCCGAACAGTTGGTCGCCCACAAAAACGCCGTGACCCTACGCGTCGCCGCACTGAAGGAGCAAGCATGAGCATCGAAGAATTAGCACGCAAAAACGTGCGCGAGCTGACCCCGTATCAGTCGGCCCGCCGCCTTGGTGGCAAGGGTGACGTCTGGCTGAATGCCAACGAATACCCGGTTGCGCCAGAGTTTCAGCTGACCGCCCAGACCTTTAACCGCTATCCGGAATGCCAACCCGCGCTGGTGATTGAGCGCTACGCCGCCTACGCCGGGGTGAATAAAGACCAGGTGTTGGTCAGCCGTGGCGCCGATGAAGGTATCGAACTGCTGATCCGTGCGTTCTGCGAGCCGGGTAAAGACGCTATCCTGTTCTGCCCACCGACTTACGGCATGTACGCCGTCAGCGCCGAGACGTTTGGCGTAGAGCGCCGCACGGTCGAAGCCAAAGAAGACTGGCAGCTCGATCTGCCTGCCATTGCCGCCAGCCTGGATAACGTCAAGCTGATCTACGCCTGCAGCCCGAATAACCCGACCGGCAACCTGCTCGATCCCGACGATCTGCGTAACCTGCTGGAACTGGCCAAAGGCAAAGCTATCGTCGCCATCGATGAAGCTTATATCGAGTTCTGCCCACAGGCGTCGGTTGCTGGCTGGCTGAGCGATTACCCACACCTGGTAGTATTACGCACGCTGTCCAAAGCCTTTGCTCTGGCTGGCCTGCGCTGCGGCTTTACCCTGGCCAATGAGGACGTGATCGCCCTGCTGCTGAAAGTGATTGCCCCGTATCCGCTCTCAACCCCGGTGGCCGATATCGCCGCCCAGGCGCTGAGCACCGAGGGGATACGCGTTATGCGCCAGCGCGTCACCGAGATTGCCGCCAACCGCAGTTGGCTACAACAGGCGTTACAAGACTGCGCCTGCGTGGAGCAGGTCTTCACCAGTGACAGCAATTACCTGCTGGTTCGCTTTACCGCCTCAAGTCATGTCTTTAAAACCTTATGGGATCAGGGCATTATCTTGCGAGACCAAAATAAACAGCCTGGCCTGTCCGGTTGCCTACGTATCACCATCGGCACCCGTAACGAATGCCAGCGCGTCGTTGACGCACTCAATACTCTGCCCGGCGCATAGGAGCCAACGTGAGCCAAAAATATCTCTTTATTGACCGTGACGGCACGCTGATTGCTGAACCTCCTGAAGATTTCCAGGTCGACCGCCTGGATAAACTGGCGCTGGAGCCGGAGGTGATCCCTGCCCTGCTGGCCTTGCAGCAAGCTGGTTTCACCCTGGTGATGATCACCAATCAGGACGGCCTCGGCACCGCCAGCTTCCCGCAGGAAACCTTCGATCCACCGCACAACCTGATGATGCAGATCCTCAGCTCACAGGGCGTCAAATTCGACGATATCCTGATCTGCCCGCACAAGCCGGAAGACCATTGCGAATGTCGTAAACCGAAGGTCGCCATGGTCAAAGGCTATCTGGAGCCGGGCGTAATAGACGTGGCCAACAGCTACGTGATTGGCGATCGTCAAACCGACATCCAACTGGCAGCCAATATGGGTATTCAGGGGCTGCTGTATCAGCGCCAGGCGCTGGGCTGGCAGGCCATCACCCAACAGCTGACCAAACGCGATCGCTATGCGCACGTTAACCGCGTGACCAAAGAGACGCAGATTGACGTTAAGGTCTGGCTGGATCGCGAAGGCGGCAGCAAGATCAAAACCGGCGTCGGCTTCTTCGACCACATGCTGGATCAGATCGCCACCCACGGCGGCTTCCGGATGGATATTCAGGTGAACGGCGATCTGTACATCGACGATCACCACACGGTAGAAGACACCGGATTGGCGCTGGGCGAAGCTCTGAGCAAAGCCCTGGGTGACAAACGTGGCATCGCACGCTTCGGCTTCGTGTTGCCGATGGATGAATGCCTGGCCCGTTGCGCACTGGATATCTCCGGCCGCCCGCACCTGGAATATAAAGCCGAGTTCAACTACCAACGCGTAGGCGATCTCAGCACCGAGATGATCGAGCACTTCTTCCGCTCGCTGTCTTACACCATGGGCTGCACCCTGCACCTGCGCACCAAAGGCAAAAACGACCATCACCGCGTCGAAAGCCTGTTCAAGGTGTTTGGCCGCACGCTGCGCCAGGCGATCCGCGTTGAGGGCAATACGCTGCCTAGCTCGAAAGGAGTGCTGTGATGAACGTGGTGATCCTGGATACCGGCTGCGCCAACCTCGCCTCGGTCAACTATGCGGTGCAACGCCTGGGCTATCAGCCACAAGTGAGCCGCGATCCGGAGATCGTGCTGCGCGCCGACAAACTGTTCCTGCCTGGTGTAGGCACTGCACAGGCGGCGATGGACCAGTTGGAACAGCGCGACCTAATCGATCTGATCAAAGCCTGTACCCAGCCGGTGCTGGGGATCTGCCTGGGCATGCAGTTGCTGGCAGCCAGCAGTGAAGAAAATGGGGGTATCAAAACGCTAGGGATTATCGATACTCCGGTAACACAGATGACCGATTTTGGCCTGCCTTTACCCCATATGGGCTGGAACCAGGTTACGGCGCAGGCCGGCGATCATCTGTTCCGCGGCATCGAGGATGGTGCTTACTTTTACTTCGTTCACAGTTATGCGATGCCGATATGCTCAAGCACCATCGCTCAGGCGAACTACGGCGAGCCCTTCACCGCCGCCGTACAAAAAGACAACTTCTTTGGCGTGCAGTTTCATCCAGAGCGATCTGGCAACGCCGGGGCGCAACTGTTGAAGAACTTTCTGGAGATGTAGGCAGCATGATTATTCCCGCTTTGGATTTGATCGACGGTAACGTAGTGCGCCTGCATCAGGGCGATTACGGCCAACAGCGCGACTACGGCAACGATCCGCTGCTGCGTCTGCAAGACTATCAGCAGCAAGGGGCGCAAGTTTTACACCTGGTTGATTTGACCGGGGCCAAAGACCCGGCGGCTCGCCAGATCCCGCTGTTGCGTAAACTGCTGGCCGGAGTGAGCGTGCCAGTACAGGTTGGCGGCGGTATCCGTAACGAACAAGACGTTGCGGCACTGCTGGAAGCCGGAGCCACGCGCGTGGTCATCGGCTCCACCGCAGTCAAGCAGCCAGAGATGGTGCAGGGTTGGTTTGAACGCTACGGTGCCGATGCCATGGTGCTGGCGCTGGACGTACGCATCGACGCCGCAGGCCGCAAGAACGTGGCTATCAGCGGTTGGCAGGAAGACTCGGAGGCCACGCTGGAACAGGTGGTTGAACAATACCTGCCGTTTGGCCTGAAACATGTGCTGTGCACCGATATCTCACGCGACGGTACGCTGAAAGGCTCTAACGTGGGGCTGTATCAGGAAGTGTGCCAGCGCTATCCGCAGATCGCCTTCCAGGCTTCTGGCGGCATCGGCAACCTGGACGATATCGCCCAGCTGCGTGGGAGTGGTGTGGAAGGGGTGATCGTCGGGCGCGCCCTGTTGGATGGTAAATTCAGCGTTGAGGAGGCTATCGCATGCTGGCAAAACGGATAATCCCTTGTCTGGACGTCAAGGACGGGCAAGTGGTCAAGGGCGTACAGTTCCGTAACCACGAAATCATTGGCGACATCGTGCCGCTGGCCCAGCGCTACGCGCAGGAAGGCGCCGACGAACTGGTCTTTTACGATATCACCGCTTCCAGCGATGGCCGGGTGGTAGATAAAAGCTGGGTATCACGCGTGGCGGAAGTGATCGATATTCCGTTCTGCGTGGCTGGGGGCATCAAGAGCGCCGAAGACGCCAGCCAGATCCTCTCCTTTGGGGCGGACAAGATCTCCATCAACTCCCCTGCACTGGCCGACCCAACGCTGATCAGCCGCCTGGCAGATCGCTTTGGCGTACAGTGCATCGTGGTCGGGATCGACACCTGGTATGAAGCCGCAACCGGCAAATACCACGTCAACCAATATACCGGGGATGAAAGCCGCACCCGAGTCACCGAGTGGCAAACCCTCGATTGGGTGCAGGAAGTGCAAAAGCGTGGCGCTGGGGAGATTGTGCTCAACATGATGAACCAGGACGGCGTACGCAACGGTTACGATCTGGAACAGCTGAAGCGGGTACGTGAAGTGTGCAAGGTGCCACTGATCGCCTCCGGCGGTGCCGGTACCATGGAACACTTCCTGGAAGCCTTCCGCGATGCCGACGTTGACGGCGCGCTGGCGGCTTCGGTATTCCATAAGCAAATCATCAATATCGGCGAACTGAAACGGTTCCTGGCAGAGAAAGGCGTGGAGATACGCGTGTGTTAACAGAACAACAGAAAGCTAAGCTGGATTGGGCAAAAACCGACAACCTGATGCCGGCAATCGTACAACATGCCGTTTCCGGCGAAGTGCTGATGCTGGGCTATATGGATCAGGCAGCACTGGACGTGACCGAGCAAACCGGCAAGGTGACGTTCTTCTCACGTACCAAGCAGCGCCTGTGGACCAAAGGCGAAAGCTCAGGCAACTTCCTTAACGTGGTCAGCATTACGCCAGACTGCGATAACGATACCCTGCTGATCCTGGCCAACCCGATCGGCCCAACCTGCCATTTGGGCAACGACAGTTGCTTCCATCCGGCAAGCAGCGACTGGGGCTTCCTGTACCAGCTTGAGCAATTGTTGGCTTCGCGTAAAACCGCCAGCCCGGATAGCTCTTACACTGCCAAGCTGTATGCCAGCGGTACCAAGCGCATTGCTCAGAAGGTTGGCGAAGAAGGCGTAGAAACCGCCCTGGCCGCCACGGTGAACGATCGCGAAGAGCTGACCAACGAAGCTTCCGACCTGATTTACCACCTGCTGGTGCTGTTGCAGGATCAGGAGCTGGATTTGAGCAAGGTGATTGGCCGCCTGCGCGAACGGCACGAGAAGAAATAAGCCTGTTTTGCAGGAAATAAAAAAGCCGCCGGGCGTTAACCTCGGCGGCTTTTTTTATCGTTCAACGTGCGGGATTATTCCATCCATTCGGTATGGAATACGCCTTCTTTGTCGGTACGCTTATAAGTGTGGGCACCGAAGTAGTCACGCTGCGCCTGGATCAGGTTGGCAGGCAGCACCGCAGAGCGGTAGCTATCGTAGTACGCGATGGCCGCAGAGAAGGTTGGCGTTGGGATGCCGTTCTGCACCGCATAGGAAACCACATCACGCAGCGCCTGCTGATACTCATCGGCGATTTGCTTGAAGTAAGGTGCCAGCAGCAGGTTGGCGATATCGGCATTCTCAGCGTAAGCATCGGTGATCTTCTGCAGGAACTGAGCACGAATGATACAACCGGCACGGAAGATCTTGGCAATTTCGCCGTAGTTCAGATCCCAGTTGTTTTCCTTGGAGGCCGCTTTAAGCTGAGAGAAGCCCTGCGCATAGGAAACGATTTTACCCAAGTACAGAGCGCGACGAACTTTCTCGACAAACTCGGCTTTCTCACCGCTGAAGGCAGCAACTTTCGGGCCGGTCAGGACTTTAGAAGCCGCTACGCGCTGGTCTTTCAGAGAAGACAGGTAACGTGCAAACACCGACTCGGTGATCAATGACAATGGCTCGCCCAGATCCAGAGAGCTCTGGCTGGTCCATTTGCCGGTGCCTTTGTTGGCCGCTTCATCCAGGATCACATCAACCAGGTATTTACCCTCTTCGTCTTTCTTGGTGAAGATGTCTTTGGTGATGTCGATCAGGTAGCTGTTCAGTTCGCCCTTGTTCCACTCGGCGAAGGTTTCAGCCAACTGCTCGTTGTTCAGATTCAGCGCCTGCTTCAGCAAGGAGTAAGCTTCTGCGATCAGCTGCATGTCGCCATATTCGATACCGTTGTGCACCATCTTCACGTAGTGGCCAGCACCGTCGGCACCGATATAGGCCACGCATGGCTCACCTTCGGCCACAGCGGCGATTTTCTTCAGGATTGGTGCCACCAGCTCATAAGCTTCTTTCTGGCCACCAGGCATGATTGAAGGCCCTTTCAGCGCCCCTTCTTCGCCACCGGAAACGCCGGTGCCAATAAAGTTGAAGCCCTGAGCAGACAGCTCGCGGTTACGACGGATGGTGTCCTGATAGTAGGTGTTACCACCGTCGATCAGGATATCGCCTTTATCCAGGTGCGGAGTCAGCGAGGCAATGGTCTTGTCCGTAGCTTCGCCCGCTTTTACCATCAGCAAAATGCGGCGCGGTGTTTCCAGCGATGCAACAAACTCTTCGACGGTGTAGTGCGGCACCAGGTTTTTGCCCGGGTTCTCTGCGATAACTTCGTCAGTCTTGTCGCCTGAACGGTTAAAGATAGAAACGGTATAGCCACGGCTTTCGATGTTCAAAGCCAGATTGCGGCCCATCACCGCCATGCCGACAACGCCGATTTGCTGTTTGGACATTAGGAACTCCTGTCTGAGGATGACACCTGTATCACGGCTCTTGGCCAACAGGTTTTTGATGTGGCCAACATGTTAACTCAGGATTGTGTTCGCTGGGTAGTGATTGGTGCGATAGGTCACATAATTGGTTTTAAGGGATGGAAATTTCATCCCTTGCGGGCTATGAACACACGTCGGGCTACCAAAAAACCTTAGAGTGATAGGGTCTCTCTGGCTGTGGCACAAAGGCAACCTTTTTTGCTATAAACCGCTTTCCCAGATCAATGCCTGGTTTTTCAATGAATTTATAGGAAAGCCAAGAAACGCCCACGGTCACAGCAGCAGTAATCGAAAACGAGATTAAAAATTTGATCGGCACGGAAACTACAAGCGTATCAATCCATTGGTACATGCCGAATGCTTTCATCAGATAGAGCACAATGCCATGCATCAGATAAATATTGTAGCTGGCCTTGCCAAGAAAACGCGTAAGCCGATTGTTAATAAATGATGGCATCCCAATGATGGAAGCAGAGTTCATCCCCCCCTAAACCAAGGAGTAGGCTATATAAATGTTAAATGGATAACCATCCTGGCTAAAGCAGTAAAGCAAGAATGCAGCCAGGGAAAAAATGATAATACCCGAAATCATCCCCGCGTACTTACCTAAAACAATGTTCAATCTCTGCAAGTCTTTAAGGTACAAATAAACAAAAATACCCGATATGAAAAACACCATATGATTTAGAATATTCATATTAATTTCAATCGGTTCAGCTTGAACCTTGGCAATACTTGAGGATATGAATACGCCCCCCCACAGCGCGACGATGATTTTCTTGTTATTACTGAAGATAAAAACGGCAGGATAAAGCAGATAAAAAACCCACTCAATGCTCAGTGACCACCCGGCCCACACGATACCATCCTGCATTTTAGGCACGGGGTTAAAGAGAAACGTCCCAGACATCAGTACTTCAAAAAAACGAGGGTAGATGATTGAAGGCGTGATAAATAATTACCCCTTCAATAAACAGGGTAAAGTAAAAAAGCGGGGCAAGCCTGAAGAAACGTTTTATATAAAAGCTTTTAAAATCGCTCTTGTTAAAAAATTCATCATTGTAGGCATAAGCGATAGAAAAAGCACTGATGGCAAAAAATAGCGTTACGCTTGCAGTGAATTCATTGCCAACTTGAGTAATGAAATGACCAAAATCAATGTTTGAAGAAGCGATCAAATGAACGATAATGACAGAGAGTGCGGCAAACCCTCTCAAAATATCAGGACCAGCAATCCTGGCTTTTTTGCTGCTGGGCATAACTCCTCGCTGATTAAAAAGGTATCTTACGATTTCAACATAGCGTGGGCGACGTATGTTGGAATAAAACCCCTTTCAATAGCAATTAATTATAAATCCTTTTCCATGCCCCAAAAAAACACTAGCTGTTCCACATACTTCTGAATCGTCTTTATCTCAATCGCGTTATTACTCAAAGCAATAATGGATTTATCATCATCTATTAACTTGGAGATTTGAGTGCTCAAGTCGGCTGTATTACCAGCTTCAAACAATAATCCATTATGCTGATGAGTAATGACCTCCGCAATACCTGGCAAATCAGAACCTATAACTGGGCATTTCTCAGCCTGAGCAGAGTAGATAACAAGGGGCGTATTTTCATACCATATAGAAGGAACCACTAATGCATCAATCTCAGCCATCACGTTGCCGATTTTATCATTCGGAAATGTGCCGCAGAAACTAATGGCTGAGTTATCACCCACCAACTTTATTAGCCGGGCATAATACTCAGGGAACTCTAGAGGGCTGCCATAAATCTTCAATGTGACACTATTTTTCGGCAATCTTTGCACGGCCTCGATGGCGATATGGCAACCTTTATGCGGGGCCAACGTTCCTATGAATCCCAGAGCCAATGGCCTCTCGCCGCGGGTGGCCTTGGGTTTCACATCAAGTGTGGAAATGGTAATACCGAAAGGGCTCTCGCGAATTAAATCAGGATTAACACCATAGCGGACAAAGAGATCTTGCATAAATTTGTTCGGGGCAACAATACCATTTAGCTTATTTAACGACGAAATTGTTGCCTCTAACCTTGATGCCATTGCCCGAACCTCTTTGCTCATCGGGTAATGAATAAGCTCATTGTTTTTGGTCAACTGAGCCAACTGGTTGAACAAAAAAGTCGGTGCATGATCAATAAGGGAGCCAAGAAGTCCCCCTTTCGAATCACGGGCAAAATGTTGAACGCAGTTACCCGAAGTTGCGTTCGGCCCTGTACAATATCGCCCTTCACCCAGCATCAACTGTGCCGTCGGGCAAATCATCCAAAAATCCGTAGGGGTGAAAAACTGCGCAATACCTTTATCGGCGAGATGATCAATACATCCGATACCTAACCGATTTAAATGAAAGTGATGGACAATATCAGGGCGAAACCTTTCAACCACGCCTTTGAGATATTCGGCTGACAGTTGATTTTTATAGCCAACCTCAATCATTGAGGTTTGACCAGACATAGGCGTATAAGCGTGATGAAAACGATAAACATGTATCCCTTCGTAGTCATACTCATCAAACCGTTCATCATCCTTCAACCAGGGATCGCCCAGGTGCCCGGTGTATACGTGAACCTGGTGCCCTGCCCGCATCAGCTCTTTGGCGACTGATAAAGTAAGCACTTCCGTCCCGGCCTTGTACTCCGGAAAAAACTGATGAACAGTAAGTAAAACACGCATTTAAAATTACTCAATTATGGAAAAATGTTATTTTTTTAACGAGTTTCTCATCCAGTTTGCCGCTCGCTCGAGGCCCTGTTGCATGCTCACCTTTGGTTCCCAACCCAGCTCTTTCCGTGCAAGATCGTTACTCAATACGCTGATATCAATGTCGAACGAACGGCCGGGTTTATAATTGACCTGAATGGGATGTGGCAAAATACCTTTCATCATTTCAATCAAATCGTTAAGGCTGGTGCCCTGCCCTGAACTAATGTTAAAGCACTCCACCGCTCCGTCATACACCACCGCTTTGGCAAAAGCCTCCGCCACATCACTAACGTGGATATAATCGCGTTGAACACTACCATCGCCCCAAATCTCGATCGGAATATCTTTCAAACCATGATGTAAAAAGACGCCTACGGCCCCTTGGGCGGTCTCAACACGCTGACGCTCACCGTAAGGGTTAGCAACGCGCAATGTTACCGTCTTTAGCCCATGCAATTGGCTAAACATGTGCAGATACTTTTCGATAGCCAGTTTGGTAATGCCATAAGATACAACGGGATCGGTCGGATGGTTTTCATCAATCGGGATATAGCGCGGTTTGCCGTAAACCGTACCACCGGAGGAGATAAAAACAATACGTGATACACCCTGTTCTACCATGGCATTGAGCATATGCAAGCTAGGGATGACGTTGGTCTGTACATCATACACCGGGTCATCATTGGAGCTTTTTGGCAGTGTTGTTGAAACCAGATGCACCACACCATCCATTTCACGAATGGCATCATTCAGATCGTGGGTATTACTCAGGTCACCCGTAACCCATTCTACATTTTCGCTTGGAGCAAACTCACGATAAGGGGGAACTCGAGGACGTTCAAAAATCCGCAGTTGGTGACCATCCTGCAGCAAACGATCACATATTGCTGAACCAATAAATCCGCCGCCACCAAAAACCACAAGTTTCATTTTTACTCCGAAAAAGACTAAACCAACAGAAATAAACCCAATAGATGAAGCATTGGTTTTTCAATGCTTCACTCACCTTGTGGACAATTAACGATCTTGATAAATATCGAACGTTTCCTTTGCCATAACTTCCGTCGTTCTTAAATACTCGGTCGAAAGCGATAGTTTATGCAGTAAATCAGGCTGTTGCAAAATATGGGAAAGCTTGCTGGCCAGGTCATCTGCGTTTCCACGCTTAAAACTGTAACCATTGACGCCTTCGGTCAAGAACTCTGTCATGCCTTCAACGTCGGAAACGACGACCGGAGTATGAGTAGCCAATGAGTTTAACAGCACTAAAGGACTATTTTCATACCAGCGGGATGGGATCACGAACAAGTCGATATCACTGAAAATATCAACCATTTGTCCTTGATCAAAGGTTCCCATAAACTCAATGCCTTCGACACCGTTGCTGATACTTCTGAGCGTTTCCATGTAGCTTACGGACTGGTCAGTTGGCCCATAAATTTTCAATTTCGCACTCTTTGCAGGCAGCTGTTTAAAAGCCTCGATCAGTAAATCCGTGCCCTTATGGGGGGCAATCTGACCAATAAAGCCAATGACCGGGATATGATCTTTAGTCCGCACAGGCTTGGCTCTTCGGTCGATATCAATGCCAAACCAGATTTTACTCATCGGGACTTTTATATTATTGCTTTGATAGGCTTTCTGCAAAAATGCGGTAGGTGCAACCGCCCCTTTATAATGGGTGTTATAAAGATATGAAAGCGTATCTGGCCGAGTGACCAGGTCTTCAACCAATCCCTGTACCGCTGACGTTTTAAACATCCCCATATTGCGGGAAGCAACCAATCCTTTGGCCAAGATATTGGCCATAGCCGGAGTCGCAGCCTTCTTCATCCAGCCCGATGTATGACCACCTTGCGCGGACTCTTTAAGATAACAGGCAACGCAGTTGCTACGAGAAGGCGCAGGCCCGGCACACAGACCGCCATCAGCAGCCTCAAGCTTGTTGTTGGCACAAAAGCCGAAGAAATCAGTGAACGTGGTATAGGTCGGGATATTCAACTTGCCAACCACTTCAAGAAGCACGGAGGTATGGTTAATCAGATGCGTGACGTGCACCACATCGGGTTTTAACTCCAGCAAAATCTCTTCGAGCACATCACGCATTTCCGGCTGGTAATAGGTTTCCTTAACACGGCTATGCGGGATCGCATTTTTATCAATCGCAATGACAGGGATATCCTGATAAGTGTACCGGTTGATCAGCTGAGACTGTTTTTCTTCGCCTTGGAATACCGCCGACACTACTGAGACATCATGCCCCCAGGAGCGGTAATGATTAGCCAATCCTAGCGTATAGGTTTCTGTTCCGTAAAAATGCTCGGGGAAAAAACAGTGAACAAAAAAAACAATTTTCATAATAGGTCGCTTTATTTTTTGATCATATCCGCGTACAGATGATCATAAGCATCGATCATCGCCTGTACAGAGAAGTTATCTTCTGCTCGCTGTTGATGCTCTTTGCCAAGTTCAGCACGCCGTGCTTCATCATCCAACAACGCTATCGCAATATCAGCCAGCTTGTCCGCATCTCCGGCCGGTGCCAGCATAGCTTTTGAATTAACAATTTCACTAATAGCGCCAATATCATAGCCGATCACCGGAACGCGCATGTTCATCGCGAAGGGGCTCACCTGACCAAAGCTCTCTTTCCAAACTGGAGCGACGAACAGCGACATACGGCGGTAATATTCTGGCAAGGTGCTGTATTCCACATAACCGGTAAACTCAAAGTTATCCTCCACGCCAGCCTCTTTGACAGCCTGCTGGAACGGGGCCAACAAACTTCCACCACCGACGATCAGTATTTTGGTTTGCGGGCGTTTTTGTACGATGCGGATAAATGGCTGAATGGCCGCTTCATTGAGTTTATCTCCCTCAAGCCGGTAAACCATACCCACACAATCCTGGGGTACCGGCTCATCATCTGCACGCATAAAGTGCGAGAAATCAGAGCCGGGATAAACGGTTACATGGGAGTCATTACTCTGGCCAAATACACGACGGACATAATCACTCACATAAACATAACGCTGTACCGCTGGCGATAAGTGCGGGGCAATTGGCGTGTTAATATTTTCAATAACCGGAATACCCAACTCTCGTGCCGCTTCTATCGCTTTAGCATACCAAGGCTCATCAACATCGCCCCAATAATGGACGTGGATAAAGTCAGGCTTCAACCGATTGTAATACTCAACAAACGGCATGGTATCTTCAGGGAAACGACATTCTTCAATATCAACCCCCAGATAAGCTGGCGGATCGGGAATGTAGCTGGTAATGATGGACTGCTTATACTCAGCGCCCAGAAACTCGATCAGATCAACTACCAAACGTGAAGAACCGCCCGTCATAAAGTTAGCGATAACATGCACAATCTTTGGTGCATTCTCTTTGGCTTGCGGTACCAGAACCCGATGACTTTGCTTGGCTTGTTCTGGTTGACCTTCTGTGACCACAGACACCTCTGGACGTTTGGCAAAACGCACGCGAAGCCGGGTAACAAGAGGTGCCAGGGAGTGTCGTAAGCGGCGTGGAGTAACCAGTGAGATCATCAAATACGCCATATGTAATACTTTGCGCAGACTGAACGGCTGTGCTGCAACATTTCTCAAACGAATAAGGCGGGAATTTAGTTGGCCGTTAAGATGCTGTATCGTATTTGATTGGTCAGCAAGAGCCTGTTCCTTCAGTAACAAAGTCTGATTCAATTGACATATTAAATCATCTTTATCTTGCATGATTTTCCCTAACTCATTCAAATGACCGTCTTTACTTAGTAAAGCTGCGTAAATTCCTTCAGCAATTTTTTCTTTGGAGGTTAATGCTGTCAGCAAATGTTCACTTTGCGCGCTATTATCACTCACTCTGTTGAGAGCACAGTCCTTGTCATTCAACGATTTATTAAGACTATTAATCTTCCTGGCCATAATAGCGGCTTGGGTGCTGGAATTACGACGTAGCTGCAGCCACCACCAGGGTTTATCTTCGAATGAATCGATATTGACCAAGGCATAGGCGCAGCTACTAGCATAATCGAGAATAGAGGATAGCTCCGGCAAGCCAAACTCCACGGGTTCACTAACATCCCCTAAACTTGATTTCCAATCTACAGATATTGCCTGCTGGGCCAGTAAAATACCTTGGCGCCAGTAGTGACTAGCCTGTGCTTTATCGCCACTGTTCAGCGCAATAACCCCTAACAACTGGCAGGCCTCAACGGTACGGTTGGCCAACAGCGGACTAAACTCAGAGGGATCGAGCGCAATACATCGTTCAAATGCAACTTTCGCTTTGCCATGAACGCCACATTTTAACCAGAGTTTACCGATCACAAAATGTAAAGACACTACCCACCGAAATCCATGCGGGCTAGTTGGCTGTGCTGAAACATACTCATCAACTTTGCTTTCAAATTGAGAAATAGCTGCAAAAGTGGCTGCGGGCTTAGCACTTAATAATTGATACCCCATAACACAGAGCGCAGCACCGGTATCGGCACTATGATCATGATTACGTGCGTAAACGTCCTCACATAACGAAATCAGCTTATCTTGGTCCTTCATGCGGTGACCAATATCGACCATCGCACGGACTAACCATGGATTTTTATAATCGCGAGCAAATGCCGTCACATTCCAATCTTGATCCGCAAATGTTTTAAATTGCGTTTGCTGATAAGGTACTGATTCACCGTTAAGCGCAGGTTTCATACCAACGGCTAACCACCACTCTGCCTTTGGTGCTTCATGGGCGTCAATATCACCTGGCACTGCATAAAGTTCACGCTTTGCGGGCACCCATTCTTTACTTCCAGCACCATTTTTATAGTGTGTTGCTGATTGCACCACCAACTGTTCAAACTCGTAATGATCTTTAAGTTCATCCCGTAGCTTATCCAAGGTATAGACATGGAGATGGAACGGGTTAGGATCTTCCCCGGTTTCGTCACTCCAATCATTGGGTACGCTGACAATAATTCGCCCCGCCGGGGTCAATACACGGTGAAACTCTGCCAGTAGTGCCTGCGGTTCTGGCACGTGTTCAAGCGTTTCAAATGAAATAACCACATCCACCGAATTATCTGCGATATCTTTCAGAGCTTCTGGCAGCATACCGAGAGCAAAATCAAGCCCATCTACCCGGCTGGAGAAATTGTGACGCGCATAGTGGATTGCATAGTCACTGCCGTCGATACCCAGTGTCTTGGAAGCCATCGTTCCGCACTGGATCAAATAGCTCCCGTACCCCAGGCCACAAGCAGCATCAAGCACGGTATCACCCGGGCGTACAAAGCTGGCGGCCCATTGATAACGGGCGATATGCGCATCAGAACGTTCACCAGCCTCACGCGTCATATCCATATGCAAGTCGCGTTCTTCTTTTAACGCCTCTAAGGGATAACGTGACAACGCCTCATCAGGGATACATTCAAGAAGAAGAGTGATCTCACCACCTTCACGGCCAAGAGCTGCGTAATCATTAATCAGGTAGTAAGACGGATGTTTGCGGAACCCTGCATCAAAAAAAGCCATCTCCCAAGCGTTTCTATCCATAGAGATATAGGGAACGTCGGCTTCTGTGGCCGGCACAGTCGTTATTCTCAAATAAACGGAACGGCGCGTAACACGACGGATCTCCTTCAGCCCTGCCTGCAATTGCTCTGCAGATAAGTATTCCAGGCTGTAGGTAGCAATGGTGGTATCAAATGATTGATCGGCGAAGGGCAGCTTATCAATAGAGCATTGCTCAAAGCGGTTTGGCATCAGCGCATTGCCATGACGAACCGCAACCTCTGACACGTCGATACCATAGGCATCCATCCCTAAAGACAGTAAAGATTGTACTAATTCGCCCTTGCCACAGCCGATATCCAGAAATTTACGACCACCGCAGGTATTTAAGATTTCCTCTGAAATTTCAAAAGCATTTTCTATATTTTTCATTTTCATCATACTTTTATCATTCCAGTATTCATCAAAGATTTTGCTGTGCTCAACGTTCATTAATTGTGTTCCTGTAATTGACTCACCATGCGCAGGTCTACAACGCCCCCAAAATGATATGATTGAGGTTCACTGGTAACGGTAAAGAATGCAGCTTCATCGATCCAATGGATCATGCGCTGCTCGGCATAATAAGGTTTACCCTCTTCGGTGATCGAAGCCTGGATTTCGTATAGATTTGGCCCTAACCCACAGGTAAATTCAAATTTAACTTGGAAAACATCATCCTTAACAAAATGCTTTTCCCAGAACACTTCAGCGTCGTGTTTAAGGCGGCTAAAAATAGCCATATCCTGGTTCAACGTGCCCCAAGAATAAATTTTCACACCCTCTTTATTTCTAATACGTAAACCTACATTCAAGCGGGTCAAATCGGCATGGGCACGGCAATGTACAATAACGGTAATCTTGTCTCTGGGATCAAAATGCGAGCAAGGTTCCCCCTTGGCATCAAGAACTGCGACATCTAATACCTCGGCATCCAGATCGCCAAAGGAGAATGCCTTCAATCGCTCAGATACCTCAACCTTTTTAGTGGCGGTCTCAGTATCCGATGTAGACGTTACTTCCGCCAATGAAGCAGCCTGCTGAACCTGTCGGGCATGTTGGCTTTTTTCTTTTAATCTTGCCGCAACCTGGTTCAGACGCTTCGACTCCAGCTCATGCAAGGATTTACGGTATTCAAGCAGGGCATCAGCGGAAGTACCTGAAAACTTGATGACACCATGCTCAAGAAAAATGGCCTTGCTGGTCATAGTACGCACAGACTCTTGGTCGTGGGAGACAAAGAGAAGCGTTGTGCCATTGGTCCGCAGCCTGTCCATACGTTCAAAGCAGCGTTTTTGGAATAGAGCATCGCCAACCGCCAATGCTTCGTCAACAATCAAAATATCCGGCTCTATACATACCTGCACGGCGAAGGCCAGACGAACTAACATTCCGCTTGAGTAAGTTTTGGTCGGTTGATCGATAAACTCGCCAATATCGGCAAAAAGCAGTATCTCATCGAACTTGGCATTAATCTCTGCCGCGTTCATCCCCAATACGGCGGCGTTCATATAAACATTTTCGCGACCGGTAAAGTCCGGATTAAAACCAGAGCCGAGCTCAAGTAAAGCGGCAATCCGGCCTTGCGTTTTAACCGTTCCAGTCGTTGGGCTCAATGTTCCACAAATGAGTTGTAACAAAGTGGATTTGCCGGAACCATTTTGGCCAATGATGCCAACAGACTCCCCCTTTTTAATGTCGAAGCTGATATTTTTGAGTGCCCAAAACTCACGATATAATGGCTTGGCGCTCTTACCTATCAACCTTCTGGCACCAGAATAGATAGACTGTTTTAATCTGTCCGAAGGACGGTCGTAGATTTGATAACATTTACTCAGATCTTTAACCTGAATAGCATATTCAGAGCACATCTGCGAACCCCTTACGCGTTTTCTGGAAACATACAAAACCCAACCAAACAATGACAAACGAAGCAAGCCAGTAAATACCCAGCACTTCAAAATCAGGGGTTTTACCCCAATAAAGAATATTTCTGGTTTGCTCAATGACGGTGGTTAAGGGATTCAGATACATCATTCTCCTGAAATTTTCTGGCAAGATATCAGCAGAATAAAAAACCGGGCTCATAAACATCAACGCCGTCGTCAACAGGCCAATAAACTGGCTTATATCACGAAGAAAAACGCCCATAGCCGCAAGAAACCAACTAATACCCAACGTAATGAGCATTAGGGGAACCAACACCAGAGGAAAATAGAACACCGTCAAATGTGGAATACCAAAAAAAACGCAGTAAGCCGCCAACCACACAAATAAACTGATCACTAACTGAAATAAAGCAGAAAAAAGCGAGACAACCGGCAAAATCTCTAGTGGATAGACCACTTTTTTGACGTAGTTAACGTTGCCAATAATTATTTGTGGCGCTTTATTCAGGCATTCAGCAAAAAAGTTGAACACGATAAGACCGGCAAACAGCACTAATGCAAACTCCCCCCTAGAAGCACTGCCACCATGCCATTTAGCTTTAAAAATTTCGCTAAATACAAAAGTATAGACCGTCAACATAAAAAGCGGGGTCAGAAGAGACCAGACTATCCCCATAAATGAGCCACGATATCGGCCTTGCACTTCACGAATTGCCGTCGTTTTTATCAAGTATTTATTGCGCCATACACTTGCAATCATCTCAAGTGGGTTGCTGTAAAAGCGTTGCATTAAGAGTACACCTTTAAAATAATTTACAAATAGGTATGCTTTAGAGCGTTACGGAAAGAATACACGCGTAAATTTCCACCCATGATATCCCAGCCCAAACGGTTATATTCTTTTTAGTTGCACCAAAAGAAAAATACCCAAATTATCAATGAACTGCGGGCGATACAAACGCAACCTGAAATAATAAAAGTTTCTAATGAAAAAGTTAGCGTTATGTATTTTCTTAAACCAGTTGAATTTCTTTTGACTTTCAGCCGTTAAAAGAGCGAGATTTTTCTCCAGTGCCACGATATGAGCCGCATTCCATACTCGTGTCTGGCCTTGTAACAAATCCCTTAATTTAGAGAAACGTCTCTTCGAGGCCGAATCAAAACCGATAATGTTCGATGCATGCTGACGATAGTCCAAGGTAGGATTTTCATCATAATGAATAACACCTCCCACACCAGCTATTAGAATATATATCCACCAATCATGGCTCACGACATCGACAATACCTGCATTATTTATCGCATTACGGGCTGCCTGATTCAGCACCATAGTATTGCCACCGCCGATATTTTGTATCAAAGCATTATTGAACGAAGGTTTCCCGTTAAAAGAAGCTGAATAACCCAAACTCTCACCTTTGCTATTAATTATATGAGTACGGGAACAATATAAAGCAGGTTTATCAGCAGGCTGTGAAGCAAGCCATTTTACTGCACGTTCAAGCTTATCACTATGCCAAACATCATCTTGATCGGAGAGAGAGTAATAATCCACATTCGTATCTACTCTTGACAACAAAGAAAGAAAATTACTGACAAAGCCTTTCTGCGGACCTCTAAAAATGGAAGCATTCAGTTCATTTTCAGTGCTGAAACGCTCTATTTTAGCGATAGTGTCATCGGTTGAACCATCATCAGAGACATAAAGAATCCAGTTTTTATAGGTTTGTGATTTAAATGACTCAAGCTGTTCTAAAATAAACTCACTCCCCTGATAGGTTCCCATCAAGATTGCAACCTTACTATTATCTATCGAAGGTATCACACCTCATCTCCTCTAGAGAATATTACAGGGCAGCCCTTCAGGAATGCGCTACCCATTGATTCATCTAGTTTCTTTTTGATACAAAAATTTGATTGATCACTGAAAAACGTGAGGTGTTCATCTAACTTAACAACCAACAAAATTTAAGCACGCTACCGCCCCTGGCATGCGCAACCAGAGTACGTAATGACATTCAAAGCGTCTGTTTCACCTATTTCCCTTAACCTTCAGGAAAAGCAGCAAGCTACTCCAGGCTAATCTCTACCAATCATCGTTTGGAATAATTGCACTGAAGTCTACTAAACTGCTCCCTGCTTGACCACGTTCATTTTTACCAACGGTGGCAATAAAGCGATCTACATCGGAAATTGTGTAAAACGTCTACTTAACAGCATTCTGTTGTTCTACGGTTGATGAAGCCACCGGAATCGTCTTTAGACACTGCTGGTTAGCGAGGGTTCGTTGCCGGTCAAAAAACCAGCCCCACTTGTTAAAATATAAAATTGCCGATCTGACATGGTAGCAGAACAGGTTCACATTTTTATACGACCCCTTCCCGAAGGAGTGAATAATTGTCGCGCCGGGATAAAACAGAATGTCTGTTAAAGGCAACGCACGCCGACAAAGATCGACATCCTCCAGATACATGAAATAGCGCTCGTCAAACCCACCCAGTTTCTTCATCAACGCCGAGTCCATCAGCATAAAGCAGCCTGACACCGACGGAACGGAAAAAGATTGGTTATAGTCCGCATATTGGACCTCATAGGTGACATCCAATCTGGCTCCCAAACGAGGAAAAAAGCGACGTAGGAATAGATTTTCAGGCTTGGGAAGCAAGCGGCAGCTGTACTGTAAACGACCATCATCATAATAAATACGCGGTGAAACAAACTGGTGCCTTCCGTCACGAGCAAAACGGTAAAGGCGCTCAAGCTCACCTTGTGCAAAACTGACATCTGGGTTACAGATTAAGAAGTAATCGCTTTTATCTAGATAATGCTCCATAGCCAGATTATGGCCATAGCCGAATCCCTTGTTTTGCTCGGTCGCGATGTAACAGATGCGCGGATTGTTCAGCGAAGCTGCCCAAGTGGAGCCACCGTTGTCGACCAACACAATTTTTTCAACGCACGCCTCTCTTAACAAGGATGACAGCGTCTCTTCCAACTGAGCATGACTATGGTTGTACAACACTATTGATGCAACTACTTGAAATTTTTCTGATTCTAAAGACATGCCGTATGAAGTTCCTGGGCCCATCATTCTGACCATGGCACGCTACCATGCAGATCGGGCGGTGGTTGCACTCATCATTTGCCAGCGCAGGTTAAAACAACCCAATTAGTAATACGCCTAGGGATAATCTTATCTCTGTCACTTCGTTCAGTTAAAGTGGCATTGCTGTACAATGGTTGGCCGCTAGCCTAGCACTGACTTAACATGCAGACCTACCCTGCTGGTAACGTCTCTCATCTTCAGCCTGTATTCTCAACCAAACCCCCTCCATCCTACTATGGATAAAATCTGATTTTCGCCCCTAAACGGAAGCCCCAAAGGGTAGCACAATTAATCAAAACATCCGACCCTAGTCGATAGAATTATTACATTGCGGTCTGTTGCGCAACACACAAAAAAAACATAAGCGATTGTTACACAAACAATTTCAACAATTAAAACCCCAGCAAAATGGGCATTAATTAACCAGCCAGCAATTAAAAGCCCGCTGATGCGACATTACCTTGACGTTGGGAAGAACGCGGCTGGCAATGACGAGACACTTGCAATCCACCATTAATTTAAAAATGAAAATTGGCAATAAGAAAAATCCCAATAATGAAAATGCATGCAAAATCCATTCAGTATCCGCTGTACCTGATATTTCGATAGCAACAGCTAAAAAAAAGCCATGCGGTCCACCATTGCTGAAACTTACAACGATGGTGAACCGCATGGCTACATTGTTATGGCTGTGTTTAAGAATTATTTAGCATTGAGCAACAACGAACCGAACCTGCTGCTTCCACGGCGAAAGCACTACGCCTGCATGTTGAATCTTTTCACAATTCAAGACCGAATACTTCGGCCTTTTGGCTGGAGTTGGGTACTGCTCAGTAGTAATCCCCTCCACGATAGGAGCTAGTGCCAAGACCCCTTGCTCAAGGGCCGCAGAGAAAATAATCTCGGCAAACTCACTCCAAGCGACTTCGCTGTCACCGCAGAAGTGATAAATGCCACCAGGCGCCTGTTTTTGTAACAGCGTGATCACTGCAGAAGCAATGTCGCCAGCGTAAGTGGGACAGCCACGCTGATCGGCAACAATGCCTAATCGCTCCCGCCCCTGCGCCAGCCGTAGCATGGTTTTTACAAAATTATTACCATACTCACTGAAGACCCATGCGGTACGAATGATCAACGCCTCTGGCTGCACTTGGCTTACCGCAAGTTCACCATTCAGCTTAGTCTGGCCATACACGCCTAACGGATTGGTGGCGGCATCTTCAATGTACGGTGTTGTTGCTTCACCATCAAAAACATAATCCGTTGAAATATGCACCAAGCGTGCGCCAACTTCCTTCGCCACTGTGGCCAGGTTTTTGGGCCCAATGTCATTAATCAACGCAGCAATATCATGCTCAACTTCCGCTTTATCAACCGCCGTATAGGCCGCTGCATTAACGATAAAATTTGGCTGGTACGCGACCGCTATCTCTCTTACCTGCTCTAGGTTGGTAATATCTAGAGTATCAGAGTCGGTTGCTAAAATGTCCCAACCGGCGGGGCAGCGATCGCTGAAACAACGGCCTAACTGCCCTTTTGCACCGGTAAGTAAAACTTTCATTACGCCAACTCCTTCAGTAGCTTGCCGAGTTTGTCTTTTCCAGACAGCAGTGGGTTAGTGATCGGCCATTCGATTCCAACAGCAGGATCGTTCCACAGTAGGCAACCTTCCTCGGCAGGATTGTAGTAATCCGTGCACTTATACTCAAAATCCGCAGTGTCAGATAGCACCACAAAACCGTGTGCCAGACCTGGCGGCAACCAGAATTGGAGCTTATTGTCTTCCGAAAGCGTAACCCCTTCCCAGGCACCGTAAGTGGGTGAATCAGGACGAATATCAACAACGACGTCAAAGACTTCGCCACGCACCACGCGCACCAGTTTACCCTGGGGGTTCACCTTTTGAAAATGCAGGCCACGCAATACACCGCGCGAAGAACGAGAATGATTGTCCTGAACAAAATCCAGATCGATATCCAACATTTCCTGATAGCGTTTCTTTTCGAACGTCTCCAGGAAAAAGCCCCTAGCATCGCCAAATACCTTGGGTTGAATAATCTTCACACCATCGATTTTGGTATCTGTGACTTGCATTCTATTTCTCCAGACTCAGTTGCAATAAATACTGCCCGTACAGGGTCTTGCTAAGCAGTTTAGCCTCTGCCTCTACTTGCTCACGAGTCAGCCAGCCTTTGCGGTAGGCGATCTCTTCCAGACAAGCAACCTTGAACCCTTGGCGATTTTCGATCGTGTGCACAAACTGGGAAGCCTCAATCAGGCTGTCGTGAGTACCAGTATCCAGCCATGCAAAACCGCGCCCAAGCAGCTCAACGTTGAGCGCCCCTTTCTCCAGATACATCTGGTTGAGCGTGGTGATCTCTAGTTCACCACGTGCGGATGGCTTGACCTGCTTCGCCATCTCAACAACGTGATGATCATAGAAGTAAAGCCCGGTTACTGCCCAATTGGATTTAGGTTTCGCTGGTTTTTCTTCCAGAGACAAAGCGCGGAAGTCATCATCAAACTCCACCACGCCAAAGCGTTCAGGATCCATCACCTGATAACCAAATACCGTTGCGCCCTGTTCACGTTCAACTACCGAGACAAGCTTCTTGCCAAAGCTCTGACCAAAGAAGATGTTGTCCCCTAATACCAGAGCACAACTTTCCCCGTTGATGAACTCTTCACCAATCAGGAATGCCTGCGCCAAACCATCCGGGCTAGGCTGGATAGCATAGCTCAATGAGATGCCAAAACGACTCCCATCACCGAGTAACCGTTTGAATGACGGCAGATCCTCTGGCGTAGAGATAATCAGAATGTCGCGGATCCCCGCCAGCATCAATACTGAAAGCGGATAATAAATCATCGGCTTATCGTAGATCGGCAAGAGCTGCTTTGAAACACCACGAGTAATAGGATAAAGACGTGTGCCTGACCCACCCGCTAAAACAATACCTTTCATTTTCACACCTTAAATTAGCGGGTTAGACCCAGACGTTCCCCGGCATATGAACCATCTTTAACACGGCTCCACCAAGCTTGGTTAGCCAGATACCACTCAACCGTTTTTCTAATGCCGCTCTCGAAGGTTTCTTGAGGCTTCCAGCCCAATTCACGATCAATTTTTGAGGCATCAATGGCATAGCGCATGTCGTGACCAGGACGATCGGTAACAAAGGTGATCAGGTCTTCATACTTAGCCAGATTACCTGGCTTATTCGGCACCAATTCGTCTAGCAAACGGCAGATCGTTTGCACAACTTCGATATTTTTACGCTCGTTATGACCGCCAATGTTGTAGGTTTCACCGACTTCACCTTCACAGACCACCTTGTACAGTGCTCGTGCGTGATCTTCCACATACAGCCAATCACGCACTTGACTACCGTTGCCATAGATCGGCAACGCTTTACCTTCAAGAGCGTTAAGAATGGTTAGCGGGATTAGCTTTTCCGGGAAGTGGTAAGGACCGTAGTTGTTAGAACAATTCGTTACGATAGTTGGCAGACCATAAGTGCGCAACCAAGCCCTGACAAGGTGATCGCTTGAGGCTTTCGAAGCAGAATAAGGGCTGCTTGGCGCATAAGGTGTGGTTTCCGTGAACAGATCATCGGTACCGTGCAGATCGCCGTAAACTTCATCAGTGGAGATATGATGGAAGCGGAATGCTTGCTTTGCCTGCTCACCTAGAGTGAGCCAGTATTGGCGGGCCGCTTCCAACAGGGTATAGGTACCCACAATATTGGTTTCGATAAATGCGGCAGGGCCATCAATGGAACGATCGACGTGGCTTTCGGCTGCCAAGTGCATAACAGCATCAGGCTGGAACTCGGCAAACACACGGTCCAGTTCCTGACGATTACAGATATCCACCTGTGCAAACTGGTAACGTTCGCTGCTTGCTATTGGCGCTAAAGATTCGAGATTACCTGCGTATGTCAGGCTATCTAAGATCAAGATTTGGTCTTGGGTGTCGTTGATGATGTGCCGCGCAACGGCGGAACCAATGAAGCCAGCGCCACCGGTAATGATAATTTTCATATAACCCTCTAAACAGCCAAGCGTGGCCCTTTGCAGCCACGCCAGTGTCTATGATTTCAAATTAACCAAACGTTACTCTGTAGTAACTTGGCTATAGTGACCTTAGTACTCAATCACTTAAAAATCAATAAACTACAGCATTACTTATGTTAAAGAAGCGTAATATTGTACAAGAACCAACACTCATTCACCATCAGAATACAGGCAATAAAAGTTCAGCATTGAAAATAAAACGCGACTATCAGCGATAGCCTTTTGGGTTCTTGCTTTGCCAATTCCAGGTATCGCGCATCATGGTGTCAATACCCCGAGAGACCTCCCAACCAAGCTCTTTCCTGGCCAGGTTGGCATCGGCCCAGAACGCAGGCAAATCACCATCACGACGCGGCAAGATCTGATAAGGGATAGCGACACCTGAAGCTTTCTCAAAAGCATGCACCATCTCCAGCACAGAGAACCCAACACCGGCCCCCAGATTATAAGCTTTGAACCCTTCGACCTTCTTCAAATGATCCATCGCCATCAGGTGGCCTTCAGCCAGATCCATCACGTGGATGTAGTCACGCACGCCGGTACCATCTTCCGTTGGATAATCACCACCGAAAACACCCAGCGTCTCTAGCTTGCCGATAGCAACCTGCGAAATGTAAGGCAACAGGTTATTAGGGATGCCATTGGGATCTTCACCAATCAGGCCAGACTCATGAGCACCGACTGGGTTGAAGTAACGTAGAGCGATAATCGAGAACTGCGGCTCAGCCTTGGCGAAGTCCTGCAGGATTTGCTCAACCATCAGTTTGGATGTGCCATACGGGCTCGTCGTACCACCAATAGGCGTGGTTTCAACATAAGGTACTGGGGAGTTAGCCCCATAAACTGTGGCTGAGGAACTGAAGATAAACTGATGAACTCCGGCACGACGCATCTCATCCAGGAGCACTAGAGTGCCAGAGACGTTGTTCTGATAATACTCTAACGGTTTGCGCGTGGACTCCCCTACCGCTTTGAGGCCAGCAAAGTGGATTACCGCCGAGATACGGTGGCCATCGAAGATGCGGTTCAGACACTCCGGATCTTGAATGTCCCCTTGGTAGAAGACGGCTGCTTTGCCTGTTAGCTGCTCCACACGGTGCAGTGACTCTTCGGATGAGTTCGATAGGTTGTCTAAGACGACAACCTCTTCTCCTCGCTCCAGCAAGGCCAGAACGGTGTGGGAACCGATGTAGCCAGCTCCGCCGGTGACTAGAATTGCCATTGTTACCCCTTTTGTGCGCCAATCGCTAAGAATAAGGATGTCTTTACCCTATCATAACTCAAGCATCTCATATGATAATCTCGTATTGTTAATGAGAACGTACTAACAGATACTGTCCAAAATTAATATACAAACCTAAGAAATGGAGGAAGTTTAGTCGGTTGCTTAACTAAAATTTTAGCTCTTAGTCATAACGCATAACTTACGCAGCCACAACTTTCTTTCTCTTTTTTTGTAGAGTACTTCTTATCCTATTAGTTATTGGCTTTTCAATAATCAAGTGAATTATCACAGTAGCGAACAATGCAAAGAGAACCGTTGATATGACAACAAAAACAGGGTTGATAGTAATAGAGAGTTTCTTAAAGATAGTTGGCACAATAGGTGCTAGCAATGGATGAAATAGATATGTTGAATATGAAGCATTCCCTAGTAACGTAGATAACTTTGAGATAGCGCCAACAAATAATGACTCACATTGAACCACAATAAAGAAAAAAGTGACAACAAAAGTAAACGTTTCAAAACTCAATCTTTCTATTATCGGTTCACCGTAGCTTATTTTCCTAAAAATGAACACAACCGAAAGAGCAGTTAAGACCAGGGTGAACACTCTCAACGTCATCCTTCTGCACTTCATCATCATGATATAACTGAACATTCCGATTACAAAATAAAGCATTATTTTGTCAAAGTACATAGTCGCGACAGGCCAATCATCGGTTCGCATTGTTGATATTAAAGAAAAAATAACAATCACAAGTGATGAGATAACCACTGGGCTTTTTTTTGCAAAGAGAGCCATTGCAAAAATAAAGTAAAAGAACATTTCAAAAACCAGCGTCCATCCAACACCCAATATTGGTTCCCATCGACCATCAGGACTCACTGAAGGCAAGAAAAAATATGATAATACAATCCTAGATGGGTCGAAGGTTGCATGCAGTACAATAGCAGGAGACAAAATTAAGGCAATTACTTTAACAGAAGTGGCAATCCAGTACATAGGAACTATTCTTGTTAGCCGCTTGACTGTGAAATCAACACCACTACTAAACTCACCATTTTTAGTTATAGAAGATAAAAGAATAACAAAACCACTAATGACAAAAAATATATCAACGCCGACTGACCCTGCTTTGAAAACAGGCATGGAATCACTAAATCGCTCATGCGTGTAGAACGTTGAGTGTGTAATTAAGACAAGCAAGGAGGCTATAAATCGCAGAAACTGTATGCTATTTACAGTTCTATTAATAGTCGGGATACTGGTTTTCATCTGGAATCATCCATATAATATAGCAGGTCGTTAACTATTAGACGCGTCATCAGGAGATGCATGAGCTAGATTTGTGCAAATATCAAATCTGAGTTGACTGAGTCTACAAATCATTTAGTATTACAGAAATGGTTACTGGCTAGGCATTACTAATAATGCACCTGCTTACAAGACCATGAACAAAAAAACATTGATATGAATAACATTTCCACCAAAGAGGTTGTAGTATGAAACCGGTAAACAGAAGAATGTTTTTGAGATACCTTCTATTAACATCTCCATTTATGTTTACTAGCCGCATTGCTTGGCCATCCAAAGAGCAGAAAAGAGAAAAAATCGCATACATTACTATCGACACTCCGATTGAAAAGATACATGAGGCAATTGCTGTCGGGGGCGTTATTATTTTTTTTCGAGGTACATATAAGTTAGGAGAAGTTAGAGTCCCATCCAACTGTACCATAATAGGTAGTGGCCAATTGAAGTATGATGAGTTAAATGAAAAATGGCAAGGCGATGGCACGCTGATATTGGGAAGCCTGAACTGTAACAATGCTAATAACTTCGCCATCAGCAACATTACAATTGATAGTTTTACTGGAAAATTAAATTCATTATACAGTGTCACAGCAAAAACCGGCCCAGGATACATAAATAACGTCACAACAAGAGCAAATAATCACGGTCAGTTATGGGAGGCCAACGATGATAACCCTGAAAACAATAATGCCATTGGTAATATACTCATAACAGAATGTACTCACTACCACGGTCCAAATGGCTTTGTCACGAAACAAAAAAACGTAACATTTAGAAATTGTAAAGTTATAAATATTGATGTGCAGGCCTTTGTCGTAGTATCTGATAACATAAACGGCTCATCAATTTTTAGTCGCGCTACAAATAGTAAAATTGAAAATTGCTCAGTCACTCAAACTCTTAATAATGGTTCTCAAGGAATTAGAGTATACTCAAGAAACTATGCGAAAAATGATACCGTTCTTGGAGTAGACAATGTATCAATTAATGACTTTTCATCTGAAGGACTAGGTTCAAACGCTATTACCATTGGGGATAACAAAAAAAGTAACAACTATGAAAAAGTAATCTCAAAGAATATAAATTTAGTTATAAACAAAAAAATATCAAGTAAATATTCCGAACTGAAACTTTCTCATTGTGACGAGGTCTTGATAAAATTGCCGAATAAAAAGGTTAGTGTGAAAATTGAGACGCATACGGGAACATCAAATGTTAACATAGCAGATTCTGGTATGACAATAGAGGGATGTTCATTATATGACGTATCACGTGGAACTATAGATAAGTTGAAAACACTTGTTGGTGACAAGTGTTAGTCACACGTAACCGCTAATTTTTTCGAAAAACCTTTGTTTTTAGTTTCCTTTAAGCGTCATACTTCGATACTCAATTGCAAAAAGAGTCACCCCGTATTAAACGCTAACTCTTTATATTAAATATTACTGTCTTTAATCCGTAAGGATAGCTATTTTACCATCATGTCGTCGAGACGTATCTTCCAAGGTGACAAAAGCACCCCTTGACTTTTTATTTTCTCACAGTTAAGCACTGAGTACTTAGGCCTCTTGGCTGGCGTCGGATATTCTGAGGTCCTAATGCCATTAACCATTGGGGCTCTTGCTAAAAATCCTTGCTTGATTGCTGAGGAAAAAATAGCTTCAGCGAACTCGCTCCAGGTCACAGTTTCATCGCCACAGAAATGATAGATCCCACCTGCTGCTTCTCTCTGCAAGAGATCGATAATTGCCTGAGCAATATCGCCTGCATAGGTAGGGCAACCAAACTGATCGGATACCACGCCTAAGTTGTCATGATCCTGCGCAAGCTTTAGCATAGTTTTAACGAAATTATTTCCGTACTCACTAAAAACCCAGGCCGTACGAATAATCAACGCATCCGGTTGGTGGTGGCTAACCGCAATCTCGCCGTCCAGTTTAGTTTTGCCATACACCCCTAGCGGCTTAGTGGGAGCGGTTTCAATATAGGGAGTAGTAGCCTCACCATCGAAAACGTAATCCGTAGAAACATGTACTAGGCGAGCTCCAACTTCATTGGCCGCCAAAGCCAAATTCTTCGGACCGATTTCATTAATCAATGCCGCGATTTTATGGTCAGTTTCAGCTTTATCAACTGCAGTGAATGCTGCAGCATTCACAATAACATTCGGTCGATAATCAACTACTGCACTTTTTACCTTAGCAAGATCAGTGATATCAAGCACATCTGCATCAGTTGCCCACACATCCCACCCGGCTGGTAAGCGATCCTGGAAGCAACTTCCCAGTTGCCCTTTCGCGCCGGTTAGTAAGATTCTCATAGTCCTAGATCCTTGAATAACTTGCCGACTTTATCTTTTTCGGACAACAATGGATTATTGATCGGCCATACAATACCAACCTGTGGATCATTCCATAGCAGACAGCCTTCATGGGCTGGATTATAATAATCGGTGCATTTATATTCGAAATCTGCAACATCAGAGAGCACAACAAAACCATGAGCCAAACCCGGCGGAACCCAGAACTGGGTTTTGTTTTCTTCCGAGAGGATAACCCCCTCCCAAGTACCGTATGTCGGGGAGTCAGGGCGGATATCCACCGCAACGTCAAACACTTCGCCACGCACAACGCGAACCAGTTTGCCCTGAGGATTAATCTTCTGAAAATGAAGGCCGCGCAATACACCGCGCGCAGAACGTGAATGGTTGTCCTGAACAAAATCCAGGTCAATATCTAACATTTCTTGATAACGTTTCTTTTCAAACGTTTCGAGGAAAAAACCGCGAGCATCACCAAATACTTTCGGCTGGATGATTTTCACACCATCGATTTTTGTGTCTATTACTTGCATCTTATAACTCCCCGATCAGATGCGACAAATACTGGCCGTAGAGTGTTTTGCCGAGTAATCTGGCTTCTTCAGCAACTTGCTCACGAGAAAGCCAGCCCTTACGAAAAGCGATCTCTTCCAGACAAGCAACTTTAAAACCCTGTCGTTTTTCAATGGTATGGATAAATTGAGATGCTTCGACCAAGCTGTCGTGAGTACCAGTATCTAACCAAGCAAAACCCCGACCAAGTAACTCAACATTCAGCTTACCTGCGTCCAAGTACATTTGATTAAGCGTAGTGATCTCTAACTCACCACGATGGGATGGTTTAACCTGTTTTGCCATTTCGACGACTTCATTATCGTAAAAATACAAGCCGGTAACCGCCCAGGTAGACTTCGGTACAGTTGGCTTTTCTTCAAGGGATAATGCGCGGAAATTGTCATCAAACTCAACCACGCCAAAACGTTCAGGGTCCATTACTTGATAGCCAAACACCGTGGCCCCGGAATTTTTTTCGACCACATTTTCAAGTTTTTTGCCAAAACTTTGGCCGAAATAAATATTATCCCCCAGAACCAATGCACAACGATCACCAGTGATGAACTCTTCACCAATCAGGAAGGCCTGCGCCAGGCCGTCAGGGCTTGGCTGGATTGCATAACTCAGCTTGATACCAAATCGACTTCCGTCGCCCAATAAGCGTTTGAACGAAGGCATATCTTCGGGGGTAGATATAATTAAAATATCGCGAATACCGGCCAGCATTAACACCGAGATCGGGTAATAAACCATCGGTTTATCATAAATCGGTAGCAGTTGTTTAGAAACACCACGTGTAATCGGATACAAACGAGTACCTGAACCACCCGCGAGTACAATTCCTTTCATTTCAAATTCCTAAATTAGATTAACGGTTTAAACCCAGACGCTCACCAGCATATGAACCATCTTTAACACGGATCCACCAGGCTTGGTTAGCCAAATACCACTCAACCGTTTTTCTAATGCCGCTTTCGAAAGTTTCTTGTGGTTTCCAACCCAGTTCACGGTCAATTTTCGAGGCATCAATCGCATAGCGCATGTCGTGGCCAGGGCGGTCAGTCACAAAGGTGATCAAATCTTCATACTTGAGCAGATTGCCAGGCTTATTAGGGACCAATTCGTCCAGCAACCGGCAGATGGTCTGCACCACGTCTATATTCTTACGTTCGTTATGACCACCAATGTTATAGGTTTCCCCAATTGCACCTTCACAAACAACCTTGTACAAAGCCCGTGCATGATCTTCCACATACAGCCAATCCCGAACTTGAGCACCATCACCGTATACAGGTAAAGCTTTACCCTCCAGCGCATTAAGGATCGTCAGCGGTATCAACTTTTCGGGGAAGTGATAAGGGCCATAATTGTTTGAACAGTTAGTCACAATAGTCGGTAAACCATAGGTACGCAGCCAAGCTCTGACAAGATGATCGCTTGAGGCTTTCGAGGCAGAGTAAGGGCTACTTGGCGCATAAGGCGTGGTTTCCGTAAACAGATCTTCCGTCCCGTGCAAATCGCCATAAACCTCATCGGTCGAGATATGATGGAAACGGAAAGCTTTTTTAGCAGCGTCATCCACCAAAGCTAGCCAATACTGACGCGCAGCTTCTAGAAGGGTATAGGTGCCAACGATATTGGTTTCGATAAATGTAGCAGGCCCATCAATGGAACGATCAACATGGCTCTCGGCGGCCAGGTGCATAACCACATCAGGCTGGAACTCGGTAAATACACGGTCCAATCCCTGACGATTACAAATATCTACATGTTCAAATTTGTAGCGATCGCTACTAGTGATCGTGTCTAGTGATTCCAGATTCCCGGCATATGTCAGGCTATCTAAAACCAATATTTCATCCTGGGTATTATTAATAATATGACGTGCGACGGCTGAACCAATAAAACCAGCCCCACCAGTAACTATAATTCTCATGCATTCCTCTACAAAAAACATAACTCAGCTATTTATGAGCAACTATCTATAATTAAAATAAAAAAACCATTTGACTAATTATTTAGATACGAAAAGTATCATATTCAAATCAGCTTGATTGAATACTTTCTGATAAGGCCTTCATTTAAAAACTGACAAAATAAAATATCAGCTTGTACTTAAGCCAGCTTACTTTCCATTTTAGATGGTAACACCATATTCTGCTATCATAAATTTAACGGAAGACTGCTTAAGAGAACCGAATAAAGTTAATACTTATCCTTCATGACATCTATCGATAGCCAATTATCTAATAAAGCAATATTAATTTGGAAGTAAAACGCAGTTAATTAACTACCAATGCAGTCTATTCGATGAGAGGATCTTGTAAAAACCCCATAACCCTTTCACAAGAAAATTAGCTAAACTATGCATAACTCACCAGAAGAAGGCTCACGTACCAAATGAAGAATTGTTCCACGGCCAGTCTTATTATTTCCGTTCAATCTAAACTTCCCTCCGTTAGAAACATCTAAAATAGTAGTATAATTATCACTAATGTTTATATACAAATCTTGATAACTTTCCACACACAAAATATCTTTAACCTCTGTTTTCTGATTATTGTCGAAAACAAGATAAATACCCGGTTTATATACACTAATGGCAGGGTAAGGATCGTTCAAAGTTGCTTTTACTATATCCACCTGATCTTTTGATGTGTTATAAAACATTGTTCCGGAAGCAGCGGTATATAATATATTAACTATATTGTTTTTATTCTTAGGGATTATATATGGTAGCCCTTCATGGGCCCCCTGGCTACATACTGCGGTTATAAAACACCCATTACAGGACTCATCCATATTGACTAAGTACCGTTTACTTGGTGAAAGGTCCGTTATCTGACCAAGAATATAGTCACACTTCTCCATTACAAGCACATCATAACTTCCTGCCGCTAAAGCCCCCGTGCCCAGTTGCTGTGTATTGACATTCTGGCTAGCTAAGGTAAATGTACCATTGGTGCAATCAATAAGATGAAGAGCGCCCATTGATGGATCATTAACTATTGCACTTAAATTAAAGTTAATGACACCTACAAGTTTCATCCCAAATGCACCCTGATTAGTTATAGAACTTTTTATTCTTGCCGAGTTCGAAAGTCGTCCCGAAAAAGCAGAAACAAAATTGCTTATTGTAACGTAGTGACTTTTCCCACCACCTAAACGAGGTGCAATTAGTAAAGCTTCTGCAGAAAACTCGTTATCACCAATCCTCGCCTTAGGTTCAAAAGGATGGCATAGTGAAAGATTGAGGTAATGTCCACTTATTCTTATTGACGCATCAGGGAACAGAACAGCACCGATCCAAGTCAGTCCATCTGTATCCTCAATTCTTACACCATACTTGATGCTTCCAGTAGTTTTAATATTAGACAAATATAAATCACCATATGGCAACCGATCGTCAGCACATGGTTCAAAATTCACAATGAAATTTATATTAGAACCATCCAAGTCATTTATCCAAGTTCGAGCAGTTTGCTGCGTTTCTTTTCCAGCTTCACAGTAGATTAGTGAATTGACTCTCACTCCTTTTAGTTGATTTAACCTTGCAGCGAAGGTTCCAGTGACATTAATAGCATTTATATTTGATGTCGTTCCACGTCCGTCATTTTTAGCACCTAGATCACTAAAAGTAAGAGACGAAAAACTGATTGAAAGAGATGACAATTTATCTTTTAAAACAGGCTCAAACACGCTGGAACCAGAAAACCCAGGTAAAATCCAGCATTTAGAATTTACAACATCAATCCCCTTAATATGACATACGCCAGGATATTTAATTGTGCGAGAAACAGAAAAATTGGCAGGAAGTTGAATAACCTTGCCAGCACTGGATTGTAATAAAAGTTCAAGTGCATCAGATGAGTCGATTATTGATGAGTTAACAACACCGTACTTTTCAGCATAGATTATATCTTCAAGGGAAGTTATCGAGTTAATGTTATCATCACTAGATTGGCCTCCGTTACTCTTATTAGATTCTGCATGGGAACTCAATATAAAAAATGACATGATGGATGACATACCCAACCGAATAACATTTCTTCTATTAGATAAGTTTTTATCACTAGTTTTACTAAAGAGTTTCTTAAAGAAAAGCATATTTCATCTCAATTATGATTCGTTATAATAACTAGATAACTTTCATATAGTCAATACGCTGATTTATTAACAAATCCTTTAAATACGGTAAGAAATATGATTTTCAGATCTAACCAGACGCTCCAATCTCGAATGTAGTCTAAATCATACTCAACCCTTTTCTCCATTTTTTCGAGTGTATCCGTTTCACCACGCCAGCCATTTATCTGAGCCCATCCCGTAATTCCCGGTTTAACCTTGTGGCGTAGCATGTAACCTTTAATCAACGATCTATACTGTTCATTATGCGCTACCGCGTGAGGTCGAGGCCCGACAATAGACATGTCCCCCAAAAGCACATTGAAAAATTGAGGAAGTTCATCTAAAGATGTTTTCCTCAAAATCCGTCCGATTGAAGTGACTCTGCTATCTCCTACCTTGGCCTGCTGAATAGAACCATCATTCTCCATTACATTCATTGACCTAAACTTCCAAACATTTATAGGCTTACCATCCATGCCATATCTAGTCTGCCTGAATAAAATAGGTCCTTCAGAAGTAAACTTGATCATCAATGAAATAATAAGTAGCACAGGAAGAATAAATATTATAATCCCTATTGAAATAACTATATCTTCCGTTCTCTTGACAATTCTATTCAGACCATTCATTGGTGTATCAAAGAGAGAAACCATTTGTATACCATTTATCTCTTCGCTACGAGACTGCAACAAATTGAATGCAAGAACATCAGGAATTAACAAAACTGAGCATGTAGTATCTGTTAGAGCTTCAATCACTTCTTGAATAATAACTTCATCTCTCATTGGCATAGCGATGTATATCGTATCTATCAGCCCCTTACGAGCTTGATCAACTAGATTCGAAATATTTCCACCAAAAGGAATCATATCAGGCAAATCAACACCAGTTCTATTTGAGAACACTCCAATTATGTTGAAACCTAGCCAAGGTGACTTAATGAGATCCTGGGCTAAATTTACACCAACAGGCAATGTACCAAGTATGGCAACATTTTTTGTGTTATAACCAAGTTGACGAAGAAACCCAATTAATCGTCGGATTGCATAACGACTTAATATTAATCCCAAAGACACGAATATATACCATTTTGCGTAAGTTACTAACTCAGTATCTATTAGTTCAAATAGTGAAGTAATGCCTGAAGTTATTAATATACACAGTGTCCAGTTCTTTATAGCCAACTTCACTTCATTTCCAAAGCTGACTCCTCTCCATGAGCGATAAAAATCGGTAACACCGCCAAGCATCTGAAATACAACTAAAGCTGATAAAATCATCAACCAATGTGTATATATAAAACTCTCACCCTTAAAAAGACAGACAACATAAAGCATCGATACCATTACCAAAATATCTGAGAATCTTTGAACAATAGATATCATGGATGCATTGGCCCGAAATGTACTTCTTTTATATTTCATAGGGCATATTTCCAAGTAAACCTTTATTATAGGAGTGATCATACATAGTATTCACATACGATAATCTTGTATTTATCCATATAATGAAAATCATTGATTAACTTCATTATATGAAAGATAAAGCGCTAGAGATATAATATAAGAAGAACAGACTAAAACTTTAATTGCTAGAAATCACCATTAATAGGTTCTATTTTCTAGCCCATGCTAATAATAGTTCCTCATAACTCTGAAGAACATTTTCCCAAGTGAAATTGGCTCTGTACTTCGATATCGAAGAATGTCTCATTCTCTGAGCAAGATCCTGGCTGGATATTATCATTCCAATCTTTTCAGAACAACTTTCAGCATCAGAAAAGAACATTGTTTCCTCACCCACAACCCACCGGTTAAATTCATTATCATGGGCTATAACTGCATTGCCAGCACCCAACGCTTCCACTAATGAAGGGTTTGTCCCACCAACACGATGCCCGTGAATATATGCTAGTGCGTGAAATCTTAACTCTGAAACAACCGCGGAGTCATAGATAGCACCAGCAAAGATCACTTCTTCATTTGCTGCCTTTTGTATGAGTTTATGATAACTATTATTTACAAAATCATAATTTCCGAGTATAAGTAACTTAACATCTCTTTTCTGATTAGAAAAGCCCGTTACAATTTCTAGAATAGAGTTTTCTGGCTCGGCTCGGGCAATGATGATTAAATATTCTTTTTTTCTAAGGCCTAATTTATTTAACGACTCACTACCTACATTATCTATAAATTTTGCACCATAAGGGATCATGGTAATCTTTTCACTTTTCACTCGACTTTCTAGATGGGTCTTTATTTTTGGATGATCTGCAATTAAATGAGAACCGAACCAACATCCTAGCCGTTCATTAATCCAAAACCACCCCTTTGCAACTTTACCCCATTTGTCTCTTTTCCACTCAATACCATCCATATTTATGATGTTTTTTCTTCTTGTTATTGAATGTAAAACATTGAAAATTGCAGTATTATAACCCAAAGTTAAAATAACATCATCTGACTTAAGTGACGCTACAATAGATTTAAAATCAAAAATAACCGTCCCAAGAGACCCCCCTTGTTTAACCGGTATATTAATAAGATTCACACCATTCCACACAGTGCTTGAAACCTCTCCCTCTTCTACTTGACAATATACTGTCACCTCCCATCCTTTACTGACTAAATAAAGAGATAAATACTCAGCAAATGTTTCAAAACCGCCATGGGCTGCAGGAATGCCTCTAATACCTAAGATTGATAACTTTTTCATCTGTGGACTCATTCTTCGATAGCCTTTTTTATTTTATCTTGATATGTTCTAACAGAAAATTTATTTTCATAATTTTTTCTTGCATTAGTGCTCATGATTAGATATTTCTCATCATGTGTAATATCTATTTGATTAAAAACACTAATCAGATCTTCCTTGTTATTTGGCTGAAATAAATATCCGTCATGTTGGTTGATAACAATTTCGGACAAACCTCCGTGGTTTGCAGCAATAGCAGGTTTACCCGCGGAAAAGGCCTCAACAACAACGCGCCCAAATGGCTCAGGTTTAATTGACGGTACAACAATATAATCTGTCCACAAGTAATGCTCATTTGGAAAGTTCGTGAATGGAATGAGTGAAACAGTGTCCTGCAACCCAAGTTCAACGATTCTTTTTTCTAATTCGTCTTTTAAATACTCATAGCCCTCGAAAGGACTGCCAACAATTCTAGCTGAAATTTTATGCCTTGATTTTTTTGCATATTCATATAACGCATCAATAAATAATTGTTGTCCCTTCCAAGTATTTATTCTCCCAATGACTAAGAACCTTATTTCCTCACCAGAGGTATTTCTTTCAATTATATTATTATTTCCAATATCCTCAACACCATTATAAATAACCAGGCCAGGTAAATTGAATGCGTGTTTAGTCGCATTGGAGTTATATATTAAATTTATATTTCCGAGTTTGAAAATAGCTTTAAAAAATAAAATTTGCTTATTTGAAGGTATTTCTCTAACATGGCAAATGATTTTTTTACTTGAAAATCTAAAAAAAACTGCTGCTAACAATGCAGAAAGCATAACAACAGTATTAATATATACTATATCGTATTTTTTGTATTCATTAACATAATGGAATACAGAAAGAATTGTATCTTTTAGATATCTTAATGGCTTTTTCACCTCTTTTTTCCGTAAAATACCTTTAGAATAAACTGAAACTGAACCACAGCATTCTTCTAATAACGGATACAATTCACCATTAAAAGGCAAGACAATATCTACATCGTTGCTCTCTACTATTCCTTGAACTGTCGACAGAAAGCTTCTATCAGAACCATAGAGCTCTGCACTTTGATGCAAGCATAGCACCTTCCTCTTCATATATCTCCCGAACACTTTATTTTATTAAAAATAATTTCAAAAGTTCTATATACCTTAAATCTTTTCTCTTTATTATTGTTTTTAGTGTAAAGAAAAAATAGTAACAAAGAACTCTAACTTTAAAAAATGGTAAATCTGAAAATATAATTTTTTTAGAAAGCAATAAATTTTTTAATCTTGGGTAGTTATCGTTGAAAGATAACGTGGTATCCCTCAAAGCCGAGTCATGTGTTAACTGTGTTTGTAATATATATAGTTTATTACCTTGAGCTAGGGTATCCCTAAAAAATTTAGTATCTACACCATAAAAACTTAATCGTTCATCAAACGGCTTTTCAGGTAAGGAAGATGACAAGTTCAGTATGGTTCCACTCATCATTGCAACTATATCTTTCCGCTCAGTGATACCTGAATCTATATCATTAAGAGCAATGCCTCGCACCCCTTTTACAAAACCTGGCGAAATCATGGAGCCTTTATTATAAATCTTCGGTACCGCTACATTTACAAGCGGATTATCAAAGCATTCCTTAACAAACCTATCTAGGCTATTAATGTAAGCCTTATCAAGCACAGAGTCATCATCTAATATAACTAGCCATTTAACTTCATCTCTATATTCTGATATTACTTTATTATATACGATAGAGAGCCTTTCATTATTCCCAGTATGGAAGTAATGTTCTTTTGACGAATTATACTTAAGTGATCCATTTCCAAATCCTTTGACTGAATTGTCCCAAATAACTAAAGTTGCATCAAGATGTATTGATTTAAAATCCAGACACCTATAACTTTGAACAGTTTTTGTCAGCTCGGGACTTTTACTATGGATTACAACTAAAAATACTATTTTATCCATATTATTTATTTCACCCTCTATATTTTAGCTGACACTAGTTTTATATTTTAATTTCGAGTTATACACTATATATAAAATCAGTAGGGTATAATATACCGAACCAGCTATATGTTGAAAACTGCAAACGAAAAGAAATATTGCTAACTGAACTAACACACATAGTCGTAATCGCTTGTTCATTTGATTACTCACGGCTTCATCATTCTTAGCTACGCTAGTTGCAAGTGAGATTAATACGAAAATGAAAATAATCGCACCGATCCCTAACTCAAGCAGTGTATAAATATAGTATGAATCAAAGGCACCAGGATAACTACCAAGACCACGTCCCAGAGGAGTAAAGTCATTAAAGAAAGTGACATACTGTAACAACCGGCCTTGAGAAGATGCATCTTTGCTAAATTCAAAATCTGAAGATAGATATAAAAAAAGCAATGATACCAAGCTTAGGGAAAATATAATTGCACTTATTTTTCTCAATTTATCAGATGAAATTAACTTAAATATTAATATAATAACAATTGCAATCACCACCATAAGCACGCCCGTCCTTACCATCGTAACATACGAAAAAAGGAGATAGAGCAAAAAATAAAATATATTGAACATCATATTATTTTTCTTTTTTAGGATTATGATATCGCAAATTATTTTTACTAAAAAGAATCCGTATACATATGATGCTATCAATGCGGATATTAAAAATCCTGATGCTCTTAAATTATCATCTCTGACAATTTGATAAATTAGTTGCCCCGTGTTGTAACTATCATTTACACGTAACTTCGAGTCTAATAATGACTGGTAACGCCATAAACTTTCATAGTTACCTGTATAAGTTATATACTCATGTACTGCTACGACTCCATTAATCGTGGCCATTACAAAAAACACTTTAATGAATACTGAGAGTTCCGCCTCAGGATTTTTTGACGTAATAACCAATAAAATAGCAAGAAATATAGATGAAAATATATCTCTAAAATCAGTATAGACACTTTTTGCCGTTGCACCACCAACTAAACCAAAGATAGCTGAAATCAATACTACCAATGATACTATCATTAGGTACTTAAATGATGGACGACTTATTTTTCTAGAGAAAAACATCTTAAATAACGCGGAAAGCAATATAAATTCCACACCAAGTTTATATATAATAATCTCAGTTCCAGATATCACCCCCAAATAGTAATTCACATAGTCGTACATAAAGAGATAAACAACCAGAACCCCAATTAAAATACTCCTTACTGCAGTTCTGTTAGATTGTACACACAATGCTAAAAAAATAAATATCATTAAGAATAATGCTTCAAAAAGATAATTCATTTTACTAGTCCGGATAAAAATGACTCTACTAAGTCTTTATGACCTTCTGTTACTCTTAAAATATCTTCTCTACTTATGTCAAGCGCAAGGCGAGATGCCATATAGATATCTTTAGCATCATATTGTGTTTTCAGATTTTCAGCCCCCCACGTTGCTATATATGCACTCAGTTTTTTAATATCCTTATTAAAGGTTACATATGGAACACCAAAACTTAGTGACGTAATAGCGCCATGTAAGCTTGTCCCTATATATAAGCTAGCTTGAGATATTAAGGCCATTATTTCATAAATATGAATTTGCTCATATATAAATACAACGCGTTGAGGGTATTCTTCCGCTAATTTTTTATTTAAAATTGCCAGTGGTTTAAAATCTTCATGCCCTAATGCATGACCTATCGGGCAAAGCACGAGATCTAGGTTGGTTTCTTTAAGCAGTTGCTTTAAGTTTCTGTATACCTCATCTAGATTTTCAGTTTTTTCGCTTCCCACTTGGAAGAACACATAGTTATTATTTAATAAATTTGGTATTTTTGATATTTTCCAAGTATTTTCAAGTTCATTAGATAACAAGCGAGCCATCAGCGTAGCCGAGTCAGGCACCAAATGAAGGTTAGTCAACTTATTTATATTTCTTATTTTTTCATAAGTAACTTCATCTCGAACCCCGACAGAGGTATGAGTCATTAAGATCTTTGATAGTGCCTCTACTTTAGTGTTGGACCATGTTGCCACCGCAGAACCACCAACACAATTATCAAAGATACTAATTTTGCTTTTTTCGATTCGATCTGGGAATGTAAATGGTCGTTGTGTCCTACCACCACATCTAACTTTGGCGTAATTTGAGAATACACCGACGCGTCTATCTACGGCCCTCACATATTTGTTTTTGTAAAATGAGTTAAACGAAGGATCAAGATATGAGTACAGATCGGCCCAAGATGTGCATAGTGATTCACCACCGGCAATGATTACTTTATCGTTATCTTTTATTTCTGAATAAAAATCTTTTATATTCTTAGTTTTCTTTGCCCCAAATTGTGATAAATCACTAGAAATCAGGCCATAATACTCGACGGTGAAAGGCTTAGTGGAATATTTCTTTATATAAGCTTCTAGTATTAATGGGAAAAGTAAATCACCATAGTTGTATCTATCAAATGGGCCTAAAATCTTATAACTTTCCATTACCATCCTCAATTGCTTTGATATAAATAACTTTCGAAATACAGCCTAATATATAGAATATTATAACACCGACAACAATTGTTATTGATATTATTTCATTAAAAAGCCAACACCCACATAAAAACAATATCGCTATTAAAAACGATAGGATATTCGTATATAAAATCTCTTTATCTTTACCATGTGAATACAATATATATTGTAGTGCAAGGTTCAGTGCATTAACAATTATTGTGCACATGACTAGCCCCAACAGTACAGAATTTCCCTCTAATTTAAATAGCGGATTATCGCTAAATTTCCCTGCAATTAAAAGGGATAAAGGAATTCCTACGAAAAATAATGTAGAAATAAATATCGTTGATAGAAGCAACTTCTTCTTTATCCGGCGATAAAGGGTACCATCACTAGCTTTTATAGCTAATATAAGCTGAGGGTAAATACGACTAGGACCAAGAAAAATGAAAACAGCCCCTGCAGATATAGCCAAACTGGTATAGAAAACATATAATCCTAGAGCATCTTTGGTATCAATTACTCCAACAAGGTACCTATCAAAAACCTGAACAAATCTTAGTATCAATGTTCCTAGCAAATACCAGAATGCTGTTTTTAACGCATTAATCATCCATATAAAATTAATTTTAGGTATTACTATTCTTTTATTACAAAACTTAATGGATATATATAAATAAGATATGATGGATGTTACAAGACCAAATGAAAACCAGTATTTAAATATCAAGTCAATATTGACATTCATACCCAGAAGTACCAATAAGACTATTATATACGTCCACAATGCACTCCTAACAAACAAAAGTATAGATGCAGCTAACTGATCTCGTAAAGCAATCAGAGTACGGTAAGACTCCTGACCAAAATGTTCAACTAAAGTTATTAGTATAAAATATATAAAATAATTTTTATCTAAGAAACCACTAAAAGAGAGAAGATACGCCGATGGAATAAATAACGCGATAGTTAGTACAAATAGGCCCAGTTGTTTAGATATTAGATAATGCCAGTGATCTGGTTCGCTACCTATACCTAATCGATTCACATAGGAATGTGTTTCAAAACCAATGAAATAAATTGCATAGCTGGTAAACGAGGCCATTAGTCCATATAAACCGAGCTCTGATAATGGCAATGACCAGCCAAGTATTAGAATAAAAAGTAGCTTACTACCCAATGTAAGAACTCTTAGCCCTCCACTAATCACTATTTCCCAGCGATTCTCTACTTTCACTTTATAGACTAACCTCTTTATATTCTCATTTTGTCGCCAAGAAGAAATTTCTAATTAATTACTTCTCAGCGACAATCTGTTTTGTTACTGATAGCTATTACTTTTTTGTTTCATCACTTTCATATTTATAGTCAACATACTCATAGTTGCCATAACCATAATAACTAGCAGCACGTTTAATAACAGCATTAAGTATAATGCCCTTGATATCAACACCGTTTTGCTCAAAACGTTTAAAGCTCATTTCGATCTCTTTCAGAGTTGTACCTTCAAATTTAGCCACCATTAGCGATGTGCCGACATGATGTCCAACTAATACAGCGTCTGTAACTGCAAGTATCGGTGGAGTATCGACAATAACCAGATCATAGTCTTTGCTTACGCTAATCATTAATTCACTTAACCTGGCATTCATGAGCAATTCTGACGGATTTGGTGGTACTTGCCCTCTTGTTAGTATATCGACGCCAGAATAAAATGTTTGCTTGATAGCTGATGTGTAGTCAACACGCCCAGATAGAACATCTGATAAGCCAGTATTAGTATTCACATCAAATAACTCATGCAGGTAGCCTTTTCGCATATCTGCGTCAATTATTAAAACTTTTTGTTGTGATTGGCTGATCACTGCAGCTAGGTTAGCACTTACAAATGTTTTACCAATTGCGGGTGTGGCACCCGTTATCATGAGAATATTATTCTTAGACTCAAGCATTGCAAAATGCAAACTAGTTCTCAGGCTCCGCAAAGCTTCAATAGCTAAATCGCTAGGGTTTCCGTAAGCTAGTAAATCATGCGAACGTGCATTTTTTTTCTTACCTTTGTTCAAGATAGCCAATGTATTATCTTTTTTCTTTTGCCAAAGCGAGATAGGTATGCTTGAGTAAACGTTAATTCCTCTCTCTTCTAATTGGCTTGCACTTTCGATACCTCTATGCATTGCTGTTTTTATAATAACGTAAGCTACAGACAGCACGCCTCCAACCATTGTCATAATTAGTACTACTAATATTTTATTTGGCTTAACCGGTTTCGGTTGGGTGATTGCCCCATCGATAATCCTGACGTTACCAACAGTACTTGCTTTACTAATGTTCAATTCCTGCTGTTTGTTGAGCAATTGCATATAAACTTCTTGCCCCGATTGGACATCTCGAGTCAAACGCAATATTTCTTGCTGCGTTTTAGGCATCCCACTAACTCTTTTGTCTAATTTTTTCTTTTCGTCTTCTAATGTTTTTCTTTTCTCAAGTAAAGCTTTATACGATGGATGTTCTTTAGTATATAATTTCGATATCTCAGCTTCTTTAAACGTTGACTCATTTAGTTGTGATTCTACCGATACCATAGTATCCAATACAGACTTAGCTTCCAATGTTAAGTCTACAGAGTCATTTTCTTGTCTATACTGATTCAGTTTACTTTCAGATTGATTTAAATTATCTCGAATTTTCGGCAATTGCTCATTCAAGAAAATCAAGCTCTTTTCAGCTTCTTCAGATTTTCTATCGACATTTTGCATCAAATAATTATTGCTTATACTTTCCAAGATTTCCCTAGTTTTATCTGGATCATCTCCATCTAGGGTTAATGCTAATATTCCAGTGTCTTTTCCTTTATCAGCGACATTGAAATTATCTAATATTTTATTAAACACAGCTAGCTTAGAGTACTTGGTTATTTTAAAAACAGCCCCTTCATCCGCGCTAATATCACTTACCAGAATTTTCAGATTATTCTCATCGACTAACTTACCAATTTGCCCCGTCGTATCCATTCCATTTGGATCCGTTATCACAAACTGACCATTACCAATAAATTTCAATTGATATGGGGATTCCAAATTCTCCGTTGGCACCTCAAAAAGAGTTACTAACGCAGTGCTCTTATCCTCATCAAATAACTTCGCTAACCTCTTTCCAATTATTGGAAAGAACTTCTCATCCACAACTGTATCTAATTTAAGTTCATCTATGGTTTTACCAATAACCATCCTAGATTTGATAAGTTCAATTTCAGCTGCTGAAGCTGGTTGATTCGAAGGTAACATCTGGGATATATCGTTTAAAATAGAATTGCCTACATTTTGTTCAACTTGTATTAAGGCTTCAGCACGATATATTGGGGTGGCTAGTATTGAATAAAGAATGCTAAAAAATAAAAAGGTACACACTACTCCAAGAATCAGCCACTTCGAGTCAATCAAAGCCCCGATATAGCGGCCTATATCTATATCTTCGTTCGTTTCAACATTTGCCATTTGAATTTTATTTGTCATCACGATTCCAATCAACTAAATTAGTGCTTTAGCCCACAATGATGCAGACCTATCAATTAACTGATAAACTGCTTCAAAGATTTCTCGGCTTTTTCGGTAAGGGTCAGAAATATCTTGCTTATCTAACCAATGCCCAAATAGCATCGTTTTCCCTCTAACTTCAGGGGCTATTTGACAGACGCTATCAATATGTGATTGTTCCATAACTAGAATAAGTTCAAACTCTCTACACATAGACGACGTAAGTTGTCTACCACAATGACCTTCTAATGAAAGATCATGCTCTAAAGCAACAGATGTGGCTACTTTATCCGCAGGATTACCAACTACAGCCGAAATCCCGGCCGACTCAATTCTTTTATTCGGTAGATGCTTTAATAACAATCGTTCCCCCATTGGGGAACGACAGATATTTCCGACACAAACAACCAAAATTGAATCAAACATAAATTAATTCCATTGATTAATATAACGCACAGTTTCAGTTATATCATGCACACCTGTGATAGTTGGCACTAACTGACTAATTACACGATTCCAACGAACGATCGGTGCAGTAGTTACATAAACTATATCGTAAGGTTGTAACTGGAATTCCGTTCCCATAACCAGCGCCGAAGCATCTGCCGCATTTAATTGGAAGATATTAGCTATTTTACTTCCTTCAGCACCACGCAGAGGCCGGATGACAAATACCCCTGTCGCATCAGACATCGCCTGATCCATACCTTCAGCATTACCCAGAGCTTCGGTTAACGTCATACCGCTTCTATCCATCCGCAGCGTTGACTGTTTTTTCACTTCCCCCATCACGAACACTTTCAAGCCGTCATTACGTGGGATATAAAGAATATCGCCAGGATAGAGCAAATGATTCTGCGTCAGATCGCCCTGCTGCATCAAAGCTTGCAGAGAAATACGCTGCTCTTTACCATTGTGCGTTAGCACTACATTACGCCAATCCGCGTTCTCAGCAAGGCCACCCGCATTATTAATCGCATCCATCACGGTTAGCGGCACGTTGGTAATCGGTTGTTGGCCTGATTTTGCCACTTCACCTGTCACATACGCTTTTTGCGAACGGAAGGCCGCAATGCTCACATCTACCTGTGGACTTTCGATATACTGTGCCAAGCGACCAGCAATATCGTTGCGAACTTGGCTAGCCGTTTTCCCGGCAACCTTCACCTTGCCAATATACGGATAGAAGATAGTGCCATCGGCATTCACCCAGTTACCTGTGTCGCTAGCGCTACGGTATTGGCCGGCCGGGGTTGTCAGCTCTGGGTGATCCCAAACGGTGACCATAAGCACATCGCCCACACCGATACGATATTCATAGTTCTGTAGTGCAAGTTCCAGCGCTGGGTTGGTTTGCGCGATGACCGGTTTTGGCCGCATTTTCTCAACCAGGCTCGGCGTCATCGGGTATATATTGACCAGCTTATTCAGGTTAAAATCGCTGTCTTCCTGCTTAACAACGTTTTTCCCGCTGGTAGAAAGGTGTGAACCTGGAACCACGGTACAACCGCTGATCACGCTGATTGATACCAGTAGCGGTATCAGCTTCCATTGTTTCTTTGCCATCGAATTTTCATCACTTTCAAAGTAAGTAAACTTGCAACGCTAAGCCCCTGGCCAACCATGGCCGCTTGGGGTGGTGCTTAGCAAAATTTTTTGTTTGCGCTATGTACGGCAGTCCTGCGATACATGCATGAAAGCACTCATTGAGCAAACGTTGAGCCTGGGTTTGCTAAGATGCCTCTCAGACTCGTAGTGAGTGGCGCATGCACCAGGAGTGTTTTCATGTGCGTACGATCTCGGACAAGTCAAAAGGCCCGCCGAGATTTCCGCAGGCCCCTAACTATAAAGATTTTTTAGCTCTTTTTCAGTACAAATTACTATAATTTTAGCTGCTCGGCCCATTCACGGAAGGCTTTGCCCTGCGTTGGGTGGCGTAGGCCATAGGTCACAAAGGCCCGAAGATAGCCTAGTTTTTCACCGCAGTTGAACGATTCCCCCACCAGTTCCATCGCTTCTACCGTCTGTTGTTTCATCAGGTCAGCAATCGCATCGGTCAGTTGAATTCGGCCCCAGGCGCCTGGCTGAGTTTTTTCCAAAATCGGCCAGATGTCGGCAGAGAGCACATAACGGCCAACAGCAGAATAATTGGATTTCAGTTTCACTTCACGGCTTGGCTTCTCAATGATCGAAGTCATGCGTGAACTTTCCCCTGGTTGCAGGGTAGTGGTCTCACATTCCGCTACTGAGTAGTCATACAGCACATTTTCATCCGCAGGCTGCACCAGTACTTGGCTCAGCCCGTTATCTTGGAAGCGGGCAATCATATGCGCCAGGTTGTCTTTGTGCATATCCGCCTTGGCGTCATCCAGCAGCACGTCCGGCAGCACCACCACGAAAGGTGAATCACCTACCAATGGTTTGGCACACAGTACCGCATGCCCCAATCCTTTCGGTTGTCCTTGGCGGATGTGCATCAGGGTTACACCCTTCGGCGTGATGGATTTAACTTCATCCAACAGCTGACGCTTCACGCGCGCTTCAAGCATCGCCTCAAGCTCATAAGACGTGTCGAAATGGTTTTCGATCGCGTTCTTGGAGGAGTGGGTAACCAGAATGATTTCCTTGATCCCGGCAGCCACGCATTCGTTGACGATATATTGGATCAACGGCTTATCAACGATCGGCAGCATCTCTTTCGGGATCGCCTTGGTCGCAGGCAACATGCGCATACCCAGACCAGCAACAGGAATGACGGCTTTCAACTTCTTCGACATGGTGTTCCTCTTAAATCTCGTGGTCGTGCTAACCGGTTAAGGTAATTCAGATTGATGATAAAGTGGCAATGTTGCTGATTTGATAGAAAACACACGCACCAATCCTTTCTAACCCATGGATTATCCTGACGGGCGCAGCATGCAGCGGCCCTACGTTGTAAGCCCGGTGAGGGTTTGTCAGTAGTCTCGTAATTACTTGCTGTTCAGGGTCTGTTTCATCCACTGGGTGAAGTTTTCGCCTTCGGAAGGGTGGCGCAAGGCATACTGTACAAACGCCTTCATATAGCCCAGTTTGTCACCACAGTCGTGGGATTTGCCGCTCATATGAAAAGCTTCTACCGTTTCCTGCTCCATCAGCATGGCAATGGCGTCGGTCAGTTGGATTTCATCGCCAGCTCCCGGAGGCGTTCTCTCCAGCAACGGCCAGATATCGGCTGAGAGGACATAGCGCCCCACTACGGCCAGGTTAGATGGCGCATCTTCCCGCGAAGGTTTCTCTACCACCGCAGTCATTGGTGTACTTGCACCAGCGGCTAACGCCACACCGCCGCAATCGACCACTCCGTATTTGGAAACGTCCTCTTCCGGCACTGGCTCAACCATAATCTGGCTAAAACCGGTTTGCTCGAAGCGCTGGATCATTTTGGCCAGGTTTTCTTTCTGCAGATCGGCGGTAGAATCATCCAATAACACGTCCGGCAGCAGCACCACAAATGGGTTATCCCCAATCATTGGTTGTGCGCATAACACCGCGTGACCCAGCCCTTTGGCTTGTCCTTGGCGCACTTGCATCACCGTTACATCTGGCGGGCAGATACTTTGTACTTCGGCAAGCAGCTGGCGTTTTACTCGAGCTTCCAACGTCGCTTCCAGCTCAAAGGAGGTATCAAAGTGGTTTTCGATCGCGTTTTTCGATGAGTGCGTAACCAGTACGATATCCTTGATGCCAGCCGCAACGCATTCGCTCACGATGTACTGAATCAATGGCTTATCGACCACAGGCAGCATTTCTTTAGGGATCGCCTTGGTTGCGGGCAGCATACGCGTGCCCAAACCTGCTACTGGGATAACGGCCTTCAATCTTTTTTGCATGAATTTTTTCCACCGACAAATAACAAGTAAGTGTAACAGAGCCAGGAAAAGTGGTTGACCCTAACGTCTCACTGGATTTTTAACTATAAAAATCAATTAATTACAATCGTAAAGTGACGTTTCAGGCACGCTACCGCCCTTGGCTTGCAGCTACCAATGCACTGTAGACAATGTTTGAACTGACAAGCGTGCAACCGACTCCACGCTCGTAGATGAACCTGAGGTTCTGTTCAGAATTTAATGAGAGGCAAGTCGCAGAGCAGGGAAAAGGCTATGCCTTTCTGGCCAAGTGGTCAGTCTTGCTATCATTTATAGGATGCTAAGATTCTTATACTATTGACCCAGTGAAACAAGTCTTAGTGGCTTTATTAAGACCTTTTCAGAATAAGACTACTAAGGATACTCGATTTTTAAGATTTTACTCGTTTAACTACTTTATAACAAATTGATTATAATGCTTATTATCTAAGCGCAGAATTTATAAACAGCTATTTGTTCTATGTTTTCTGGTGCTTACCTCAAGTGACAAGATCCTGATACTGTCTAATTATTCTACTAACATAGATTACCCGCACCCAGTGCGGATTTAATGTTGAAATCCCCTCCCTCAGCGTCCATCATTCTCAATGCGGCATAAGCCGTCGAACTAAAAGGTGAAATTAGGCGTATGGAATGGATCGCAGATCCAACAATTTGGGCCGGCTTGGCCACCCTGGTTGTACTGGAAATCGTACTGGGCATTGACAACCTGATCTTTATCGCCATTTTGGCGGAGAAATTACCTAAGAAACAACGTGATAAAGCCCGCATTGTCGGTCTTTTACTGGCGTTGGTGATGCGCCTGGCGCTGCTTGCCTCGATATCCTGGCTAGCAACCCTGACCAAACCACTGTTTGTAGCCATGGGGCACGCTTTCAGTGGCCGCGACCTGATAATGCTGGTCGGGGGTATCTTCCTGCTGTTTAAAGCCACTATGGAGCTGAACGAGCGGCTGGAGGGTAAAGACGAAGAACACCATGGGTCACGCAAAGGCGCGCGTTTCTGGCCGGTGGTCGCGCAGATTGTGGTGCTGGATGCCGTCTTCTCGCTGGATTCGGTGATCACCGCCGTCGGGATGGTCGATCATCTGGCCGTGATGATGATCGCGGTGTGTATCGCCATTGGTTTGATGCTGCTGGCCAGCAAACCGCTCACGCGCTTTGTGAATGCTCACCCAACCATTGTCATTCTGTGCCTCAGCTTCTTGCTGATGATTGGTTTCAGCCTGGTGGCCGAAGGCTTTGGCTATGCCATTCCGAAGGGCTATCTCTACGCAGCGATCGGTTTCTCGGTGATGATCGAAGCCCTGAACCAGTTTGCCCAGTTTAACCGCCGCCGTTTCCTTTCCAAGGTGCGGCCTTTGCGTGAGCGTACCGCAGAAGCCGTATTGCGCATGTTGAGCGGCAAGCACGAAGAGGCCGAGATCGACAGTCATTCGGCACATCTGCTGGCAGACAGCTATAACGAGAATGGTGAAATCTTCAACCAGCAGGAGCGCCATATGATCGAGCGGGTGCTGGGCATGGCACAGCGCACCGTCAGCAGTATCATGACTTCGCGGCACGATGTGGAATACCTTGGGCTTAACGGCCCGCTGGATAAATTGACGCAGCTGTTGGAGAAAAACCAGCATACGCGCATCGTGGTAACCGAAAATAGCGCTAGCGACGAACCATTAGGGGTGATCCACACCATTGATGTGTTGAAACAGCAGTTGCAGCAATCACCGCTGGATCTGCGAGCCTTGGTGCGCCAGCCGCTGATCTTCCCGGAGCAGTTAACGTTGCTGTCTGCGCTGGAGCAGTTCCGCCAGGCCAAAACCCACTTTGCGTTTGTGGTGGATGAATTTGGTTCGGTCGAAGGGGTGGTGACGTTAACCGACGTGATGGAAACCATCGCCGGTAATCTGCCAGAGGCCGATGAAGAGGTTGATGCACGCCATGATATCCAGCAAACCAGCGAAGGCTACTGGATTGCCAATGGCCATATGCCGCTGGAAGATCTGGTGCTGTATGTACCACTGCCGATAGAAGAAAAGCGGGAATATCATACCTTGGCAGGTTTGCTGATGGAGCATTGCCAGCGCATTCCACGCGAAGGGGAACAGCTGAAGATTGGCGACTATCTGTTTGAACCGTTGGAAATCAGTAGTCACCGCATCGTGAAGGTGAAGATCACGCCGTTAGTGACACCTAACGAAGAGGACGAAGAGTAAATCTTTGCTGGGCACCCGCGTGAGGTGCCCAGCATTGATGTCAAATGAGCGCAGAAAGCCGCCCACACAGGCATAGCTTACAGGTGCACTGGCACCAACAACTCAGTAGCCACAATCACCACCACCAGCCCGACAATCACCGGTACCGAGGTGCGTTTCACCACTTCGAACGGTGAGATCTTTGCCATACCGGAAACCGCTACCACTACACCAGAAACCGGCGAAAGCGTACGGCCCAGGTTGGAAGCTTGCAGCATCGGGATCACCAGGTAAGCCGGGTTAACCCCCATCTGTGCCGCCAGTTTCGGGATCAGCTCAACAAACGCATAGAACGGCGCATTACCAGAACCGGTCGTCATCGCCGCCAGCATGGTGATCACCACCAGCACCAACATCATGATGATACCGCCGGTGCCAAACGACTGTGCCAGGCTGATCAAGCCGCTGATAAAGCCAACGGTGCTCAAGCCTTGGGCAAACACCCCAGCCGCGACCAACAGCATCACCACGCTGGCAAACGCATCGGCCATGCCACGGTAAGCCACTTCTAAACCGGCAAACACCGTTTTGGCATTGAAGCTGCGGATAAACTCGATCACCGCGGCCATGAACATACAAATCACCAATACGGTAATGATGTGCAGCTCCGGCCCCCATTTACCATCAAAGACCAGTACCCCCAGGATCGGGGTAAACGGCAAGATGGCGTAAAAGCCGGGTGCGTTGGTTGTGATTTCACTCACGTCCATGATGTGGTGCTGTTCGTTGGCTTTACGGTCGAGGTAGCGCTGCCAGAAGAAGTGGGCAATCGCCATACAGACAATGGCGGCGATGGAGATAGGCAGCGTGGTTTTGAAGGCGAAATCCACCAGCGGCATTTCGGCCGCCTTGGCTGCCAGCACCACATCACCCGAAGTAGGCGAAAGGATAATGGCTGCAGGAGAAGCACAGATAGCCGCCGCCGCGCCACGGCTGATGCCCACGTTAACCATCAGCGGGAACAGCGTTGCCATCAGTAGCACGCCCAGCCCTGTCGCCGAAGAGACGGCCAGTGACATCAGGCAGGCAACAAAGTAGGCCGCAATCATCAGCAAATACGGGGAGTTGATCATCTGCAGCGGGCGGGAGGCCAGCTTGACCACCACGTCATTGGCGCCAATGTGCGTCATATAGGCGGCGAAGCCACATAGCATCATGATCATCATGCCGAGATCGCCACCGCGGCTCATCAGCAGGATTTTGACATATTCGAAAATATCGGTGGCGCGCCAGCCGGTCGAAGTCGCACTGGCGGGCAGCAGATTTTTGCCCATAAATGCACTCACCGCCAGCAGCACCAGGCCGCCAACCATTAACACCCCGGTGGCAGAATAGCCCTTGATGATGTAACGGCCAACGAACACCGCCACCAAGGCTCCAATCAGAAGTTCCATTGTTATTCCTCGATTTAATTATTTTATTTCAGCTCATTGCCCGATAGCAGCCGAATAACGCCACACTCTGCCGAAAATCAGTACAGGATATTATGACATTCATCAATGTTGCGGGGGGAAACTATCAACAAATCGTGAAATTCCAAGCCAGGTCGCTTTGGCGATAGCCTTCCACCTGTCGGGTAGATACCGGAAACTGCAGCCAGACAGCTCAGAGCAAGCCAACTGACCATCCAGCCGGATAATAATTGATTTAATTTCAATAAATTAAATGACTCACCGCTCCCCTATCTTGCATACAGCCGACATAACATTGTGATCATGATCTGAATTTGTAGAATCTTTACGCCAGATGTTAACGATGTGTGAGTTTGATCAAACAAATGTTTTCTCCAGTTTGGTTATATGATCGCCAATGTTCACGTTGTCATTTTTGGTAGATCGTTCAAAATTGTTCATAAGATAATGAATAATAAAACTTAAATAAGTATTAGCCTTTTTATTTCCCTAAAAATGACAACGTTAACATTGGTTTCGTATCGCTATCTAGCATGATAATGGAGAGGAAAATGAGTCAGTTACCCGAAAAGATGAGCGCGGTAGTTTGCCATGGCCCGCAGGATTACCGGTTTGAACAAGTCCCTACCCCACTACCTAAAGCCAAGGAGTTGGTGATCAAGGTCGAAGGTTGCGGGATCTGTGCCGGCGATTGTAAGTGTAAAAATGGTGCCCAGATGTTTTGGGGTGAAAACCCTTGGGTAAAACCGCCGGTAGTGCCCGGCCACGAATTCTACGGCCGCATTGTTGCCATGGGAGAAGGCACAGAGCAGAAGTACAAGATTGGCGAACGCGTCATTGCAGAGCAGATCGTACCCTGCTGGGAGTGCCGTTATTGTAAGTCCGGCAGCTATTGGATGTGCGAAACGCACAATATCTACGGCTTCCAAAAGGACGTGGCCGAGGGAGGAATGTCGGAATACATGCGTTTTTCCGCCAATGCCATCGTGCACAAGATCCCGGAAAGCCTCAGCCATGAAGATGCCGTGCTGATCGAACCGATGGCCTGTGCCATCCACACCGTTGCCCGTGGGGATATCCAGTTAGACGACGTCGTAGTGCTGGCCGGTGCCGGGCCGTTGGGTCTGTGTATGGTGCAGGTTGCCAAACTGAAGACGCCGAAAAAATTGATCGTGATTGATGCCATCGACGAACGTTTGGAACTGGCAAAAGCGTTCGGTGCCGACGTGGTCATCAACCCGCTCAAGGAAGATGCCGATAAAATCGTCAAGGCATTAACCGACGGCTACGGTTGTGATGTTTACATTGAAGCAACTGGCGCACCGATCGGCGTGACCCAAGGATTGCAGATGATCCGTAAGCTCGGCCGCTTTGTCGAGTTCAGCGTGTTTGGCAAGGAAACCACCGTAGACTGGTCCATTATCGGCGATCGCAAAGAGTTGGATATTCGCGGGGCGCACCTGGCACCTTACAGCTATGAAATTGCCATCGATCTTTTTGAACGCGGTCTGGTGACGTCCAAAGGCGTGGTGACCCACAGTTATTCACTAAAAGAGTGGGATCAGGCATTCGCCCTGGCCGATTCAACGGATTCCATCAAGGTTATTTTAGTTCCTTAATATTGAGTGATTAGTTTTAAGCAAACAATGATAACGCCCTTTGATGGCGAGGCCGACCTCTGGCCGATAACGACCTAATTATTATAAATAACATTGAAAGAAAAATACCGCCCCTACAACAGGAGAATAAACTATGTTTTCATTATTCAAGAAAACCTTACCCGTGATGCTCGCCGGCGGCATGCTGCTGGCCAGCCAATCGGCATTAGCCAAACAGATCACCATTGGCGTTTCATTCCAGGAAATGAATAACGACTATTTTGTCTCCATGAAACAGGCATTAGAGCAGGCCGCCGGTGATATTGGCGCCAAGCTGTATATTGCGGATGCCCATCATGATGTCTCAAAGCAGATTAATGATGTGGAAGATATGCTGCAAAAGAAAGTCGATATTTTGCTGATTAACCCGACAGATTCGGTTGGCGTGCAGTCGGCGGTGATCTCGGCCCACAAGGCCGGAGCGGTGGTCGTGGCGATCGATGCCCAGGCCGAAGGTCCGTTGGATTCCTTTGTCGGTTCGGAAAACTATGATGCCGGTTTCCAGGCGGGTGAATACCTGGCCAAATCCCTGGGCAACAAAGGCAAAGTGGCGATCCTGGACGGTATCCCGGTGGTGCCTATCCTGGAACGCGTCCGTGGCTTTGAAGACGCCATTAAAAAGCATCCGGAAATGAAGATTGTCACCAAGCAGAACGGCAAGCAAGAGCGTGATACCGCACTGACCGTAACCGAAAACATGCTGCAATCCACTCCCGATCTGGCCGGTATCTTTAGCGTCAACGACGTAGGTGCCCTGGGCGCATTGGCAGCCATTGAGAGTAACGGTGCCAAGGTCAAGTTGGTCAGCGTCGATGGCCAGCCTGAAGCGATTAAGGAGATCCTGAAACCGAACTCGCCGTTTATCGCCACCTCCGCCCAGTTCCCACGCGACCAGGCACGTATTGCCTTGGGGATTGCTCTGGCCCGCTACTGGGGTGCCAACGTGCCAAGCACCATTCCGGTGAAAGTAAAGCTGATCGACAGCAGCAACGCCAAAGGCTTTAGCTGGTAAACGCCCGGCCTCGAGTTTGATGACCACGCGGCAATGCTGCTGAATGTGTAGTTTGCCTCAAACCAACGCATTGATTATCAAAGCGGGCGCAGAATACGGCGCCCCTACAACACAACGAGCCGGTTGAGGTTTGTACCCGCCCCATTTCACAACGGTGGGTATAAAACCCGAAGGAGTTAACCGTGACGGCGTTATTAGAATTAAAACAGATCAAGAAGTCCTTTCCGGGCGTGAAGGCGTTGGACGGTATTGACCTCACCATTCAACACGGCCAAATACACGCCTTGCTAGGGGAAAACGGAGCCGGTAAATCGACGTTGGTGAAAATCCTGTGTGGTATTCACCAACCGGACTCTGGCGAAATAATCATGGAGGGTACCAGCCGCCAGTTTGATAATTATCGGCAGGCCATTAACGCCGGAGTGGGGATCATATTTCAGGAATTCTCGCTTATTCCTTATATGAACGCTCTGGACAATATTTTCCTCAACCGGGAAATCAGGAACCGCTGGGGATTATTAGATCGAAAAGCGATGCGCAAGAAAGCCGAAGCTATTTTCAAGCGGCTGACGGTGAATATCGATCTGGATTGCCCGGTGGCGCAGTTGAGCGTGGCGCAGCAGCAGTTTGTCGAGATTGCCAAGGCGCTGTCGCTGGACGCCCGCATACTGGTGCTGGATGAGCCTACCGCCACCTTGACGCCGGGCGAAGCCGATCACCTGTTCAGCGTAATGAACGATCTGAAACTGCTGGGCGTCGGCATGATTTTCATCTCACACCACCTGGATGAAATCTTCACTATCTGCGACCAGATCACCGTCTTGCGCGACGGCACCTATGTGCAAACGCTGCCCACGGCCGACACCAACGTGGATGAACTGGTCAAGCTGATGGTCGGGCGCAAAATCGAAAATGCCTTCCCGGTGAAATCGCACCCTGTCGATACCTCGGTTCGCTTGCTGGAAGCCAGCATTCAGCGCTCCAAGCATCAGCAGGAAGATCGCTTCCACCTGTTCAAAGGCGAGATCCTGGGATTTGCCGGATTAGTGGGCTCGGGCCGTACCGAGACGGTCTCCGCGCTGATCGGTGCCAGTGCCTGCTATCGCAAGCAGATCAGCCTTAGTGGGCAACCAACCACCCTGCGGAACCCGGCTTTGGCATTGAAGCAAGGCATTGGCCTGCTGCCGGAAAGCCGTAAAACCGAAGGGTTGGTGCTGCCTTTTTCCGTAGCACAAAACATCACCCTCAACCGCCACGAGCGGTTCGGCAAGATATTCGTTAACGCCCGCAAGGACGACGATATCGTTCAGCGCCTGATCCGCGCGGTAGGCGTGAAAACCCCGGACGCGGATACCGCCGTCAGCACCCTGAGCGGCGGCAACCAGCAAAAAGTGGTCATTGCCCGCTGGCTGAACAATGACTGCAACATCCTTATTTTTGATGAGCCTACCCGTGGCATTGACGTCGGCGCCAAATCCGAAATCTATCAGCTGATGCAACAGCTCACGCAGAAAGGCATTTCTATCATCATGATTTCATCCGAATTACCGGAAATTATCGGCGTTTGCGATCGCGTGCTGGTGTTCCGTGGCGGCCACATTGTTGCCGAATTGGCAGGGGATGAAATCGAATCTCATAACATCATGCTTCATGCAACCGGGAGTGCATTATGATCGGAATTGAACAATCCCCACCTACCCACGCGGCCCAGAAGCAGAGCCTCGGCAAGCGCTGGGAGAAGTTGCTGCACCACCCCGCGATGCTGCCTTTTATCGGCTTCGCCATTCTGTTCCTGCTGATGAGCGGGCTTAATGACAGCTTCCTGACGGTCAACAACCTGACCAACGTGGCACGCCAGGTGTCGATCAACGCCATTATTGCCGTGGGCATGACCTGCGCAATCCTGACTGGTGGCATCGATCTCTCGGTCGGGCCGGTGATGGCACTGTCCGGTTCAATTGCCGCCGGCTTGATGCTGGGAGGGATCCCTATTCCTCTGGCGATGGTCGCCGCGTTGGCGATCGGCGCCCTGTTCGGCTTGGCCAACGGTGCCTGCATTGCCTATCTGCGCATGCCACCGATTATCGTCACCCTCGCCTCAATGGGTATCGCCCGTGGTTTGGCATTGCTGTACACCGGCGGCTACCCGATTTCTGGCTTACCAGACATGTTCTCCTTCTTCGGCCGCGGTTCCGTATTGGGTATTCAAGTACCGGTGCTGATCATGGTCGGCGTTTATATTCTGGCCTACCTGATGCTTAACCACCTGCCGTTTGGCCGCTATGTCTACGCCATTGGCGGCAACGAAGAAGCCGCGCGCCTGAGCGGGATCCGCGTGCCCCGTTACAAAGTCCTGGTGTATGTGGTGAGCGGAACGACCGCCGCACTGGCTGGGTTGGTACTCACTTCACGCCTGATGAGCGGGCAGCCCAACGCCGGTGAAGGTTTTGAGCTGGATGCCATCGCCGCCGTAGTGCTTGGTGGGGCCGCCATCTCCGGTGGCAGAGGCGCCATTATCGGCACGCTGGTAGGCGCCATGATGCTTGGCGTGCTGAATAACGGCCTCAACCTGATGAGCGTGTCGCCTTACATCCAGAACGTGGTCAAGGGCGGCATTATCCTCGCCGCTATCTACCTCAGTTCCAGCCGCCGTAAATAAGCTAAGGAGAACCGATATGGGATATTTTCTGGGCATTGATATTGGCGGCACGCTGATCAAGGCGGGTCTATACCGAGCTAACGGTGAGGAAATTGCCGTAGCGGAATGTGATGGGGAAACTGTTTCCCCGCAACCCGGTTTCTCTGAACGCGAGATGGAACCCTTGTGGCGTGACCTTTGCCAGACCATTCACCAGGTACTCAGCCTCGCGGATATAACCGGCGATCGGGTGCGTGGCGTAAGCTTCTCATCACACGGCAAAGGGCTATATGCGATTGATAAAAAGGGCCTGCCGGTCCGCAACGGCATCGTTTCTTCGGATACTCGTGCCGGGGCGATGGTGGTTGAGTTACAGCAGCAAGGTATCGAAGCCGTCACCTACCCCCGTAGCCTGCAACCCATCTGGAACAGCCATCCGGCAGTGCTGTTACGTTGGTTGAAACAGCATGAGCCCGCGCAATATGAGGCGATTGATCGGGTGCTGATGGCTCATGACTACCTACGCTTTCGCCTGACGGGTGAAGCGACGGCGGAGATCACCAACATCTCCGGCAGCAACCTGTTCAACCAGCAAACCGCCGACTACGACCCAGTCTTGATGGCAGCATTCGGCATTGAGGAAGTGGCCGACAAAACCGCGCCGCTGCTAGGTTCCGCCGAGCTTGCCGGGCAAGTGACCGCCACTGCTGCCGCCCAATGCGGATTACCGGCAGGAACGGCGGTGTATGGCGGCCTGTTTGATGTGGTTGGTGCGGCCTTGTGCTCGGGAGTGGTCGACGATCGCACCCTGAGCGCCGTGGCGGGTACCTGGTCGATCGCTACCTGCGTAACGGAGAACCTGATCCCCTCCTCCCATCCTTTTGCCTGGGGGCGTTATTGCATGGAGGGCCGCTACTTTGTTCACGAAGGCAGCCCAACCTCGGCGAGCAATCTGGCCTGGTTCTTACGGCAGTTTTGCGACAACGATCATCAGCGTTATGCGCAGTTCAACCGTTGGGTACAAGAACGCAGCAAACAGCCGAGTGACATCACATTCCTGCCGTACCTGTTCGGCTCCAACCTCGGTAGCAATCTGCCGGGCGGGCTGATTGGCCTGGGCGGGCACCATGACATGGCCGATATCGTGCACGCGATCTATCAAGGCATCGTGTTCTCTCATCTGGTTCATCAGGATCGTCTGGTGGCGCTAAATCCACGCGTAGAGCGTATTCGCATGACCGGCGGCCCCACACAGTCCGACGTCTGGATGCAGATGTTTGCCAACGCCGGTAATTTGCCGCTGGAGGTGGTGAATATCCAGCAAAGTGGCTGCCGTGCCGCAGCGATCTGTGCCGCCGTGGGTGCCGGGGAGTACAGCAGCTTTACCGAGGCCGTACAGGTTATTCAGCCTGAAGTACATACCTATTACCCCGACGCGGCGGCTAACCGGCGCTTACGCGATCGCTTTGCGGGCTACCTGAATATCGCCCACGTTTTAAATGAGGCCAACCAGCATGCAAACCACTAATAACGTCTCGCTTGGGCTGTACGAAAAAGCCTTGCCAGCGGATCTTGATTGGGCACAACGTCTGGGTATCGCCAGCGAGTTGGGTTTCCAATTTATGGAGATCTCCATTGATGAGCAGCCGGAACGCCAGCAGCGCCTGGACTGGGATCGTCAGCAGCGGCTGGCGCTGATCAACGCTCGTTTTGACAGTGGTATCACGGTACCCAGCATGTGCTTATCCGCCCATCGTCGTTATCCGTTTGGCAGCAACGACGCCGCCATCCGCCAACAGGCACGCACGTTGATGGAAAAGGCGTTGGATTTCGCCGTCGACGTCGGGATCAGGAATATTCAGCTAGCGGGGTATGACGTCTATTACGAAACTGCCGATCGCCATACACGCCAGCGTTTTATCGAAGGTATGCAATGGGCGGTAGAGCTGGCGGCCAAGGCTCAGGTGATGCTGTCCGTGGAGATCATGGATACCACCTTTATCAACAGCATCAGCAAATGGCGCGAATTTGCCAGGCAGATTGAAAGCCCGTGGTTTACCGTCTATCCCGATATCGGCAACCTCAGCGCCTGGGGCAATGACGTCGATTTTGAGCTGGAGCAAGGCATCGACAAGATCACCGCCATCCATTTAAAAGATACTTTGCCAGTGCTGCCTGGCACCACAGGGCAATTCCGCGATGTGCCTTTCGGCAGCGGCTGCGTGGACTTTGCCCATACCTTTGCCGTGTTGAACCGACTCAACTATCGCGGCCCATTCCTGCTGGAAATGTGGACACGCAACGATGGCCAGGATATCCAGCATATCACCCAAGCCAAGAGCTGGATCGAGCAGCAGATGAAACAGGGAGGCATTACATGTTAAGCGAGTTGAAGCAGCAGGTATTGGCGGCCAATCTCAGCCTGCCGGGTTATGGTTTGGTGACCTTTACCTGGGGTAACGTGTCGGCGATCGATCGCCAGCAGGGGCTGGTGGTGATCAAGCCTTCGGGGATCGCCTATGAGGTAATGACGGTGGATGACCTAGTGGTGGTGGATTTGGACGGAGTTATCCAAGAAGGGCAGCGTAAACCGTCCTCGGATACCGATACCCATTTGGCGCTGTATCGCGCCTTTCCCGCTATCGGCGGCATCGTTCATACCCACAGCCGTAATGCCACCATCTGGGCACAGGCTGGCCAGGCGATCCCTGCCCTGGGCACCACCCATGCCGACTATTTTTATGGCGACATTCCCTGTACCCGCCCTATGCGTGAGGACGAGATTGCTGGTGACTATGAGCGGGAAACCGGCCAGGTGATTATCGAGACGTTCCAACAGGCGAAGCGCGATCCGCAGCAGGTGCCGGGGGTGTTGGTCTATTCTCACGGGCCGTTCGCCTGGGGAAAAACGGCGGCGGATGCGGTGCATAATGCGGTGGTGATGGAGGAAGTGGCGGCAATGGCGATGGCCACGCGGCAATTGACCCCGATGATCCCGCCAATGCAGCCCGCGCTGCTGGATAAGCACTTTTTACGCAAGCACGGTAAAAATGCTTACTATGGACAGTAATGGGGTGGGATTAGCCTGATATTTCAGCGAATTACCCCTCACCCTAACCCTCTCCCACAGGGAGAGGGGACCGATCGAGTTCGTTGATTGCCCTGAGTAAGACCTTGCCTTTCTTGTTTTTACTCCCTACTTTCCGAAGCTACACGGGCTACGTATGCGCACCGTACAGCTCCCTCTCCCTGTGGGAGAGGGTTGGGGTGAGGGGCCACATCACTCGACAAGCAACATCCCGGTAAAGAATTCCCGCCTCAATGGCTGATCGCTGTGATTATTTTTAATCGCATTAAACAATAACTCCGCCGCGATTTCCCCTAACACCTGCGTATCGTGATAAACCCCGGCAATATGCTGCCCATAATCCCGCGCCTTGGGCGGTTCATCGATCGAGAAGAATTTCACCCGATGGTAAATACCCAACTGATGGCATAAAGAAATTGCACCCAGCGTGATAATACCATTGAGGCCCACGATATAATCCGGTTGATGCCGTTCATCGGCAAGATATTCTTTTACCCGTGCCGCCTGCGAAATAAAATCATAGTCGCCATTGATAATGGTGATTTTACTCCCCTTCTCCTCCAGAGCATCAATAATCCCCTGGGTTCGCGCCAAGGTAATTTCCGAGTCGGCCGGGCCGCCCAGGATCAGGATATTACTTTCCGGCTGCTCGGCCAGATATTTCCCGGCCAGTTTGCCAATCTCTTGGTTGTTGAGGAACACGCCACTAAGCTGTTGATTATAAATGTCCCTGTCGATCAGGATCAGCGGAGTATGATAGCGTTCGGCCTGATCAAGGTAGGCTGGTTGATAGTGCCGATCGTCGCGTACGGCAGAAAGCAAAATGCCCCGCGCCTTATAACCGAACAGCGCCTGTACCGCCTGCATTTCAGCCTGTTCGCTGCCGTCGGTATCAAACAGCATAATCTGATAGCCCTGCATGCGGGCAATGCGCGATACGGTTTGGATCAGGTTGGAATAAAAAGGGTTATACATGCTGCTGGTAACAATGCCGATAATTTGGCTGCTGCTTTTCTTTAATCCCTGAGCGAAAGCATTGGGAACATAATTAAGCTCTTTGGCAATAGCATGAATTTTCTCTAGCGTTTCAGACTTTACCAGTTCGGGTTTATTAAAAGCACGGGAGACAGTGATATTGGTCACGTTGGCTCGGCGGGCAATATCCACAATGGTGGCATTAGAATTCGCTTTTGACACCGTCAATCCTTGCTTTATTCATTAACAGATCCCTTATTGTAGGGAAGCCATCAGCAGTATGCCAGATGAATATCAAAGGTATCGATTTTGTCGTTTGGGGGGCAAACCCGCGCTCACCATAACCTAAAGAGAGCGCGGGCAGTGTTTGATAAGGTTTACAGCTTATCGAGCAGCTTTTTCAGATCCTGGCCATCCTGGGAGCCTTTATTCTTCTCCGCCCACTTGTTCAAGGCGTCTTTGGCACGATCCTGCAGTTTCTTACGCAATAGTTGATCGACCTGTAGCTGATAATTGAGCTGATCCCAAGGGCCATAGACACGCAGTGGGATCGGCGTTTCGCGCAGTTGTGTGATTAACGCATTGTTGCCCTGCCAACCCCCCGTTACCAGTACGTTCATGGTTAAATCGCACTGTTTGCCAGGCATATTAAGCGTACCGCTACCGGTCAGGCTCATCACCGGCGACTCTGCCTGTAACTCGCTGAGCGTGATCTGCCCCTTGCTCAAGCTGGCCTTGGCGCTCATTTGTTGCACCGCGGTGTAGCGCTGGTTGTTATCCTCACCACGCACGCTACTGTCATTACGCGCCACGGCTTGCTGGATAAGCTGTTGAATATTCAGACCATGAAGCTGCGCATTCTGCATGGACAGCTCCGCCGTTCCTTGCCAGCGATGTTCGAAAGCCTTGGCATTGAGACGGTCGCCGCTCAAATCGCCCTGCATGTTGAACGTGCCGGTCAACGCCGATGGCATGTCGAAAGCCTTGAGTACCTCGCCCAGCTCAATTTGCCGTAACTGCGGCTGCAGTTTAATCAGCGGCTTATCAGTTCGCGCATCCATCGAACCAGGCAGGGAGAAATCACCACCGGCCAACTTGCCAGACAGCGAAGTCACCGTCATTAATCCCTGTTGGTTGCTAGCCTGCACCGCCAGCTGATTAATCGACATCCCACGGTAGGTAACCTGGTCCGCCTTCAGCTTGAGTTGCGCGTTGAAGTCACGTAACACCTGTAAATTCTGTTGCGGATCGTCCGCCTGATTGGCAATCACCGGGGATGCGGTCACCGGCGGCGGCAGCTTCTCCTCATCAGGGGTTTTTGTCTGCCAGCCCGAGAGTGCATCCAGATTGAGTTGTGTGGCACTGAGATCCAAGGTGTAAGCAGGCACTGGTCCGAACTGCGCGCTAGCACTCCCAGTCAACTGGCTATCATTGGCACTGAGCATCAGTTGGCTCAAGACAATCTGCTGCGAGGCCTGCTGATAAACCGCCTGTACGCTCCCTTCCCCCTTGATGGCACCGGCAAGAATATCTGCGCCCTCAAGCTGGTAGCTAAACTGCGTGACCTGCGCGCCTATCTGGCGGGGAAACTGTTGCAGATCGAGATTGGCCGCCAGGTTGAAGCTCAGATCACGTTGGTCGCGATTCACCCTGCTGGAAAGCTCGATCTGCGCCTGATGCTTGTCATTCTGCTGCAGGGTCAGATTGATATCGCGAACGTTAATCTGCTCGTTGTTGGCTCGCTGCCAGATCAGCAGGCTATCCACCACCCGCAGGTTGTCGATATCAAATTTCCACAGGGATCCCGAGCCATCATCAGCCTGGTTACCACCGGGGGCGATAGGGGCATCGGGCTGGTTTTGTTCTGCGCTGTCGGGGGTCAGGCGGATGACGGCATTTTTCAGCATCACCTGCTTAACGTAAAGCTGGTGGGAGAGAAGCGGCAGCAGTTTGACGTCCAGACGCATATTATCTGCGCTGACCGCCGGAGCCGCTGCCCCTGGCGCCGTCAGCGTCATTCGCCCGGCAAGAATGCTCAACTGTGGCCAGACATGCCAACGAAGGTCGCCTTCCAGCGTCAGATGATAGCCGCTGCTCTGCTCAACCTTCTTGATCATATAGCCGCGGAAATCATTCGGATTAACCAACAGCACCAAGGCAGACATCCCTGCCACCAGCACCACCAGCAAAATCACCAAAGTCGTCAGTAGTCTTCTCATGCCATCCTCGTGTCAGCGTAATACCGGTTCGCTGTTAATCCTTGTCAATACGACTGGCCACGGCCCCTTGCTGATCCCTGTATTTCGCGTCCTGGCGGCTATTGTATGGCCGTGCCGCAGGCCCGGAAAGCGGTTCAAAACTCAGCGCACCGATCAACATGCCAGGGCGTAATGCCAACGGCAGCTTACCTGAATTATAGAACTCCAGCACAATGCAGCCTTGCCAGCCTGGATCGATACGGTGTGCGGTAACGTGCACCATCAATCCCAGGCGGGCTAACGAAGAGCGGCCATCGAGCCAGCCAACCAGATCGTTAGGGATGGTAACCGACTCCAGCGTCACCGCCAGTGCCAGTTCACCTGGATGAAGGAAGAAGGCTTCGCCTTCCGGCAGCACGATTTCGTCGCTCATTACGCGGTCGAGGGCAGCACTCACTTCATCCTTTGGGCCACTGAGATCGATAAAGGCAGCGGTATGACCACGGAACACACGGAACTGATTGCCCAGACGGACATCCACTGTGGCCCCGTTAATACGCTCAATGGGAGGACGCGGTGAAATCACCAGTTTTCCGTTATCCAGCCAGGCTTCGATATCGCGGTCGCACAGTCTCATTATTTTCTCCATTCCATCAAGGCGCATAAACTTATACGAAAATTGCCACACAACGGGCTCAAGGTCTATGTCAGGGCTCAAATAGTTCGCTAAAGGCCAGCAAAAACAGGCTGGCCTGTTAATGAGTTATTCAAAGAATTGGCTGATTTTTGCCTTCAGGATATCTATCGCGATACGGTTTTTACCCCCGCGCGGTACGATAATATCGGCGTATTGCTTTGAAGGCTCAATAAACTGCAGGAACATTGGGCGGACGGTTTTCTGGTACTGCGCCATCACGGAATCCATGGAGCGGCCACGCTCATTCACGTCGCGCTTCATACGGCGCATCAGGCAAATATCCAGCGGGGTATCGACGAAGATCGAGAAGTTCATTTCCTGGCGCAGGCGGATATCCGTCAATAACAGGATCCCTTCCAGGATGATGACTTTCTTGGGCTCGAGATGGATCGTCTCTTTCTTACGCGTATGTTCGGTGTAGCTATACAGCGGCAGCTCAATCGCCTGGCCGGATTTCAGCATTTGCAGATGCTGGAACAGCAGGTTGTGATCCATGGCGCTGGGGTGGTCATAGTTGGTTTTGACCCGCTCTTCCATGGTCAGGTGCGTCTGGTCTTTGTAGTAACTGTCTTCCGGGATCACACCGATATGTTGATCGCCAACCTGATCGCGAAGTTCGCGGTATAACGTACTGGCAATAAGGCTTTTTCCGGAGGCTGATGCGCCAGCTATACCAATAATGACGCACTGATGCGACTTGTCAGTCATAAAATTAAAGACCTGATTTCATATGTGGGGAAAGGGGGTATAAAACAGGTCAATTATAGGGAGTTAGTGCTCCCGGCGCCAGCGTTTAGACGGTAAGGCGGGAGATTATCCCCACAAACCGGCGTAATTGACATGCAGAGTATCTTTTGCCGAGGGATTTAAGATTTTTTACGCTACTGCAAATCGGCGACTCAGGGTACAATTCACGCCATCATCAAGACCGTCTTCGATCCTATTTCTTAGAGTACAACCGCACATGAACTGGCATTTTCTGACTTTTTTTGGTGACAGCATGCTGCTGCTGCCCTGCGCAGCCATCGTCTTTATTATTTTACTCCTGTCCCCTACCAGCAGAAAACCGACCTGGCAATGGATGCTGTTGTTTGGCGGCGTGGGTGCCGTAGTTTGCGTATCGAAGCTGGCGTTTATGGGCTGGGGCATCGGCAGCCGCCACTGGGATTTTACCGGGTTCAGTGGCCACTCGGCCCTGTCTGCCAGTATCTGGCCGGTTTTGCTGTGGTTGCTCTGTGGGCGTTTCTCGTCGCCAGTAAGACGCACCGCGGTGATCGTCGGTTATCTGTTGGCCGCCGTAGTCGGTTATTCACGTTTGGTGATCCACGCCCATTCCACTTCTGAGGTGATCACCGGCCTGGCACTCGGCTTTATCGTAAGCAGCACCTTCTTAATACTACAACGTGGCACGCAGCCACCGCGGCTGTCCTACCGCAAAATCGCCGTTACGCTGGCGCTGCCCCTTGTCCTGATCAATTCCGGCACTGCGGCACCGACCCAGGGGTTACTGGAAAGGATTGCCGTGACTATTGCGCCGGTAGAAAAACCTTTTGTCCGGGCTGATTTGCACAAAAAACCACAGGTTTCAGCACCTCAGAGTCGTTAATGACCCCTCACCCTAACCCTCTCCCACAGGGAGAGGGAACCGATCGAGTTAGGTTGAAAGTGTAGTGATTCTTCATCAGTACCAGCTGACTGACCCTGTTCATCCTGGTTAAAGTGACGGTCGAGCTTCCTGATCACCTTATTACTTCCAAAAGAGCAGGGGCTATCAGCTCCCTCTCCCTGTGGGAGAGGGTTGGGGTGAGGGGCAGACGAGAGCACTAAACTAACAATTTAATGCAGGGCAATCACAGAGCGCGGAAAGAGATCTCGGTAGGGATGGCTTCCCCCTGCCAATACATCTGAGCAGCGACGCGCCCCGCCAGTTGACGGTACATCTCGGCAAACTCGCTGTCCGGGCGGCTGACCACGGTAGGTTGCCCGCGATCCAGATCTTCCCGCAACGAGATATGCAACGGCATCTGCCCCAACAGGCGGCTATGGTATTTCTGCACCAGTTTCTCTGCCCCACCGGTACCGAAAATTGGCTCGTGATGACCACAGTTGCTGCACACATGCATGCTCATGTTCTCAACGATGCCCAATACCGGCACATGCACCTTTTCGAACATCACAATGCCTTTGGCGGCATCAAGCAGGGCGATATCCTGTGGTGTCGTTACCACCAGCGCACCGGTCACCGGGATATTCTGCGACAGGGTCAGTTGGATATCCCCGGTCCCTGGCGGCATATCCAGCACCAGATAATCCAGATCCGGCCACAGCGTATCCTGCAACAGTTGCAGCAGCGCCTTGCTGGCCATCGGCCCGCGCCACACCATGGCGTTGTCGTCGGTCACCAGGTAGCCGATAGAGTTGGTCGCTAAACCGTGCGCCATGATCGGAGCCATATGCTGGCCGTCCGGCGAGGTTGGGCGTTCATGTTCAGTCCCCAGCATGTTGGGGATCGACGGGCCATAAATGTCCGCATCCAGGATCCCCACTTTGGCACCTTCGGCGATCAGTGCCAGCGCCAGGTTGACTGCGGTGCTGGATTTCCCCACCCCGCCTTTGCCTGAGCTGACGGCAATTATGTTACGCACTCCCTTCACACCGGCCTGGTCATTGGCACGTTTCAAGGTGGTGATATCGTGTTTCAGCTTCCATTCGATAGCCTGAACGCCGGTCACGCGCAGCAGTTCGGCGCTTACCGATTCTTTCAGCGCCTCAAACCCGCTATGCCAGGCAAACGGCATGACCAATTCGATATGCAGGACATTGTCCAGCAGCGTGCAGTGGTGGATGGCTTTCAGTGCGGTCAGATTGTTTTTTAACGTCGGGTGTTCGAAGGCGGCCAATACTCCGGTCACCAGGGCGCGCAGAACTTCAGGGTTGGTCTGCTCAGGGGATTTGGCGTTCATCCCGGCTCCTTGATTTTGAATGGATAGCAACCTGATAAGCATATCAGAACTGCAGGGTAACTCGCTCGTATAACCCGAAAGAAACCGCCCTAGCAGCAGAGAGCGCGATCGGGTAACATCAAAGACCCTTTTCACTCATTAAAGAAAGCAACTTTTCATTATGGCTCAAGTCGCGAAAAAATTATTGGTGACGTGCGCGCTACCGTACGCAAATGGTTCCATCCATCTCGGCCACATGCTCGAGCACATCCAGGCAGATATCTGGGTTCGTTACCAACGAATGCGCGGCAACGAAGTTCATTTCATCTGTGCGGATGACGCGCACGGTACGCCAATCATGCTCAAAGCGCAGCAGATGGGTATCCCGCCGGAAGAGATGATCGCGGAAATGAGCCGCGAGCACCAACAGGATTTCGCCGGTTTTGGCATCAGCTATGAGAATTATCATTCGACCCATAGCGAAGAAAACCGTGAACTGTCAGGTGTGATCTATGGCCGCTTGAAAGAGAACGGTCATATCAAGCGACGCACCATTTCTCAGCTTTACGATCCCGAGAAAGGCATGTTCCTGCCGGATCGTTTTGTGAAGGGCACCTGCCCGAAATGTAAATCTCCGGATCAATATGGCGATAACTGCGAAGTTTGTGGCGCAACCTACAGCCCAACCGAGCTGATCGACCCTAAATCCGTGGTTTCCGGCGCTACCCCGGAAATGCGTGATTCTGAGCACTATTTCTTCGACCTGCCTGCTTTCAGCGACATGCTGCAAGCCTGGACACGCTCCGGCGCGCTGCAAGAGCAGGTGGCAAACAAGATGCAGGAATGGTTCGAATCCGGTCTGCAACAGTGGGATATCTCCCGTGATGCACCGTATTTCGGCTTCGAAATTCCGGATGCCCCAGGCAAATATTTCTACGTCTGGCTGGATGCGCCAATCGGTTACATGGGCTCTTTCAAGAACCTGTGCGACAAGCGCGGCGATCTGGATTTCGACGAGTTCTGGCGTAAAGACTCTACTACCGAGCTGTATCACTTCATCGGTAAGGATATCGTCTACTTCCACAGCCTGTTCTGGCCGGCAATGTTGGAAGGCAGCGATTTCCGCAAGCCAACCAGCCTGTTTGTGCACGGCTATGTGACGGTGAACGGCGCCAAGATGTCCAAGTCGCGCGGCACCTTCATTAAAGCTGGCACCTACCTCAAGCACCTGGATGCCGATTGCCTGCGTTATTACTACGCCGCCAAGCTCTCTTCACGCATCGACGATATCGACCTGAATCTGGAAGACTTCGTGCAGCGCGTGAATGCGGATATCGTGAACAAAGTGGTCAACCTGGCTTCCCGTAACGCTGGCTTTATCAACAAGCGTTTTGCCGGGCAGTTAGCCGATCACCTGGCCGACCCTGCGCTGTACCAGACCTTTGTTGATGCTGCCACCAGCATTGCGCAGGCCTATGCCAGCCGTGAAACCAGCCGGGCGATCCGCGAAATCATGGCGCTGGCCGATCTGGCCAACCGCTATGTCGATGAGCAGGCTCCTTGGGTCGTAGCGAAAGAAGAAGGCCGCGACGCCGATCTGCAAGCTATCTGTTCGATGGGTATCAACCTGTTCCGCGTGCTGATGACCTACCTGAAGCCGGTACTGCCTGCGTTGACCGAACGTGCCGAAGCGTTCCTCAACTGCGAACTGAGCTGGGATGGCATTGAGAAGCCGCTTCTGAGCCATCAGGTGAGCACCTTCAAGGCGTTGTTCAACCGTATCGATCTCGACAAAGTGAATGAAATGGTAAATGCATCAAAAGAAGATCTGGCCGCCAGCCAGAAGGTTGTCAGCGGCCCGCTGGCGGACGATCCGATCCAGGACACCATCAGCTTTGACGATTTTGCCAAGGTCGATATGCGCATCGCGCTGATCAAGAGCGCCGAGTTTGTTGAAGGTTCCGACAAGCTGCTGAAGCTGCAGTTGGATCTGGGCGGTGAATCACGCCAGATCTTCTCCGGTATTCGCTCTGCCTACCCTGACCCTTCACTGCTGGAAGGGCGTTTGACGATTATGGTGGCCAACCTGGCACCGCGTAAAATGCGCTTTGGCGTTTCCGAAGGGATGGTGATGGCGGCTGGCCCTGGCGGCAAGGAGATCTTCCTGCTCAGCCCGGACAGCGGCGCACAGCCTGGCATGCAGGTTAAGTAAGCTTTTGTAATATATAGCAAAGTCCCCTCACCCTAACCCTCTCCCACAGGGAGAGGGGACTGATCGAGTTCGTTGATCTCTCTGAGTTATACCCAGCCTTTCTTCTTACTCCTTACTTTCCGACCTAGTAATACCTATCGAGTTCGTTGATTTCTCTGAGTCATACCCAGCCTTTCTTCTTATTCATTTCTTTCCGAAGCAGCACGGGCTAACTATATGCTCCGGGCAGCTCCCTCTCCCTACGGGAGAGGGTTGGGGTGAGGGGTATCTCAGAAGCCAGAATGAGGGGATATCTTGCGCTGCAGATGCCATAAAATCACCTGTTTCACGCCCTCCCAATTAAGTAAAACCTCATCATTCCAAAAACGAATCACGGTAAAACCTTGCTGCTCTAGAAAATGGGTACGCTGCTGATCATAAGCCACCTGCTCCGAATGCTGGCCGCCATCCAGCTCAACAATCAGCTTCGCCTGCCAACACGCAAAATCGGCAAAGAAAGGCCCAACCGGAAATTGTCGCCGAAACTTAAACCCCGCCAAGCGGCGATCGCGCAGCTGCAGCCACAAGGCTAGTTCTGCCTCAGTCATATCAGATCTTAAACGGCGTGCCTTAATCAGCGTGATTGCACTCTTCATCAGCCAAGATTACCGCCACCAGCACCGTCGATCTCCCGGCTCCTGCCAAAACTGCGCACCCCATCCAAACCAATCGTTATAACACCTGAGAAAAATTCATAAGCCGGTGGATTCCCAATTGCCGGGCATCTGGTTATGATGCTGCATCGCACAAAATAGACATCCAGACATAAAGATATCTACACATCCAATTTTACCGGGAACTCTTCACCTGCTTCGGAGCCAATCATGAAAACAATAAAGACCTCACTGCTCGCCCTCAGCCTGCTAACCAGCCTGCCCCTACTGGCCGCTGAAGCCACGCTTGCCCCCGTTCCTGACGCTATTGCCCAGCATCAAGGGCAGATCCGCGTGGCAGTGATCCGTAACCTGGGTTCCGATGACAACACCACCCAGTTTTTGGCCGGAGCAATCCAGGAGGGCCGCAAGCTCGGTTTCAAGGTCGATACCTTTCTGAGCAACGGCGATGACGCGCGTTTTCAGGACTTCGTCAACCAGGCCATCAGCCAGAAGTATGACGGCATCATTCTTTCTCAAGGCCGCGCGCCCTATTCCACCGATCTGGTTAAGCGCATCGCTGCGGCAGGTATCGCGGTGTCGGCCTTTGATACCGACGTTAGCGGCGAGATCCCCGGCGTCACCGTTTCCCAACAGGATGATGCCTCGCTGGCCAATGAATCCTTCGGCCAGTTGATCAAAGACTTCGACGGTAAGGCCAACATTATCAAGCTGTGGGTTGCTGGCTTCCCACCGATGGAGCGCCGCCAGGCCGCTTACCAGCAGTTGCTCAAGCAAAATCCGGGCATTCATGAGTTGGAATCGATTGGGGCGGTTTCCTCCGACGTCCAGGGCGATACCGCCAATAAAGTCGGTGCGGTGCTGGCCAAATACCCGAAAGGTAAAATCGATGCCATCTGGGGCACTTGGGATGCCTTCAGCCAGGGAGCCTATAAAGCGCTGCAAGAAAATGGCCGCACCGAGATCAAGCTCTACAGCATCGATATCTCCAACCAAGATCTGCAACTGATGCGCGAAGCCGGTAGCCCGTGGAAGGTCAGCGTCGCGGTAGATACCAAGCTGATCGGAGCCGTCAACCTGCGCCTGATTGCCAACAAGCTGGCGGGCGAGCCAACGCCTGCCACCTATCAGTTTAAAGCCGCCGCCATCCCGCAGGCCTTGCTGGTCAGCCAGACCGGTCCAATCAACGTAGCCTCGCTGGGTAAAATTATTCCAGGCTGGGGCAACAGCGAAGATTTCATCCAGCCTTGGTTTGCCACCCTGCAGGCCAAATCCGGTAAATAATGCTGTTTTACCTAGGGGCTACAGACGTAGCCTCTTTTTTTTAAACAATTTTTCCGTTGCCCTCTTCTCTGCACCACAAAATAAGCTACTGTAGTTGCATTGACGTAATAACTGTATGCATCAACAGGTTTGGTTATGAAGGGATTCCCCCCACTGATTAAAATATTGCTGGCAAGTTCGCTGGTGCTGACCATTGGCCGTGGCGTCACGCTGCCCTTTATCACCATTTACCTGACCGAGCACTTCCACCTGCTGCCGAAAAGCGTGGGCATTATCTTGGGCGTCAGCCTGACTATCGGCATCATCAGCAGCTTTTATGGCGGCTATCTGGTCGATCGCTTTAATAAAAATCCGCTGATCCTGCTCGCCATCCTGCTATTTTCGCTGAGCTTTTTTGCTATCCCATGGGTCACGCACCCCGCTGGCGTTATCCTGGTGCTGGCCATCTTGCATACCGCCTATGCGGTGCTCAGCATCGCCATCAAGGCCTGCTTTGCCAGTTGGTTGCCGGTAAATCAGCGTATCAAGGCGTTCTCGATCAACTATACGCTGGTGAACGTTGGCTGGGCCGTCGGCTCATCGTTGGGTGTGATGGTAGCCGGTTACAGCCCACTGCTGCCTTTCTACCTGTCCGGTGGGTTGGCGTTACTGACTGTGATAACCCTGAGCTTCCGCCTACGCAGCTATCCATCGCCACCGAGAGAAGACACTGGCAACACTCCACCGTCAATTCTCAACTTCCGCCAGACGTTGAATGTGCTACGCGGCGATCGGCGGCTGATTTATTTCACCCTTGGCAGCACGTTAGGCGCGGTGGTGTTTGGCCAATTTACCGGCTATCTGTCGCAGTATCTGATCATCGTTAGCGATGCCGAATTTGCTTACAAAGTGATTGGCGTGGTGATGATCGTCAACGCCTGCATCGTCATCGCCCTGCAGTATCTGCTGAGTCGCGGTATGCGCCAGGACAACATGCTGCGCTGGCTGATGCTGGGCACGCTGTTCTTCGTTCTGGGGCTGATCGGCTTTATGCTGGCAGGCCTTTCGATATGGCTATGGGTGCTGGCCATGGCGATTTTCACCCTGGGGGAAATCATCGTCATTCCGGTCGAATATATGTTTATCGACTTTATCGCCCCGCCTCACCTGAAAGGCAGCTATTACGGCGTGCAGAGCCTGAGTAATCTGGGAGGTGCCATCAACCCGGTGATGTGCGGTTTCCTGCTGAGCTATGCGCCACCGCCGGTCATGTTCCTGGTGTTGATCGCCGCTGCGTTGTTCAGCCTGCTGTTCTTTTTCCTCGGCCATCGTTTGGCGGAACAGCAAAAGCCGCTTGCCAGCCTGAGCAACACGGAATAGCCTGGCCCGCTACACTTAAGGCGGGCCGTAATCTTGCCAAAATGGCATGATAGGCATAGCGAGAATTCATGATGCGTTTTGTGGCGTAGCTCACAGTTTAATTGTATGATGAATGCGTCAACATCAACGGGAATGCACTATGGGCAACCTATTTAACCTGTGTTGGAAATATGTCAGGGCGATCGTGCTGATCTACCTCAGCCTGTTCGCCGGTAACGCCATTGCGGCGGTGCTGCCGATCGCCATTCCCGGCAGCATTATCGGGATGTTGATCCTGTTTGCCCTGCTCTCTTCACAAATTCTACCGGCCAAATGGGTCAAGCCTGGCTGCCATCTGTTTATCCGCTATATGGTGCTACTGTTCGTGCCAATCGGCGTCGGTATCATGAAGTATTACGACCAGATAGTTGACGATTTGGCTCCGCTAATCGTGTCTTGCCTGATCAGTACGCTGCTGGTGTTTGTGGTGGTTGGCTATACTTCACATTACTTCCACCGCGAGCGTCCCATCCTCGGTAAAGCAAAAGATGCGGGGGATGAGCAATGATGCAAAATATCTGGTGGTCCTTACCACTGACCCTGGTGGTGTTTTACGCGGCACGCAAGCTGGCGCAAAAGCTCCACATGCCGTTGCTGAACCCATTATTGGTCTCGATGGCGGTGATTATCCCGCTGCTGTTGCTGACCGGCATTCCGTATGAACGCTATTTTCAAGGCAGCAAAATCCTCAACGATCTGCTGCAACCGGCGGTGGTCGCCCTTGCTTTTCCGCTATACGAGCAGATCCATCAGATCCGCGCGCGTTGGAAATCCATCATCACCGTCTGTTTTATTGGCAGCATGACCGCAATGATCAGCGGCGGTGCCATTGCCCTGCTGATGGGGGCCAAACCCGAGATTGCCGCCTCGATCTTGCCCAAATCGGTGACGACTCCGATAGCCATGGCGGTAGCCGAATCGATTGGCGGCATCCCGGCCATCAGCGCGGTGTGCGTAATTTTTGTCGGTATTCTGGGGGCGGTTTTTGGCCATTCGCTGCTTAGCCTGTTGCGGATCAACACCAATTCATCGCGCGGTTTGGCAATGGGTACCGCCTCGCATGCGTTGGGTACAGCACGCTGCGTAGAAATGGATTACCAACAGGGCGCATTCAGTTCGCTGGCTCTGGTTATCTGCGGGATTATCACTTCCCTGACCGCGCCGTTTGTGTTCCCGATATTGTTGCGACTGTTTGGTTAACGGTTAAAAACCTGCGATACGTCTCGCATTTATAAGTTTCATTGCAGTTGTTTCATTAAAAAATAGATACAAGTCACATTTTGTTGTGGGCCGGTTGCCTAGAATGTTAACCCGTTAACTTGTAGAGAGACTTCCTTATGCATTCTCGCTTTCACTCCGCCTACAGCGAATTGCCTGCGGCCTTGCAATCCGCCCTGCTGCCCTATTTAGATGCACCTGATTTCGCAGCCATGTTCAAGGCCGAGCAGATTGCAGCGATCAAGCAACAGTGCGGGTTGGATGACGATGCTCTGGCCTTTGCTCTGCTGCCATTGGCGGCGGCCTGCTCGTTAACGCCGATTTCGCATTTCCACGTTGGGGCGGTGGCGCGTGGCGTCAGCGGCAACTGGTATTTTGGTGGCAACATGGAATTCCGTGGTGCGCCTATGCAACAAACAGTGCACGCGGAACAGTGCGCTGTCACGCATGCCTGGTTGCGTGGCGAAGCCAAACTGGTTGCGGTCACCGTCAACTACTCACCCTGTGGCCACTGCCGCCAGTTTATGAATGAGCTTAACAGCGGCACCGAGTTGGAGATCCACCTGCCTGCACGGGCAACCGCCACGCTGGGTGATTACCTGCCTTACTCCTTCGGCCCGAAAGATCTGCAAATCAGCGAGTTGCTGATGGATCCGGTCGATCACGGTTTCCAACTGACGCTGGATGATGAACTGGCGAAAGCTGCCCTGGATGCCGCCAATCGCAGCCATGCTCCTTACAGCACCGCCCATAGCGGCGTAGCGCTGGAAGCCGAAGACGGCAAGGTTTACGCAGGCCGCTATGCAGAAAACGCCGCGTTCAACCCAAGCCTGCCGCCATTGCAGGCCGCCCTGATCCTGATGAATGTCTCCGGTGGCGATTGCCAGAAAATCCGTCGTGCCGTATTGGCAGAAGCGGAAGGCGCAATCCTGACCCAGTGGGATGCCACCCGCGCCACCCTGGCGGCCTTGGGCTGCGAAGACGTCCAACGCGTCACCTTCTGATCCCTCAGGCGGAGCCAGCGTGCTCCGCCGCAATCCGTCTAAAAAAACAGCAACAAGCGACAATTCCTCATTATTTACTAACAAATGCTGTACATATTTTGCCGATCTCTTAGGATCGGCAGTAATAAAGCTTACCCTAGGCAAAGAGTAAAACTGATGGAACTGGAATACGAAAGCAAACGCCCTCTCTACATCCCCTACGCTGGCCCCATTCTGTTGGAGTTCCCGTTACTGAACAAAGGCAGCGCCTTTTCCGAAGAAGAGCGCAGTAACTTCAACCTGCACGGCCTGCTGCCGGAAGCGATAGAAACCATCGAAGAACAGGTGGAACGCGCTTACCGTCAGTATCAGGATTTCAAGAACGATAACGACAAGCACATCTACCTGCGCAATATCCAGGACACCAACGAAACGCTGTTCTATCGCCTGCTGGATTCGCACCTGAGCGAGATGATGCCCATCATCTATACGCCAACCGTGGGCGAAGCCTGTGAGCATTTCTCTGATATCTATCGCCGCGCACGTGGGCTGTTTATCTCCTACCCGAACCGCGATCGCATCGACGATATGCTGCAAAACGCCACCAAGCAGAACGTTAAGGTGATTGTGGTCACCGACGGGGAACGCATCCTTGGCCTGGGCGACCAGGGCATCGGGGGCATGGGTATTCCAATCGGTAAACTCTCTCTGTACACCGCCTGTGGCGGCATCAGCCCGGCCTATACCTTGCCGGTGGTGCTGGACGTGGGTACCAACAACCCGCAGCGCCTGAACGATCCGCTCTATATGGGGTGGCGTCATCCGCGTATTTCTGGCGATGAATATCACGCCTTTGTGGAAGAATTCATCCAGGCGGTGAAACGCCGTTGGCCGAACGTGCTATTGCAGTTTGAAGATTTCGCCCAGAACAACGCCACGCCGCTGCTTAATCGCTATCGTGATGAGCTGTGCTGCTTTAACGACGATATCCAAGGCACCGCCGCCGTGACGCTGGGCAGCCTGATTGCCGCCAGCCGTGCTGCTGGTAGCCAACTACGCGATCAAACCGTTGCCTTCCTGGGTGCCGGTTCCGCAGGTTGTGGTATTGCCGAGCAGATCATTGCCCAGATGAAATCCGAAGGATTGAGCGAAGAAGAAGCCCGCGCCCGCGTGTTCATGGTTGACCGCTTTGGCCTGCTGACGGATAAGCTGCCGAACCTGCTCGATTTCCAGAGCAAACTGGTGCAGAAAAGTGCCAGTCTGCAGCAATGGCAGGTGGAGAGCGATGCGATCTCCCTGCTGGAAGTAGTGCGCAACGCCAAGCCGACCGTGCTGATCGGCGTCTCTGGCCAGCCGGGGCTGTTTACCGAAGAGCTGATCCGTGAGATGCACCAGCATTGCCCGCGCCCGATCGTGATGCCGCTGTCCAACCCAACTTCCCGCGTGGAAGCCCGGCCAGAAGATATCATCAACTGGACCGACGGTGCCGCACTGGTCGCCACCGGTAGCCCGTTCTCACCGGTAACCTATAAAGACCAGTTGTTCCCGATTGCCCAGTGCAACAACTCCTATATCTTCCCGGGGATTGGGCTTGGCGTATTGGCTGCAGGGGCAAAACGGGTCACCGATGCCATGCTGATGGCTGCCAGCCGTGCCCTAGCCGACTGCTCTCCTCTAGCTACCGACGGCCACGGCGCACTGCTGCCGAATATCGATGATATTCAGGGCGTATCCAAATGCATCGCGATGGAAGTGGGTAAAGCCGCTCAGTTGCAGGGTGTCGCCGTGGTGACGTCGGAAGAGGCGTTGTCTAAAGCCATTGAGCATAACTTCTGGCGTCCGCAGTATCGTATCTACAAGCGTACCTCGTTCTAAGTTCCTCACCGGGCCTGTTAGTCAGGCCCGGTTCTCACGCCTAGACAAGATTATGCTGAAAAATGCAGCGTAACCGCTGCGGTAAACGGCTCATTGCTTGCGTCTGCCGGGCAGGTAAAGTAGCCTTGAGTCTTACTTTAGCCCTCGTTCGCGCAAGGCATCAACATGTGGAAACGCCTGATAAGTAGCCTGTTCATCATCATTTCGGTGCTGATGCTGTCGGCTATCGCGCTCGATCGCTGGATAAGCTGGAAAACCGCGCCTTACATTTACGAAGAAATGCAAACGCTACCACACCGTCAGGTGGGGGTGGTGCTTGGCACCTCCAAATATTACCGTACCGGAGTGCTTAACCAATATTACCGCTACCGTATTCAAGGGGCGATCAACGCCTATAACAGCGGCAAGGTGAAGTACCTGCTGCTGAGCGGCGATAATGCCCAGCAAAGCTACAACGAGCCGATGACCATGCGCCGCGATCTGCTGGCCGCTGGCGTTGCGCCTAGCGATATCGTGCTCGACTACGCCGGTTTCCGTACCCTCGACTCCATCGTTCGTACGCGCAAGGTGTTCGATACCAACGACTTCATCATCATCACCCAGCGATTCCACTGCGAGCGCGCCCTGTTTATCGCCCTGCATATGGGCATTCAGGCGCAATGCTATGCGGTACCTTCGCCAAAAAATATGATGACGGTTCGTGTGCGTGAGATCTTTGCCCGCCTGGGTGCCCTGACCGATCTGTATATCCTCAAGCGTGAGCCCCGCTTCCTTGGCCCATTAATCCCGATATCTGCGATGCACAAGGTGCCGGAAGATGCACCGGGTTACCCGGCTGTGTCGCCGGAGCAGTTGGTAGAGCTGGAGCACAAGCTCGCGGCAGAAAAGCTTAAAGCCCAGCAGCAGAAGAAAAGCTGAGTTTGACCTCACGCTTCAGCGATCGCCCCTCACCCTAACCCTCTCCCAAAGGGAGAGGGGACCGTACGTGCCACAGATTAACTCCTGCGTCTGACCACAACACCGAATGCGTCATGGCCACAAATAAACTCCTGTCCCTGAACGCAGCTCCGTTCTGCCCCCTCTCCTTTTTGGGGAGAGGGTTGGGGTGAGGGGGAACAGCGACGACTGGAATAACACTAAGATGGCATATCTGCCGTGTTACATAGCAAAAGCAAAACGGCCAGCAAATGCTGGCCGTTATCGTAAAGCGCAAACAGACTTATTTTTTCTTGGCGTACTTCAGGGAGTCCAACGCTACCGCGAAGATGATAATGCTACCCTTGATAATGTACTGCCAGTAAGGGTTCACGCCGATATAGGTCAGGCCGTAGTTGATGACGGTAAAGATGATCACCCCGGTCACCACGCCCAGCACCGTACCTACCCCACCGGCGAACGACACCCCGCCGACCACACAGGCCGCGATGGCATCCAGCTCATACATAAAGCCGAGGTTGTTGGTGGCACTACCGATACGGCCCGCCTCCAGTAAACCGCCGAAGGCGTAGAACACCCCGGACAGCGCATAAATCATGATCAGGTTCAGCGGGACGTTGACGCCAGAGACTTTCGCCGCTTCCGGGTTACCACCGATGGCGAAGATATTCTTGCCGAAGCGGGTTTTATTCCACAGCACCCAGACAAAGGCGATCGCAATAATGGCGTAGAAGGTGATATATGACAGCTTGAAGTCACCGAATCGCAAGAACCCTTGGGCAAAGGTGGAGAATTTCGGATCGAAACCGGCCACCGGTGAAGCCCCCACGTAATCGTAATACAGGGAGTTGATCCCATAAACGATGATCATGGTGCCCAACGTGGTGATAAACGGCGTCACGTTGAGATAGGCGATAATCAAGCCGTTGACCAGGCCAATCACCGCACCCACGGCGCAAACCAGCAAGATCACCAGCGGGATCGACCAGGTTTCCATCTGCGGGAACACTTTGTTGACGTTATCCATCGATTGCAGCAAGGTCGCGGCAATCACCGCTGCCAACCCTACCTGACGCCCGGCAGAAAGGTCTGTCCCCTGCGTGACGATCAGCCCGGCCACGCCCAGCGCAATGATAATACGCACCGAGGATTGGGTCAGGATATTACTCAGGTTCATCAGGCTTAAAAAGGTTGGGTCCTGGATAATAATAATCGCCAGTAACACCAACAGGACCAGATAAATGCCACCCTCTTTAAAATAGGTGAACAAGGTTTTTTTATTCAGTGCGCTCATAATTACGATCCTTAAAGATGCAAGGAGGCTAGCCGCAATATTTCATTTTGCGAGGTCTGTTTGGTATTCACAATGCCCGCAACCTGACCATTACTCATCACCAATATTCTGTCGGTAATTCCCAAAAGCTCCGGCATTTCGGAAGAGATTATAATGATCCCCTTGCCCTTCTTCGCCAATTCGGTCATTAACTGGTAAATTTCAAACTTGGCCCCCACGTCGATACCGCGCGTTGGCTCATCCATCATCAGGATTTCCGGCTGTGTCAGCAGCCAGCGGCCAATGATCACCTTTTGCTGATTACCGCCGGAAAGCGATCCGATATTGGTATGGTGGCCCGGCGTTTTCACCCGCATGGCATCGATCACCCATTGGGTGTCGCTTTTCATCCGGTTATTATCCAGCAGGCCCATCTTGTTTTTGTATTGCCGAATATTGGCAATCAACGAGTTAAAGCCAATATTCAGGTAAGCATAAATACCGGTGGAACGACGCTCTTCCGTCACCAGGGCAAAACCGTGGTTGATGGCTTCGTTAGCACTGTTATTGTTGATATTTTTACCGTGCAGCTTGATGGTGCCGGCCACCTTCTCGCGGATGCCAAACAGGGTTTCCACAATGTCGGTGCGCTTGGCGCCCACCAGCCCGGCAATGCCCAGGATCTCCCCCTGATGCAGATCGAAAGAGATATCGCGGATCGAAGGTTGGCGCAAAGAGGTCAGGCCTTTCACCTCTAAAATCACCTCTCCCGGCGTATTCTGACGATCGGGGAAACGCTGGCTCAGTGAACGCCCAACCATCATCGAGATAATCTTGTCCATATCCAGCCCTTCCAGCGGCTGGGTGGCGATCCATTGGCCGTCGCGCAGAATGGTGATTTCATCACATAGCTGGAAGATCTCCTCCATCTTGTGCGAGATATACACGATGCCGCAGCCACGCTCTTTCAGCTTACGGATAATGGTGAACAGATGATTCACCTCCTTCTCGGTCAGAGAAGAGGTTGGCTCATCCATAATCACAATTTTAGCATTGTAGGAGAACGCCTTGGCAATTTCGATCATCTGCATCTGGGATACCGACAGCGTGCCGACTTTGGCGCGGGGATCGATATCGATATCCAGTTCGTCGAAAATTTCCTTGGTGTCTTTGTACATCTTGTCCTGATCGACAAACAGCCCTTTGGTCGGGTAGCGCCCCAGCCACATGTTGTCCATCACGGTACGTTGCAACACCAGGTTCAGTTCCTGGTGCACCATCGAAACGCCCTGCTCCAACGCCTCTTTGGAACTTTTGAAATCGACTTCCTGCCCCTGAAACAGAATACTGCCGGAGTCTTTTTTATAAATGCCAAACAGGCATTTTAATAAGGTGGATTTTCCGGCGCCGTTCTCCCCCATTAGTGCATGAATGGAGTTTGGACGTACGCGTAAATTCACTTTGTCTAATGCCTTTACGCCGGGAAACGACTTACTGATATCCGTCATTTCCAGTAGCCACTCACGAGAGTTTTCGGCCATAAATAGTCCTGGCTAATTCTGGAACCAGCACTCTCCCAAGCTGACTTGCAGCAGTGGAGAATTAACGGGTTCTTCTAATAAGTTCCCCCGCCTAAACACCGGCGGGGGCATTTCTCTCTATCTCGGTTTATTTCACGAACTGAGACAGGTTATCTTTATCTACACCCACGTAAGGAATACGCACGATTTTATCGACGATCTTCCATTGGGTGCCGTCAGCGGCAGGTTTACCCGCGGCCAGGTTCTTCGCCAGATCGAAGGTCGCCTTCGCCTGATTGTCGGCATCGTTCAGCACGGTACCGGCCATCGCCCCGGATTTCACCATTGCCAGTGCTTCTGGCAGGGCATCGACACCGAAGACCGGAATGCTGCTCTTGTTGTGAGCTTTCAGGGCTTCAACCGCCCCCATGGCCATCGCATCGTTGTTAGCGATTACCACTTCGATCTTGTTGGCGTTAGGGCCAGACAGCCAGGCGTCCATCTTGTCTTTAGCCTGAGCGGTATCCCACATCGCGGTGTCCATCTGCAGTTGCTGAGTCTTATCGCCTTTTTCATTCAGCGTTTTGATCACGTAGGTTGTACGCGCTTCTGCATCCGGGTGGCCTGGCTCGCCTTTCAACAGCACATATTGGATCTGGCCGTCTTTGTTCAGATCCCAGGCTGGGTTGGCTTTCCAGTGTTTGGCAATCAGTTCGCCCTGGATCACGCCAGACTCTTTAGAGTCGGTACCGACGTAATAGGCTTTGTCGTAGCTATCCAGAGCCTTGCGGGAAGGTTCTTTGTTGTAGAACACCACCGGGATATCGTTGGCACTCGCCTTGTCAATCACCACCGGAGCAGCCGCAGGGTCCACCAGGTTGATCGCCAGCGCTTTTACACCTTTGGCAATCAGTACGTCGATCTGGTCATTCTGCTTGGACTGGTCATTCTGTGAGTCATTCATCAGCAGCGTGACATCCGGAGAAGCCTTGGCATCTTTCTCGATCGCCTTACGCACCACCGACATAAAGTTGTCGTCATATTTGTAAATCGTGACGCCAATGCGGGTATCAGCATGCGCAGCTGCGCCAAACATCATGCTTGCGGCCAGCGCGGCCAGGGTGAAAACCTTCTTATTCATTGTCTGTCTCCGGTTTGTAGAGGGTCGTACTCGGTATTAAGCCTTTAGCCACAATGCACACAGTTGGGCGTGGCAGTTTCAAAAGAATTCCTGTCATCCATGTTGCTTGTTATTCCTGTGATGCTGTGTCAGCGCCAGATTAAAAGTTTGGCTGGCAAGAGCCTTTGCGCTGGAAAACGACTAGAGCATAGACGGCACTATGTTAATAATCTGTGAATTTTCTCACAGATTGAAAACGGTTACACAATATTAAATGTTCAGAGAGTGACCGAAGCCTCACTTTGCCACGGCGCGACAGAGTGGCGGCGTACCAGCGTCGGCATGAACAGGTGTGAAGCCTGAGGTTCAAGCAGCCCGGCAGCGCCCTTCAGCGCCAGCTCCGTAGCCAGGGTGGCCATTGAAACGATCGGATAACGGATGGTGGTCAACTTGGGGCTGGTATAGCGGGCAATGGGGATATCATCAAACCCCACCAGCGAGAAATGCTGCGGCACTGTGATACCGTTTTCTTTCAGCACCGCCATCGCACCGGCTGCCATGGCGTCGTTATAGGCGAATACGGCGCTCAGGTGCAGGTTGCGACCTAGCAGTTCAACCATTGCCGCTTCACCGCCTTGCAAATCCGGTGAGCCGTAGGCCCGCCAGCTATCCGGTGGGGAAAAACCGGCCGCGGCCATCGCCTGGCTATAGCCTTGCTGGCGCAGCGGGCCGTCTTCGATGGGGTGATCGGAGCCCAGATAACCGATCCGCTGATGCCCCTGCGAGAGCAGCAAACGCATGGCAACTTCTGCGCCAAACACATTGTTCAGGCCAACGCAGCGGTGCTCATAGCCCGTTACAATTCTGTTAATTAACACCATGCCCGGGATCTGATCCATAAAGGCGATCAGTTCCGCGTCGCCTAACGCTTTTGCATGAACAATCAAGGCATTGCAGCGTTGACGGATCAGCACCTCGATGGCATGGCGCTCTTTGTCCGCCTGATGGTAACTGTTGCCGATCAGCAGATATTTGTGGTTTTGCTGCGCCACCGTGTCTACCGCTTTCACTAACGCGCCGAAGAACGGATCGGAGACATCCATCACCACCACGCCCAGCGTTTCACTGCTCTGGGTAGCCAATGCCTGCGCGTTGGCGTTTGGCCGATAACCCAGTTCCGCCACCGCCTTCAGCACCTGTTCGCGGGTCTCTTTGCTGGTCAGGGCACTGTTGTTCAACACTCGCGAGACGGTAGCGACGGACACACCCGCACGCTTCGCCACATCGCGAATGGTGGTTGAATGCACAGAATTCATGAAACGTCCCGAGGTCGACAGAGTAGACAGTGGCGTTATCCTACCCCGATTGTCATCCTCCTCAGCGTGAATTCCGTCACAGGAAAGAAAACGTTTACATACAATTTTTTAACCTACCTGCGCCAGATCTCATTTTGTCGGCTGACGGAGACTTTCGCCCGCAGCAAGGGAAGTCAGCTTGCGCCATAGCCATTCCATCGGGCCCTGTGCGAAGTAACGCAGCCACAGCGTGGAAAACAGCAGGTTGGCCAGCCACACCAAGGGAACGACCGCCAATAGCTGCAAACGGTCGAGCTGTTGATAGAGGCCAAAATGAAAGAACAGCGTGCTGCAAATGAGGGTTTGTAGCAGGTAATTACTTAGCGCCATCCGCCCAACCTGGGTTAACCAGTGGCTGATACGCAGGCGGGAAAGTGTTGGCCAAAAACCGTAGACCAAAGCCAGGTAGCCAATGGCCTGCAGTGGCGAGCCCAACTCACGCGGCACCTGCAACAGAAAACCACTCCAGCGATAATCCCAATTCAGCTGCCACTGCAGCAACACACCGGGCAACTGGATCAGCAATGAAAGCGGTATCAGCCAGGCGGCCTGACGGCGGTAGTAAGCCGGCGAATAGCTGTTACGCAGCCAACCGCTGCGCATCATGCCTGCACCAAACAGCATCAGCCCGGCCAGTTGCCAGCCATACTGCGCGCCGATGGCTATCAGGCTGGAAGAGAGCAGATCCAGACGGCTGCGCCAGGCTTCCGGCCCGCCTTGCAGCTTCCAGAACTTCTCATACTGCAATTCGGCCACGCTCGGCTGCCAGAAACTGCCCGGCTCACCGTGAGAGATAAACCCTAGCAGCAGCAACACCGCCACGCCGATCAGATACAGCACCGCACCGGTTTTCAACAGGGTGAAGGTATTCTGTGCGTCACGGATCATCCGCCAGCACACCAGGCCGATCAGCCCGTAGGCCAGCAGGATGTCCCCATCCCATAAGAAAATGGCGTGCCCGAGGCCAATCAGGACCAACCAGGATAACCGGGCGCGGATCCAGACTTTGCCCCGCCGTAGCAGCAGTTGCAGCCCGGCCCCAAACAGCAGCGCGAACATGGCCAGGAACTTGACCTGAGCGAACAGATCCAACAGTGCCCAGGTCCAGACATCGCGTGTGGAGGGCATCCCCAGATAGGCAGGGTTGAGGTAGGCGGCTTTCGGCAGGCCAAATGCGCTGATATTCAGCAGCAGAATGCCAAGGATGGCGATACCGCGTACGCAGTCCAGCGTAGCAATGCGTGGTAGCCGGGGAGTTTCGTTAGCGTTCATGTTATTCCGCTGTATTTCAATCAGTAAAAAGGCGCCCACAGGCGCCTTCATCGTCACAGCTCAGCCATCAACTGTGATGGTGACGCACCGCACGCAGGAATTCCTGGCGCGTATTCTGGCTGGACTTGAACAGCCCACCCAGCGACGTGGTGGTGGTGGCACTGGTAGCGTCACGAATACCACGAGCTTTAACGCAGTAATGCACTGCATCGATCGATACCGCCACGTTGTTGGTGCCTAACAGCGTTTGCAACGCCACCAGGATCTGCTGAGTCAGCCGCTCCTGTACCTGCGGGCGGCGGGCAAAGAACTGCACGATGCGGTTGATTTTCGACAGGCCAATCACCGAGTCTTTGGGAATATACGCCACGGTGGCTTTACCATCGATGGTCACAAAGTGATGTTCGCAGGTGCTGGTCAAGGTAATATCACGCACCGTCACCATTTCGTCCACTTTCATCTTGTTTTCGATGACGGTGATCTTCGGGAAGTTGGCGTAATCCAGACCGGAGAAGATCTCATCGACATACATTTTCGCAATACGGTGTGGCGTTTCTGCCAGGCTGTCGTCGGACAAATCGAGGTTCAACAGCTGCATGATTTCCGTCATGTGCTCTTTGATACGGCGCTTACGCGTCTCGCGATCCAACACTTCCCCGCATAACGGGGTTTCCAGGCCGCGCGCTTCAAGCGCCGCGTGCACCAGTGCAGCTTCATTACTTAACGATGTCATGGCGATGTATCTCCAGCAGGCGGCCCCGGCAATATCCCCGTAGTCTTTCAAATTGCAGCGTTATTATTGGCTGTTGGTTACTTGCCCCGTGTGATGAGGACGCAGTATACAGCGCCCCTACAAATCCAGGGAAAGAGCTAACTGCAGCTTGAAAGACGACGGATAGATAACGTGAACCCGATCAATATTTTCCCCCACTCTAGATGAGAGTGAGACGTTTATCCAGTGATTGTGTTTCATCCTGGTATGAAAAATCCGCATCCAGCCCGTAGCAGGCTGGCTGCGGCTATCCCACATTTTTTGTATGTATTTTACTCAAGATAAAGTTGGCTTGTTTGCCGTGGCCCGCGCCGGTGTATTGATCACCAGCACACCGGCGATCACCAGCCCCAGTACCGCCACATACAGCGCGGGTTCCAGGCGATGTGTCAGTGCCGTTGACACCGCCGAGAGCATCGGGCCAACCAACTGGCCGATGGCATAACCCGTGGTCAACAGCCCGGCCATATAGCGTGCGTGATTCGGAGCCAACTCCCTACCGTGCTGGATAGATAGCTGGACCACACTGAGGAACCCACCGCCGGTTAGCATGGCCCCTAATGCCAGGCCGGTAACGCCCGGCACCACTTCAGCACAAAGCACGCCCAGTGCCTGTACCCACAGCGTGATTGCCAGGCGGGTCTGCGTGGTGAGCCGATGCCGGGTTGCAATCCCGATGATAATCCCCAGCACCGCCGCACCGCCAAAAATCGGCCAGACAAACTGGGCGAACAGGCTGTCAGGGAAACGGGCCGCCGCCATCTGTGACAGGAAGGTCGCAGGCAGGATATAGCCAAAGCCCGCCAGGCTGTAGCTCCACACCAGGCGCTTTAATGCCGGGGTGAGCACCAGCGGCTCAGGCTTCACATCGGGACGATGCAGCTCCCCTGCCCTTGGCAAATTAATGCTGATCGCGGCAATTAACACTAACGCCAATGCGCCATATACCAGCCAGGCCTGCGAAGCGCTCAAGCCCCAACTGTTGATCGCCACCGCCAGCATGCCGCTGATGAATATCCCGGCCCCAGGCCCGGCAAAGACCGCAGCACTCAACGCGGGGCGGCCATAATGCGCCAACCGCTCGTTAGTCCAGGCCGCCACCAGCACCATCGACCAACCGCTGGCCCAACCAATCGCAAAGCGCACTGCACCGTGCAACCACTCCCCCGATACCAAGGCAGACAGCAGCGTCAGTGCTACCGCTCCCCACACGCCAAGCCACAGGCGGCGCTCCACATGGCGGCTGGCACGCATCGCATCATAGGCACCGCACAGGTAGCCCAGGTAGTTCAACGCCGCCACCAACCCGGCCCCGGTCAGGGTGAATTGGTGCTCAGCAATCATCAACGGCACCTGCGGGGTAAAGGCAAACCGGCCAATCCCCATCGCCACGATCAAAGCAATAAAACCACTCAAGGCTATTTTTAGCGCCATCGCTGTATCCAACCTGTTAAAAGAAAGTTGCGGCTAGCATGCCGCAGTATTACACTCACAAAAACTGAATAATACTCATCAAGTTCATCACGAAAAGAGAAGGTTATGGATCTCACCCAACTGCGCATGTTCTGCTGCGTGGCCGAAACCGGCTCCGTCGCCCGTGCCGCCGAGCAACTGCACCGCGTACCGTCAAACTTGACCACGCGCCTGCGCCAGCTCGAGCAGGAACTGGGCACCGATCTGTTTATCCGTGAAAAGCAGCGCCTGCGCCTCTCGCCGATGGGCCATAATTTTCTCTGCTACGCCCACCGCATTCTGGCGCTCAGTGAAGAAGCCATGAGCATCACCCATGCCGGGGAACCGGCCGGCAACTTTGCGCTTGGCTCGATGGAAAGCACCGCCGCCACCCGGCTACCTACTTTGCTGGCAGCTTATCATCAGCGATTCCCGCAGGTTTCCCTTTCGCTGGCTACCGGCACCTCCGGGGAAATCATTGAGCGTGTACGCGCGGGAACCTTGGCTGCCGCCTTGGTAGATGGCCCGTTGCAACATGATGAACTGAACGGCTGTGTCGCTTTCCCCGAACGCATGGTGGTGATCACCTGCCTGGACCATCCGCCCATTCACAGCGCTCAGGATGTCAAAGGGGAAACCCTGTTTGCCTTCCGCGCCAGCTGCTCTTATCGCCTGCGCCTGGAGTCCTGGTTCAAGCGTGACGGTTCATTGCCAGGTACCATCATGGAGATCCAGTCTTATCACTCCATGCTGGCCTGCGTGGCCAGCGGTGCCGGGCTGGCGATGATCCCGTATTCGGTGCTCAACCTGCTGCCCGGCTACAAGCGAGTCAAAGTTCATTCACTCCCTGCCGACATTGCCGAAACTGCCACCTGGCTGTTATGGCGGCGTGATGCGTTTGGGCCAAACGTCCGCGCGTTAAAACAACTGATTATAGAACAGGCTGAAAGTTCGGAGGTGGAGGCCGAGTCCATCCTCCTGACAGAGTAGGGGCGCCGCAAGTGCTGCCCATTCAGATATCAATGAATTAATTCGGGTCGAACATGTTCGACCCCCTAAAAGTAACGATTAGGAGAACATGATGGAATTTATCAAAACCCGTGCTGCCGTGGCTTGGGGGCCGAACCAGCCGCTGAAGATTGAAGAAGTCGATCTGATGCCGCCACAGAAAGGTGAAGTGCTGGTGCGCATCGTCGCTACCGGCGTTTGCCATACCGATGCCTATACCCTGTCAGGCAAAGATCCGGAAGGCGTGTTCCCGGCGATCCTGGGCCACGAAGGCGGCGGCATAGTCGAAGCGATCGGCGAAGGCGTGACCAGCGTTGCCGTCGGCGACCACGTGATCCCGCTGTACACCCCAGAATGCGGCGAGTGCAAATTCTGTAAATCCGGCAAAACCAACCTGTGTCAGGCCATCCGCGCCACCCAGGGCAAGGGCCTGATGCCGGACGGTACCACCCGCTTCTTTAAAGACGGCAAGCCGATTTTCCACTACATGGGCACCTCTACCTTTGCTGAACGCACCGTAGTACCAGAAATCTCACTGGCAAAAATCAGCAAAGAAGCGCCGTTGGAAGAGGTTTGTCTACTTGGTTGTGGCGTCACCACCGGCATGGGTGCAGTGATCAACACCGCCAAGGTCAAGGCTGGCGATACCGTGGCTATCTTCGGCCTGGGCGGCATCGGGCTGTCGGCGATTATCGGCGCTCAGATGGCCGGTGCCAGCCGCATCATCGGTATCGATCTCAACACCAGCAAGTTCGAACTGGCTCGCAAGCTGGGCGCGACCGACCTGATCAATCCAAAAGATTACGATAAACCTATCCAGGACGTGATCGTCGAGCTGACCGACGGCGGGGTCGACTTCTCCTTTGAATGTATCGGCAACGTCAACGTGATGCGTTCAGCGCTGGAGTGCTGCCACAAGGGCTGGGGTGAGTCAGTTATTATCGGCGTTGCCGGTGCTGGTGAAGAGATCGCGACCCGTCCGTTCCAACTGGTGACTGGCCGCGTCTGGCGCGGTTCTGCCTTTGGTGGCGTGAAAGGCCGCAGCCAACTGCCGGGGATCGTGCAGCGTTATCTGGACGGCGAGTTCGCACTGAACGACTTTATCACTCATACCATGGGGTTGGAGCAGATCAACGAAGCATTCGATCTGATGCATGAAGGCAAATCGATCCGTTCCGTGATCCATTTCGATAAATAAGCCAGGAGGCAGAGGATGACGATGTCATTAGAACTTCTCGAAGAGCACCGCATGTTCGGTGGTTGGCAACAACGTTACCGCCACGCGGCGCAGAGCCTGAATTGCAACATGACGTTCAGTATCTATCTGCCACCACCGCGCGACGATAATCCGCCGCCGGTGCTGTATTGGCTGTCGGGTCTGACCTGCAATGATGAAAACTTCACGTTGAAAGCCGGTGCCCAGCGCGTTGCCGCCGAGCTAGGGCTGGTGCTGGTGATGGCAGATACCAGCCCACGCGGCGATGAGGTGCCGAATGACGAAGGTTACGATCTGGGCCAGGGGGCGGGGTTCTACCTCAATGCCACTCAGGCACCTTGGGATCAACACTTTCGCATGTATGACTACATTAGCGATGAGCTGCCAGCGCTGATCAAGCAGCATTTCAGCGTCAGCGATCGTCAATCCATTGCGGGCCACTCGATGGGCGGCCATGGTGCGTTAATGATGGCAATGCGTAACCCGCAGCGTTTTCGTTCGGCGTCGGCCTTTGCGCCGATCGTCAACCCTTGCCAAGTGCCTTGGGGCCGTAAAGCCTTTGCGGCCTATCTGGGGGATGACGAAACGCAGTGGCTGCAATATGACAGTTGCCATTTGCTGGCCAGCGGGGCGGAGCAGCTGCCGATGTTGATTGACCAAGGAGATGGGGATCAGTTTCTGGCAGATCAGCTGCAACCGGCCAAGCTGGCGGAGTTGGCACGCCAGCGCGACTGGCCACTAACCCTGCGCATCCAGCCGGGTTACGACCACAGCTACTTCACCATCGCTACCTTTATCGAAGATCATCTGCGTTTTCATGCCGAGCATCTGTTTAAATAGTCGATACCCCCCTCACCCTAACCCTCTCCCTCAAGGGAGAGGGGACCGATCGAGTAAGTTTGAAAATGCAGTGACGCACTTTGGATGAAGGAGTGATCGAATTTGCTGAGATAGCCTCTTTAACTTCCAAAAGAGCAGGGACTTTCAGCTCCCTCTCCCTGTGGGAGTGTACAGACCGGGGACATCATGAACACTTGTTCGGGGACATGGTAGACACTTACAACATAGGTATGAGTACTTCTGAGTGGAGCTGCTTATGCCGTGGAATGA